>Ga0164243_10000400_pt1 | contig 85302 bp, 75 predicted proteins | sample OricompcompostOP_FD_108781 | JGI IMG/M metagenome (GOLD analysis project Ga0164243, IMG submission 108781) | Organic Plus compost microbial communities from Emeryville, California, USA - Original compost - Organic plus compost (OP) | ecosystem: Engineered > Solid waste > Mixed feedstock >... | reverse complement strand
GATCCCGCGGGATCTCTATGAAGCGGCCTCGATCGACGGCGCCAACTGGTTCCAGCGCTTCTTCTCGATCACGCTGCCGTTCCTGGCGCCGACGATCGCCGTCACCGTACTGCTCCGCACCGTCTGGATTTCCAATTTCGCCGACCTCATCGTCGTCATGACCGGCGGCGGGCCGGCCGACCGGACGCAGATCGTCGCAAGCTACATCTTCACCCAGGCGTTCAAGGCGCTCGATTTCGGCTACGCTTCCGCCATTGCGCTGGTGCTGCTCGTGCTGTTGCTTGCCTATTCGATGCTCATCATCCTGCTGCGGCAGACATTGCTGAATCGCGGCTGAGGGATTGAGACCATGAAGCCATCCATTCTGCCGACCGTCGCGCACCGCCTGGCGATCCTCTGCTATATCGCCTTTGCGCTTTTCCCCCTGTTCTGGCTGCTGAAGGTATCGGTGACGCCGAACGATCTCCTCTATTCGGAGGGCGTGCGGCTGTGGCCGTCGCGCACGACGTTCGAACACTATGCCTTCGTGCTGCGGCACAGCGCCTTTCCGACGTTCTTCAAGAACAGTCTGATCGTGTCCGGGTCGACGGCCCTGGTCGTGACGGTCTGTGCGTCGCTTTCGGGCTATGCGCTCTCGCGCTTCAGCTTCCGGGCAAAGTACTGGATCGTCGCGCTGATGCTGGTGACCCAGATGTTTCCGCTGGTCATGCTGGTCGCGCCGATCTTCAAGATCCTTTCCCCGATCGGGCTCACCAACAGCCTGACCGGCCTGGTGATCGTCTACACGGCGTTCAACGTGCCTTTCGCGACCTTCCTCATGCAGTCCTTCTTCGACGGCATCCCAAAGGATCTCGAAGAGGCGGCGATGATCGACGGGGCGACGAAGTTCACCGCTTTCAGGCAGATCATCCTGCCGTTGACGCTGCCCGGCATCGCCGCGACGCTCGGGTTCGTGTTCACGGCGGCCTGGAGCGAACTGCTCTTCGCCCTGATGCTGATCAACGGCAACAATGCCGCAACCTTCCCGGTCGGGCTCCTCACCTTCGTGTCGAAGTTCTCGGTCGACTTCGGCCAAATGATGGCTGCCGGCGTATTGGCGCTCATTCCAGCCGGGCTCTTCTTCCTCCTCATCCAGCGTTATCTCGTCCAGGGCCTCACGGCCGGTGCGGTCAAGGGTTAGTCACATGGCATCCATCCAGATCGAAAAGCTCGAAAAATCCTATGGCCATGTGTCCGTGCTGCACGGCATCGACCTCGATATCCGCGACGGAGAGTTCATTGTGCTGGTCGGGCCGTCGGGTTGCGGCAAGTCGACCCTCCTCAGGATGATCGCCGGACTGGAAGACGTCAGCAGGGGCGAGATCCGCATCGCCGATAATCGGGTCAACGAGCTGCATCCGAAGGACCGGGACATTGCCATGGTGTTCCAGTCCTACGCGCTTTATCCGCACATGAGCGTTGCGGGAAACATGAGCTACAGCCTGCGCCTGCGAAAGGCGACGAAAGAGAAGATCAGCGTGGCTGTTGCCGGTGCCGCGGCAAAGCTCGGTCTGGAGCCGCTTCTGGAAAGACGGCCGAAGGCGCTTTCCGGCGGGCAGCGTCAGCGTGTCGCGATGGGCCGCGCTATCGTCCGGCAGCCGAAAGCCTTTCTGTTCGATGAACCCTTGTCCAACCTCGACGCCCGCCTGCGCGAACAGATGCGAGCCGAAATCAAGAAAATGCATGCCGACCTGAAAGCGACCTCGATATACGTGACCCACGACCAGATCGAGGCAATGACGCTGGCGGACCGGATCGTCGCGATGCATGGCGGGGTGGTGCAGCAGGTCGGCAGTCCCCTGGAGCTTTACGACCGCCCCGCCAACCTTTTCGTCGCCGGCTTCATAGGGTCGCCTGGGATGAACTTCATCGACGTCGTCTACCACGATGGCGCGCTGAGATTGAAAGACGGAAGCCGCGTCGCCAACGGTTTGCAGGCACCCGTTCCGGATGGAAGCAGCCTAACCCTCGGGATTCGGCCCGAGCACCTGACGATCACGACCGATGACGGCGGCATGCCCGCCAGAGTCGAGCTGGTAGAGCCGACCGGCTTCGGTACTATCGCGCATCTCTCATTGCACGGAATGCCGGCAAAGGTGTTCACACTCGATCGGCCGGCGCTGACAATCGGTGGGGAAATCCGGGTGTCTTTTCCCGTTCAGCACATGCATCTGTTCGATGACGAGGGGCGCCGGATCGGGTAGCCGTCCGGTGTAACCAATTTCTCTGTACAAGGATCCTTGATCGATTCCATTATAAGAATGCGAATAAACATTATGGATCGTACCCATGGATGCTTTGACGGATGTCGTTCAGCTGCTGAGACCCAAGACGGCACTGATGGGCAGCATGGCGGCTTTCGGCGACTGGGGTGTCCAGGTTCCTCCGCAGCCAGGCCCCATGCTCTACTTCGTCATGGACGGAGAAACCCTCTTTCGGGCGGCCGAAAGCGAAACCACTAAACTGGAAGCGGGAGACTTCGTCCTGTCCGGCAATCCGGTGGCGGACTCATTCTTCAGCAGACCGGGCCAGGACATCGTTCTGTCGGACGAGGAATTCAAAGCCCGTCACTCGGTCGATGGCGAGATCGTGGTCGGGAATGCGAGGCGGGGCAGCCCGATGCGGGTGACCGGTGGCTGCATACTCTGCGATCCGACAAATGCCGACCTGTTGTCGGAACTCCTGCCCCGGCTTGTCCATATCCGGGCAGGCGAAGGTATCGGTGCCAGGTTTGGCAACCTCATCTCATACATTCACGAGGAGGCGGATAATTCGCGGGTCGGAAGCGATCTGATCTTGTCCAGATTGCTCGAGGTCCTGCTGATAGAAACCCTTCGCCGGGAGGCCACCAAGCTGCCCCACCCGGGCATTTTGCGAGGACTTTCCGATCCACAGCTTGCCAGGGCGATCAGCGATATTCATTCGGACGTGCGGCGCGGCTGGACGATCGCCGACTTGGCGCAGCGGGCGGGGATGTCGCGCTCCGCCTTTGCCCGGAGATTTTCCGAGGCGGTTGGGCTTGCTCCGGTCGAATACCTCCTGAGATGGCGGATGGCGATCGCCAAGGATGCGCTGCGCTATTCCCGGGGAACCCTGGAGGAGATTGCCGAGAAGGTCGGCTATCGGTCGGCCAGCGCGTTCAGTACGGCGTTCAGCCAGAAGGTCGGATGCCCTCCGAGCGAATTTGCCCGAATGCCGGTTGCGGCCTGACGGATCGCCTAAGCCAATAAATTTCATGTCTTACGTCGCAGGACAGCACGAACTCCGGGCACAGCTCAAGACCCCGGCCCCGGCACTCGAATAAGACGAAGCGGAGTGCATCGCTTCGACCTGCGTGCATGTTGCCGCTTCCACTATCAATTCTCTGGCGGTCGCTCCGGCGCAGACAGTCTTGAGGCTTGTTCAGCAGTCAGCGGCCGTATCGCCCTTCCCTGCAGAAGCAGGAAAAGCTTGGCCGTCTCCTCCAGTTCTTCGGTCGCATATTGCGCATCGAGAAGGGTCTTTCCCGCAACCACCGGGCCATGGTTGGCTAGCAGTACGGCATGGCTCGCCGTCGCCTTTTCGGCAACCGCCTCGGCAAGTGCCTCGTCACCGGGCGGATAATAAGGCACCAGCGGCAGCGTGCCGACGCGGAGGATGTAATAGGCCGTCAGCGGCGGCAGGACGTCGGCGGGGTCGATGTCGGCGAGGATGCTGACGGCGACCGCATGGGTCGAATGCAGATGCACGACCGCGCCGCTCATCGTCCGCTTGCAATACATGCACCGGTGCAGGAAGGCTTCCTTGGTGGGCTTGTCGCCGTCCTCCCAGACGCCTTCAGCCGAGAAGCGGGACAAGCGTTCCGGGTCGAGGCTGCCGAGCGAGGCGTTCGTCGGCGTCATCAGGATTCCGCCGCTCGAAAGCCGGGCGCTGATATTGCCCGTCGAGCCGAAGGTGAGACCGCGGTCGAAGAGCGATTTTCCCACACTCGCGATCTGGTCGCGCATCTTCGTCTCTTCGGAAAGGATTGCCGTCATGCCACCAGGCTCCAGGCTTTCAAGAAGAAATCGTCTGCGCCAAAATTGCCCGACTTGAGCGCAAGTGCAACAGGCTCCCTTTCGACGCTCAACGTCCAAGGCACGCCGGGGTCGATTTCCGGCCCGATCCGCAAGGCGGGAACGCCAAGCGCGTTGACGACAGCGCCCGAGGTTTCCCCGCCGGCGACGATGAAGCGGCGGAAACCGTCCGCACGCAATTCGGCGGCGATATGGCCGAGCAGTTCCTCGACGATTTCGCCGGCTGTCTGCCGGCCCATCGCATCCTGCGCCGCGGCAACCTCGCCGGGATCGGCGCTGGAATAGACGAGCGGCAAGGGCTCGGGGCGGGACTTGACCCATCCGATGACGGAGGGAGCGGTGATCCGGCCGGCAGCGATCGACAGCGGATCGATCTTGTATGCCGGAACCCCGCTCGCCATGGCGGCGGCGACCTGCCGCCGCGTTGCGGTCGAACAGGAACCGGCAAGAATGACACCGCGGCCTGACGGTGCCCGGAACGCGGCGGTGTTCGATGCGGAATGCAACTTGCCGGCTTTGCGAAAATTCTCCGGAAGGCCGAGCGCGATGCCCGAGCCGCCGGTGATCAGCTTCATGTCGGCGGCGGCCTCGCCGATCAGCCGCAGATGATCGTCGGTCAGGGCATCGACGATGACGGCCCGGTGGCCATCTGCCGCGGCCTTGTCGAAGGCCGCGCGGATTGCCACTGTGCCACGCTGGACCGTTCCGAACGACACCAGCCCGATGCTCGATTTCGACTGGCCGCCGAGAATCCTGACGAGGTTGGAATCGTTCATCGGAGTCAGCGGATGGTCCTTCATCGGGCTGTCCGAAAGCAGCACCTCCCCAACGAAAAGATAACCTTGGTAGACCGAACGGCCGTTGGCGGGAAAGGCGGGGCAGGCGACGGTGAGCGGCGCAGCAAGCCTTGCCTGCAGCGCGTCGAGAACGGGGCCGATATTGCCTTTCGGCGTCGAATCGAAGGTCGAGCAATATTTGAAGACGATCTGTTCCGCGCCGCCGGCGATCAGCCATTCGGTCGCCGAAAGCGACTGGGCGACGGCGTCGGAGGCCGGGATGGTGCGCGATTTCAGCGCGACGACGATGGCATCCGCATCGCCGATATCGAGGCTTTCATCCGGAACACCGACCACCTGAATGGTGCGCATGCCCTCGCGCGCCAGCATCAGGGCGAGGTCGGTGGCGCCGGTCAGGTCATCGGCGACGGCTCCCAGCAGCATCAGGCGATCCTCTCCGGCTGCGGCACGAAAGGCCGCATCCAGCCGAGCCCGTCGCTGGTCCTGCCCTTCGGCACGTATTCGCAGCCGATCCATCCGTCGTAGCCCAGCCTCTCCAGCGTGGCGAAGATGAAGGGATAGTTGATCTCCCCGGTGCCCGGTTCATGGCGTCCGGGATTATCGGCGATCTGCACATGGGCGATGCAGGACTGCAGCCGCTCGAAATTGCGGGCGAGATCGCCTTCCATGACCTGCAGGTGGTAGAAATCATACTGCAGGAAGAGGTTGTCCGAGCCGACGCGCCGGGCGATATCTTCATATCTGGCGATGCTGGAGACCATGCAGCCCGGCGTATCGCGCTGGTTGAGGATTTCGAGCAGAAGCTTGATGCCGTCTTTTGCAAACCGCTCCGCGGCATACCGAAGATTGCCACACAGCACTTCCTCCGCTTCCTCGACCGACACACCCTCCGGTTTGAGTCCGGCAAGGCAATTGAGCTGCCTGCCGCCGAGGGTCTTCGCATAGACGGCGGCCTTTTCCAGCCCGTCGCGGAATTCCTCTTCCCGGCCCGGAAGGCAGGCGATGCCGCGTTCGCCGGCATCCCAGTTGCCGAGGGGAAGGTTGAACAGCACTTGCTGCAGGCCGTTCTTTCTCAGGCAGTCGGCAAGCACGTCCTTCGGGATGTGATAGGCGGCGCGGTATTCGACGCCCTTGAAGCCGTCCGCTGCCGCTGCTTCGAACCGGTCGAGAAAATCGTGCTCGGTATAGAGTTGCGTCAGGTTTGCATTGAATTTCAGCACAAGCGGTATCCTCATTCCCCTTGCCGTCAGCAGTAACCGTAGGCGCCGGTCGCGTCCAATTGCAACATTCGCGGCATTTATTCGATCGACATATCATTTAAAGGATAAAATCGGCTGCCTTTTATATGGATAGGCAAATAAGACGCCGATCACTTTGAATTGGCCGAACCGGGTTCCTGCCTCCTATTGTCTGGTGAACTTTCATTCAACGGGCGGGCGGTCGGCCGCGGCCATAGGAGCGTATGATGACGACTTTGAGAGTGTTTCAGCAGCCCGGGAGACGCGTTTCGCCGGAAACGGTCGACAAGTTCCGCACCGTGCCCGCGGCCGTCATCAGCGACTCGATGTCCCGCCTCGCGGCCGGCGGCGCGGCGCTGCGGCCGATGCATGCAGGCGGCAAGGTGCTCGCCGGCCCGGCCTTCACGGTCAAGACGCGCCCCGGGGACAATCTCTTCGTTCACAAGGCGATCGATACGGCGCTGCCCGGCGATATCATCGTCGTCGATGCGGGCGGCGATCTCACCAACGCGATCGTCGGCGAGATGATGCTCACCCATGCCGAGACCCGGGGCATTGCCGGCGTGGTGATCTATGGCGCGATCCGCGACTACGGTCATGTCAGGAATCACACCTTCCCGGTCTTCGCGGCCGGTGTCACCCATCGCGGCCCGCTGCACGACGGTCCCGGCGAAATCAACGTGCCGATCGCCATCAACGGCATGGTGATCGAGCCCGGCGACCTGATGATCGGCGACGACGACGGCCTTATGTGCATTCCCTATGACGAAACCGAGATCGTCTACGGCCCGGCAGCCAGGCGCCTCGCCGGCGAGAACGCTCAGCGCGAGCGGGTCCGCAACGGCACCGTCGACCGCCGCTGGATCGACGACTGCATCGCCAAGATCGACTACACCGTCGAGTATCTCTGAGGTCGAAGCATGCCGGTTGCCGTTGACGCCAGGCCCGCGCCCGTTTTTGTCATGAGCGCCCTCATCCTTCGGGCGATCGTCGATGAGACGATCATGCCGGAATTCGAAAAGAGCGGCGGCGCGGCGCGTATGATCTGGGATCCGACTGTCGGTCTGATGCGGCGCATCGGTGAAGGCGAAAAGGCCGACGCGATCGTCGCGATCGACTGGGCGATCGACGAACTGCAGGCGAAGGGCCTCATCGACAATGCCTCGCGCCGGCCTCTGGCGCAGGCATCCGTCGGCGTCGCTGTCGCGGCCGGCGCTCCGAGGCCGGATATCTCCACGCCAGATGCGCTCCGCCGTACGCTGGTGGCCGCGCCGACGCTCGTCTATTCGCGCACCGGTGCCAGTGGTATCTTCTTCGAAAAGATGATCGATGATTTCGGCATCGGCGACGAGATTCGGGCCAAGGCCCTGGTGGTCGATGCCGGCTTGACGGCGGAAAAACTGGTGACCGGCGAGGTCGGGCTTGCCATCCAGCAGGTGAGCGAGCTGCTCGCTGTGCCGGGCACCGATCTCGTCGGCGCCTTCCCGCCGGAGCTCAGGGCGACGACGGATTTCAGCGTCGCGGTGTTTGCCGACGCGGCCGACCGCCAGGCCACCGGGCGATTCCTTGATCAGCTCTACACGCCCGCCGCCCGCAAGGCATACGAGGCGGCCGGGCTCGAACCCCGATTCTGATGGAGACGCGAGAACCCCATGGCTGCGAACCCCCGTATCGTCCTACTCCATGCGACACCCGTCGCCATGGCGCCGGTCCAGGCCGCTTTCAAGGAACTGTGGCCTGAGGCTGAGCTCGTCAATCTCCTCGACGATTCGCTGAGCCCGGACCGGGCGCGCGAGCCTGATCTGACCGAGGCGATGATCGATCGGTTCGTCAATCTCGGCCGCTACGGGCATTCGACCGGCGCCGACGGCATCCTCGTGACCTGCTCTGCCTTCGGGCCGGCGATCGAACGGATGGCGGTGGAGCTTCCGGTGCCGGTGCTGAAGCCGAACGAGGCGATGTTCCACGCCGCGGTCGCCAAGGGCCGGCGGATCGGCATGATCGCCACCTTCGGTCCTTCTGTCGGCACGATGACCGACGAGTTCGACGAATACACTGCCGAAACCGACTCGTCCGCGACCCTCAGGACCATTCTGGTTGCGGATGCCATGACGGCGCTTCGGGCCGGCGACGCCGCCACCCACAACAGGCTGATCGCGGAGCGGGCGTCTGAACTCGACGAGGTCGACACGATCATGCTGGCGCATTTCTCGACCTCGCAGGCCGCCGAAGCCGTTCAGAAGCGGGTCAGCGTTCCGGTGCTGAGCGCGCCGAGTGCTGCGGTCATCCACATGCGGGGACTGATCGGGGGATAAGGTTTTCTCGTTTGCCGACCACAAGAAAAGGGCTGCCGTGGAGCGGCCCTTTCCATTTGTGCCCGTTCGGAAGGTTCGGCTTTATGCCCTGCCGATGATGTTGCGCGTCCAGTCGCCGATGATGCTGACGGTCAGCGTGCAGAGGAAGATGGTGATCCCCGGAACCACGGCGATCCACCAGCCCGTCAGGAGATAGGAGCGGCCGAAGCCGAGCATGTTGCCCAGGCTGCTCATCGGCGGCTGGATGCCGAGCCCGAGGAAGCTCAGCGAGGTTTCGAGCAGGATGACTTCCGGAAAGTTGATGGTGGCGGTGACGAGCAGCGTGCTGGCGATATTGGGCAGCACGTGGCGCAGGTAGATGCGCGGCCAGGGAAAGCCGAGCGTGTTCATCGCAAGCACATAGCCGCGGCCGCGGGAGGCGAGCGTCATGGCGCGCGAAAGGCGGGCAAAGCGCTCCCAGCCGAACATGCCGAGAATGAAGATGAACAGGTAGATATTGTTGCCGAAGAATGCGGTCAGCGTCAGCGAGACGATGATGAACGGCACCGAGGCCTGGGCATCGACGGCAGCGACGATCAACTGGTCGACCCAGCCGCGGAAATGAGCGGCGAGGATGCCAAGCGTCGTGCCGATGAAGGCGGAGATGACGGTGGCGCCTAACGCCAGCGCCAGGCTGGTGCGCAGCGATGCCACCAGTCGCAGGAAGATGTCGCGGCCGAGGTCGTCGGTACCGAGGAAATGTGCCCAGGTGCCGCCGAAGCCGACCGGCGGCTTGAGGCGCGCAAGCAGGTTCACCTGCGTATTGCTGACCCCAGGCAGGAAGGGGACGATGGCGACCAGCGACAGACAGAGGACGAGCCACAGGATCGAAAGCTGCGCCGCGAGCGGCATTCCCGGAAAGCGGCGGGCCGTTTTTTCTGAAGCGATGACGGACATGGCGGTCTCCGGTCAGTGGCTATGGGCAAGTGCGGTGCGGGGATCGAGCTTGGCATAGGCCAGATCGACTATGAGGTTCGTCGCGATCATCAGGAAGGCGACCATCATGATGATGACCTGAAGGACCGCAAGGTCACGCTGGGCGACGGAGTCGACGATCAGGCGGCCGACGCCCGGCCAGCCGAACACCGATTCCACCACGGAGCCGGCAGCGATCATGCTGCCGACCAGGAGAGGGGTGATAGTGACGAGCGGCAGCATGGCGTTCGGGATCACGTGATGAACGAAGATTTGGAATTCGCCCAGCCCACGCGCTCGTGCCGAGGTGACGCAGGTGAGCCGCAGAGCGTCGAGCACGGCGGAGCGGACGAAACGCGTGAAGATCGCAGCCTTGGCAAGCCCGATCGTCAGCACCGGCATGATCAGGTTCTGAAGCGAGCCGTAGCCGTTCGAAGGCAGGATGCGCAGGTTGACCGAAAGCAGCAGGATGAGCGCAAGGCCGAGCACGAAATTGGGAAGCGCGAACCCGACGGTCGACAGCGACATGATCGTCCGGTCGAGCCGGCCGCCATTGTCGAGCGCGGCGAGGGCGCCGACCGGGACGCCGATGGCGATCATCACCACCGCGCTGCAGCCGACCAGCTGCAGGGTGGCGGGCAGGCGCTCCAGCACCACGGAAAGTGCGTCCCGGTTGCTCATGTTCGAGATGCCGAAAGCACCGTGGAAGACGTTGTTCACATAGGTGAGATATTGTTGCAGGATCGTGCCGGTATAACCCCATTGCTCGCGATAGGCATCGAGCGCGGCCTGGGTCGTGTCGTCGGGGTTGAAAATCGCCAGGATCGGATCGCCGGTCGCGCGCAACGCCACGAAGACCAGCGTCACGATCACCCAGAGAGAAACCGCGGCGCGCAGCAGTCGAGTGAGCAACAGCATGGTCAGACCCTCCCGTTGGTGGCGATGGCGCCGTGCGCTAGTTCGCGAACCGGCACTGCCGTCTTGCCCGGCATGGCATCGATCAGCATCTGCGTGTATTCGTGCCGCTTGCCGTCGGTGAACAACGATACCGGGATATCCTCGATCACCTCGCCATGGCGCAGCACGACCACCTGGTCGGCGATCTCGAAGACGACGCGAAGATCGTGGGTGATCAGCAGGATAGCGATGCCGAGGCGTTCGCGCAGGCGCTGGAAACATTCCAGGATGTGCTTCTGGATCCGCACATCGACCGCCGACAGCGGCTCGTCGGCAATCAGCACGTCGGGTTTGAGAAGAAGCGCGCGGGCGATGACGACGCGCTGCGCCTCGCCGCCGCTCAAGAAAGTCGGCCGTCTTTCGAGCACATGCGCGCCGAGCCCGACATCTTGGATGATCTTCGCGATATGCGCCTTGCGGGCCGCAGCATCCCGCCAGCCGTGCACGATCAGTACCTCGTTCAGCTGATCGTTCACCTTCATCAGCGGATCGAGGGAATCGCGCGGATGCTGGAAGACCATCTGGACGTTGAGCTTGGGCGAGCCGTTCTCTTCGGAGGAATGGGTGGTGATGCGCCCGGAATCGGGCGAGACCAAACCCATCGCCATCTTGGCGGCGGTGGTCTTGCCGCTGCCGCTCTCGCCGACAAGGGCGACGATCTCGCCGCGATGCACGGTGAAGGACATCGCCTTGGCCGCCGGCACGCCGATCCCTGCCTTGCGGTCGCGGGCCGAGGAATAGAAGGTCTTGTCGACATTGTCGAAGGTCAACGCCAGCGGGTTCTGGCGGAGCTTGCCCGTCTCACGGTCCGGCCATTCGACGCTGGCCGCATTGAAGAGTTCGCGGGAATAATCCGCCTTCGGCGCGCTGACGACGTCGGCCGTCGGTCCCTGCTCGACCAGCCGGCCCTTGTGCATGACGGCGATATGGGTCGCCCGATCGCGGACGATCCCGAGATCGTGGGTGACGAGCAGCACCGTCAGGTTGTTCTCGCGGCGCATCTCGTCGATGAGATCGAGCACTTCCGCCTGCACCGACATGTCGAGCGCCGTGGTCGGTTCGTCGGCGATCAGCAGCGCCGGATCGCCGAGCATGGCGAGCGCGATCATGACGCGCTGGTTGAGGCCGCCGGACAACTGGTGCGGATAGATGTCGAGCCGCTGTTCTGCCATCGGGATGTGAACGCCCTTCAAGGCGTCGATGGCGCGGCTGCGCAACTCGTCGGGACGGGCGGAAGGATAATAGAGCCGGAGCGTTTCCAGCATCTGCGAGCCGATGGTGCGGACCGGGTTGAGGGCGGCCAGCGGATCCTGGAAAACCATGCCGACCGACTTGCGCCGGAACTGGATGAGTTGCGACCGCGACAGCGACCAGACGTCCTGCCCGTCGATGACGATGCGGCCCCTGAATTCGGGCTTGAACGGCAGAAGCCGCATCAAGCTATGACATGTAATGCTCTTTCCGCTTCCGCTTTCGCCGACCAGCGCGAAGTAGCCGCCTCTCGAAATTTCAAAGGAGACGTCTTCGACGAGGGAGATGGGTTGGTCCCCGGCAAGGGCGATGCCCAGGTTTTCGACACGGCAGACCCGCTCCGCAATCTTATCGGAATTCATCCATTCAACCCTGCAGACAATTGACTTTCATGATGCAATCGCCGCGGAGCCCTCTGTCCAAGGGCGCCGCATTATTCGAATGTGTGCATAAGCAAACCCGGAAATCCATCCGTTTTTGTGCGGTGCACTCAGGCGAGCGATGCTTCGCGGAAATCCATGTAGACCGACGGGATCGGTTTCCAGTTGATGGACTTCTTCTTGCCGTAGAACACGCCCATCGTATGCAGGATGAGGCCCGGCGGATCGGTGTCGAAGATGTCCATCATCTTGGCGAAGGCCTGCTTGCGCTCCTCGAGATCGATGCTCGATTCCAGCTTGTCGCCGAGCGTGAAGAATTCCTCGTTGGTCCAGACTTCCTTCTGTGACCGGTCGTAGGAGCGCCAGAGGCCGAAGAGCGGATCGTTGACAAGCACCGGATCGACGCCGTTGCGCATGCCAACGCCCGGATAGGCCATCATCTGCGCGAAGTTTTCGACGATCTGCAGGTCGATCTTGACGCCGACCTGTTCCCACATCGATACGACGATCTGGGCTGTCGCAAGCTCCGGGCCGTAGGCGGCGGTGCGGATGCGGTAAGGGATAGGTTCTCCCTTGTAACCGGCGGCGTCGAGAAGCGTCTTGGCTTCGGTGGGATCGTATTTGTAGGCCGGCCGGGAGGCGTCGAAGAACGGGCCGTAGGCCGGCAGCTGGTGGCCGTGCGGTACGTCGACCTTGCCCTGCCACAGCGCATCGACGATCGCCTGGCGATCGACCGCGAGCCCGAGCGCCTTGCGGACGCGGACATCCTTCAGCACGTCGTTGCGGGTGTCGAACTTGATGATGCGAAGGCTGGCTACGGTGCCGCCGACGATTTCAAGATTATCGTCGCGGGTAACGGCATCGAACTGGTCGGCCGGCACATCGGTGATGATGTCGAAATCGTTGCTGGCCAGGCCAGCGATGCGCGACGACAGTTCCGGCGAGGAGCTGTAGGTGAGCGTTTCGATATTCGGCCTGCCGCCCCAGTATTGTGCGAAAGCCTTGAGCCTTACCGCGTCCGGCGAAAGCGATTCGACCGAGAAGGGACCAGTGCCGACGGGCTTGGCGGCAAATCCGGCAAATCCGCCGGCGGCTTCGAAAGCCTTCTTGCTGATGATCTGGCTGCCCCAGGCCGTCAGGCGCAGTTCGAGTGCCGGATCGGCGACCTTGGACGTGACGCGGACAGTCCTGGCATCGACCGCCTCGACCGACTTGATGGTGGCGAGGAACTGCTGGGCGACGCCGTACCCGGGGGACTTCGGATCGAACATGCGGCCGAAACTGAACGAGAAGACGACGTCGTCCACCGTCAGCGGCGAACCATCGTGGAAGAGCACGCCCTGGCGCAGCGTCAGTTCGATGCTCTGGGCATCGATGCGCTTCCAGCTTTCGGCAAGCGCCGGCTTCAGGGCGCCGTCGCCGGCATAGTTTACCGTCAGCAGCGTGTCGTAGATGTTGAGCATGGTCCGGTAACCCGGATTGGTCTGGTAGAGCAGGGGATCGAGCTGTTTCGGCAATTCGTCTAGCGCGACCCTCAGGCTGCTGCTGCCGGCAGCCTGGGCGAAACAGAGCGTTGGTGCGCCGAGCAGGCCATAGGCAGCCCCCGCACCCAGGAGACTCATGGCGGATCGTCTGGTTATTTGCATTGTTGTTCCCCAAGAACGTGTTGGACATTCATGACTGACGTTTGTCAGGATTATTCTTATTGAGCTGTCTGCAAGCGTCAGGCGCCCGGCCATGCCAGCTTGCCGTAATCCTGTTGTCGGTGGGGAGCCGTGACGCACTGATCGGCGCGCTTTGTCCGGCTTTTCCGACTGATGTTGATATTCAGGTTAAGGGTAGGGACTTATTGCAGTCCAATACGAATTGCCGAGCTTCTTATTGTCTTTCCATATATGTCCGAGACGTTTCATCGATCGTCCTAAATGAATGGAAGTGCTCAGCTCGCCAGGTTCTCGATGAGCTCCCCGACGAAATCCCGATCGGACGTGGTGACGAACAGATCGGCGACCTTCTGTATCGCCCTCAGCGTCTTGTTCGGCTCGCTGCCGGACCGGGCGTCCAGTTCCTCCAGAACCACGAACGACAGCATCGAGGCTGTCCGGTCGGTCTGAAAGGGGAAGCGGACGTCCTCGCCCTTCTGGTAGACGACGATCACCGCGTTGGGGCGGATGCCGTTCACCGGCTCGTCCATCGGCTGTCGCCTGTCCGGATCGAGCGGCCCGGTTGTCAGGATGTTGTCCCGCTTGCGATTGAACTCGGCGATGATGCTCTCGGCGCTCTTGCCGATCGCCAGCACCTTGACATAGCGCGGCTCGGAATTGCGGTAGTCCTCGATCCGTTGACCCGGCCGTCCGCCGAGAAAGCTTTGTACGATCATCAACAGTCTCCCGGCGCGAGGCGCCAAACTCAATCCATAAACCGGCCGCCCGAAAGGTTCAGGCATTCACCGGTGACGAAACCGGCGTTGGGCGCGGCAAGGAAGAGTACCGCATGCGCCGCCTCCTCGCTGCGGCCGAACCGGCCGACGGGAATGGCGCCCTTCAGCCGCGTCCGCTTCTCCTCCGTCATAGTCTTTACCTGCGGCTCGAAAAGGGCGGTGGCGATGCCGTTGACGGTGACGCCATGTTCGGCGGTCTCGGCGGCCAGCACGCGGGCGAAGGCAAGCAGACCGCCCTTCGCCGCCGCATAGGGCGCGACGTCGTGATGGACGCCGGTCTTGGCCGACATGCTGGCGAAGACGATGATGCGGCCGTGACCGGTTTTCACCATGTACCGGGCGGCTTCCTGCATCTGCAGCGCCGGCACCACCATTTCATCTTCGGCGACGTCGCGCATTTCCTGAGGCGTCATGTCGAGCACCGGCTTGTTCTTCACCGGCCGTGACGAGACCACGAGGATGTCGAGGCCGCAGAGCTTTTCGATGCAGCGGCCGATGAATTCCGGGGCCGGGCTGTCCGAGGCGATATGGTCGCCGGCCGGTGCCTCCGGGTCGTCGGTCAGGACCGTGGCGCCGGCCTCGGCAAGCGCCGCGACCACGGCGGGGCCGACGCCGTAACCGGCGCCGACGACGACCGCGCGCTGGCCGCGGAGATCGGCTGTCGAAAGATGGGCGATATCGATGGCGTTCATGGCTTAACCTTTTGCAAGCTGGGCAAGGCTGGTCGAGGGGTCGGCGAGCGCCGCGTCGGCGACCTGCGTGCCGTTCAGGATCAGTTGCTTGATGAAGCGGATATCCCGCGCGTTGTTCATGCTGTTGCCGGCGACGACCTTTTCGCCATGCATGTAGATCGCCGTGAACTTGCCGCTCTCGCGCTCCCCACGCCAGACGATCCGGTCCCAGGTGGTGGGCGCGCCGATGATCTGGAGATTGGTGTCGTATTGATCGGACCAGAACCACGGCAGATCCGCGTAAGGTGTGGCGGTTCCGGCGATCGCCTTGGCGACCGCGATCCCCTGGTTCTGGGCGTTCTGCCAGCTTTCCAGCCTGAGGCTGCGGCCGAGCAGCGGATTGAAGTGCCGCGTCACGTCGCCGACTGCGAATATCTTCGGATCGTCGGTCCGCCCGAAGGCGTTGACGACGATGCCGTCGTCGCAGGCGAGATGGGCCGCCTCGGCCAGATCGGTATTGGGGATCGCGCCAATGCCGACGATGACGAGATCGGCGGCAAGGCGTTCGCCGGAACCGAGCACGACGACAGCCTTGTCGCCTTCGGCCTCGATCTTTTCGATCGCCGCGGAAAAGCGGAAGTCGACGCCGCGGGCCGCATGTCCGGCCGCCACGGTTTCGGCGACGGATTTGTCGATCACCCGGCCCATCGCGTGCGGAGCCGCATCGACGACGGTGGCGGCACAGCCGGCCTCGATGGCGACCGCCGCGAATTCGAGGCCGATGAAACCGGCGCCGATCGCCACCACCCTGGCTCCCGGTTCCAGCCAGGAAGAGATCTTTTCGACGTCCGCGATGGTGCGCAGCGTATGGACCTGCGGAAGATCGGCGCCTTCGACGGAAAGCGGGCGGGGGCGACAGCCCGTCGCCAGCACCAGCGTTCCGTAATCGAGATTGGAGCCATCATCGAGCGTGAGGCTGTTGCGGTCACGGTTGATATGCCCGACACGCCGGTTGAGCATCAGCTCGATGCGATTGTCCGTATAGAACGTCTCCGGCTTGATATAGGCGCTTTCGATCCCGGCCTTGCCGGCGAGGATCGCCTTGGAAAGCGGCGGCCGCTCATAGGGCGGATGGGCCTCGTCGCCGATCAGCACGATCCGTCTGTCGGGATTGAGGCTGCGGAGCGTGATCGCCACCCAGGCGCCGGCCTGGCCGGCGCCGACGATCACCACTGTTTCGCGGTCGCTCTGCATGATGCGATACGCGCTCAGACGGCGACGAAGGGTTCGCCCATACGGACGACCGAGGCATCGAGCGCGGTTTCCTTGAACGGCCCGTCCTCGGGCAGGATGAACGAGGCGGAGCGCACCTGCTGGGTTTCGGGCGTCAGGCCGGGCGGCGTACCCTTGCCGGCTTCGAGCGCCTTGGCGGCCTTGCGCATCCGCATGCGGGCCATGATGATCGCGTTGTCGGTCGAAACCAGGTTTTCGCGCGACCGGTCGGCGATGCCGCCCATGCTTTCCTGCAGCGAGGAATCCTGGATGGCGATGCCCTTGATGCCGCTGTAATGGATCTTCTGGCGCTGCGCCTCGCGGTTCATCAGGTAATCGTTGTCGATATTGGCGGTCGGCCGGAACGTGCCCGGGATGAGCGTCGGATGGACGCCGGCGCCATTCTCCATGGCTTCCAGCTCGGCAGGGGTCAGTGCGCGAGTCGGATGGAAGGTCATGGTCCAGGCCATGCAGTTGTTGTCGTCCATCGGTACCCAGGCATGGCCGTTCAACGCGTTGCCCTTGTAGGGCGGGATCAGCGTGTAGAAGGGCATCATCCACTGGGTGACGCGCCAGTAATGGTAGCCCGGTTCGGCCGGGCGGCGGGCGCCGATCAGAAGACCTGCGGTCGATTCATGGATGTCGAAGGTCGTCGACGTGCTGCGAGCATATTTCGAGCCGTCAGTGCCCCTGTGCAGCGGATCGCGATGCAGGTCGCCGCTGTGCAGAAAGGAGACATGGCTGGAATCGATCCCGCCTTCCACCGCCTGGAGGTAATTGCTTTCCTGCCAGCGCTTGGAAAGGTAGCGCTGTTCGGCCGGCACCTGCGCCCATTCGAAGGCGGGGATTTCCGGCTGTTCTTCCGGCGGCCCCATATAGGTCCAGATCACTCCGCCGTACTCGACGCAAGGATAGGCCTTGAGCTTGATTTTCTGACAGAAACCGGAAGTGACCGGTTCGGAGGGAACCTCGATGCACTGGCCGGTCGTGTCGTATTTCCAGCCATGATAAGGGCAGCGCAACCCGCCTTCCTCGTTGCGGCCGAACCACAGCGAGACACCGCGATGGGCGCAGAATTCGTCCATCATTCCGATCTTTCCGTCGCTATCCTTGAAGGCGATCAGGCGTTCGGAAAGAAGCGAAACGCGGACCGGATCGCAATCCGGGCCTGGCAGCTCGCTGGCCAGCAACGCGGGGATCCAATACCGGCGAAAGAGATTGCCCATCGGCGTGCCAGGGCCTGTGCGGCACAGATACTCGTTTTGCTCGGCAGTGATCATAGCGTCCATCCTCTTTGGTTGTATTAGGCCCAAGCGTTCATCGGACCCCTTATTCTGAATGCAGGTTGACACCCCATTACATATATCGTCCAATATGAATTATGGATTTTTTGATTGAGCTGGAGAAATAAGTGGAGCTGCGTCAGTTTCGATATTTCGTGGCGGTTGCCGAGGAATTGCATTTCACCCGCGCCGCTGAACGGCTCCATATCGGTCAACCGCCGCTGAGCCTGCAGATCCAGGCGATCGAGCGGGAACTCGGCGTCACGCTGCTCAAACGCACCCGCCGCAAAGTGGAACTCACTTCGGCGGGCGAGCTTTTCCTGCAGGAGGCGCGGCTGGCACTGATGCAGGCGGCGCGTGCCGTCGATACAGCCAAGCGTGCCGCCCGCGGCGAGATGGGGACACTTCGGGTCAACTTCATCACCTCGGTGCCGCTGGTGAACGCCTTCACCACCGCGGTCCGCCGTTTCCGCCTCACGATGCCGGACGTGCATCTCGAACTGAAGATCAAGCCGTCGCCGGAAATCATCGACGACGTGCTCTTGAGCACGATCGATATCGGCTTCACCCGCCCGGCATTGCAGGCGGTGCTGCCGTCGAAGCTGAAGGCGACGCCCGTGCACCGCGACAAGCTGATGCTGGTTTTACCGATCGACCATCCTTTGAGCCGCGAGGAAGGGCCGATCCCGATCGGCCGGCTGAAGTCCGAGCGTTTCGTGCTGCGCCCGCTCGGAACGGGTGCGGGCTTCTACGAGCAGGTGTTCTCGATGTGCACGGAAGCCGGCTTCACGCCGCTGATCGTGCAGGAGGCGACGGAGGCGGCGACCATTCTCGGCCTCGTGGCGGCCGGCGTCGGTATCACCATCGCCCCGCAGGCGCTCCAGAGCATCATGGTTCACGACGTCGTCTGGCGGCATCTCTCGGATGCGCAGACGGACAGCGAAGTGGTGATGATCCACAACAAGACCACTTCGAACCTGCTGCGGGATCAGTTCATCGCAGGCCTGAAGCCGCTGCCGGATTCGGTCAGGATCGACCGGCGCTGATATCGATGAAGATGGCGTCGTCGCGGATGACCGGTGTCCAGACCATGATCGGGATCTCGCAGGGCGGTGCTGTCGGCTGGCCGGTGCGCACGTCGAACCGTCCCTGATGGAATGGACATTCCACCTCGCATCCCTCGATGAACCCGTCCGAAAGATAACCCGGGCCGTGGGAGCAGAGATCGGCGGTGACGTAATACCGGTCGCCCGCCTGGAAGATCGCATAACCGAAACCGTCGATCTCGGCGCGGAACGGAAGATCCTCGCTGACATCGGCGGTATCGCAGAGTTTCGTCAATGTACCCGTTTCAGTCATTTTTCTACCTCGAAGACCGGCAGCCGCCCTGAGGTGACCGCCGGCTCAAGCCAAGGCCCCGAGTTCATCCTCAGGCCGCGGCACTCACTTTCTGGGACTTCCAGTCGAAGGTGAGAATATCGGTGAACTCGCGTACGTTGGCCAGCGTCTCGAAGCGGGCAAGTGCCGCGACGATCCTGTCGGTGACCTCCTTGCCGGCGAAGGGCATGGCATTGACGGCGACCTTCTCGGCAATCTCGGCATCCGTAAACGGAGCCTTGGGATGGCCGGGAAAGGGCAGCGCCTCGCCATGCACGATGGTGCCGTCCGCAAGTTCGATCTCGACGCGGGAGAGATAGCCGGCCGCCGCACGGGCAAGCTTGCCGCCTGCGATAGTGCCGAGTTCGGGGGCAGGCACGCACTTCACTTTTTCGGCGACGAATTTCTGACGTTCCGGTGCAAGCACCTTGTCGAGGTCGAAACTTTCGACCTGGATATATCCGTCCAGCACGGCTGCGCCGACAATATAGGGCATCGAATGATCGGCGGTTTCGCGCGAGATCGGGTGGTAGGGATCCTGGCGGATCGCCACGAGGTGGTCGTAGGCGCCTTCTTCCGAGAACACACGGACTTCCTTGATCTTCGAAAGGTCGGAGATCTTGGCGCGGGCTTCGAGAGCGGCCCGGATGGCGCTGAGGCCAACGGAGCCGACCGGCCAGAGCTTCATGTAGGTGTCGGCGATGCGCGAGAGCTTCACGTCGTCGCCGAGCAGCTTCTGCAGGATCGGCAGCGGGTCGTGCTTGTTGGCGAGCTTGACGACGAAGCCGTTGTTGCCGGTGAAAGGGCGAACGACGCTTTCGACGCCGGCCTTGGCGAGCAGGCAGGCCTGCAGCGCGTTGCGCACCGAGTCGCTGCCGTTGAAGCGTTTCCACAGCGTCAGGTCACCGCGCCGGTTGAGCTCGCAGGATTCCACCTCGTCGCTGGCGAAATGCGACGTGACCGTCATGCCGAAGGCTTCGCGGGCTTGTGTTGCGTCGAGGCCGATGACGCGGGCGATCGCAGCACAGGCACCGATCTGCGTCAGGTTGGTATAGTCCCAACCGCCCGGCGCGGTCGAGAACGCATCGAACACGGCGGCGACGACTTCGTAACCGACGGCCAGCGCGCCGAGCAGTTCCTCGCCGGACGCATCGACCCATTCGGCGGCGGCGATGACGCCGGCAACCATATCGCTCGGATGGCCGCTGTTCTTCTGGCCGACGAAGAAGTCGTTGTAGTCGTAACAGCGCAGCAGCGAACCGTTGACCAGGGCGGCGAGATCCGGATTGACCCGCATCGACGTGCCCCAAATGACGCTGCCGTTGGGGTTGGCGAACTGCGAGACATATTTGCGCGCGATATGGGAAGCCGGATGATCGAAGGCGCCCAATGCCACGGCGATGGAATCGCTCAATGCCCGCTTTGCCGCATGGCGCGTCGCATCGCTCAGATCCGTCGAGACGGAGACCGTGAACTTGCCCAAGAGATCCGCGATCGCGTCGCGATAGATGATGTTATCTTCTGTCGACATGCTACTCCCTTTTCGTCGCTGTCCGTTCGAAAAGGCGGTCCGGCTGCTGTACCGACAAGCCGCGCTCTCGAATATCATGTAGGTTGCGAGGAAAGGGGTATCGGCCGAAACTGAGTGTGTCCAATATCAATGACCTGGTGAGTTATTCGATGAATTATATATGTTCAGACGAATGATGTGCGCTGCCCCGCCTTTTCAGCCTTTCCGGTCGTATGCGATCTGTCCGCTTTGATTGCAAATCCGGAATAAATCAGCCGGCCTTTTATATTGGACGCAGATGACAGGCTCGCCTTAGCAATAGGGTATCGTTCTGAAGCGGCCGCATGGCGGGAGGCAGACCATTTCTACCCATATCTTGATTACGCAGCCTCAAGTGAAGAGTTGTGTCGACGCGCTGAAGCAGCAGTTCACGGTTCACAACCTTGCGGCAGCCACCGATCCTGAAGCTTTGCTGCAGGAAGTCGGGGCGGAGATCCGCGGCATTGCCGGTGGCAAGGTGTCCGCCAGCCTTCTGGGAAAGCTTCCGAATCTGGAGATCATCGCGGTCTCCGGCGTCGGCTACGACTCCGTCGATGTCGCGGCAGCCAAGGCACGCAACATCCGCCTTACCAACACGCCCGGCGTTCTGACCGACGCGGTGGCGGAACTGACGATCGGCATGATGATTGCGCTCTCCCGCCGTATCCCGCAGGGCGACCGGTTTATTCGCGACGGCAAATGGCCGGACGGGGCCTTCGGCAACTGGTCCGAACTGAAGGGCAAGACACTCGGCATCCTCGGGCTCGGTCGCATTGGGAAGGAAATCGCCAACCTCGCGACGGCGTTGAAAATGCGCGTGGTCTATCACGGACGCAGTCAGCAGCCGGGGATCCCCTATCCCTATTTCGACAGCGTTCTCGCCATGGCACGCGCCTCCGATTGGTTGGTGATGATCGCCCCCGGCAATGCTTCGACGGCTGGGATCATCTCGCGTGAAGTGCTGGAAGCGCTCGGCCCCAAAGGCGTGCTGGTCAACATGGCGCGCGGCAACATGGTGGATCAGGAGGCGTTGGTCGAGATGCTGGTATCGAAGCAGCTCGGCGGTGCGGCGCTCGACGTCTTCGACAAGGAACCGGCCGTGCCGGAAGCGCTTCTTGACCTCGACAACGTCGTGCTCTCGCCCCACCAGGGGAGCCGGACGGAGGAGACCCGGGCTGCGGTGAGCGACCTCGTAGTCGCAAACCTGAAAGCCTATTTTGACGGCAAGCCTCTAATATCTCCAGTGGTTTAGAAAATATATCTCCAACGAAGGCTTGCCTCCGATAATTCATGGCTCGCGACGGGCAAAGGTCACGGCTGCAAAGCTCGCGAAATGGGCGATGGTCAAGATGGCAAGAACGACGAGTGCAAGGGCGTAGCCTCCCGTCAAGTCGTGCAGAAAGCCTGCCAGGATGGGACCGCCGGCCATGCCGGCGCCGGAAGCAAATCTGCAGATCGACAGGATGCCGGCAAGCGCTGCCAGGCTGACGACCATTCTTACGCCATTTGCCAGAAGAACCTGCTGACCGCCGAAACCGATGCCGAGCATCAATGGATAGATCAGCAGCATCGTACCGTTGTCGGTGGAAACGACCAGTACCAGGTTGAGGAAGGTCACGGCGGCACCGACCGCGGCAATCGCCATGACGCGCCCTGGTCCCCAAAGATCGCAAAGCCAGCCAGACAATAGTCTCCATGCAAAAACGACCAGCCCGGCGACCGCGGCCAACCAGACGGACAGGTCGTCCGCGACGCCACGCTCCTCGAAGAGAGCAATCTGTTGGGTGAGCAGTCCGTGGTAGACTGCCGAGCCGCAGAAATAGCTGACGATCAACGCGGCAAAGACCGGAATCGGAAGAAGCCTTCCGCGGGAGCGGCGCAAACCTTCCGTTTTCGGCACTTTCCGGATGCGGTCTAGCGCCAGCAGATGCAACGGAACAGCCACAAGGCCGATGACAACCCCGAGCAGGAGATAGGCTTCGCGCCAGCCGAGGTTGACGATCAGCCAGTGAATGACCGGGATGCCGAGGAAGGCGGCGAGGCCAGAGCCTGCGTCGGCGATCGACATGGCGGTGGCAGGGCGCTCCCGGAAACGGCCGGCCAGCACGGTGAAAATCGCATATGAACTCGTGCAATGCGTCCCAAGGCCAGCAAGAACGCCGAAGATCAGCCAGAACTGAAGAACGGTTTCGACCCTTGAAGTCAGAGCGAAAGCAATGGCGAGGACAAGCGCCGCAGCCGTCAGCAGCCGGCGGCTGTCATAGCGGCCGAGGAGATAACCGAACAGTGGTGCAGTGACGGCGTTGACGAGTGCGAAGGCGCCGTAGGCCCCGGATATGGAGGCCCGCGACCAACCGAATTCGGCTTCGAGGGAAACGAGAAACAGCCCGAACGAATTCCACACCAGACCCGAAATCATCATCAACAGGAATGCCGACAGAAGACGCATTCGCTTCGCCCATTGAACCGTCGGGCGACGGGCGGACACGGTGACCGTGCCGCGCATTCCTGTCAAATTCGCCATCTCAGTTCACGCGGTAACGCTTGACCATATCCCAGTTCAACTCGACCCCGAAGCCGGGACCCTGCGGAACCTGGATGATGCCGTCCTTGGGATCGGGGCGATTGGCGATCAATCCGGCCCAGATCGGGTCACGGGCGGGTTCGAAGCATTCGACGCAGAGCCCGTTCGGAATGGCGGCGATCATATGCATCGCGATCTGCGATTCCTCATGATGGCCGACGCGAAGATCGTAGAGGGCGCACATTGCCGCAGCTCTTTTCCACTCGGTGATGCCGCCGGCCTCCGACGCGTCGAAATTGACGATATCGACTGCGTCGGCGGCGATAAGGCGGCGTACGCCCGCGGCACTCGCCTCGCTCTGACCGGCGTCGATCGGAATCGATGTGGAGCGGCGAACCTGCGCCATCATGCGCGCGTCGTCGTACCAATGGCAGGGCTCCTCGAACCAGGCGATATCGTATTTCTCGATCAAGCGGGCAAAACGCACAGCCTCGGCGACGGGCCAGCCGCGATTGGCATCCACGGCGATCCAGAAATCGTCACCGCCCCCTTTGCGTGCGGCCTCCACCCGTTTGGCGTCCTCTTCGGCAGACAGCCCTCCTACCTTGACCTTGCAGCCCGCAAGACCGGTTTCGCGAAGCCGTTCCATTTCCTTGCCGAGGTCCGATAGCGTCTTGCCTTCCTCGTAGTAGCCGCCGATGCAGATGATCGGGATTTCCTGCCGGTATCCGCCCAGCAGACGGCAGACGTTGACGCCGGCGGCCTTGCCCATCAGATCCCAGATGGCGCTGTCCATGCAGGCAATGGCTTCCATCACGAGCTTGCGGTCGCGGTTCCATTCAGCGGCCTTGAACATCTTCTTCCACAAACGCTCGACGGCGAAGATCTCCTCGCCGATGAGCATCGGTGCGAGCTCTTTCTCGATGATCTCGACGACTTCCCGCATGTGATCACGATTGTCGCCATTATAGATCTCGCTGATGAGCCCCGTATCGGTCTCCATCCGGGTGATGATGGTGCAGCGCTTGGTGACGTTGTACTTGCTTCCGCCGAAATTGCGGGCGAGCGGGATTTCGACGGCGATGACCGTCACATTCTTGATCTTCATTGTTTCCTCCGGATGATGAACGGTTATTCGCCCTTGGTTCCGCCTTCGGCGAGACCGACGACGAGCTTGCGTTGAACGAGAAGGTAGAAAAGGATGACCGGGATCGTGATGAGCACGGCGCTGGCAAGCAGCATTCCCCAGGAATAGATGTTGTCCTGGCCGATCCAGGTCGCGAGCCCCAGCGGCAGGGTCTTGTTGCTTTCCGAGGACGTGAAGACCAGGGCAAACAGGAATTCGTTCCAAGCGTGATTGAAGCTGAACACCCCAACCGACACGATGCCGGGGAGCGCCAGCGGAACTGTGACGCGCATCATCGCCTGAAGCCGCGTGCAGCCGTCGATCATGGCGCTTTCCTCGAGGCTGACGGGGATCGCGTTGAAGTAGGAGCGCATGAACCACAGTGCCAAAGGCAGCGTGAAGGCTGTGTTGGCGATGATCAGAGCGATCAGCGTATCGGCGAGCCCCAGCTTGACCACGTAGATGTAGAGTGGCAGCACGATCAGCACTTCGGGCAGCATGTAGCAGACCAACGTGGCGTTGGAGAATGCAGCAATGCCGAAGAATTGGAAGCGGCTGAGGCTGTAGGCGCCGAGCCCGCCAACGATCAGCGACAGGAAGGTGGCACCGAAGGCGACGATCAGGCTGTTGCGGAAATAGGTCAGGAAGTTGGTCTGGATGAACAGGTCGCGATAGTTCTGCAGCGTCCAGACGTTCGGAAGGAAGGTCGGCGGCGTCGCATAAAGCTCACCACCCGGCTTGAACGAACATATCAGCATCCAGAACAACGGAAAACCGATGACCGAGACCGCGGTGATGACAAGCAGATAGAATAGGATTCGCGACGTCAGGTAATGGACGTCGGCCATCTCGCGGTTTCGCCGCAGCGGCATGTCTCCGGTGTTGACGAGAGTGGTCATTGCCGTGCCTCCGCTCTCTTGATGAAGAAGAAGTAGATCGCGAGGAGCACGCAGAGTATCGCGAGCGTCAGGATCGCGATCGCTGCGGCGCGCCCGAATTCGAAATCGGCGAAAGCCTTGAGATAGACGAGAACCGGCAGGGTCGTCGTGGCATCGAGAGGACCGCCGCCGGTCATCAGGTAGATGATCTCGAACTTGTTGAACGACCAGATGGTCCGAAGCAGCGCCGTCAGCAGGAAGACGGGCATGACGTAGGGCAGGGTGATCCGCCAGAATTGCTGGAAACTCGAGGCTCCATCGATCTTTGCGGCCTCGTATTGCTCCTGCGGAATGGATTGCAGAATGCCGAGAATGGCGATGACGACGAAGGGAAAGAATTTCCAGACGCCGACCATGATCACCGACACCATGGCGAGCGACCGGCTGTTGAGCCACAGGAGGGGACCATCGATGATACCGGTTCCGATGAGGGCGGCGTTGACGATCCCGACGATGTCGTGAAGCATGTAGCGCCACGTCAGAACGGCCACGACCGTCGGGACCAGGTAAGGCGCCAGGATGACGGCGCGCGCCGCGCCGCGGAACATGAAGTTCCTGTTGAGCAGCAGGGCAAGCCCCAGGCCGAGCATCATTTCGATGGCGACACTTCCAAAAACCCACACGAAGGTGTTCCAGAGAGCGGTCAGGAAGGCCGGCTCGGCAAGCGCCCAAACGAAGTTTTCGAGGCCGATGAAGGGACCGCTGGTGTCGCCCATGCTGACATCCTGCATCGCGGTGAGGAACACGGTGATGGTCGGTACGCCGGCCAAAAGCAGGAGCAGGAACGCGCTCGGCGCAAGAGTGGCATAGGCGAGGATGCGGTCGCCGGCCATGACGGTTCGTGTGTCAGCCATTGACCGTTCTCCGCGGCATGACGTTCCCGGTGGACGCGATCGCCTTGCCCGTCTCGCTGTCGAAGCGCCGCAGCTCGGAGTTCGCCACGGCGAATATCACCTCGGTGCCAAGGACCGGCGTATACTGCACGCTGGATGGAATGCGTGCGATCGCAGGCGTCTCCGGCATGTTTCCAAGCACATTGCCGTAAAGAAGCCGGTCGCCGCCGAGATACTCCATACGATGGACATTGAACGTGATGTTGGTGACCGGAACATTTTCGGAAAAATTCGCCTTCGGCAGGAAATTCTCAGGCCGGAAACCGAGCGTGACGCCGCCGGTCTTCACGAGGTTCATGGGCGGCGATCCCATGAAGGTTGCGACGAACGTGTCCGCGGGATGGAGGTAGATTTCCTCCGGCGTTCCCACCTGCCGGACCGAGCCAGCCTGCATGACGACGATGCGGTCGCCGAGGCCCATGGCTTCCACCTGGTCATGCGTGACATAGATGGACGTGACGCCGATGCGATCCTGAAACTGACGGAGGTCCTCGCGGGCAGAGTTACGCAGCTTGGCGTCGAGGTTGGAAAGAGGTTCGTCAAGAAGGAACACGTCCGGATCACGCACGAGGGATCGGGCGAGCGCAGTGCGCTGCCGTTCACCGCCGGACATCTGCCGCGGCTTCCTCTGAAGCATCCGTGTCAGGCCCACCAGTTCCGCTGCCCAGCGCACCTTCTTGTCGGTCGCCACCTTGTCGCTGCCCCGAACGCGCAGAGGAAAGGCGATGTTCTCGTAGACGGTCAGATGCGGATAGAGCGCATAGTTCTGGAAGACCATCGCGATGTTGCGGTCCTTGGGCTGCAGCCGGGTCGCCTGCCGCTCACCGATGAAGACGTCGCCGTAGGTCGGAAGCTCCAGCCCGGCGATCATCCGCAGCAAGGTGCTCTTGCCGCATCCGGAAGGACCGAGAAGGACCAGGAACTCGCCGTCATTCACGGTCAGACTGACATTGGAGACGGCGGTATGGTCGGTGAAGATCTTGCTGATTTGTCTGATTTCAACTCGTGCCATGGATTTCTCTCGCGGTCGGGATTTGAACGGGCAGACCGGCTTTGCTCATGATCCCATAGGCCTGGGTCATCAGGTTCGCGTCTGCATCTGCGATACGCTGGCGGATCCTGGCGATCTCGCCGATATCCTCCTCCAGGGAGGCGTTTCTGCGCGTCAGCATTTCTGTCATGAGAATTGGGGCCGGGCCACCGGTAACGGTACGGCTCTTGAGGTTTTCCGCCGGATCGAGAGCCTTGGCGACTTCGCGTTCGGAGATGCCGAGCGAATGCCCGAAGAGCGCCTGGCAGGCTTCGTCAAGATCAGCCGTGGTGATGTCCATGGCGGTCCGTCCCGCCTCGATCGTTTCGCGAACCACGCGGCCGACGATATTGTGCGCCATGCGGAAGGACATGCCGGTCTCGCGTACGATGATATCGGCAAGCTCCGTTGCGGTCCCAAAGCCGATCTTCGCCGAATGCAGCATGACGTCCGGCTTGACGGTCAGCGTGCGGATCGCACCCTCGAAAACCTTGAGCGAAAGCGTCACACGTTCGATCGCATCCATTGTCGGCGCATTCGCCGAGGACACTCCGTCGTTCACATCCGCCAGTGCGGTATTCTTCGAGGCCGCCAGGACGGCATTCAGCGCACCGACGGCCATGGCTGCGACGGCTTTGACGTGCTCCAGTGCCTGCGGGTTCTTCTTCTGCGGCATGATGCTGCTGACGCTGGAATAGGCATCGTCGAGTTCGATAAAGCCGAATTCCATCGTGTTCCAGCTTTGCAGGTCGGTCGCGACGCGTGATACTCCGGTCATCATCACGGCAAGTGCGGAGGCCGCTTCCTGAAGGTCGTCGCGGATCGCGACGCCTTCGTAGGCGATTTCGACAAGCCCGGCGAAACCCAGCAGCTTCGCTGTCATTTCGCGGTCGATGGGAAAGCCGGTCGTCGACAATGCGCCCGAGCCGAGCGGGCTGCGGTCGCAGCAGGCGAGGGCATGCATCAGGCGCCCGAAATCCCGCTCGACAAGATCGGCCGCCGCGAGAAGGTAATAGCCGAACGAGATCGGCTGGGCATGCTGGGTATGAGTGTAGCCCGGCATGACCGTATCGATATGTTTCTCAGAAAGTTGAAGAAGCGTCCCGCGGAGTTGCCCGACCGTTTCCAGAAGCCGCAGCAGCGCAGCCCTGAGCGCGAGCCGCCATGAACTGGTGTGCAGGTCGTTGCGGCTGCGGCCGGTATGCAGCCTCCCGCCGGTCTCAGGGCCGAGTTTTTCGACGATATAGCGTTCGATGTAGGAATAGAGGTCCTCCTGAAGATAATCGATCGTCAGGGCCTGCACACCCGTCTGCTTCAGTTCGAGCAGTACAGCAAGGATGCGGGCGATATCCTTGCGCTCCACGATGCCGCATTCGGCGAGCATGACCGCGTGGGCGACGTGGATGCGCATTTCGGGTTCGAACTGAAAGCGTATGCCGGCCGCAACAGCGGGGCCGAAGTAGGAATCCACCATCGCCTGGGCCGGTGGCGACTTGACGCGTTCGCGCAGCGATACGACCGGTGCTGCCGGTTGTTCCTCGGACATGATTATTCTCCTGGAAATGTGTCCGCGCGATTAGACGCGGACATCTGCTATGTGTTTGAATTATTTCTTCTTAAGGTCAGCCACGATGGCTTCCATACGTTCCTGGCCCCAGGCTGCTGCCTTGGCGGGGTCCTCGCCCTGCAGTACGACGCGCTGCACCACCTGTGCGGGAATGTCTCGGGCGACGATCGATCCGATATAGGGATTGACGACGCCGGAGCGGATGACTTTGCCGTCCTTGAACTGGGCGCCCGCTTCGGATTCGAAATCAAGCGAATTCGAGGTGTCGAATGATGTCCGCGAAATATCCTCGCGTCCGCCGAGCCTCTGCGCCGCACCGGCCTTGATCACTTCTTCCTGGACGCTCTTCAGCGGTGGAATGAGATGCGGGTGGACGGTCAGCGAGAAGTTCTTCAGCTGTTCGCCGGAGACGATGAATTTCAGGAATTTGCGGGCGGCGTCGATGTTCTTGGCGCCGACCTTTTCCGATGACAGGGCGAAGCTGTTCGAGTTCACGAACTTGACGCCGACGCCGCTCGGGCCGATGGGTGTTGTGGCAGCGCTCGTGTTCTTGAAAATATCGGGCGTGCTGAGGGCTGCAGTGGCGATCAGCCGCGGCGCATAGATGTCAAGGCCGACCTTACCGGTCATGTACACATTGATCATGTCGCCATAGGAATACGAACCGATGCCCTGCGGCGAGAACTTTGCCATTTCCTGCAGATAGGTCAGCGCCTTGATGGTGCCCGGATTGTTGAACGTTACGTTCAGATCCTTGTCGAAGTAGGTGCCGCCGGCGCTCCAGATCATCTGGGAAAGGAAGATGCCGGTCATGCGGTTCTTGCCCGCCGGGAACATGAAGCCGAAGTTGCCACCTTCGGTCAGGCTGGCTGACGCGGCTTTCAGTTCGTCCCAGGTTTTCGGTGTAGCGATCCCCTTTGCCTTCAGCAGGTCGTCGCGCTGCCAGAGAATGCCGTAGTTCCCGAGCGTATAGGGGATGTCGTAGACTTTGCCTTCGACGGGCACCAGGGAACCCGGAACGTAATTGTCCTTGCCGATTTCGGCGACCATGTCGTCCAGCGGCACGAGATACCCCTTGCGGGCAAACTCGAAGCGCTCTTCCGGCAGCACCTTGAAGATTTCCGGCATCGTCTTGGTGTTGATCGATGCCAGCACCTTCTGGAGGCGGCCGTCGGTGCTGACGGCTTCCATCTCGATCTTGATGTCCGGGTTCTCCGCCTGAAATTCCTTGATGGCGTTGTTGAAGAACTCGATGCTCGGCGGGTCCGTTTCATTGTGAAGAAATCGTACGACGGTTTGGGCCCAGGCGGTGCTGGACATCATGAGCGCCGTCAGACCACTGCCGATCGCCAGACAGACTCGTATCTTGGAAAACATTCCATTCTCCTCCCTGCGTGAGTTTTCGCTGCACACCCGCCGATCCGGCAGGCTCCTCCGTGCATGGATATTACGGTAAACGGCATTGTTGTCATTCGTCCACTACATGATATCTATATCGGATATCCATTTTTTAGATAGGTTAGCCGATGGATCTTTCGGATTTGCGGATTTTCCTGCGTGCTGCCGAGCTAGGCAGTTTCAGCAAGGCTGCCGTTGCTTTCGGTCTGGCTCAGCCGACCGTCAGCCGCATCATCGGTGAGTTGGAGACCGAGTGGGACGGGCCGCTTTTTTATCGTACGGGCAGGGGAGTGGCTTTATCGGAGCTCGGCGAAGAGGCGCTGACGAGAGCGCGGTTTCTGCTTCGGGAGGCTGATCAGGCCTCGGAAGACCTGAAGGCATTCAGCAGGTTACCGAGCGGCACCGTTTCAATCGGACTTCCGACCTCGATCGTCGAGCCGGCTATTCCGCCCCTCGTCAACGAGCTGCGCTCCGAACTGCCCGGCATCAGGCTTCAGGTCTATGAAGGCTTCAGCGACCAGATCGAAAGATGGTTGGCCGAAGGGCTCATCGATATCGGCGCCTACAGCAAATATCGCGAGGGACCGAAGGGTGAAAGCCGACTGCTTCTGGAATCGCAGCTCGTTCTTGCCGGGCCGCGAGAAGGCTGGAACCTGCCAAGGGAAATCGATTTCGAGCGTCTCTCCGAGTTTTCTCTCGTTTTGCCGGCGCCGACGAATGGATTGCGGATCATGGTCGACTCGGTTGCGAGGCGAATGAAAGTGCCGCTGAATGTTATCGCCGATGTGGATTCGACGATCGGCCAGAAGGCCATGGCGGCCCGCTGCGGCTGTTATATGGTGAAGGCGCCCCACACTATCTCCGAGGAAATGTCTCAAGGCCTCTTTGCGAGCAGCATCATCCGTGCGCCTTACATCACCCGGCATGTGACCCTGGTTACCGGCCGTCAGCGTCCGTTGAGCCGGGCGAGTCGCGAGGTCGTGACGCGATTGACCGCTATCCTGCGGAATTATCGGGTGTCTGAACAATAAGCAGTGAGAGCGGCGTAGTTCGGAAAGGATCGGGTTCTCGCTACGGATGATGATGCTTCGCATCGCTTCTATCCGCCTCAACCCCTTTCAGCTTCGACCATACGGTTTCGGCCATCGGGCTGAGGCGTGAAGTGGACCGGTAGAGACGGATATCCACGGGGATGAAGCAGCGGTCGCTTCCGGCGACGACAAGCCGGCCTCGATCGATCTGGTCTCCCGCCAGCATCTTCGGAAGCCACACGAGACCGTCGCCGTCGCAGGCCATCGACATCAATGTCGTCGCCAGGTCCGAAGTAAAAACCTGGACGAGATGGGGAGCGCTGCCGCGACGGATGATCCAGTCCGTGACGATGCGTCCGAGGGCTGATCTGTCGCTATAGGCAAGGTATCGGGCTTTGGCCTGGTTCTCCAGCGGCCACTTCGGTAGGCCGGAAGGCAGCGGGGCCGAGAGGGGAATAAGCACATCGTCGCCGACGACGACGCTGGCAAAGCCGGGACGCGCGAGCCGGCTTTGGCTGGCCGGATGGTCGTGGCACAGCAGGAATTGCACGTCTCCGTGCAGCATCATCTGCTCGCAGGCCTCCATCGTTCCCGAACTCAATGTCACGCTTTCGGTCGCAAAGCCGGTGTCTTCATTGCGGATCCAGCCGGGAAAGAAGGTGAAGGAAAGCGCATGCGTCGCGGCGAAGGAAAACCGGGAGACATGACGCCGGCCGGCTTCCACCGTCTCGCGGCGGAGCTGCTGCAAGCCCCGAACGAGGTCGCCGGCTTCGGTATGGAAATGCTCGCCGGCGGGAGTGAGGGATACCTGATGCGTCGTGCGATGAAAAAGGGCGGTACCGACCCAATCCTCCAGGGCGCGGATGCGCCGGCTGAAAGCGGGCTGCGTCACGGCCCGGGTTGCAGCCGCTTTCGAAAAATTCAAGGTCTCAGCGAGAGCCAGAAAATCTTCCAGCCAGGTAAGTTCCATTGGTAATGCCGTTCATGCATGATCAATCTCGATATCGGCATTAGTATCTTCCGCGCAACAGGCTTACGCAAGGCGTGCAGGGCCGGCCGACGTGGGTTTCGCATATGCAGTCTGCGCATAAAGGCTCTGAAATTGGAGGAAGCTTATGCGCATTATCGACATCCGTGAGATCACCCAGCCGATCGCCTCGCCGATCCGGAACGCCTATATCGATTTTTCGAAGATGACGACCAGTCTCGTGGCTGTCGTGACCGATGTCGTGCGCGACGGTCGCAGGGTCGTTGGCTACGGATTCAATTCCAACGGCCGCTATGGCCAGGGTGGGTTGATCCGCGAGCGTTTCCGCGACCGGGTCCTGCAGGCCGATCCGGCGACACTGATCGACGATGCCGGCACCAATCTCGATCCTTTCCGCATCTGGAAGGCGATGATGGCGAACGAGAAGCCGGGCGGTCACGGGGAACGGTCCGTCGCCGTGGGCACCGTCGACATGGCGATCTGGGATGCCGCCGCCAAGATCGCGGGAAAACCTCTTTTCCGGCTTCTGGCCGAGATGATGGGACGCGAGGCCGATCCCCGCGTGTTCGTCTATGCCGCCGGCGGCTACTATTACCCCGGCAAGGATCACTCGGCCTTGCGGGCCGAGATGCGCAGCTATCTCGATCGTGGCTACACCGTTGTCAAAATGAAGATAGGCGGTGAAGCGGTCGATGAGGACCGCCGCCGTATCGAGGCGGTCCTGCAGGAAATCGGCTCCGAAGCTCAGCTGGCGGTGGACGCCAATGGCCGGTTCGATCTCGAGACGGCGATCGCCTATGCCAAGATGCTGAGGGACTATCCGCTCTTCTGGTACGAAGAAGCAGGTGATCCGCTTGATTATGCACTGCAGGCGGCGCTGACGGAGTTTTATCCAGGGCCGATGGCGACTGGCGAGAACCTTTTCTCCCATCATGACGCGCGCAATCTCCTGCGGTACGGCGCCATGCGGCCGGATCGCGACTGGCTGCAGTTTGACTGTGCGCTTTCCTATGGGCTCGTCGAATATCTGCGCACCCTGGACGTGCTGAAGCAGTTCGGCTGGTCTCCTTCGCGCTGCATCCCGCATGGCGGTCATCAGATGTCGCTCAACATTGCCGCGGGCCTGGGTCTCGGAGGCAATGAAAGTTACCCCGACCTGTTCCAGCCTTATGGCGGCTTCCCGGACACCGTGAAGGTGGAGAACGGCCACATCGTCATGCCCGACTTGCCGGGTATCGGTTTCGAAGGAAAGTCCGACCTGATCAAGGTCATGCGGGCACTAGCGGAATAATTTGGAGGATATGTTCGTGGAGAATAGTCGTCGCTACCGCATCGCCGTCATTCCCGGAGACGGGATAGGCAAGGAGGTCGTCCCGGAGGGGCTGGCGGTCCTGGAGGCCGTTGCCTCGAAATACGGGATCGAAATCATCTTCGACCATTTCGATTTTGCCTCCTGCGACTATTACCGGCAGCATGGTCGCATGCTGCCGGAGGATTGGAAGCAGCAGATCGGGTCGCATGACGCGATCTTCTTCGGCGCGGTCGGGTGGCCGCAGGTCGTTCCCGACCACGTGTCGCTCTGGGGATCGCTCGTGCAGTTCCGCCGGGAATTCGACCAATATATCAACCTGCGGCCGGTCCGGCTGATGGAGGGCGTTCCTTGCCCCCTGCAGGGCCGCGAGCCGGGCGACATCGATTTCTATGTCGTGCGGGAGAACACCGAAGGCGAATATTCCTCCATCGGCGGGCGCATCTTCGCCGGCACCGAGCGCGAGGTGGTGATGCAGGAAACAGTGCTGACCCGGACGGGAACGGATCGTGTCCTGCGTTTCGCCTTTGAACTGGCGGCGCAGCGCAAGAAGAGGCACCTCACCTCCGCCACGAAGTCCAACGGCATCTCGATCACCATGCCCTATTGGGACGAGCGGGTGGAGCAGATGGCCAGGAATTTTCCGGATGTCGTCTGGGACAAGTATCATATCGACATCCTCTGCGCCCATTTCGTGCTGCATCCCGATTGGTTCGACGTGGTCGTCGCCTCGAACCTGTTCGGCGATATCCTGTCCGACCTTGGCCCGGCCTGCACCGGCACGATCGGGATCGCCCCCTCCGGCAATATCAATCCGGAGCGGGCGTTCCCTTCGCTCTTCGAGCCGGTACATGGATCAGCGCCGGATATCGCCGGGCTCGGCATCGCCAATCCGATCGGGCAGATCTGGTCCGCGTCGATGATGCTCGATCATCTCGGTGAACCGGAAGCTGCCGCGTCGATCGTCAAGGCCATGGAGACGGTACTTCGCGAACCGAAGCTCCGGACGCGGGATCTCGGCGGAACCGCCGATACCCGCACCTGCGGAAAGGCTGTCGCAGCCGCCCTTTCCTGATCTGTTATCCGGCGCCGCCGGTCGAGGCGGCAGCACCTCTTCATCCCGTCATTGATCGATCACAGAGCCGTCGAAATGCGGCCGCATGTGGATTGCGCGGGTCTTGCGCGGATACTTTTTCTCGGCGTCTTCGACCAGCTGGATTCCGAGACCGGGGCCGCCGGGGATATCGATGAAGCCGCCGACCGGTTCGGGCAAGCCGGTCACCATGGAATGCGCGCGCAGCTGGCTGTAGCCTTCCGCTTCCGGATTGGCGACGGGATATTCCTGGATCGCGAAGTTGCCGACCGCGGCATCCAACTGCAGGCATGCGGCAAGGCTGACCGGAGAAAGCGGATTGTGCGGAACGATCTGGGCGTCGGTCGCCTCGGCCAGAGCGGCGATCTTGCGACCCGCGGTGATCCCGCCGCAGAGGCAGATGCATGGCCGCAGGAAGTGAACGCCGCGGCGGGCAAGCAGCATCTGGAACTGGTGCATGTCCGTGAAGCGTTCTCCCGTGGCGATCGGCACCGGTACGCGGTCTGCCACCAGCGCCATCGTGTCGATACCTTCCGGCGGGACCGGGTCCTCGACGAACATCGGCAAAGCCGGTTCGATCGCCCGTGCGAAGGTCACAGCTTCAGCGGCCGTCAGCCGGCGGTGCAGCTCGATGCAGAGATCCGCCTCGTGCCCCAACGCTTCGCGGAGCTTGAAGACGTTGTCGATCGCATCCTTCATCTTGCGCGCATGCGGTTTGAAATAAGCCTCGTTGATGTCCTCGTCGAGAAATGGATTGAGATGCCCGAAAGCGGTGAAGCCGCGCTCCTGCAGGTTGGATGCAAGGTCAATCAGCTTTCCGATCGTCTTGCCTTTCACGTGAGCGTAGAGGCGGGCCTTGCTGCGTACGGCACCTCCAAGCAGCTCGTAGATCGGCACGCCATGCACCTTGCCCTTGATGTCCCACAGCGCGATGTCGATGGCGGAGATCGCGCCGGAAATCGCTGCTCCAGTGAAATGATGCGCCCGGCACATCACCTGCCAGTGGTGTTCTATCTGCCGTGCGTCCTTGCCGAGGAGGTAATCCCCAAACTTCGAGATGGCGGCGGCGCTCGCTTCGAGGTGCCCCCACGCCCCCGATTCGCCGATGCCTGAAATGCCTTTGTCCGTTTCGATTCTCACGAAAAGGAAACGGTCGATGAACAATGGAACGACCTTGGTAATGATCATGCTGTCCTCTCCTCCTTGTCAGCTGATACGATGTTCTTGAAAGGATATGGCTTTCGTCCCGGTCCGCCGGCCACGATGCGAGCCCGCCGGCTGAGCCGGCGCACCCGTCGGCATCCTGCCCGATCTTGTCTCTGCGTCGCCTCGGCTTTCCGAGGGCTGCCGGGTCCCCAGTCCGACGGTTGTATGAACGCGGCTCCAATACCCTTCAACCCCTCCGCTTCCTCGAAGGAAAAAGAGATTTTTTCGCCATCGGAAAGCTGTCACATGAGGTTCAGCGCTAATCATTTTTCAAGGCGATTGCAAATATTTTCTGACGCTTGTCGTGTAGAAATTTTAGCTTCTACCTAGGCTCGAGCTGACTCATGATAAGGTTTATATAGTTGAAAACAAATCGGAATATCTCTTTCCGAAGCATGATTTATCTCCAGTAAATTTGCTGGGAAGCGTTCAAATCAGGTGGAATGATTATTTCATATTAATTTATCACTAGATGAAAAATTATTTTGGTGGTTGACAATTTTTATCGACCGATCCAGGTTCTTTTCGGGATGGAAATCGCGCTTGGGCTCCGATCGGGGCAAGGGCGCCGATATCGGATGGAACCTGCCGCGGGTTCGATTTTTCAAGGGAGGACAGAAATGCTTATAGAACGGATCAAACGGGGCTTTGCCGTGTCGGCGATCTCGACGCTGCTCGGTGCCGCCGCGATACCTGCCTACGCGCAGCCCGACTATTATCCGGGCTCCTACTTGCAGCTCGTCGAGGCTTCCAAGAAGGAGCCGACGCTTCTCATTCAGTCCAATGTCGGCGAGGCCAACTGGCGACCGGTTCTGGATGCTTTCCAGAAACAGTATCCCTGGATCACCGTCCGCACACTCGATCTCGGCGGCACGGAAGTCTTCGAGCGCTTTTATGCGGAGCAGGCGGCAGGCTCCAGTGAGGCCGACATCGTTCTTTCGGCGTCCGGCGCCGTCTGGCCGGAATTCGTCGACAAGGGCAATGTCGTTGCTTACGACTCCCCGGAGAGCGCGAAATTGCCGGACTGGTCGAAGCCTTTCCCGGGCGTCTACACGATTTCCGTGGATCCCTATATCATCGTCTACAACAAATTCGTTTTGTCGCAGTCGGAATATCCGAATTCGGTGGATGACCTGGTCGCACTCGTCAAAGCCAATCCCGGGAAATTCGACAAGCGCATCGCGACGATCCGGCCTTTCGGCTCTTCCGCAAATCAGTCGCAGCTGACCCATTACATCGATCACGTCGGACTCGACAAGGTCGTCTCGCAATACGAGGTGCTCGGACCGATCGCCGATCTCCAGCGGTCAGGGGGGCCGGTCTTCGAGAAGATCCTGACCGGTGAATACGCTGCCGGCTGGGCGCTTTCGGCCATTCAGGCGGTGCCGTTCCTGCGCGACCCCACCCGCGCGAACATTATCGGTTTTGCTCTGCCGAAAGACGGTCTCGTGATGTCGCCGCGCTATTTCACCATCGCCAAGACGAGCAAGCACGTGAATTCGGCCAAGCTTTTCGTAGATTTCCTGCTCTCCAAGGAAGGGCAGGAAGCGGTGAATGCGGGCGGCCTCATTCCCTACCGCTCGGGGCTGCAGATTCCGCCAGGCTCCTACGACCTGACCTACGAAACCATCGTCAAGCAGATCGGCGAGCAGAACATCATCCGTGTCACGCTCGACAAGAAACTGCTTACTCCTCCGCCGGAATATCTCGAGAAGGTCAACAAGGCATTCGGCATCACGCAATAAAAGCCTCGGCCTTTGAACTTGCCCGAATGAGAACGTGGGGTCGGGTGCTTCGCCCGGCCTCGTTCCAGAGGAGTAGGAACACTCATGACCGCCACCGACCCTTCCATGGCGACAGCGTCGATATCCCGGGACTTCCGCATCCTGCAGAGGATCGGCAACCACCGGGGTCTGATCGTCCGCATCGTACTTGCCGCGCTGCTTTTCATGCTGCTGGTCTCGCCGATGGTCCCCATCGTCTACCAGGGCTTCCTAGACAAGCCGCTCTATGACGGGAATGCGGCCTTCACGCTTGCCAATTTCGTCAATCTGTTCGCCGATCCACGCTTCATCAACGCGACCAAGAACACGCTGATCATCGGCTTTATCGGCACGGCCATTTCGACCTCCGTGGGCTTCCTCTCGGCCCTGTTCCTGGATCGCCTAGACCTTCCGTTCCAGCGAACGCTGAGGATGATGTTCCTCGCGCCGATGTTCCTGTCATCGCTCATCATGGCTTTTGCCTGGTCCATGATGTACAGTCCGGCCGGTTTCATCGCGCTCTGGCTGAAGAGCGTGATCGGCTTCGGCCTTCCCAACCTCAATTCCATATTCGGCATCAGTCTTCTGGCCGGCGTTTCGGCCGCGCCGGTGAGCTATATCTATTTTTCCGCGGCGATGCAGAACATCCCGAATACGCTGGAGCAGGCGGCCCGTGCCGCCGGAGCGACGCCCATGCGGGCGATCCGCACTATCGTTCTGCCGCTGCTCATGCCCTCGGTCCTCTACTGCCTTCTGCTGAATTTCGTGCTGAAGCTCGACCTCCTCGCCGTGCCGCTCGTGCTCGGCGGGCCGGCCCGCATCGAAGTGCTTTCCACCTACCTCTATGACAAGGGCATCGTCGCCGCCCAGGTCGATTATGGCCTCGTCAGCGCCGCCGCGATCTTCATGCTCATCCTGGTGCAGCTCTTCGTTTTCGCGCAGAAATACATGCTCGGCGACCTGCGCAAGTTCAACACCATCGGCGGCAAGTCCTCGCGCCAGTCACAGGTGAGGGTCGGTCTGTGGGGCTGGCTGATCTCGGCGCTCGTTTTTGCCTATTGCCTGCTGACGGCGATCTTTCCCTGCCTCTTCCTCATCCTTCGTTCGTTCACGTCGTTCCTGTCTCCGTACATGCCGATCAGTCAGGTCCTGACGCTCGACAATTTTCGCATGGTGCTCGGTTACGAAGCCTATGTGAAGAGCATCTACAATACGCTGATCATCGCGATCGCAGGCGGCGCGGTTGCCGTCGTGCTCACCGTCGTCAGCACGATCGTCGCCTACAGGTCACCGGCTTTCATCCGCTCCTTCACGGAGCAGACGGCCTTCATCCCGAAAGCGATCCCGGGTCTCGTCGTCGGCATCGGCATCTTCTACGCCACCGTGCTGCTGCCCGGCGGCGGGCTTTTACGGGGCAGCCTGGCGATCCTCGTCATCGCCTATGTCATCCGCTATTTCCCGACCGGTTTTGCGACGCTTTCGCCGGCTTTCCTGCAGATCGGGGAGGATCTCGAGAAAGCGGTGCGGATTACCGGCGGCTCGCAGATCCGTTCCTACATCGCCGTTACCATGCCGCTTCTGAAGCCGGCGCTGCTGTCCTGCTACCTGCTCTACTTCGTGCAGTTCTTCAAAGAGTATGCAGCCGCGTCCTTCCTGTTCGGTCCCGATACCGCGGTGATCGGAACGACGATGCTGCAACTCAACGTGATGGGCAATTACGGGCCGGTCGCCGCTCTCTCGGCGATCACCCTGGCACTGACCCTGCCTGTCGCGATCTTCATCTATTCCGGAAAAAAGGAAGCCTGACATGGGAGTGGCCGTCCAACTCCAGAAAATTCGCAAGAGCTACGGCGCGCTGGAGATCCTCAAAGGCCTCGATCTCACGATCGAGGATGGATCTTTCACCTCGCTCCTCGGACCGAGCGGCTGCGGCAAGACGACCCTGCTCAACATGATCGGAGGACTTGATCAGCCGACGACAGGCGGCATCCAGATCTATTCCGACACGGTATTCTCGAGCACCGACTACATCAACGTGCCGATAGAGCGGCGCAATGTGGGCTTCGTCTTTCAGAACTATGCCCTCTGGCCGCATATGACGGTGCTCCAGAACGTCGGTTATTCGTTGAGAATCCGCCGGCTGGACAAGGCGGAGCGCGAAAGACGGTCGCGCGAAATGCTGGATCGGCTGGAGCTCGGCGATCTTGCCAACCGCTATCCATATCAGCTCTCCGGCGGTCAGCAGCAGCGCGTGGCGATTGCCCGCGCGCTTGTCTATCAACCGCGCCTGTTGCTGCTCGACGAGCCGCTTTCGAACCTCGATGCGCAATTGAGGGAAAAGGCCCGCTCCTGGCTGAAGGATATCCACCAGAACTTCAAGCTCACGACGATCCTCGTTACCCACGACCAGATCGAAGCACTGTCGCTCAGCGATCAGGTCGTACTGCTCAGCAAGGGCGGAATCGAACAGTTCGGCAGCGCTTCGGAGATCTATACGCGTCCCGCGACGGCCTATGTCGCGGATTTCGTCGGCGGCGCGAATATCATTCCCGGCAAGTTGGTCGGTACGCCGGACAAGGGAACCGGCGCCATGGCGACCGTCGAAACTGCAGACGGTACCCGCATCACCGCCCGGTCCGATTTTCCGGCACGGATCGGCGCGGATGTCAGCGTCGCCGTGCGACCGCAGAAGATCGTGTTGTCCGGAGGACAGGCAAGGCCGGAAAAGTCCGGGGCTGTCGTGCCCTTCAAGCCGAGGATCGTCCTCTACCAGGGCGCCCAGTACGAGATCGTCGGTGATACGCCTTTCGGTTCCCTTCGGATACTGACGGAGCAGCCACCGACCGAACAGACCATGGCAAGCGCGCTTCTGCCTGCCGAGGAATGCCTGTGCGTGCGGCCGTAGGCGGGTGATGCCCCGTGATGCAGACGCATGCGGCCGGCCACGGCCAGACAGCCGAAGAATCCTTGTGCATCGCCTCATGCAGCGGCGGCGCGACAATCCCGACCTGCTAAATAATGGAGAGGCTCTATGAGTGAACTTGCCGTGACCGAGGCCGAAAAAGGCCAAGACGTGATCCGATCCGCCGTCGGCGAGATCAAGATAACCAGTGCCAGTTTCGCCTGCTATTCCTGGCCTCGCGCGCAGCCGATCCAGAACGGCCTGCATACCTATGTCAATGTCAACATCGCGATCACCAAGATCGAGACCGATGCCGGCATCACCGGCTTCGGCATCGGCCGGAACAATCCCGGCGAGAACGCGATCCGCCAGCAGTTCCTGTCCACCATGATCGGCAAGGATCCGACAGCGACGGCGGCGGTCTGGGCAAAACTGTGGAGCCCGAAGCTCTATGGCCGGCGCGGCCAGGAAACCAAGGCGCTCTCGTCGATCGACATGGCCCTTTGGGACATCAAGGGCAAGATCGCCGGCATGCCGATCTGGCGCCTGCTCGGCGGCTACCGGAACCGCATCCCGACCTACGTGGCAGGCGGCTATTACTCCAAGGGCAAGAGCCTGAAGGACCTGCAGCAGGAGATGGCCAATCATGTCGAGCGTGGCGCTCGCGGCGTGAAGATGAAGGTGGGTGCCGTCGACATCGCGGAAGACGTCGAGCGCATCAGGGCCGTCCGCCAGGCACTTGGCCCAGACATCAGACTGATGATCGACGCGAATTGCGCCTATACCTATTTCGACGCCATTCGTCTCGCCAAGCGGGTCGAGGAATTCGACATCTATTGGTTCGAGGAGGCCGTCCAGCCGGATGACTACGAAGGCTTCACGAAACTCTCGCGCGCCACGTCCATTCCGCTTGCTACCGGCGAGAACGAATACACCAAGCACGGTTTCCGCGATCTCATCGCGACGCAGGCGATCTCCTTCCTGCAGCCGGATGCACGCTACATGGGCGGCGTGACCGAATTCATGAAAGTCGCGGCCATGGCGGAGGCGCACGGCCTGGTGATCTGCCCGCACGGAGACCAGCAGGCGCATATCCAGCTTCTCGGAGCGATACCAAACGCGCATCTTCTGGAGTTCTATCCCAAGGAATTGAACCCGATGTTCGGCAGTGTGTACAAGCACACGCCGGACCTCAACGAGGACGGCACGGTAACCATTCCCGACGTTCCCGGAATGGCGACCGAACCCAACGAGAAGATGCTTGAACGTTACAGGGTCGCCTGAGCGTTCCGGCGGAGAGAACATCCCGCCAATTCCGTGGAAGATATCCCTTCGTCCGCGGGAGGCGGCCGGAAAGATCAACCGCCAGTCGACCTTTCCGGCACTTGGTGTACACATTGGCGAGTGGGCGGCTGTTGTGTGCCGCCGTTGGAACTGGAACCGCCCGGCGAGCCATTCTCGCCGGGCCTTTGCTTGGAAAATGCGTAGTGAGCTATGATACCCGCGAGAAGATCGTCTATGTCAGGACAGAGGATGGACTGACGCTCGAGGGGCTGGTGATCGAGCCGGCCCGGAAGGCAGCTCCCCTCGACACCATTCTCTGGTTTCACGGGGTGCACCGGAAATTCTCCGAGATCGAATATGTGGAGATAGGCCGTCTGCTGGCCGGCCGCGGCTACCGCTTCATTACCGCCAACATGCGGGGCCATGATTTCGGCACCTGGTTCCGAACAGAAAAGGGTGCCTTTCTCGGTGGAAGCGCCTGGGAACTCTTCAGCCAGTCGCCGGTCGATGTCGCGGCTTGGGTGGACTTCGCCACACGCGATTGCGCCGAAATCCTTCTTGCCGGCCACGGTGTCGGCGGGTCCAAGGTCGTCTATTATCAGGCGGAGCGGCGCGACCCGCGTATCATGGGCATGATTCTCGCCTCCTCGGCTTCATTGTTTCGCGAGAAGATGCGCCAGGATCTGCAGATGGAAGCCGAGAAGATGATCTCGGAGGGGCATGAAAAAGAGCTCCTGCCCTGGGGAAGCCGCAGTAGCCGCCAGGCGGCGACGATCAGCGCAGAAGCCTATGTTGATCTCAACCGCGTGCACGAGGTCCTCTATGGCTTCGGCAACATCCCGCCGGCGCTGTCGCGGATCGCCTGTCCCATTCTCGCCTGGTACGGAACCAAGGAAAAACTCGTCAACAAGGATATCGACGACTTCCTGAGCCGCGTCCGTCATACGGCCACCAGTTCGCAACTGGTGGTGACGAAGAAACTGGTGGGCGTTGACTATTTCTATACGGGAAGCGAAAAGGCAGTTGCGGGCCAAATAGCCCGCTGGATCATCAAACTGCGAGATTTTGCACAGCAACGTGAATAGAGGAATGAAAACGGGCCAGAATCGTCCCGGCCGCAAACCGACACGGGAAAGCGTCCCGCTAACCCGCGCGCTGGACCGAGGGCTATCCATCCTGGAACTCCTCGCAAAATCGCCCGGTTCGAGCCTGTCCGATATTTCACGTCACCTCGCACTTTCGCCGAGCACCGTCTCACGCCTGCTCAACACGCTCTGCGAGCGCGGTTTCGTTGCCCAGTCGCTGGAAACCAAGACCTTTCGCATGGGACCGCAGGCATTTCATGTCGGCATGGTGTTTGCGCGCCAGAACCGGCTGGATCAGATTGCCTCACCTATTCTGCGCACATTCGCGCGCGCGATAGGCGACACGATAAGCCTTTGCATCCGGGACGGCTCCGATGTCATCTATATCGACCAGTACGAGGGTGGCGGAACGGCTCGCGCCGTCATTCAGGTCGGATCCCGCCATCCGCTCCATTGTACGGCGGCGGGCAAGGTCATGCTGGCCTGGCTTTGGGAAGAACGGATCAGGGAGCTGCTCGGCCCGACCGAATTGCCGGCGATGACATCGAAGACCATCCGCCGCGTCGACGATCTGCTCCAGGATCTCGAAGTCGTCCGAAAGAATGGCTATGCGACCGATCTGGAGGAGCTTGAAGATGGCGTCTGCTGCGTAGCCTCGCCGATACGTTCAAGTGCGGGAGAAATCGTCGGTGCCGTATCCCTCTCGACGGTAGCATCACGGCTCGATGCCGACAGGATCAAGGCGGTTGGTGCCGAACTGCTTCGCGTCACCAACGAGATTTCCCGCCTTATTGGATGGATGCCAAACGGGAACGATCGCGCCGTTCCAGCGGGCTGGGATATTTTTTACGACTGACGGAATCAAAAACGGGGACATCGAGTGAAAGCCCAATGCTGTCGCCGCGATGGCGTGATGCGGTTCGCGTGACGCCAGCGTGACGCCCCTTGGGCTACTGTTCTGATGCTAGGTGGCACAGGCACCTGGACGATAACTTGGCAGATCGGGACGATCTTGGATCGTCCCGATCTGTGGTTGTCTGCGGACATGCGTCCGATCGTTGATTACCAAGAGGCGCAGGGGTCATGGACGTCAGGCTGTTTCTCGTCGGATCGGCAATGCTTACGGCTTTGTGGCTCGCGGGGCTGGGCAGTCTCGCCTATATATTTTGGCTATGATTTCAAGGAGTTGTGGCTGGGGGCAAGTTCAGTCGTGTCGCGGTGCCGCTGATCATAAGCTATGAAGCGGCCAAGACAGGTCCCGCCCGAACGAATATATTCCCTTGAGGCATGGCAGCGGATCGGGCTCGCTCAATGGTCGATACCGGTGACACTGTGATAGAAGTGCCGACCATGATCCTTGGCGAATGGTGTTTTCTCGACCGGTATCTGCCCTATGAAGCCGTATCGGCCAAGCTCGCGGCTGTACTCAAAACGGGTCGGCGCTCCGTCATAGACAGTCGAGAGAACACGATAACCATCGACAAATTCGTCAAGTATCTCAAGGTCGCTGCCCCACAGCCAGCCGCCATACGTGGTGCCCTGGTCTGATCTCAGAACGATCTCGAAGAAATGGCCGCCTTGCGGCCCGCGCATCCGGAAGACCAGATCGAGATTGTCTTCATCGATCTCCTCGCGAAGGGTTGCGGAAAGATGGAAGCAGGCAACTCTTGCATCTGTCAACGCCCCCATCGGATAGTAAGGCTTGCCTTTGAACCACATGAATTCGGTGACAGCATAACCGACATCGTCGGCACGCAGGAAGGGTTGCGCGCTCGATGCGAATACGAAGTATGAACTGTTAAATTTCATCGCTTCTCATCGTTCAATCAAGGGAAAACCAGTGATTGCAGATTACTCCTCTTGGTTGAATGCCAGATTACCGCATATCGCGTCACGCCATCGTCAAACCGGATCAGAACCGCCCTTTCAATTTCTCGTTGGTCGTTGTTAGATGACAAATCATCGGAGGTGACCGAGTGCTTGGCGATATGGAACAAGTACCGATCAGGCTTTTTGGCGCTCCGCGCTACGGCGCGGGCTCGCAAGCGTTTTTCCCGGCAAAAGGGCTGGTTCTGATTGCCGCGCTTCTTTTAGCTCCAGGCCAGACGCTGACGCGACAGGCAGCCGCCGCTCTTCTCTGGGAAAATGCCAGCCAGAAAAGAGCGTTAGGCAATCTTCGCCAGTTGCTGTTGCGCCTTCAGCAGTTTTTCGGCAACGAAGAACCGGCAATCATCATCAACAATAACGACATTGCCGCAGGTCCGCTGGCCCACCGATCTGACCTTGCACGATTTCTCTCTGCGATCGGATCCGGTGACATGGGGACGCGGCGCGAAGGACTCCTCCATATGTGCGGGGAGCTTCTCTATGGCGCAGACGTCGATAGCGAGCAGTTCGATCTATGGCTTGCCTCCGAACGAAGCCGGTTGAAAGAGCTGTTTTTCGAAGCCGCTGCCCAATTGCTGGAGGATGTTACCCGGTTCGGAGGCAGGACATCGAACCTCATAGCCTCCATCGGCGACTGCGCCCTCAGGCTCGAACCCGAGAGGGAGGAGACATACCGTAACCTGATGTCGGCCTATGCACGCACCGGCGATCATGACGCCAGCGAGCGTGTGTTCGAGAGCTTGAGCCGGCGGCTTCAATCAGAGGAGCGGTCGCCTGAGCCCGCGACGCTTGCGCTTCGACGCCGGATCAGGAGCAACGTCACGGACCACGATACCTCCGGCCTCCCGCTGGAGCGGCCGACCCGGGTGAAGCCTCGGGTTGCGTTCATGCCGGTGGCCAGAGCGGATGGAAGACCCGCCAAGCCGATCGCACAAGCATTCATCGAAGACGTCGCCAACACGCTGGTGCGTTATCGGACATTTACGGTCCTCTCGCCCCACAGCAGTTTCGCGGCGGCCCGGGATATCGGCGGCGAGCATTATCAGTCGTTACGGGCGGATTACCGCGTTCAGTCGACGATATTCGATGACGCGCATATGTCGGTCGCGCTGATCGAAGAAAGCACGGCCGAGATCATCTGGTCGTTCGAAGTGGTACTGACGGATCGCCAGATTCATGCTGCCTTTCGCCTTCTATCCAAGCAGGTTGCAGCAGCACTCGCCGAGCGGCTTGAGCGTTACCGGGTCGAGCAGGGCCGACGTCACGAGGCCTCCGCCTATCTTCACCTTCTGTCCGGCCAACAGCTCATTCGGGGAAAATGCGACCTGCCCTTGTTGCGGCGTGCCCGAGCCGAATTCCGCAAAGCGGTGGATATCGACCCGGGCATGGCTGTCGCGCGGGCGCGTATCGGGCAAACCCTGCAGCTTGAATGGTTGATGCTCGGTGGAAGCGATCCGCATCTTCTGCATCGCGCCAACGCGGAAGCGAAAGCCTCGATAGAGATCGATCCTGCCCTTGGCATCGGTCACTGGATGTGCGCGGTGGTTGCGCTTTACCAGCGGGATTTCGACATATCCGCGGAGAAATTCTTCGAGGCCGAAGCGCTTACCCCAAACTCCGCCGACCTTTTGATCCAGCATGCCGACGCGCTTGCGCATTTCGGGCAACCGGACGAGGCGTGGTCGCGATTCCAGACCGCAATCGACCTCAATCCTCTGGCGCCCGACATCTACTGGTGGGCGGGCGCGAGCATAGCCATGAAGCGTGAAGACTACCAGGCTGCGGTGCAGCTTTGCGCCCGCATGGAGAACGACGAGTCGGCGCTGCGAATCCTCACGGTCAGCCATTCCCTGGGGGGCGATCTGGAGATGGCGAGGCAATATGGCAAGCGTCTTCAGGAAAACTACCCGGGAATGACCGCCAGGCAAATAAGTCTGCTGTCGCCCAACCGCGACCCTGCGGTGAACGAAAAATTATACCAAGCGTACCGATTAGCTGGAATCAAATAGGAGATACTATGTCGAATTCGCAATTTTATATTGTTGGGAAAAAAGGTGCCGGCGTTCTGTTCATACGGACATCTCCGCTTCGAGTGGCGTCGGTGTCGCATGACGTCATCGTCCAATATGAGGCGGCTCATCCGGGTATCGACGGCTATGCTCGCGTCGCCGCCGCGGCCAAGGGGATGCTGGTCGGTCAGGACGGCAAACCCGACACCGTGCTCGATCAGGTTCAGATTCAGGGTATCGAGACCTTGATCGCCGGGGGAGCTGTCGTTTCCGATGCCGACTTTGCATTGGTCGGAGAGGTCGTCGATGCGGGCTGGGATTTCAACCGGGATGTTCAGCCTCCGATCGGAAGCGCGCTGAAGGCGGTCGGACCTTCCGGCCCTGTCACAGGCCAGTTGTTTGAAGCGATCCTGTCGGATACGCCGAACACAACTCCCTAACCGATGAAGCATGATGCTGGCAGGGGCACCTTTCCCCCGCGGAAAGATCGACCGGACGCGAGGGAGGCGCTGGTCGGGGACTCCGAGCTGTTGAAGCAGTTCGGAATAACGCGGGTTGGCGACGTCACCGATCTGGATACTATCGGCGTGCCCGTCTGGTTCGCCGCCCGGCCGAACTCACGCGGTATCTCTGTTGCGCAAGGCAAGGGGTTGACTGCGCGGCAGGCAAAGATTTCAGCCGTGATGGAAGCCATAGAAGGTGCTGTCGCGGAAGATACGCAGCGGCATGTTCGAGAACATGGATCGCAGCATGCGATGCTGAAGCGGGGCATGCGCGTTATACCGCTCGAAACGATCACGCGCGTCGATGCGGATTACCTTGATCCGGAGCGCGAGCGGGCGTGGGTCAAGGGTTATTCCGTTCGTGACGGCGCTTGTGTCTTTGCTCCTTACGAACTTGTCGGCATGGATTTTCGGGCGGATTTTCCCTGGGACCGGCAAGCCTTCCAGATGAGTTCCCATGGGCTGGCGGCTGGTTTCGACCATGATCGAACCGTCCTCCATGCATTGCTGGAACTGATTGAGCACGACGCGTGCTTCGCCGTCGATGCTTTCGGAACGCGTCAACTCAGGATACGCCCAATCTCGTTTCCTGGTGGTGCGTCGGAAGCTCTCGATGACCTGCTCTCGCGCTTGGAACATGCCGGCCTTTCCGCACGATTTTTCGATCTGACGAATTCCAACGGGATACCGGTGATACTCGCCGCGCTGCCGCGATCGATCACCTCGGCAGATGGGCCGGGGCTGCGCATCGCCGCGGGGGTCGCCTGCCGTCTTGACATGTGCGAGGCGGTGGTTGCGGCCCTCCTGGAGGCGATCCAGTCCCGACTGACCGATATCAGCGGCGCGCGCGATGATCTGTCAGCCGGGCGCTATGATTTGGACATGACCGTGCCTAAATGGCATGCCTCGGGACCAGCCTCCATTGTGAGGCCGGCATCGGTCGGCTTGCGAAATGCAGACCCTGACGCTCCGCTCTGGCGACGGGTTGCCGATCACCTTTTTACTGCCGGCGTCGATGACATCTATATTTTCTCCCTCGATAGCGGTGTTTCCGGCATCTCGGTCGTCAGGGTAATTGCAAGCGGGCTTGCTGCGGCGGGCGGAGGATTAAATCGCTTCTCGGCCAGTGCGCTGGACAGCCTTCTGAAACGGTGAGGGGCGAATGAAGACCATCGTATTCGCCGGCCCATCCGTCTTTGACCTGGACGTCCGTGCCTTTCCGCATCTCGAATTTCATCCGCCGGCCGCATCGGGTGATATTCTCGCCGCCGTTGATCGAGGTGCGACGGCAATCGGTCTGATCGACGGTCTTTATGGAGATCGCGCGGCCGTCTGGCACAAGGAAATCCTCTATGCTCTCTCGAAGGATATCCCGGTTGCCGGAGCCGCAAGCATGGGAGCGTTGCGGGCAGCCGAGTGTGAACCCTTCGGAATGATCGGCATAGGCGAGGTTTTTCGCGCCTATCGAAATGGAGTTCGCACGTCAGACGCGGATGTTGCGATCGTCCACGCTCCGGCGGAGCTCGGATATCGCCCGCTGACGATAGCACTCGTCGATGCGGAGGCCACGATCGGCGGCATGAGCGACGCGCTGGATGACAAGGATATCACCCGGCTGCTGAATGCGGCGCGAAGGCAGCACTTCTCAGTCAGGACATGGAAATCGATCGTCGCACAGGCCGGTCTTGATCCGGGTCTCACCAAGACGCTGGCCGGCAACGCCATCTCCGTAAAACAGACTGATGCACTTCAGCTTTTGACCGCTCTGCGAGACGAGGGCTTAAGCCGAGAAAACCTGCCGCGATGGGCGTTCCAGGATACCCTGTTTTTCCGGAGCATGGCGGCATGCCGGCGTGGCTGGGATAGAGGGAAAAATGGATAGGAGTGCAGCTGCCGGGCGGCTCGTTCCGGACTGCGGAGGTTTGATCTGCTGGATTGCGTTGTCGCTCCCGGCCGCCTTTTTCGAAGATGCTCTCACGGACGCATGGTTTCAGCCACTCCTGCCGATCGGAAACCTGCTGCTAGCATTGCCGGCAGACGTCGAAGCACTGCTTTTGATCGAACCGGTGAGCCTGGTCAAAGCCAGAGTTTGGGCAAAGAGATTGCAGGCCGCATGCACGATCGTTTTCGTTTCGGCCGCGGAGACCCGCAACTTAACTGGAAGCCCATGGATTCAGGATTCATTTCTCGTGCGGACGAAGACCGAAACAGGCGCGGTGGATATTGAGATTCTCGCACCGGAAACGGTTGGCCCCGGCGTTTCCCTTGCGACTTTCCTGCATGCGCCCATAGGCTCGCTGCCGATCTTTCTGCCGGGCGGCAATCAACTCGTTGGGCCAGACTTCCGGCTTGTCGGTCATTCCAGCGTGATGCCGAGAGGTTCAGGGATCGCGACCGACATCAGATCAACCATGGAAAACCTCGAAAAGCTGCAAGCGCTTGATGAGCGCCGAATCTGCGTCTTCGGCTATCGAACGGGGAATGTGTCTAAAGAACGAGATTCTCCGGAGTCGGAAGAAAAACTCCTTCAAACAGGTCATCAGTTCGGCTTCCATGTCGACCAGTTCGTCTCCGTAACCGGATTGAGGCGCGGCAATCGGCCCCTCTTGCTTGTCGGCGAGCCCTTTGCCGCCGGAGACGCGGAGACCCCGTTGATCGAAAACGCCCGACGATTGCTGAATGCCTCGGTTGTCTCGTTGATTGGTCAGGGGTTCGAAGTTCTCCGAAATCCGGTCCCCTATATCACTACGCCCGATAGCGGTAAGCGTTTGCCCCGGCTTTATAATAATCTCATCCTCGAAAACGATGTCCGGAGGGGGCGCGAAAGACCAATGGTCTGGCTTCCGCAGTTTGGAGACGTCGAGCGGCTGGAGGAGTTTGATCGGTTGAATAGAGAGGTCTGGGAAGGGTTGGGGTTCGACGTCGTCCCCGTTTCCGGCTGGAGCTATTTTGCCAGCAGAAATGGCGCGCTCCGTTGTCTATCGAAGGTGCTGAAACGTGCGGAAGCCGCAGCCGGACGAGCTTAGGTGACCATATTGGTTCGAGCGGAAGCTCACGGCGTTCGGTCTGAGCGACCCGATCCGGCTTTACCTGAAAGGGCCTGCGTTCGCCGGAATAGGCAGCCGGAGCGCATATAGTACGTTCCGGCTGCCAGGACCAGGTCCATAGATGTGATCTCCCTAATCCGGCAAGATAATGCAGGACAATCGCAGAACTGGCTACCCCCGCAGATTCATGGGTGCGTCACGTCCGCTCTTTGAGGAAGCGGCCGACGGCCTGGCCGGCCCGACGACCGAATACGGCGGCGGAGACGAGGCCGGCGCCACCCGGATAGTTGAAATAGAAGATACCGCCGATCATCTCTCCGGCTGCGAAGAGGCCTGGGATGGCGGCATCGTACATGTCGAGGACCTGGCAGTCCGTGCTCACCTTGACGCCGCCGAAGGTGAAGGTGATACCGCAGGTCACCTCGTAGGCCTCGAACGGACCCTGGTCGATCGGCAGCGCCCAGTTGGATTTCGCAATTGCGAGCCCGCGCGTTGAAAGCCCGTCCTTGCGGGTATGGTCGGCGCGCTGGTTGCCTTCCGTTGCGGCATTGTAGGCGGCGATCTCCTGCAGCATGCGTGGCGCATTCATGCCTTCGAGCTTCGCGGCCAGCGCCTCCAGCGTCTCGGCGACGACGCGGTTGGCACGCCGCTGCTTGTATTCGGCATGCAGCATGTGGCTGACCTTGGCGTCATAGATCTGCCAAGCCCGCTGTCCCGGCTGCTTCAGCACCTCCGCGCCCATGCGGGCATATGTGAGGCCGCGCACGTCGAACCCTTCGTCGACAAACCGCTCGCCCCTCGCGTTGACCATGATGCCGTAGACGAAGTCGTCCCGCTTGGCGATGTTGCCGAGTGCGAGATCGCCGAAATCCGGGGCATTGATGTCCCAGCTCGCCGAATGGCAGCCGGACCAGTTGCCGTGCGCGACGGCGCCGGCCTCAAGCGTCATGCGCAACCCGTCGCCGACGTTGAAGCGGCTGCCGCGCACCTTTGCGAGATCCCAGCCAGGGCCGATGTAGCGGGTCCGCCATTCTGTGTTGGCTTCGAAGCCGCCGGAGGCGACCACGACCGCGCGGCCCCGGAACTCGATGTTCTTCCGGCCTTGAAGGGCTGCGACGCCCTCGGCTCCGCGATCGCCCATGATCAGAGACACGGCCCGGGTCTCGTAGTGAACCGGAATGCCGCGCTTGGCGATAGCTGAGAACAGCGCTTCGGAGACGCCAAACCCGCCCCCCTGGGCTTCGACCGCCGAGCCGCCGGCAAAGCGGATCGTGCCGTCCTCGGCAACCGGGTGCCATTCATAGAGCGGCAGGAAGCGGACGCCCTGCTTGCGGAGCCAGAGAAGGGCAGGGCGGCTTTCGTCGACGACAATCTCCATCAGGTCCGGATCCGACCGGTACTGGCTGGTGATCGACATGTGGTCAATATATTCGTCGCGAGAATAGGCACCGAAATCCGCCCGTTTCCGTTCGGATTCACTCAACTCTCCGACCAGATCCACGATGTCTTCGATGCCGTGATAGACTGCGCGCATTGCGCCATTGGAAAAGCGGCTGTTTCCCCCTCGCTGATCTTCGGGTGCTGCTTCGAGGATGACCACCTTTGCGCCTGCGTCGCTGGCTTCGATTGCCGCACTCAGCCCTGCAAGGCCCGCGCCGATGACCACAACATCAAATATTTCGTCAGCCATTCTCGAAATTCCGTCATTCGTTGATAAGCGAGAGGGAAGAAGGAAGCCTATTGCTTCTCGATCTTCAGCTTGGCGGTCATCTCCGCCCAGTTGTCGTAGAACTTCTTCACCGCCGCCGCCGCATCCTCCGGCGTCGGTGTCGGCAGCGGGTTGGCGCCCTGGTTCTTGAGGAATTCCTTGGTTTCCGGGTCCTGGTTTACCTTGGTGATCAGCTCGTTCATCTTCCTGACGATTTCCGGCGGCGTGCCCTTCGGAAACCAGGACGCCCAGATGACCGAATATTCGAAGTTCGGGACGCCGGCTTCCTTCATGGTGGGAAATTGCGGTGCGGCAGGCACTCGGTCGGCCGTGGTGACGGCAAGGATCTTGACCCGGCCGGCCTTTTCCTGGGCGATCGAGCCGGGCGTATCCGCAAACCCGAAGTCCACCATATTGGCGTAGAGATCGTCGGCCGTCTGCTGCGGCGCCTTGTACTGGATGGGGTTCGCCGACGTGCCGGTGGCGCCGAGCAGCATCGCGGTGGCGATCTGATTGCTGACATTGGTCATGCCGTAGGTGGAATCGCCGTTCTTCTTCTTGAGATAGTCGACGAGATCCGACACGGTCCTGATGTCGTTGTTGGCGCCGGTGATCAGCACGACGCCGAGCTGGAAGAGTCCGGAAATCGGCGTGATGTCGGTGAGCGGATTATAGTCCGCCACCTTCATCGTGAAGGTATTGCCGACGACGAAGGATGCGCCGTTCAGCAGCATGGTATAGCCGTCGGGTTTGGAGCGCATCAGGGTCTGCATGCCGATATGGCCGTTGGCGCCGGGCTTGTTCTCGACGATGAAGGTCTGGTGGGTCAGGTCCTCCAGCTTCTTGGCATAGAAGCGGACGATGATGTCGCCGCCGCTTCCGGGGCTCGACGTCGACAAGACAGTGATCTGCTGATCCGGATATTCGGCTTTCGCCGGCCCGGCAAACGAAATGGTCGTGGCGCAAAAAACCACCGCCAGCGCGAGCATGGCCCGCGCCTTCAAAAATCTCTCCATGATGTCCTCCCTTAAGGCGCCTCCCAGCGCCGTCAGATAGCATCGACCATGAGAAACCACTGGTCAAGAAAATTATTAATAGTTAAATGAGATTACAAACTATCAAATCTTGGGAGGGAGGAGAGGTTGGAAATCTTTGATTTCATTATTGTCGGAGCGGGTTCAGCAGGCTGCGTTCTGGCAAATCGCCTCACAGCGAAGCCTGATACGACGCTTTGCCTGATCGAGGACGGGCCGCGTGATCGCCATCCTTTCATCCATATTCCGGCCGGCATCGTCGGTCTTGCGAAAGACAGGCGTCACTTCTGGCGATTCGATTCCTCCAGGCAGGCGGGCGCCGGCGATCGCACCGTAGAGGTGCCGCGCGGCCGCACGCTCGGCGGATCGAGCGCCATCAACGGTATGGTCTACACCCGTGGCCATCCCCTGGACTATGACGAATGGGCGGCACTCGGAAATGCCGGCTGGTCCTTCGATGACGTGCTTCCCTTTTTCAAACGTTCGGAGAACAACGAGACCTACGGCGATTCCCCCTGGCACGGCCGCGGCGGACCTCTCAATGTCACGGACCTGAAGAGCCATAATCCAATGGTCGACGTACTGCTTGATGCCGCCGCATCATTGCAGATGCCGATCCGGCAGGATTTCAACGCGGAGGATCAGGAAGGGTTCGGCAGACGGCAGGTGACGCAGCGCAACGGCCGCCGCGAATCCGCCGCGACCGCCTACCTCGATCCCGTGCGGCACAGGAAGAACCTCAATATCGTCACGGGCGGGCGCGTTTTGCGCGTCATCCTGGAAGAAGGGCGGGCGGTCGGCATCGAGGTCGAGGAAAACGGCACACGCCGCCGCATACGGGCGCGCCGGGAAGTCATCCTGGCGGCCGGGGCGATCGGCTCGCCGACGGTCCTGATGCTGTCCGGCATTGGCGATGGACACGATCTCAAAGGCCGCAGTCTGGAGGTCGCTCACCACCTGCCGGGCGTCGGCAAGAACCTGCAGGATCATGTCGCGGCCGGCGTCAAGCATATGAGCCCGAGCGACAAGCCCTATGGCCTCTCCTGGAGGGCGTTACCCTACCTCACCAGGAGCGTATTCGATTATATGCTCTTCCGGCGCGGCCTCTTCGCCAGCAATATCATGGAGGCGGGAGGTTTTCTGCGCTCCAAATCAGATCTGCTAAGGCCCGATCTGCAGTTCATCTTCATGCCGGCGCATCGGATGCCGGGCCGGATCTTCGCGCTCGGTCATGGATACACGCTGTACGCAGCGGTGATGCGGCCGAAGAGCCGCGGCTCGGTGATGCTTTCCGGCGATCCGTTTGCGAGGCCGGTCATCGATCTCAACCTGCTCGGTGAAGAGGAAGACCTGCAATTGCTGCTTGCTGGAGTGAAGACCGCCCGCCGCATTCTGGCTGCGCCGGCTTTCGATCCTTATCGCGGCGAAGAGGTCAGGCCAGGCGGGAAGGTCCAGAGCGATGGGGAAGTGATCTCCTTCATCCGTCAGACGGCGCAGACCGTTTTCCATCCTGTCGGCACCTGCAAGATGGGGATCGATGACGCTGCGGTCGTCGATCCGCAATTGCGTGTGCGCGGCATCCGCGGGCTCCGTGTTGTCGACGCCTCGATCATGCCGACGATCATCGGCGGCAATACGAGTGCGCCGACGATGATGATTGCCGAAAAAGCGTCGGACATGATCCTGCGAACGGGCTGAAAGGAGCGTTCTGCGATGATGCCCGAACGGACGTTATGAATCTCCCGGAGAGAACGAGAACGGGGTTTCGCCGCGCGATCCGGCGCGCTTCGCTTGCCGGAGTGGCGTTACCTTCGCCATCGCGAGGACGTCAGATCACCACCATCTCGCGGGCTTGAAGTGCCCGGCATTGTCTTCGATGACATGGCCCACCTGAAACAGGGTGCATTCGTCGAACGGCCTGCCGATCAGTTGAAGGCCAAGGGGCAGCCCGTCTTTGTTCAAGGCCGAGGGGACAGACATGCTTGGAAGACCGGCCATATTCACCGTGACTGTAAATATGTCGTTCAGATACATGGTGACCGGATCGGTGATTTCACCGGGGGCAAACGGTAACACCGGAGTCGTCGGGGTCAGGATCACATCGACGCCATTTTGCCAGGCAAGATCAAAATCACGTTTGATGAGGGTGCGAACCTTCTGAGCCCGCAAATAATAAGCATCGTAGTATCCGGCGGATAGCACATAGGTGCCAAGTAGAATGCGCCGCTTTACCTCCGCGCCGAACCCTTCCGCGCGGGTCTTCTCGTACATTTCGAGAATGTCCCTGTCGTCAACGCGCAACCCGTAACGAACGCCGTCATAGCGGGCCAAATTGGACGAAGCTTCCGCAAGCGCGACGATGTAATAGGCCGGAAGGGCGTATTTGGTATGAGGCATGGAGATATCAATGATTTCCGCACCGGCGTCCTTCAGCCAGGCGGTGCCTTTCAACCAAAGTTCTTCAATCTCCTTCGGCATACCGTCAACACGATATTCCGTCGGAATACCTATCTTCAGACCTTTTATCGATTTGCCTATTGCGGCTTCATAGTCCGGCACTTCGACATCCACCGACGTCGTATCCTTCGGATCAACGGAAGCCATCGCTTTCAGCAGGATTGCGCTGTCGTGTACCGTGCGGGTAATCGGACCTGCCTGATCCAGCGAAGAAGCGAAGGCAACTATGCCCCATCTGGAGCACCGACCATATGTCGGCTTGATGCCGACCGTGCCGGTGAAGGCTGCGGGCTGACGGATGGAGCCGCCGGTATCCGTGGCAATCGCACCCATGCATAGCCGAGCAGCCACAGCGGCAGCGGAGCCGCCAGAGGAGCCGCCAGGGACCAGATTTTGGCTTGAGCCATTTTTGCGCCACGGATTGATGACCCCGCCATAACAAGATGTCTCATTGGAAGAACCCATGGCGAACTCATCCATGTTGAGCTTGCCGAGCATGACTGCACCCTGACCCCAAAGATTAGCCGTTACCGTCGATTCATAGGGTGGCTTGAAGCCGGTCAGAATTCGACTGCAGGCCTGGGTGTGTATGCCTTTGGTGGCGAAGAGGTCCTTAATGCCGAGTGGAATGCCCTCCAGAGGGCGCGCATCATCTTTTCCTATTCTCTCGTCGGAAGCTCTCGCCATGATACGCGCGAGGTCACCGGTGACCGCCACGTAAGTGTTCAAAGTACTGTTGGCCGAAGCAATGTCACCGAGAAATGCCTCGGTCAGTTCCTGCGAAGAAAATTCTTTATTTTTCAGCCCCGTCCTCGCCTGGGCTATCGTAAGCATCGCAAGATCGGTCAAGGAGTTTCTCTCTCAAACTGTCTCGATGGCGGGAGGATGAAGAACTGGTGACGGCAATCGTGATGATGTTATGGTATTCAGCCGGAGAGGTAAACTACCTTTCCGTGCAGCCGCGGATTCTCAAACCTTTGCTGGAATACGCGTCCGCCTCCTCTTCGTGCCATGCGCAACGAAGAACGTTCAAGAGCCGCCGAGGCTCGCTCCATCGAGGAAAACACCCAATTTGTCCTTGCGGGCAATATCAGAAGCCGTATTGCCTGGAAGAATTACGCATTTCTCTTCATATGTGATCAAGTGGTTTAGAAGTATATCAGAATTGAGCCCGTAAAATATTTCAAGATTTGATTTTGAATCCATCAATTCTATAACTGAAATTATTCTGTTGTTACGTATTTCATAGTTCTCCTCTTGTATTTTTTGATACTGCGTGTAGCCTGCGGCGGATTCAAAGTGGATGGCGCTGTTTATTCCTAATTTACTCGCTGATTCCACGAGATACCTACTGAGTAATTTTCTTCTGCGAAAGATCGGTGCTGTTTTATCTATTACAACCTCGCCCCGATAGAAATACACACTCATTATGCCCATGCTCTTATATGTGAGCGCATTCTGAATAAGAAGCTCGTCGTTGACTTCGGGTTCTATCGCAGCGTCTACCATTGTTGGCGCCTTTGTGAGATGCGGTGTGCATATGGGAGCAGCAGCTTTGTCCGGGTGAGGTTTCAAAGTGACTGATGTGGGAGTCCATCCATGAATCTCATTCGCAGTTGAGAGGAACAATCAGGCGTTCGGCCTTCGCAGCCGAAGCAGACTGCTGTCCCGTCGTGGCATCCCCGCACATTTTTTTGCAATTGCCCGCTCGTAAAGCACTGCAACATCGATTTGTATGTCAATCCGAATTTTATCGAATCGCCTACATGAAAGCGGTGGTCGCACTCTGTGATATCGACGACTGTATAGTCGGAATTGCTCGTTATCATGGACAGGCCGGGCACGGTCGCGATCAAGGATGTCGGATCCGTATCCACGACGCCAAAATCCAAAATAGCCCTGGTTCTTATTCCCCGGTCTTCCGGTTCATGATGGACGCCGAAGGCATCCCCTGCCTTCTCTCCTGCGGGAAAAGACGGTTTACGCTTCATCTCCACGATTGCTGCTTCAAATTCCAACGCATCGCTGTGGAGCGTCTTGTACGCCCGATTTGCTCCCGACAGGGTACCGAGCAGCAACGGTTCGCCGATGCGAATTTGATTCACGCTCGAAGGCAAGCCGTGCTTATCCATCCAATCCAGAACGACTGATCCGCCGAGCGAGACGATCTCGGGAGCAATGCCGAAGTTCTCTTTCAACTGCGTTGCCAAGGTGTCCATAAGCCCCACATTGTCGAAATTCGGAAGAACGCCGTTGACGCATCCATAGTTTGCGCCGATGCCAGCAAATCGAATTCCCCGGTCCCGGAGCGCCAGGATCTTTGCGACCGTTGGAACGACATCCGCGGGTAAGACGCCCTCGCGGAGATCTCCAACCTCTACCATCAGCAGCACGCTATGGGAGCATCTATTCCGCTCGGCCGCTTCGGCCAGGCGCATAATTGTGTCCATCTCCGAATTGAGGCTCAAGTCGCAATATTTGACGACCTCGTCGACAAGGTCGGGTCGGGGCACGCAGGTCAGCATGAGAGGCTTGCGCACCACACCGGAAAGCCGCTTGGCGGCGTTTACTTTGGAGACGCCCAAATATGAAAGCGATGTTTTGCTGTATAAATATACGATCGGGTCGAAATCCTGGCATGGCTTTACAACGCCTACAACGTCGATTCCGGAGCTGGCGCAACCTGACAGAATTAATTCTATGTTATCCTTTATAAGCGGGAGATTTATGTTGAGGTGAGCCATCTCTATGCTCCTGACACGAGGAAGGTGTCGTTCACGTAAGCAATGGCGCCGAGAAGTTACCTCAGCCGGCGCAATCGCTTCGGCAATATTCTGAGCGCCAAGGCACCCGGCATCGCTCGGTTGAGACGACAGAACGGCTAGACGACAGGTTGGTTGGTGAGCGCGGCATTCCGATGCGGCGTCTTGACCATCCGTTCGCGAAGTTCGGAGATCGCGGACGGATGCCCCTTTCTGCCGAAGATGAGCCCGCTGCTTGCGTGTCTTTCATACTCGGGCGACGCTTTCCGCATCAGACGATCGACTCCGGGCAGGTAGTTCCACCTCACCGCGGGGAACAGGGAATGTGCGAGATGATAGGAATCCCCGAACGGGAACAGGTTGTTCCTGATGATAACACCGCTGAGGCCGGGAAAGTCGGTTGGCCGTCCCAACTCTATCTCTCTTTGATGGTAGGGGATGTCGTCCGCGCATTCTGCAAACCACCGATGCAAGGAGACATGGGCGATCCAATAGAATAGTGGGTAGAATATCAGTATTTGGGCAACATAGAGCCAAAACAGTTCGGCATACCAGCCAACGCTCACATAGGCCGAAACGACGACCGAAACGCACAGGATCCGCAGATAAAAAGCCGAAGTGCCGAAATCATCCGCCAGGTAGCCGTAGCATTCCTTGAGCCTTGCGATAAGGCCGGCTGGCGTCAGCGGATGTAGAAAGCCTATCCAAAAGGCAGTCTCGCTGATCCCTGGCGTAAAGCCTTTGTCGGCCAATTCCTTGAGATCGGGATCATGAGGCATGTTCACCGACCGATGATGCGTCACCACGTGTATTTGATGTCGGGCACGAATCTCCGGCATAAAAGCAGGAAACTGGTACAAAATATTGGTCAGGATTTCCCCAAGCCTGCGGTTCGGGCATAGGGAACCATGCGCGGCGTGATGCCCCACTTCCTGCAATGATCTGAACCGTCCGGCCACAAATAAGACCATCAAGGCGTCAACGAGAACGTTGTCCACCTCGTGGAAGACCACGTTGGCCGCAAATATCCAAAGCAATAATCTCAGATATATCAAGGGTGCGAGAATGTTATCGTAGGGTTTGCCGGTCAGCGATCGGAAGTGCCGCCTGTAGTGTCTTACCGCGTCCGCCGACTTCTCGGGAGCCGGCACGACCGAGAAACTGAATCGATGATATAGCAAGTCGGCGATCTGTATACATAAAGCTGCAAGAACTGCCCAAATTGCGTACTGCATTGTCGTTCTCCGTTGCTTATGACTCGCTTGATTTAGTTTCATCCTCACGAAATACGTATTCCAACGCTGTCGCCATGCGGACACGATCACCATCTATGAGAGTGTTTATAGCCGACTAATACACATAATGGTATAAATTCGCGGGTGTTGTCAACGCAAATTACACCTATAAAAAAATTACTCGGCTATCATTCTATCTTGGGTTGACTAACTTTCACTTCTGTAGTTTATTTATCGTCTAGGAAATTTTGAAAAACAGCAGAGCAAGGGGTGCGCGAAGCCAGGTATCGATAGATATCTGGAAATGTTTGGGAGTCTCCTCGATGATACTCACGGGAAACGACATAAAAAATAAAATGAAGTCCGGAGATATTCATATATCTCCCTATTCAGACAATTGCATCGAGCAGAATTCTTATTGCGTTCATCTTGGAAAGAATATCATAGAGTATGAATCTACTGTTATAGATGCAAAAGGCGAAAATGCGATAATTCGCCGCGAGATTCCCGCCGATGGGATAATTCTTTATCCAGAACGGTTTTATCTTGGGCACACGCAGGAGATTATCGGCGGAAAGGCATATGCGTCGGAGCTTTACGCCAATCTTTCAACGGCCTTGTGCGGGATGTTCATCCAAACGAGTGCCCCGCTCGGACATGTCGGAGCTGTCATCAGCTGGACGCTGGAGATCATCGTCGCTCACCCAATCGTGGTCTACAGCGGAATGTCGATCGGCAAGGTCTGCTTCTGGCGAAACAGCGGCAACCACGTCGCATATAACGGCAGGTACCTGAACTCCAACACCGTCGTTCCTTCTCGTATCGGATTGGATGAAAGATGATACTCACCGGACCGGAAATCATGAACCGAGTCGCCTCCGGCGAAATCGTGATTGCGCCCTTTCTCCCTGAAAATGTGAACCCGAACAGTTACAATTTCCGCCTTCATCCAGAAATGAGGGTTTACGACGAAGGCGTCATCGACGTTCGCAAGGAAAACAGGACGAGTGTCATTAAGATTGGCCCCGAGGGCTATGTGCTTCATCCTCGCCGCCTTTATTTGGCGACGACGATGGAGAAGCTTGGCAGCAACCATTTCGTTCCGACCTACGCTGCGCGTTCATCGGTTGCCAGGCTTGGGATGTTCATAAACCTGTCGGCCTCACTCGGCGATATCGGTTTTATCGGACATTGGACAATCCAGCTTTTCGCCATTCATCCCATCCGCGTTTACGCGGGGATGTGCATCGGCCAGATGATGTTCTGGCACACCCAAGGGCATGTCGAACTGTACAACGGTAAGTACCAGGGAGCTACGGGGGCAATGGCTTCGCGCATCTTTGTCGACTTTGACGAGAAGATGTCCCGCAATCTCCATCATAAGCCAGGCCCTCTTGAGGAATCAGCCTTAGGTTGATGAAAGGCAGTATTCAATGCCCGTCGTTCACCTGCCAAGCAAGTTTCACAATCTGATCCTGTTGGAAGACGAGGTCCCGGTGCCGGTGTGTCTTTGCCTGGGACCCGCCGAGCTTTCGAGCCTTTGCAGCAACTTTACCGAAGTCGTCGATGCCGCCGGGAAGGTTTTGGACCGAATAAACCGGACGTCCGGCGCCTTTCTCGGCGAGGATATGGCTGAAATCCAGGGCATCGTTGAAGCGTTGGGTTTTTCGGAGACTGCGGAGCAAAAGCTGTTCGATCTCTTGCAGCCATCCTTTGGCGTCGATTGCTTGGTTGAGGCGTTTGCCGTGCGGTCTGCCAACACGATCGAGGATCGCAGCTCCAAGAGTTTTGCGGGGCTCTATGAGACATTTCTCGACATTCGGGGGACCAGTGAGTTGTTACGCGCCATCCGCGCCGTGTGGATGTCGGCTTATTCCCGCGCGGTCGTTACGGAACGGATCCACGCCGGTTTGCTCAATGGCGGCAATCCGATGAATGTGATCATCCAGCGGATGGTGCCTGCAGCCTACGCCGGCGTCGCCTTTTCACGCCACCCGGTGACCGGTGACGATACTATTCTGATCGAGATCGTCGAGGGACGAGGAGATAGTCTCGTTTCCGGTCGCAATGCCGGTGACCACTACGCGATCGACAGGCACCGTCCAGATGCCGTGGCTACGGCACGCAACCGCGATCATCAGCTCGTCCTTGACGCCGTAACGGGCATCTTGCTGCGCGTTGAACGACGCATGGGACCTGTCGATATAGAGTGGGCATGGGACGGGAAAAACGCCTGGCTGCTGCAAGCGCGCCCGATTACCAGCATCGACCGCATGGAGAGACGTGACGAGCCTACACTTTTCGTCACGGATCTCTACGGTCGCGATGCGCATGCGCTCGAACAAATGCGACCGTTACCGGATTTTGTCTCCTATTTCCGTGAAAAGAGAACGCGGATCGCGGAATTCGCCAGACGCCACAACCTCGGCTCGGCAACAGCGCTCGTTTTGCGCCTGAATGGCAAGGCACTCGAGCTTCCCGCGTTCCGGACAGGCGTTCTCGGCGCGTTCCGCAGTGACGAAATCATCCTGGATTTCAGCTCCAGCTTCCGCCAGATCATCTTGCCACGCCACAAACTCGTCCGTGAGCTCGAGATGCTGTTGAGCGACCGGAGGCAGCTTCACACGATCGTGGTGCGTGATTTTATCAGGGGTGATGCCGGCATCATTACCCACCTTGCCCACACCGATGGTGCCCCGATCACCGTCGTCGGCGAGTGGTCCGCCGATGGTCTGCTGGCGATCAATCGTGGGACGGCCAAAACCCGCGTCATCCGCCTGGGGGGCCTGGAAGATGACGATGCCGGCTTGCCGGCGGCAACGACACGCCAGCTCTATGAGGCGACGATCGCCGCTCACGACGAGATCGGTCCGGTGCAGATCGAATGGGTCAAGGACGGAAGCACGATCTATCCGCTTGACTTCTCTTCCCTGTCCGAACGATCGATGTTTGCGGAGCCCGGCGACGGTACCGTGATATCACGCGGCTACGCGTTTGCTCCAACGCTCGTCCTGGACGATGACCGCGATCTGGAATTGCTGAGCATCGCGCCGTCCGTCAGCCTTGCAGATATTCCGGAAGCATCCGACATGGGGCCGTCCTTTGACCGTTTGCTCGCGCGTATCGGAAATTATTCCACCGCCCCCATTGTCGTAAGCAATCGGCCCTTGGCAGCCTTGGCTCCTCTGTTGCCTTTGGTCAGTGGCTTCATTTTCGAGCGGGCTGCCGTTCTTTCGCATCTTTCGATTCTTATCCGCGAGAAGGGCATCCCGGCAGTGCAATCCCCTCGAATATATGCCTACGCGCGAAGCAAGACCTCCCTCCTCATCGATGTTGGAGAAGATGTCTCCATTTCGTCTCCCGACGATGCGGACACGACCGTCCTCTTTCCTAAAACGTTTCCTGAGATAGGTGGCGAGAACAATGCACATGCTCAGTAAGAATGATCAGCAGGAAATTTTCGTTTGCCTATTCGACCCGGGCAACCATCTTGCTCCCAAGGAGACGCACTCCGCACCTTCGGTTGTCCTCAAAGGCCAGATAGCCGGCACTGCGGTCGGTGAAAACGGAATATTCGTTCGCCCTGGCCAGATCATCATCGATAGCCTTCTCTTTCCGGAACGTGAGCCTATTCAAACCGCTCCGTTCCCCTATGATTTTCTGTATTTTTCGGAGAGCCAGCGCAGTCTCCGATCGAAAGCCATGGCTATCCTGCAGGCATATATGGACGACGCTGTGGGCGCGGCCGCCCGAAGCGCGGGAGAAATGGCTTCGGACCTCGTTCCGTTTGTCATTCTTGTAATCGAAGGCGGCCAGGCGTCCTTCTACCATTTCGCGGATTTGGGTTTTCAGGGCGGGCTCTATCTTCGCTTCGAAAGCGTCGACATACGCTATCAGCCTCTCCGCCACGCCGATGTCAACGATCTTCTTGGCCGGGCCTACCCCCGTCTGCAGCAATGCCATGAGCTTCTGAACGACAATAGCGGTTTCAGCCGCTGGCAGGCCGAGTTCGAGTTGGAGCGCAAGCTGACGTTCTCGCATCTTCCCGACACCTGGAAGCTAACCCAGGATCTCTACCAGCGGATGCTGTCGGGCGACATTTCCGGTTTCGTGCCGGAGCTCGGGCTGGAGTTTCAAGTGTACGACTATGAATCTCATGTATTCGAGGTTTTAACCCCGCCGTCAGAAGCCGGATATATTTCATTTATACCTCAATCCGATGGAAAAATGACAACGAAGCGGAAGTGGTTCGTGGAAAACGCCGAGCTGAGGAAAGAAACGATCATCGGCCACCAGAATATTCGCTTCGATGAAATCGACCGTCACGTGAGTACGATGACCAACGGTCGTACCGTTCGCTTGTCTGCCTTCAGACGCAAGCGGTTTGACGTGCATATGGAATCGCTGACGACTGGGCACATCTTCGGCATCTATTTCGATATCTGCCGCATCGTCGGTGACGAGCAGTCGGTCATGTCCCAGTGCGAAATTGAGTATTGCCGCTCACGAACGCTCTTCGACCTCAAGGATGTCTATGAGGAATTCGAAATGGTCGCCGCCTACGCGGAGACATTCCTCGCATCGAACAATGTCAGTTTTGAAAGAAACCTTTATTCGAAGCTCGACTTCGTCAGGGACCACTTTTTGGCGACAGCAGCTTGAACATCGGAGGCACTACGATCATGCGCGTGGTCATTCTTGGCAGCTGGAAAATCCGGCATGCGGAACCTCTCGAACGTCCGGAACGGAAACTGCTTCTGTGCTCTGTGCCTCGCCGGCTGCAGACTGGCGCTTCCATTGCGGCTGACTTCCGGGAGCAACTTGCGCACGTCGCAACCTATGATGGAGTTTTGGCGCCGGCGGACGGAGCCCGTGAAGTCCGGAATCTGTCAGGCGACGAAGTTCCTCTCGCCATTGCGGATCTGGACGGGACGTCGATCACCATTTCGCATCTGCTGACACGCTTGGAGATTCACACCAGTCATTTTCTAAGCGTCGAACCCGTCGTGGTGAAAACCGCCGAGCAGGACCTCGTCGAGGAGCTCTTCAAGGTCTGTAACAGAGAGCATCTGCGGCTTTGCAACTACGAATGCCTGTACATCAAGGGGCTGCCGGACACCGAGCTGGAGTTCAAATTCAACATCGACAGCGACTACAATTTCTACACGATCAATCGTCTCTTCTTCGAGAAACTCGACCGTGGCGGGATTGACGGATTCATGCCGCAGCTCGGTGACGAAATCCAGCACTGGAGCTACGACAACAACTTCTGCGAGATCCTTCCCAACGTGGAAGGTGTGCGAGGCTATGTCTCGATTATGTATTGGAGCAAGAAAAAGCGCTCCAACTGGGACGAACGGACCGTGACCTACAAGAAAAAACTGTTCCACGAAGATACTTTGGAGCGGTGGGAGCGCAACTATCACAATCTCAAAGTGGAAGGAACGCCCGAAGAAAGTCTTGCCAATTTTTTCAACCTGCCGCTTCTGAGCTACCCCGACTGGCGACGTACAAGACTGGATATTGCCTGCGAGGCCTGTGAGACCGGAAACATCTTCTTCCTGAATTTCGAGGATAGCCGAATTTACAACGACAGCACGCCCGAAGGGCGGCTGCAGCAATGTGAAATCGAGTACCATAAGACCCGCGGCATTCCGGACGAGCGCCTCATTTATCGAGACTTTGAAAGACTTGGGCAGGCGATGGAGCAGTTCATGGCCGAGACCGGCCTTCCTTATGAGAAGACCAACTATTCGAAGCTGACCTTCTTGAAGGACTACATGGCCTCCCATGAGCTTGCCGACCGCAGAAGGAGGATCTGACAATGGCAGAGTCCGATGCGAAGCAGATCCGGCTGGCTCTTATCGGTCCGAGCGGGGCGGGAAAAAGCACCGCGGCCGGCCTTCTCCAAGCCAGTCTCCAGCGGCGCCGGCTGTCCTGCAGCGTGCACAAGCTTGCCAAGCCGCTCTACGACATCAAGCAGATGTACTATCAGGCCGCAGGTCGAACGGTCGCGTACGACGCGCAGGATCATCCTCTGATGGAGCAGATTGCCCGTAGCCTGCGGGAACTGGCGCCAACAAGCCTCGTCGACAACCTCGCTTCCCGACTGGCGGTCTGTCAGGACGATGTCGTTTTGAATGACGACCTGCGCGATGATGCGGTCGATTGGCCTTCCCTAATCCGCCAGGGCTTCAAGGTCATCCGGATCTACGCCCCCAGCACCATGTTGCAAGAGCGGCTGATTTCCAGGGGCGATCTTCGATTGATAAGCAACTCTCCTCTGGATGCGCAGGTTCGCCGCATACGCTCGGATTACGTTCTCACCAATGTCGCAGATCTGATGAGCTTGCAGGAGCAGATTGAAGGCCTTCTCGACCGGGTCATAGGGGAGGGGCGCAACCGAGATGACCGCGACGATCCCGATCGGCGAATTTGAGGTACAAACATGTCGATCCCGGTTCGAGCCGTACTTTGCGATATCGACGGGACACTTATGTTCCGGGGGCGTGCAATTCCCGGAGCCGCACAGGCTGTGTCGGATCTTCGCTCGGCCGGCATCATCCTGCGGTTCCTGACCAATATCAGCAGCCTTCCCCCCGAAAGCATCGCGTACGAACTTTCGAGCAACGGTTTCGATATCCGGTCAGATGAGATCGAGACATCCGTGACCGCTTGTGCGTCGTTGCTCGGTGGAGATGCTGGCAGCAGCGTGTGGCTTCTGGTCCCCGACGCCGTCCGCCATCTTTTTGAGGAGTGCCGCAAGGACGCGGAGAACCCGGATATCGTCGTGGTGACCGATGTCCGGGACGGCTTCTCCTATGCAGCGATGAACGAGGCGTACCTGAAGCTTGTAAACGGTGCCCGGTTCATCGTTCCCCATCGCAACATGTATTGGTTCAGCGACACGGCGAGATGCCTGGACGCAGGAGCCTTTATCGCAGGCTTGGAGGCCGCCACGGGTCAAAAGGCGACCGTCGCAGGCAAACCGAGCCCTGCATTTTTCAATGAGGCGCTGCGGAAGGTCGGCTGCCGTGCCGACGAAGTGCTTGTGGTCGGGGATGACGTGCTCACGGACATCACGGGTGCAAGCGCTTGCGGCATGCGCTCGGTCCTGGTCGAAACGGGGAAAGGTTCGGCCCGTTATCCTGGCGAATTGGCGCTCCAGCCAACATGGACAATGCCCTCGGTCGCATCCTTGCTCCCGTTGCTCCAATTTTTGAATCAGGCGTGATCCCCATGCACATTTGCTTATCTGACAGCCGGACGGATTTTTTGTTAGAAAACGGCAATGTCTGCATCGCATTCAAACAGTGCGACAGAAGCGGAGGCATCTCCAACAAGCTTATAGATTTTCTGGCACCATCCTTTCAGGTGACATTCGGGGCGCTTAGCCCGGATTTTTCCATCGTTTTTGAACCGTATTGCGATTTGCCGGACCGGTGGAACCGCGCCAGTGGCAAAAAAACAACGATCCGACGCAGCACGGCGGAATTGTTCAATCTTGTCGCGGATATAATTATCGATGATCAAAGTATTGCTGTGGTTCATGATATAAAAAAGAGAACCGCATACAAGATCGAGAGGCGGGATCGGAGAATTACAGCCTATGTAACCGGTTCTTCATTTATCCATCTGATTGAGCTTATACGTTACACGGCTCTGATTATCGAGGAAGCGCGAGGAACTACTCTTCTTCACGCGAGCGCTGCGGTGATGGATGACGAAGCCGTCCTTGTGCTTGGGCACAAAGGTGCCGGCAAGACAACGACGTTGCTGCGTTTGCTGCTGGGAGACGCGCTCGACTATCTTTCCGGTGACAAGATACTTCTCAGTTCCGGCCCTGAAGGGATAACCATACGCTCGTGGCCGGACTATCCACACATCGGGATCGGATCCCTCCGCCCTTATCCGGCGTTCGCTGAAGCGTGTGGTGTAACGTTCCTCTGGGACGACGGCCGTTCAAAGTCCGATAGTCACAAGGAGCTCATCGATCCTCACCGATTCCGTTCGGCCTTGCCGGGGACACCCCGCAGAAGCTGTAACAAAATACGCGCACTGCTCTTCCCGGACATCGCCAGCAAGAAGTGCGGGGTGCGGAAATTTCCCGCCGAGGAGCAGTCCCTCAAGGTCCTTCAAGAGAATGTCGAGTTTCCGTTCGAGTTCACCACGGGGCGATGGCACGGTCTTTTTGATGACATTTCAAGAAAGGAGCGCGCCACGGACGACCAGTTACTGCGTCGTCTGGTCGACACACCCTGGTATTCCGTATTCGGCGCTGCTCCGTCTCCGCTTGTGGAGAGATCGTCTTGACCGAACTGCCTCATCTTTTCTGGATGCTCATTGACGGCTTTCCGCATTGGCTTGTCACGCGCTATACCGATGATCCGGTCACGGCACGACGCCTTCCGACGCTGCTGCGACTTTGGAGCCAAGACCGCATAAGCCCGCTCATGCCTGTCTGGCCCAACTGCCAAACACCACCATCACTATCTACGCTGTGGAGCGGGATGGGACCGGCTGAGACGGGAATCACCGGCTTTGATCTGCCAGACATGGAAGGCCCCCATCCCATCGCGACGAAGGCCGGCTTCTCTATGCGTCCATCACATGTGCGCTGGATCTGGGATTGCTATGCCGAGGCTGGCCATCATGTGCGGCTGTGCCACGTTCCGTTCGTCTCGCCGGACAGGCTTGGCAACCGGGCGCGATATGTCAGCTATGGATTCGTGCCAGCCATCCGGCCGCCGCGTCTGGCCCCGCCTTCGTTGTCTCGGCGGAAGGAAATCTGGCACTACGAGATGATCGACGCGGACGTCCGGCTCACCAGGGGGACATGGGCTCTGGAGGAACAGGTGGCCGATATCGAACTCGGCGCGTGGCGTCCGCAATTGCATGGCGACAGCGTCAGCGGCACTGTCGCACGACTGGCACATCTCCCCCCTCTGCTGGCATCGGCTCCGAACACACTCTACCGAGAAGGAAAACTCGGTTCACGGCTGGGAGAAGGCGGCAATGGAACAGCGGAACGGGTTTTTGCATCCTGCCTCCTGCAGCTGTCCGTGCGTTATATGGAAGAATTCCTGGACAGCGTTGAGCAAAGAGACAGCCGCCTTGTCATCGGCTACCAGCCGGCGCTCGATATCATGCTCCATGAGTTTGCCGGCTATCTCGATCCGGCATGCCGGTTCTGGTCTGCCGAGCGTGAAGCCATCGTCGATGGGCTGGTTCTGATGCTTTTGGAACAGATCGATGCATTCCTGATCCGTCTCGAGGGCTTGGTCAAACCGGACGATCGGGTCGTCGTCTGTTCGGACCATGGCATGGCTTCTCTGGACACAATCATTTTTCCCAATACGGTTTTGTCGCAACGAGGGTATCTGGCCAGTACTCCGGACATGAAAATCGATCCTGAACGTTCGATCTGTTTCTATCATCCGGCGGAAACCGGCGTTCTTTGGATAAATCCGGAAATTGCCGGGCGCAGAGGCGTCTTGCCGCGCTCGATCGTAGCCGATCTGTGTCACGATCTATCCGGCGCGCCGGGTGGAGGGCCGGAATTATTGTCGGTTGCGGGAACTGCGCGCGACGGATTTGAGATTCTCGGGCACTTGCGCCCCGGCCACTGCCAGCAGGCCAAAGCAACGATCACCGATATCCCCTGGACCCCGAGCAAGAAGACAGGAGAACATGGCAGCCACTGCGACGACACACGTCTGCAAGGCATCGTCATCGACCTTTGTGGCGTAAGGCAGCGGTCCGACGCCTCTCCAATGCTGGCAAAAGATGTCGCGGCAACGTTCATGGGCTGCCGGATTCCGCAGGAGCGCGCCCATGCGTGAACCGTATTCGCAAGGCGCTTTACCGATCATTTCGGACATACACGGGAACCTTGCAGGGTTTGAGGCGATTCTCGCCTATCTCAAGGAAATGAACATCGGGCGTCCGCCTTTGCTTCTCGGGGACCTCGTCTGGACGCACTTTCCAGACCGTGAACCGTCCGAACTCCTCAGGCTTCTCGACATAATCATGCGGATGCCCGCGACCGCCGCAGTCTGCGGGAATACTGATACCTTTTTTGTGAACGGCTGGCTGGAACGATGGGAGCCCGCTGACGAGGATCAGCAAAAAACTCGATCGCGTATGCTTGCATTCAAATCTCTCCTGAACGACGCGCAACGCGCATTTCTCATGGCCCTGCCGGATCATCATGAGTTCACGATGGATGGAAGAAAATGCCTGGCGTGCCATGCGTCCCCGCTCAGTAATGCGATCGGCATCCCGCTGGATGCGTCGATGGACGAGACACAGGAAAGATTGGCCGGCTATCAGATGGATTGCCTTTTGACGGGGCACCTCCACACGCCGTTCGTCCGCCTTATGCGGGACGGTGGTCCCCTGCACATCTCGGTTGGAGCCGCCGGGCGTCACCCCCATGAATATGACGGCATTGTCGACTTCGCCATCATCGACAGCACGCCGAGCGGTCTCGTGGCAGTGCACCACCGGCTGTCTCAGCCCGGAGCCAGAACCTCAGAAATTTCGGAGCCGTAGTTTGTAACCCTTTTCGGTGGAGCCTGAATGAAGACCCTTTCAAAACTTGACTCGCTGGCTTTGCTCATCGTCCTGGGTCTCTGGTCCGGCAACTTCGTGGCAACCAAGATTGGGCTCAACGGTATCGACGTCCTATTCTTTTCGGGATGGCGCTTCCTGATTGCCGGCGTCTGCGGATTGCCGTTCATCAAAATGCCGGGAAAGAACCTTTCCTATCTATTGGCCACTTCCGTGGTTCTCGGCACGATCCATTTCGCGTTCCTGATGTATGGAATTCATGGAGCAGGCGCCGGTGCCTCGACCATTGTCTACCAGCTCAATGTTCTTTTCGGCGTTATTCTTGGAATTCTGCTTTTCGGCGAGCAATTCAGCTATTTGCGGTTCAGCTGCATCGTCCTCGCCATTGCCGGCTTGGCGGTTACGTTTTGGCAGAAATCGGAGTTCTCGGCTTCCTTGGCGCTCCTCTCCGTGGTGACGGCGGCGTTTATTTTCGCCTACGCCCAGATCATGGTCAAAAAGATCAAAGGGATGCCCGGCTTCTCGATCAATACATGGATCAATTTGCTCGCTGCGCCGCAGATGTTCCTTTTGTCTTATATATTCGAGGGCAATCAGTGGGCGCTGATACCCCAAATACCGGTGAATTCAATCTTTGCTCTTCTCTATACGTCCGCTTTGTCGGGCGTGTTCGCATATGGATTTTGGTACTACTTGTTGCAGAAGTATCCCGTCGGAACCATCCTTCCCATGACGCTAATCGTTCCTCTCAATGGAGTGATCCTCTCTGTCTTGCTGCTCGGAGAGATAATGACACCCGAACTCATATTCGGGGGTGCGATGATCTTGTTGAGCGTCATCGGGATCTACCTGCATGATCAGCTCAAATTGCTGCGCTTTAGAAGAGGAATCGATAAATGAGCGGAAAAAACAACAAAGTCATGATCGTCGAGGTTCACTCACGGGGTTCTGGCAATTACCCGCGATATGACATTTTGCGGCGACATGGATACGACGTCTATTACCTCACGACCAGCGAGAAGATCGATCCCTACGACTTTGCTGGCATTCGGCAAGTCCCAAGCAAACTTCTGAACGACCTGCGGGATGAAGCAGCCGCATGGCATGGGGTTGTTCATTTCGATGCGGTGATGACGACGGACGAGGCGTCTGTCATTGCCACGGCCAGCATCGCCGAAGCTCTCAAGTTGCCGGGTTTGGGCTTGAAGGCGGCCCAAAACAGCCGCAACAAATGGTTCATGCGCTTGGCACATGAGGCGGGTGGAGCGCCCCACCCGCAATTTGTTCGTTGCGATACGCTGAATGAGGCTTTGGCGGCCGGAGAGAAAATAGGATACCCCGTCATTCTGAAGCCGACGTTAGGGGCGCTTGCCCAGCACGTCTATAAAGTTTCCGGTCCCGAACAGATGAAGGAGCGCTTCAACCCCGCTATGGAGGGAAGCAAATCCCATTCGTTCAGTCGGTTTGAAGCGAGTTCTGACGACATCGGGCCTTGCACCCTGCTTGTTGAGGAGTTCCTCGATGGCACAGAGCACGCCGTCGAAGCTGTAATCGACGGTGAAGTGCTGCATCTCGGAGCGATCGCCGACCGGCTCTCGATCGACTCGGATACGTTCGACAATGATCTCTACAAAATGCCTACTTCGCTTTCCGCGGAACAGATCGACCTAGTCCACGAAACCGTCAGGCTGGGCGCCGTTTCCCAAGGCATTCGTCTCGGCGTACTCCATGCGGAAGTGCGCTTCCATCAGGGCAAACCTTACATCCTGGAGATCGCCGCTCGGCCAGGCGGCGGGTCCATTCAATACACGTCCAAGGCGTCCTATGCCTATTGCCCGATGACGGCCGCTTTGACTGTGGCTGAAGGGCGGAGCGTGGATGTCCCCCCCTTGAGGCCGACGGGTGAAATCTCCATCGCTTTGACAATGCTTTGCGACGAAGGTCACGTGAAAAGGCTATCGATTCCGGCCGGTATTCGAAGCATGCCCGGCGTCATAAACTTTCAGATCGTGCCGAAGCCAGGTGGGACGGTCTACCGGCCTCCGCTTGGGAACGACGTTTTGGGTTTTCTCGGCACAAAGGGTGAAACATTGAACGATGCGCTTGCCCTGGCGGATAAGATCTTCAAATCCCTGGAAATCGAACTGACGCCGCTCGAACATGCCTAACACGCTGACGACGCGCCGCTGCATCACAGACGGCCGCTCCAAGCCCGTTTGGTCGGAATAATACAGCCTTTACGCTTGTTCCTCAAAGCATGGACGGAGGCTCACCGTTGGTCCAGATCGTGCAGGAGCTTTGCTTCTTTTCAATATCGGCGGTCCTGCTTCTCTGTTCGTGGGGCCTGGTCAGAGTGCTTTTGCGGACCGTCCAATCCGTCCTTCTGCCCGACTTCCTAGTCTACATAACGGCGGGAGTTCTGGTCAATTTGCTTTACAGCGCGGCATTTCCTAATGGCCCCTCCCTACTCCCGGGGCAGAACAAGACCTTTGCCGCCATACAGTTCGTCGCCCTGTTTCTTTTCATGATGCCCAGTTGCGCAAGCCTGCATTTTGAACGGATCGGCGACCACGCCAAGGAAGTCGGCAGTCTGGTCGGAGGCAGCATTCTTGCATTCTTGCTTGCTCTGGCCACCGCGCCGTTCATCGACAGGATCGCTCCAGATCCTCTGTTCATCAATGCCGACGAGCATTCCCGCATGGGGCATTTCCTAGCTCTGAGTCTCGGCGCTATGGTGACGTCTCTTCCTTTCCTGACAAAAATCCTGATCAACAATGGTCTTCTGAAATCCGCTTTCGGCAATAGTATCTTGATCTCGGCCTGTCTGGTCGACATTCTTGTTTGGATCATTTTCTCGATTGCCGTCTCGGTGTTCTCGAGCGGGGAGGCTGATGTAGGTTCAGCTGCGCTGCAAATTCTGAGGGCCGTGCTCCTGGTTCTTATCGCGCTCGGCGTTGGTATCTTTCTCGCCCGTCTTTGCGTTGCCGCACTTCCGGACGAGAGCCGTTTCGATTTCCTCTTTATACTCGCGGTATCGGGAATTTTATTGGGGCTTGCGGTTCTTATCGGCCTTGCTCCGATCGTCGGGATGGTCGTCGCAGGGCTGGCAATTGGTTCGATTCGTGATCGAATCGCCCCCGGCATCAGGAGCCTGGAGAAAACCTCTGCCAATCTTGGTGCTCCGGTTTATTTCCTCTGCGTAGGTTTCAGCATCAACCTTTCGGCATCGTTCAGTTTTACGACAGTCGTCGTCTTTCTCCTTTGGACTACTGTCGTCAAGGTTGGTGCGGTTGTCTTCTCGACCAGCTTTCTCCGCCATCCAAGTGCCACCAGCCTTGATTTTGGCATTGCCATGAACACGCGCGGCGGTCCCGGCCTTGTTCTTGCAGCGGCGTCCTACTCGATCGGGCTTGTCGGTATCAGTGGCTTTGCTGCGATGACGCTCGCCTCGATCGTTACCGCGCTGACGACGGATCTGTACCTGAAGACAGTGACAAAGCGGTTTCTGCAGGCGAGCGCCGCGCCGCCGACTGATGGATAAGAAGCGGATCGAGAGGCATTGCCGGAATGGTCAACAGCTCAAAAAGCTCTTCCCTTTAGCGTCGGGTCAGTCCGGTAAGTGCGGATGGCACCGTGCACCCTTTCGTCACAAGGGAATCAGGATGGGAACCAGGACAACACTCACGATCGCTACAACGACGGAGAAGGGCGTACCCACCTTGACGAAATCGCCAAAGGTATATCCGCCAGGTCCGACAACGAGCATGTTCACCGGCGAGGAGACCGGTGTCATGAAAGCTGTAGAGGCGGCCAGCGCGACAATCATGGCAAAGGGCCGAGGTGAGCTTCCAATATCCGCGGCAATAGCAACGGCTATCGGCGCCATCAGGACTGCCGTGGCGGTGTTTGAAATGAAAAGGCCAAGAAGGGCGGTGATTGCGAAGAGGGCGGCAAGGATTGAACGTGGAGAACCTGCACCTACGACATCGACCACGGCGTGGGCTACAAGATCGACACCTCCCGTCCGCTGCAGGGCAAGCGAGAATGGCAGCATGCCAACGATCAGGACCAGCGTCTTCCAGCTGATCGACGCATAGGCGCTGTTGAAATTGATGCAGCCAAACAATCCCATCAGCAAGCAGCCGATCAGCGCCGCCTGAACGTTCGGGATCACGCCGCTGACCATAAGGAGCACCGTGAGGCCGAGCACGGCGAGTGCACGTGGCGCGCGTCTCGGAGCCGGCAGCACTTCTTCGAATTCCGAGGGAATGTTGAGCACGACCATGTCTGCCGTGTTGTTGCGAAGATCGCCAATGTCCGACCAGAAGCCCACCAACAACAGCGTGTCGCCCTGTTTGAGCTTCTCGATCAGGAGGCGGTCCGTCACGACCTTCGTGCCGTGCCTCAGCCCAATCGCGGTGAGACCATATTCAGAGCGCAATTGAGCTTCCAGGACGGTCTGGCCGAGAAGACTCGACTCGGCCGGCAGGATGACCTCGACCATACCGATCTCCTGAGACCGATCATTGAAATAATCGTTTCCTTTCTGGAGCGGGTGGAGTTCGAGAGAATAGGTTTGGCACAACGCCTTGAAAGCGGATTCCGAGCCGTTCACATCTGCGAGCAACATGTCTCCGGCTTCGACTCGCATGTGCGCCATGGGACGGAGCACTTCCGTGGACAAACCCGAGCCACGCTCGATCGCGAGCAGATTGATTCCGGCGTGGCGCAGCCGCAGCTCGTCGAGCCGCTTACCAACCATTGTGGAGCTCTCGGTGACAAGGAAACGGCGCTCGCGGGCGGTAAGATCATAGCGCTCGATCCAGCCAGCCAACGTGAATTGATGGGAGGATTTCCCGGCATGCGTCGCCCCCCTGACCAGCAATTTCCGGGCAACCAGCATATAAACAATACCGAGAACGAGGACAGGCAATCCAAAGGGCGTAAAGCTGAAGAAGTTGAACGGGTCTATGCCGTGGCGGGACAGTTCGGCATTGACGATAAGATTGGGGGCGGTTGCTATGAGGGTCATCATGCCGCTGATAAGAGCCGCAATGCTGAGCGGCATCATCAACCGGCCGGGAGGCACGCCGCGGTTTTGCGAAATGCGCAGGACGACGGGGATGAATATGGCAACCACAGCCGTCGAGCTCATGAAGGAACCCAAGCCCGCAACCGCGGCCATGAGAAAGGCCAGCAATCGGCTCTCACTGGCGCCAGCCTTCGCATCCAACCAGTCTCCCACATGTCTTGCGACACCCGTTCGCACCAGCCCTTCGCCCATGACGAACAGCGCAGCGATGAGGACGACCGCAGGATCGCTAAAGCCCGCCAGAGCTTCGTCCATCGTGATGACGCCGGTGAACGGCATGGCGACAAGCACCAGCAGACCGACGGCATCGAGGCGCGGCCTGTTGATCGCGAACATGACAACCGCGACCAGAAGCAGAAGCAGGACAAGCGCAAGCTGATAGTTCATTTATATCCTTGAGACAGGACGGAACGAAGACAGAAGCTTTGCTCTTCAAAGGTATCTGGTATCGGCAGGAAAATTCAACTCTACATCCGTCGCGGGCGGCGGATTTCATTCGGGCCGTCTTTCTGCCGATAGTGTGCCGCGCGTCATGGTTCAAAGCGGCGTCGGGCAGCAAATCCAGATGCGCCACTTCATCCTGACGGGGCCTCGTTGGATCCGCCGATCAGTTGCAATAAGATGCTGAATTGACGCTGAGGCGTTCGGCAAACGGAAGCTACCGGAACTCCATCTTCGTTGCCGCAGGTGTTCTTAGCCAGCCTCGATCGTATCTTTCAATTCGATATCAGAGGCTCGCAATCTGTTCTCGCTATACCGTTTGGCGATGATTGCGCAGACGATCAACTGAAGCTGATGGTAGAGCATCATCGGGAGAACGATCAGACCAAGGGCTTGGCCGGCGAAGATGATATTGGCCATCGGCAGTCCGCTCCCCATGCTCTTTTTCGACCCGCAGAACATGATCGCGATCTGGTCCTCGCGTGAGAAACCGAGATTGCTTCCAATGAATCGGGTGAGGAGAAGCACGGCGGCAAGGAGCGCCGCCACGATGATGACCATGCCGACGAGATCGCGCATCTCAAGTTGTGTCCAGATGCCGCCGACAACCGCATCGGAAAATGCGAGGTAAGCGACACTGACGATCGAGCCGCGTTCCACGAAACCGAGAAGCTTGCGATGCGTCCGCACCCAATCGCCGACCCAACGCTGCATCAACTGCCCGAGGGCGAACGGCGCCAGCAATTGCAGCATGATGCTTTCGATCGCATGCGGATCGACCCCGCCTTCCTTCTGAAGAAGCAGCGCCGCCAGAAGCGGCGTCAGCACCACGCCGAGCATGTTGGACGCGGAAGCGGCGCAAACCGCTGCCGCGACATTGCCGCCGGCAATGGACGTGAAGGCGATCGACGACTGGATGGTCGACGGAAGGATGCACAGGAAGATGAAACCGGCGTAGATCTCCGGCGAGAGTACTGACGGCACCAGCCATCCGATCGGGATCGCCAGCAGCGGAAACATCACGAAGCTGCAGGCGAGGATGGTGACATGGAGCCGCCAGTTGGCGAAGCCTGCGAAAACCGTTTGCGGTAGGAGGCGTGCGCCATGCAGGAAAAAGAGCAGCGCGACACTTGCCTGGGTGACGAGTTCCAAACCGTCCGCCGTCTGACCGCGAACGGGAAGGAAAGATGCGATAATGGCTGCGGCAACGAGAGCGGTGATGAGTATGTCCGGCCGGAACCGGAGAAGCGATTTCATGTGACTGGAATCCGTTCGATTATTGTGCCGTCCTCGGCAAGGATGTCGCTGAGGCGGGTCCAGATGCTGAAGACGTGGGCCTTGAGGACGCGGGCGGCCATTTCGGCATCACGCGCTTCCAGGGATTGGATGATCTCCTCATGGTCACGTACCGCCGTATCCCAGTTCTGGATGGCCTGATGGGCGATGAACCGCAGCCGGTAGACCCTCGCGTTCAGCATCGCATGATGCTCGATCAGAACGTCATTGCGGGTAGAACGGACGATGCCGACGTGAATGGCCTGATTGTTCTGGAAATAGCCGAGGCGGTCCTTTCTGGCGCGAAAGGCAAGCATTTCGTAGTGCAGCGCCCATAATTCGGCTATGTCCGTGTCGGTCATCGAGGCGCAGGCAAGCTCTGCCGCCAGCCCCTCCAGCGCGGAGAGGACCTGGACGATATTGAAGACCTCTTTCCGGCTCAGGATTGCGACGGTCGCGCCCCGGTTGGGATGCAGATCGACGAGACTTTCCCCTGCGAGCAGCTTCAGCGCCTCCCGCATCGGCGTGCGGGAAACGCCAAGCCGTTCGGCAAGCGCGCGTTCGCGGATCGGATGCCCCGGCTCCAGATCGCCGCGCAGGATCATTTCGCGAATTCGATCCTTGACATGCGCGACCTTGGCGCCTTCGCCAATCTCCGCGGGCTCCGGCACATTGACGGTCTTGGGGCTTGTCTCCTGCATTCAGGCCACTATCGCGTTGGTTATCTTTCGGAGCAGATCGTCCGTCACGGGCTTATGCAGCCATCGGATGACGACAACAAGATCACGAGGGCGATCGATCCAGATGATATGCGATCCGCCGCCAAGGGCGAAAATGCTGGTCTCTGGCGCGCCGGGATAGAGTTTTCCGCCCGTATTCAGCCACCAGAGCAGGCCGTAGTTCGGGTTCAGCCGGGACGGCGTCGCAAGCGCTGCCACGGAGGAAGAGGATAGAAGCTGGGCATCACTCCAACGGCCGTGGTTCTTGATCAGTTCGCCGACACGGGCGTGATCGCGGCTGCTGATGACGATGCCGCCCCCCCAATGTCCGCCGCCGGGCACGGATTGCATGCGCTTGCCGTCGACCTCGACCCAGCTCGTGTCGTAGCCATGCCATGCCCAGTCAGTGGAGGTTCCGATCGGCTTCATGACGGCCTCTTCCAGAACCTCAGGCAGCGGCCGCTTGAAAAGCCGCAGCAGGCTCAGACCAAGCCTGTTTACACGGACATCGTTATATTCGAAGTGCTGGCCCGGGACGGACAGCGCCCGCATGTTGCCTTTTTCGTTGCTGGCACCGGACGTCACCGAAGGGCCGACCTGACGGTGCCAGTCGACGGAATCGGGTCGCTCGAAGAGCTCGCCGTGCCATTCGCTGGTCTGTTCCAGCAGATGCCGCCAAGTGATCGACCGGTTATGGTCGTCGTCGAAACCGCCATCCTTGACGCGCTCACCTACCGGCTCGTCGAGCGACCCGATCAATCCGCGATCCATCGCTAGCGCTGCGAGGATGGCGAGATAGCTCTTCGCTATGCTGAAGGTCATGTCGGCCCGGTTGGTATCACCCCATTCGGCGACCAGCTTTCCATGCCGCAGAATGAGGCCGTTGGCGCCGCCACGTGCAAATACCGGACCCATGGGCTGATTATAGGGCGGCTTGTCGTCCACATGGGCCGAGCCCACGAAGATGCCATTGATATACATGTCGCGCGGCCATTGCGTTTCACTGGCTTCCGCAAGGGCGACTGCTTCCGCGAGTTTTTCCGGGTCGAACCCGACAGCCGCCGGGTCGATCGCCGGCCATAGGGGGGACGGTCTGGATGTCCTCAAATCCATAATGGCTCGCCTTTCTGCTTAAATTTTTGGCGCCTGTCGGGGGTGCCCAATTTTAGGGTTGCGTTGCTTATTTTGGTATGCAATCTTTTCTTCGAGGTCAACAGGGGCGTGATCGATTTTACCAGAGTAGCTTTGTGGGGCGGGAAAACCGAGAGAATTGCGAGAAATTCTGAGTTTCTTGGAATCTCGACAGATTTTTGAGGGAGTCGGCAACAAATCATTCTCAGGAAAAGATGGTATGCCATTTTGTTGAAAATAACTTTTTGAATCGAAAGCACGGTCGAGAGGGAACGAGAAAATGAACATGCAAATTTCACGCAGCTTCCGGACGCTGATGTCCGCAACGGTGCTGCTGGCTGCGGTATGGGCCTCGCCTGTGGCGGCACAGGAAGCGCGCGCGCTGCGTTATGCCACCGGGACGGATGCGCAGACGCTTGATCCCCAGTTCGTGGGGGACATTCCGACCGCCCGCGTCGTCAATCAGATCCACGAGACCCTGGTTTATCCCAACGACAAGGGCGAGATCGTCGGGTTGCTTGCGGAAAGCTGGGAAGTCAGCCAGGACAGCCTGAGCTGGACCTTCCATCTGCGCAAGGGCGTGAAGTTCCATGACGGAACGCCCTTCAACGCCGAGGCGGTGAAGTTCACCATCGACCGCATCAAGGACAAGGCGACGGCTGCGCCGCGGGCAAGCTCCGCCGCGGCCATCGATTCCGTCGAGGTCAAGGACGAAAATACCGTCGTCATCAAGACCAAGAAGCCGTTCGCGCCGCTGCTCGCGCAGCTCTCCGCCTACAACCTGGCGATCATCAGCCCGAAGGCCGGAACCAAACTCAACAACGAATACAGCAAGGCGCCTGCCGGGACCGGTCCGTTCAAGCTTGGCGAATGGACGCCCGGCGAGAAGCTCACGCTGGTCCGCAATGAGGAGTATTGGGGCAAGAAGGCCGCATCCCCGAAGGTGGAAATCTCCGTCGTTCCGGAAGACAGCGCGCGAATCCTGATGCTGATCTCGGGAGAGACGGATGTCGCAGCCAACGTGCCGCCGGTCATGGTTTCGCGCCTGAAGAGCGCGCCGGGCGTCGAGATCGTCGAGGAGACGGGATATCGCACGATCTACGTGGCCATGAACCTCGCGATGAAGCCGTTCGACAACATCAAGGTTCGGCAGGCCGTCGCGCATGCTATCAACACGAAGGCTCTGCTTGCCGGTGTCATGAACAATATCGGTACAGCCGGCGGGGGACTGGAGTCGCCGGTCATCCCCGGAGCGGCCAAGATCGATCCCTATGCCTATGATCCGGCGCTTGCCAAGAAACTGCTTGCGGAAGCGGGCTTCCCGAACGGTTTCAGCGTGGATTTCTATGTGCCCGTCGGGCGTTACATCAACGACCGCCAGCTTGGCGAGGCGATCCAGGCGCAGCTTGCGGAAGTGGGCATCAAGGCGAATATCCAGTCGCCGGAATTCGGCAGTTATCTCGATATGCTCAAGGCCAAGGACAAGATCCCGTTCTTCCTCCTTGGCAAGGGAAGCCCGACCGGCGATCCGGACTTTACGCTGACGATCAGCGTGCAAAGCGACGGATCGGGCAATTACGGCAACTACAACAGCAAGGTTGTCGATGACCTCCTGGCGGAGCAGCGCGTCACCGTCGACGTGCCCAAGCGCAACGAGCTTCTGGGCCAGATTTTGCGCCAGTCCTATGACGATGTGCCGTGGGTCGTGCTTTTCTACGAAAACCAGATCTTCGGGAAGCGGAGCAATGTCGAAGGGCTGAAGGTTCTGGCAAACGAGAACGTCGTTTTCGCGGATGCCGTCGTAAAGTGACCGATTTGCGGAGTTGAGCCAATCCGGCTCGGCTCCGCCTGCCATGGGCGGTGCAATGATTACCTTTCTTTCCAAGCGTCTCCTGCAGCTTCTTCCCGTTCTCTTCGGAGTCTCGCTGACCGTCTTCCTGATGATCCACCTGATCCCCGGCGATCCGGCTTCACTCGTTGCGGGCATGGATGCCACCGCTGAGGATGTCGAACGTGTACGGCAGTCGTTGGGGCTCGATCGGCCGCTGCCCATACAATATGCGGAATTCGTCGGCAGGGCTCTGACGGGTGATTTCGGCAACAGCTTCCGGACGGGGCGCCCGGTCATCGAGGAAATCGGTTTCCGTTACTGGAACACCATGCTGCTTGGCGTTTCGGCCGTCACATTCGGCACGCTGCTCGGCGTCGTGACGGGCATCCTGACTGCCGTATTCCGCAACGGCTGGTTCGACAGTTCGATCCTCGCCGGTTCCCTGCTCGGGATTTCCGTGCCGCCCTTCTTCCTGGGCATCATCCTCATGCTGTTCTTCTCCGTCTATCTGGGTTGGCTGCCGCTGACGGGAATGGATACGTGGTGGCATCTCGTCCTGCCGACGCTGACGCTCGGCATTCCGAATGCGGCGATCATCTCGCGCATTACCCGCTCGAGTCTCATCGAAGTGCTCAACCAGGATTACGTGCGGACGGCGCGCGCGAAGGGTGTTCCGGAATTCGACGTGGTGAACCGTCATGGCGTGCGCAATGCGCTCATTCCGGTCGTCACGGTCGCCGGTCTGCAGATGGGCTACCTGCTCGGCGGCGCCGTCGTGACGGAAACCGTTTTCGCATGGCCGGGTATCGGAAGGCTGATCGTGCAATCGATCGGCGCCAGGGATTTCCCGGTCGTGCAGGCCTCGGTCCTGCTGCTGGCGCTGACCTTCGTGGTGATCAACCTGATCACCGATCTCATCTACAAGTTTCTCGATCCGCGGATTAAGCTTCAATGACGTCCGAAACACAGATTCTGCCGACGCCGTCGGCATCGATCGATCCATCCGCTTCCCAGTCTTCCGGCGAGGCGCCGTCGCGCCTGCGGCAGGTTCTCCGGCAGATGCGGAAGTCGAAGCTTGCACTGCCGGGCGGTGCGATCGTCCTGTTCTTCATTATCGTGGCAATTCTGGCGCCGATCCTGGCGCCACACGATCCCTATACAAACGACCTGATCAGCATGCTGATGCCGCCGAGCTGGGAGCATCCTTTCGGCACGGACGAACTCGGGCGCGACATTCTCTCCCGCATCGTGATCGGCGCGCGGCTGTCGATCCTCGAAGGAATGTTCTCGGTGGCGCTCGCCATGCTGATCGGCGTGCCGTTCGGGATGGTTTCCGGTTATGCCGGCGGGCGGACAGACGCAATCCTGATGCGGGTGATCGACGTCATGCTTGCCTTTCCCGGTGTGCTGCTGGCGATCGTCATCGTCTCCATCCTCGGTCCAAGCCTTGTCAACGCCATGATCGCCGTTGCCGTTTACACGGTGCCGATCTTTGCCCGGCTGGCGCGTGGCTCGACGCTGTCGGTGATGCAGGAGCCCTATATCGAGGCCTGCTATTCGGCCGGCATGCGTCATCACCGCGTCCTGCTCAAGCATATCTTCCCGAACATAGCGCATACGCTCTGGGTCATGGCGGCACTCCGCGTGGCACTGGCGATCCTGACCGCATCCAGCCTGTCCTTTCTGGGCCTCGGCGCGCAGGCGCCTTCCCCTGAATGGGGAGCGATGCTGGCGGCGGGCCGCAACTACATGCTGATCGCGCCGCATGTAGTGATCTTTCCGGGCGGTGCGATCGTGCTCCTCGTGCTCGGGATCAATCTCTTTCAGGACGGACTGCGGGTCGCTCTCGATCCCAAGATGGCGGAACGCTGATGCTTCAATCGGATATTCAAGAAAAGCTCGATGCCTATATCGAGGCCAATCGTGATCGCTTCCTCGCGGAGCTCTTCACCTTCCTCAGGCAGCCAAGCATTTCCACGCGCAACGAAGGCATGAACGAATGCGCGGAATTGCTGGCCGGCCTGATGCGGGATGTCGGCATCGATGCCAAGGTCATGGAGACGCCGCGTCATCCAGTCGTCTATGGTGAGATCGACAAGGGGGCGGGCACTCCAACGGTGCTGGTCTACGGGCATTATGATGTCCAGCCGCCCGAGCCTCTCGAATTGTGGACGACCCCGCCTTTCGAACCGGAGATCCGCAATGGCAAGATCTACGGCCGGGGCACGTCCGACAACAAGGCGCAGATCTTCATCTACGTGAAGACGATCGAAGCGCTGCGTGTCGTGACCGGCGATGTGCCGCTCTCCTTCAAGTTCCTCTTCGAGGGCGAGGAGGAGATAGGCAGCCCCAACCTCGCGCCTTTCGCAGAAGCAAACAGGGACCTGCTGAAGGCGGATCTCACCTATTATTCCGACAGCCATATCCACGAATCCGGCCGGCCGATGATCATCCTCGGCCTCAAGGGCATGGTCTATGTGGAGCTGACGGCGCGCGGCGCGCGGATAGACCAGCATTCCATGCGCGCGACCGGGGTTCCGAACCCGGCATGGCGGCTCGTCTGGGCTCTCAACACCTTGAAGGGGCCGGACAACAAGGTGCTTATCCCCGGCTTCTACGACGATGTCCGGCCGCTCACCAATCTGGAACGCGATACGATTGCCAGGATCCCGATCGACGAGCAGGCGCTCCTCGATTTTTTCGGCATCGACAAGTTCCTGCCCGGTCGTCTGCAGGACGGTTACTACCTCAACCTGATCTCCGAGCCGACCTGCAACATCGCAGGCATCGTCAGCGGTTATACGGGCGAGGGGTCGAAGACCGTGCTGCCGTCGGTCGCCAAGGCCAAGGTGGATATGCGCCTCGTGCCGGGACAGAAGCCGGAGGATATTCTCGAAAAGCTGAAACGGCATCTGGAGGTGGAAGGCTTCGGCGATATCGAGGTGGAAGGCTTCAACTTCCTGACGCCGTCGCGCACGCCGATCGATCATCCCGCCCTGCCGGTGATCGTCGACGCCCTGCAGGAAGCCTATGGTCTCGAGCCTATCGTCTTTCCGGGGATCGGCGGAGCCGGGCCAAACTACATCTTCACGGATATTCTGGAGCAGGCCTGCTTCGTCGTGCCACATGCGACGCATGACCAAGCGAACCATGCGCCGGACGAGAGCATGGATCTCGCCGGCTTCTTCAACGGCATCCGCACGGGCGTGCGGGTGTTTCCCCGACTGGCTCAGGCGCTGCGCTGAACCTGCCCCGTCCCGGCCTCAAAGGAAACGATCATGACACGTCCCTGCGATCTTGATGCGGTGGAAGCCCGCCGGCTGATCGGCCAGAAGAAACTCTCGCCCGTCGAACTTCTCGAATCCTGCATCGCGCAGGTCGAGGCGACCGACCCCAAAGTGAACGCGCTGGTGGTCAAGGCCTTCGACCGGGCGCGCAAGGAGGCGGCTGCGGCCGAAGATGCGGTGATGCGCGGCGATCCGCTGCCGCCGCTGCACGGTCTGCCGGTCGGCATCAAGGATTTGAGCGAGACCGAAGGTATCGTCACCGCCTACGGCTCGCTCCGGTATCGCGATCATGTGCCGGCTGAGGACGAACATGTTGTCGCTGCCGTGCGCCGGGCGGGCGGCATCGTCATGGGCAAGACCAACAGCCCGGAATTCGGTGCCGGCGGCAATACCAACAACAAGCTCTATGGGCCGACCCGCAACCCCTTCGACCTGGAGAAGACCTGCGGCGGCTCCTCCGGCGGCTCCGGGGTGGTGCTGGCGGCGAACATGATGCCGCTCGCGACGGGATCCGACACCGGCGGCAGCTTGCGGCTGCCGGCCGCGTTCAACGGCGTGGTGGCGTTCAGGCCGAGTCCCGGCATCGTGCCTTTCGACCGCCGCTCGCAGGCCTTCAGCACCTATCAGGGCCAGGGACCGATGGCGCGCACCGTCGCGGATGCGTCGCTTCTGCTGGCGGCGATGGCGGAGCGCAATCCGATCGATCCCATGGCCTATCCGCTCGATCCGGCGCAGTTCCTGACGTTACCGGATGTCGATCTCGCAAGCCTCAAGGTGGTCCTGAGCGAGGATCTCGGCATTGCGCCCGTGTCGCGGCCGGTTAGAACCGCATTCCAGGATCGGGTGAAGCGGTTCGAGCGCCTGTTCGGCCGGGTCGAGCATCGTGATCCGGACTTTCGGGATGCACTGGACGTATTCTGGTATCTGCGCGGCGTCTACATGCTTGCCAAGCACGAAGCGGTTTTCGAAACCTATGACGACAACGTCAATCCGAACGTCCGCAGCAACGTGGTGGCGGCGCTTGGCATGGATGTGCGCAAGATCGGCTGGGCGGCGCGCGAGCAATATCGCCTGATGCAGGATTTCCACCATTTCATGTCGGAGATCGACATCCTGATCTGCCCGGCCGTCACCGTCACGCCGTTCCCGTTTGCCGAGCTCTATCCGAAGGAGATCGACGGCAAACCGATGGAAAACTACGTGCACTGGGCGGCGATGACCTCGTCGCTGACGGTGACCGGCAATCCGGTCGCGGCAATCCCCTGCGGCCTCGACGAATACGGCACGCCTTTCGGCATCCAGATCGTCGGCAAGCTGCATCGGGACCGAGAGGTCCTGGCGATCGCGCATGCCATCGAAACGGCCTTCAAGGCCGATCCCGTTCTGGCGAGGCCGGTTCCGGCCTTGATCGCAGCTTGAGGAGCAGGGCATGACGCGAGAAACCTCCACCCCCGTCCTTTCGGTGCGCAATCTATCGACGTCGTTTCGTGTGAACGAGGAGTGGCGGACGGTTGTGCGCAACATCTCGTTCGACGTCGCGCCGCGTGAGACGGTGGCGATCGTCGGGGAGAGCGGTTCGGGCAAGTCGGTCACGTCG
>Ga0164243_10000399_pt1 | contig 85449 bp, 77 predicted proteins | sample OricompcompostOP_FD_108781 | JGI IMG/M metagenome (GOLD analysis project Ga0164243, IMG submission 108781) | Organic Plus compost microbial communities from Emeryville, California, USA - Original compost - Organic plus compost (OP) | ecosystem: Engineered > Solid waste > Mixed feedstock >... | reverse complement strand
GGTGCGAAGGAGTCCTTCGCCGGATCCGCCGTGCTGCTCGCGGCCGACCTGCTCGCCGGCTATGCGAAGGATCTCGGCTACGAGGACGCCGACGCGGCCCGCGCCGCCGTCATCAGGACGGTCACGGGATCCGAGCTCGGCGGCGTGCGTTTCGAGCCGCTCTTCGATTACTTCACCGAGATCGAGAAGTGGGGCACAGAGAACGCCTGGCAGATCCTCGTCGATGACTACGTCTCGACGGAGGACGGTACGGGTCTGGTGCACCAGGCACCTGCCTACGGCGAGGACGACAAGCGCCTCTCCGACGATGCGGGCATCCCGACGATCGTCTCGCTCGCGGACGACGGCACCTTCCTCTCGATCGTGCCGGACTTCGAGGGACAGCTCTGGCTCGACGCGAACATGGACATCGTGCGTCGCCTCCGCGGCGACGGTCGCCTGCTGCGCCTGCAGTCGTACGAGCACAGCTATCCGCACTGCTGGCGCTGCCGCAACCCCCTGATCTACAAGGCCGTGTCGAGCTGGTTCATCCGCGTCACCGACTTCAAGGACGACCTTCTCGCGAACAACGAGCAGATCACCTGGACGCCCGAGAACGTCAAGCACGGCCAGTTCGGCAAGTGGCTGGAGGGCGCGCGCGACTGGTCGATCAGCCGCAACCGCTACTGGGGCTCGCCGATCCCGGTCTGGAAGAGCGACGACCCGAACTACCCGCGCGTCGACGCGTACGGTTCCTTCGAGGAGATCGAGCGCGACTTCGGGCGCCTGCCCGTCAACGAACAGGGCGAGCCCGATCTGCACCGCCCGTACATCGACGAGCTGACACGCCCGAACCCCGACGACCCGACGGGCAAGAGCACGATGCGCCGCATCGAGGACGTCTTCGACGTGTGGTTCGACTCCGGCTCGATGCCCTTCGCGCAGGTCCACTATCCGTTCGAGAACAAGGAGTGGTTCGACAGCCACTCGCCGGCCGACTTCATCGTCGAGTACATCGGCCAGACGCGCGGCTGGTTCTACGTCATGCACACGCTCTCGACGGCGCTGTTCAACCGTCCCGCATTCACGGGCGTCAGCTGCCACGGCATCGTCCTCGGCAACGACGGCCAGAAGATGTCGAAGTCGCTGCGCAACTACCCCGACGTGAACGAGGTCTTCGACCGCGACGGGTCCGACGCGATGCGGTGGTTCCTCATGTCGTCGAGCGTGCTCCGGGGCGGCAACCTCTCCGTGACGGAGGAGGGCATCCGTCAGGGTGTGCGCGAGTTCATGCTGCCGCTGTGGAACTCGTGGTACTTCTTCGCGACCTACGCCAACGCCGCGGGCTACGAGGCGCGTTTCACGACCGAGTCGAGCAACGTGCTCGACCGCTACATCCTCGCGCTCACGGGCGATCTGATCCGCGACGTCGAGGCCGACCTCGAGAGGCTCGACTCGACGACCGCGGCCGAACGTCTCCGTGACTTCGCCTCGGCTCTCACGAACTGGTACATCCGTCGCTCGCGCGACCGGTTCTGGGGCAACGTCACCGAGGATCCCACGACCCGCGAGGCCTTCGACACGCTCTACACGGTGCTCGAGACCCTCTGCCGCGTGGCCGCGCCCATGCTCCCGCTCGTCGCGGAGCGCGTGTGGCAGGGCCTCACGGGCGGGCGCAGCGTGCACCTGACGGACTGGCCGGACGCCGCCCGGTTCCCGGCCGCGGAGGATATCCGCGAGGCGATGGACTCGGTGCGCGACGCGTCGAGCGTTGCGAACGCGCTGCGCAAGAAGGAGAAGCTGCGCGTGCGCCTGCCGCTCGCGAAGCTGACCGTGGTCGTCGCGGGATCCGCGGGGCTCGCACAGTTCGACGACATCCTGCGCGACGAACTCAACGTCAAGGCCGTCGAGCTCGACGAGCTGACGGGGGACACCGCCGAGCGCTATGGCATCTCGCACCGCCTCACCGTCAACGCCCGCGCGATCGGCCCGCGCCTCGGCAAGCAGGTGCAGCAGGTCATCAAGGCATCGAAGTCGGGCGACTGGTCCGAGCAGAACGGCGTCGTCACGGCCGGCGGAATCGAGCTGGTGGAGGGCGAGTACGAGCTCGCGCTCGACACCTCGGGACGCCCCGCTGGCGAGGCGATTGCGACGCTCCCCGGCGGGGGCTTCGTGATCCTCGACACCGAGACCACTCCCGCGCTCGAGGCGGAGGGATTGGCGCGGGACATGATCCGCGCCGTTCAGGACACCCGCAAGCAGGCGGACTTCGACGTGTCGGACCGCATCCACCTGCAGCTGGACTTCGCCTCGGACGCCGACCGGGCCGCCGTCGAGCAGGCATGGGAGATCGCCGGCGTCGCCACCGAGACCCTCGCGACCTCCTCGTCGATCGGTGAGGGCACGGAGGGCGCCGAGTTCGTCAACGTCGTGAACGCCGGCACGTACGCCAACGCCGGCGACGTGACGATCGCCGTGACCCGTCAGGAGATCAAGTGAGCGACGTTCAGCGCGCAGACGCCGTCTACGAGAAGCTGCTCGCACGCGCCGGTGAGGCGTGGGTCGAGCCCCGCCTCGACCGCACGGCGAAGCTGCTCGACTACCTCGACAACCCTCAGCGCACGTACCGCGTCGTGCACGTGACCGGCACGAACGGCAAGACATCGACCTCGCGCATGATCGAGTCGCTCGTCCGCGCGCATGGCCTGCGCACGGGGCTGTTCACGAGCCCACACCTCGTGCGGTTCACCGAGCGGATCTTGATCGACGGCAAGCCGATCGCTGACGACCGCGTCGCCGACGCGTGGGACGAGATCGAGCCGTTCCTGCCGATCGTCGACGCCGAACTCGAGGCCGACGGTCAGAACCCCATGACGTTCTTCGAACTCATGACGGTGCTCGCCTTCGTGGCGTGTGCCGACGCTCCCGTCGACGTGCTGGTGCTCGAGGTGGGCATGGGCGGCGCATGGGATTCCACGAACACCGCCGACGGCGATGTCGCGGTCATCACGCCCGTTGCGATGGACCACGCCGCGCGCCTCGGCGACACGCCGGAGGCGATCGCGGAGGTCAAGGCCGGCATCATCAAGCAGGGCGCCCACGTCGTGTCCGCGAGGCAGGAGCCCGGCGTGGCGGCCGTACTGCGCCGCGTCGCGCAGGAGAAGGGCGCGCAGATCGCCTTCGCGGGGGACGAGTTCGGCCTCGAGTCGGCCAAGCTCGCGGTCGGTGGACAGCTCGTCGCCGTGCGCGGCCTCGCCGGCGACTACGACGAGGAATACCTGCCGCTCTACGGTCGGCATCAGGGCGAGAACGTCGCCCTGGCGGTCGCGGCGGTCGAGGCGCTCATCGGCGGAGGCGCGCAGAGGATCGCCGATGACGTGCGCACGGAGGGCTTCGCGAACGCGACGAGCCCGGGCCGACTGCAGCTCATCGGCACCGAGCCGACCGTGATCGTCGACGCGGCGCACAACCCGCACGGCGCGGCTTCGCTCGCGGCGGCGCTGCCGGAGTACTTCGACTTCGACGAGTGGGGCGTCGTCTTCGGCGCCATGGGCGACAAGGACATCGTGGGCACGATCGAGCAACTTTTGCCGATCACGACGCACCTCTTCGCGACGCGGTCGGATTCCGAGCGCAGCGCGTCCGAGGACGAGATCGCCGACGCGGCGGAGCAGCTCGGCCTGCACCCGACGGTGCACCCGAACCTGTTCGATGCGACCGACGCCGCCCGCGCATGGGCGGCCGAGGGGGACAAGCGCGCGATCGTGATCGCCGGATCCATCGTGCTGGGCGGCGAGGCGATCGCCCTCGCCCGTGCCGAAGGATGGAAGCGATGACGGAGAACACCGCCGAACAGCCCGCGCCGAAACCGCGCCGCTACCGCACCCTGCCGGAGAAGGTCGGCTCGGTGGTACTCGGCTTCGAGTCGATCGTCGTCTTCCTCGCGGGCCTCGTGATCTTCGGTCTCAGCGCGCTCCCGGAAGGTATCCCGCGCTGGTGGGGGATCGTGGCCGGTTCCGTCGGCTTCGTCGTCACTCTCGTCGCCAGCGGAACCCTGCGCTGGTCGTGGGGCCGAGGCCTCGGCTGGGTCATCCAGATCGTGATCGCGCTCGGCGCCCTCCTCGTGCCGGCGATCCTCCTCGTCACGATCGTGTTCGGCGCCCTCTACGCCTACGCCATGATCGGCGGATCGAAGATCGAGCGCCGCGTCCAGGAGCAGCGCCGGGAGTCCGGCGCAGTCTGATCCGGTAGATTCTTCACGCAACCGACCATAGGAAGGCACCTCATGGCCATCGAAGAGACCCTCGTCCTCGTCAAGCCCGACGGCGTCAAGCGTCAGCTCACCGGCGAGATCCTCTCGCGCATCGAGCGCAAGGGATACGAGATCGTCGACATCCGCAAGTTCACCCCCGAGCGCGAACTCCTCGCCGCGCACTACGCCGAGCACGAGGGCAAGCCCTTCTACGAGCCGCTCGTCGAGTTCATGATGTCGGGCGATGTCGTCGCCGTGCGCGTCGCCGGCGACCGCGTCATCGAGGGATTCCGCTCGCTCGCGGGAACGACCGATCCGACGACGGCCGCGCCCGGTACCATCCGCGGCGATCTCGGCCGCGACTGGGGCCTGAAGGTCCAGCAGAACCTCGTGCATGGCTCGGACTCGGCCGAGTCGGCCCAGCGCGAGCTCGGTCTCTGGTTCGACTGAACCCACGAAAAAGTGCCCCGCACAGGAGTGTGGGGCACTTTTTGGTTGCTGCGCTCAGCCGAGCTGGAGCACGTCGTAGAAGAGCCAGTCGAGGATCGGAAGCTGGATCATCGCGATGACGGCGATGATGAGGTATGACGCGGTCGCGAGCAGCGGCAACCATGCCATGAGCGTGTTCGCAATCCGCTTCATCTTCTCGCCCAGCGGGATCGCGCCGATGCGCACGCTGTGCAACAGGACGGCGTAGAACGAGGGAATCGTCACGATCCACGTCACCATGCACCACGGGCAGAGCGTGCCGAGCTTGAAGATGCTCTGGTAGATCAGCCAGCACACGAAGCCGAACGCGAAGGTGTGACCGGCGGTGAAGAGGATCCAGAACCACTTGCCGAAGCGCGCGCCCGCGAGGATCGCCATTCCGACGACGAGCGGCGCCGTCCAGCAGATCAGGCCGATGACCGGGTTCGGGAAGCCGAACGCCGAGCCCTGAGGTGAATTGAGGTTCACGGTGCACTGCACGATGGGGCTGATATCGCAGCCCGCGGCATGCGTGCCGTTCGGATCCTCGATCGTCGCGTAGAGCGCGTCGAACTTCTCGATCGTCAGCTGGAACGCGGCGAGGAGGCCGACGAGGCCGGCGATAACGAGCCAGATGGCGAGCGCCGTGGGGCGTTTGGTGGTCTGGGAGGACATGCTCAATAGTCTGACACCGCCAGGCTAAGGGTGACGCGCCCGAGGCTGTCAGAAAAGCCAGAAACACGTGATGAGCCGCGGAAGTGCGATAATGGCCGGAGAAGACTTCGGAGCAATGGCTGCTCCGCGCGGTCGGCGTCGGGCACGATGCGACCGCAGAATGATGAGACGTTGTCGCGCAGCGCGCAGTGCAACATGAACGTGACGGGCACGGCCCGTGCAGGGAGTTCGCCGGATATGGCCGAAGAGACGAGTAAGCAGACGGAAGCGCCGGACGAGAGCGCGGTTGTCGATGAGATCACGCCGGCCACGGACCAGGTCGAAGAGGGACAGGACTCGGGCACGACCGAGCCTGTCGAAGAGACGAATGAGGACAAGGCGCCCGAGATTCCGACGGCTGTGAGCCTGGGGCTCCTCGAGGAGAACTTCGTCTCGCGCGTGTCGACCGCGCTGAAGTTCCACGCGCCGGACATCAGCCTGTTCCCGCCGCTGCCGGTCTATGACGAGGTGCAGCAGGATGATGAGGGGGGCAACCGCGCGTCGCGTCGTCGCCGTCGCCGCACGACGAGCGACGAGGAGCGCCACGAGCCCCGCCAGCGGGTGGTAGAGGTCATCACCGAGCCGCAGCGCATCAAGGGCTCCACGCGTCTGGAGGCGAAGAAGCAGCGTCGCCGCGACGGCCGCGACGCGGGCCGTCGCCGCAGCGTCGTGACCGAAGCCGAGTTCCTCGCGCGCCGCGAGGCCGTCGACCGTCAGATGGTCGTGCGCTCGAAGCAGGGCCGTACGCAGATCGGCGTCCTCGAGGACGGCGTGCTGGTGGAGCACTACGTCGCTCGCGCGCAGGAGGCGTCGCTCATCGGCAACGTCTACCTGGGTCGCGTGCAGAACGTGCTTCCGTCGATGGAGGCCGCGTTCGTCGACATCGGCCGCGGCCGCAACGCCGTGCTCTACTCGGGCGAGGTCGACTGGGATGCGGTCGAGACGGGCAACCAGCCGCGTCGCATCGAGCTCGCCCTCAAGCAGGGTGACAAGGTCCTCGTGCAGGTCACGAAGGATCCCGTGGGCCACAAGGGCGCTCGCCTGACGAGCCAGATCTCGCTGCCCGGCCGCTACCTGGTCTACGTGCCCGGCGGATCCATGAACGGCATCTCGCGCAAGCTGCCGGACACCGAGCGCGCGCGTCTCAAGAAGATCCTCAAGAAGGTGCTGCCCGAGCACGCCGGCGTCATCGTCCGCACGGCGGCGGAGGGCGCGACGGAGGAGCAGCTCACGCGCGACGTGCAGCACCTCGCTCAGCAGTGGGAGCACATCCAGAAGCAGGTCGAGAAGGGCAACGCGCCCGCGATGCTCCACTCGGAGCCCGATCTGCTCGTCAAGATCGTGCGCGATGTCTTCAACGAAGACTTCCAGAAGATGATCATCCAGGGCGGCGAGTCGTACGACACGATCACCCGATACCTCGAGTCGGTCGCTCCCGACCTCCTCGAGCGCGTCGAGAAGTACGAGGGCGAGAACGACCCGTTCGACGAATTCCGTATCACGGAGCAGATCGAGAAGGCGCTCGACCGCAAGGCCTGGCTGCCGTCGGGCGGCTCGCTCGTCATCGACCGCACCGAGGCGATGACGGTCATCGACGTCAACACGGGCAAGTTCGTCGGATCCGGCGGCAACCTCGAAGAGACCGTCACGAAGAACAACCTTGAGGCGGCCGAGGAGATCGTCCGCCAGCTGCGCCTGCGCGACATCGGCGGCATCATCGTCGTCGACTTCATCGACATGGTGCTCGAATCGAACCGTGACCTCGTCCTGCGCCGCCTCATCGAGTGCCTCAGCCGCGACCGTACGAAGCACCAGGTGGCGGAGGTCACCTCGCTCGGCCTCGTGCAGATGACGCGTAAGAAGATCGGCCTCGGCCTGCTCGAGACGTTCAGCGAGCCCTGCGAGGTCTGCGCCGGCCGCGGTGTCGTCGTGCACCACGACCCGGTCATGAAGCACCGTCAGGCCGCTCCTGCGAAGCGCAGCCGCAGCGGATCCGCGAGCAAGCCGCGCCAGAACGCGCCCGCGAAGCCGGAGCCGGCCTCCGAGAAGGCGGAGGCGTCGGCGCACGTGAACACCGAGGGAGCGAAGTCGGCGCTCGCGAAGATCGCCGCGTCGACGCTCGAACACCACGACGACCCCGCGCCGGCCCCCGCCGAGGCGCCGAAGTCGCTGGATCAGCTCGCCGGCGTCCTGCCGGAGGGCCCGCGCGGCGGTGCGCAGGCGGAGTCCGACGAGCGCCCGCGCAAGCCGCGCCGTCGTCGTGCGAGCGATGCCGGCGGATCCGTCGCCGGAAGCGGCACAAGCACGAGCCAGAGCGCCGCGAACGACCCCAGCGACCTGCTCGCGTCGGTGCTGAACGCGTTGCCGGAGCCGAAGGCGCCGGGCCAGGGGCGCTCGCGTCGCCGCGTCACGACCGCCGCCCTCACGGGCACCGCGGTCAACGTGGCGCCCAGCACCGCCGACGACAAGTAAGCGCGAGCCTACCGTCCCGGGCGCCTCGCGCGTCCGGGACGGTCTTTTGCGCGGATCCGCAGGCCGGAGGCGATGAGCGCGCGGGTGAGCTCACTGCTGGTGACGCGCAGCGCACCGGCGGCGACGAGGTCGTCCAGGCGTTCCTCGGGGACGTCGTAGTGATCGAGGTCGAATGCGCGCCGAGGGATGCCTGCGCGGGCGGCGAAGGCGTGAAGCTCGTCGAGGCTCTCGTCGCTGACGAGGTGCGACCAGAGGCGGCCGTGGGCGGGCCACAGGGGAGTGTCGACGAGAACGGTCATGCCTGTCAGCATATTCTCGACGAATTCACGCGGCGCGCCGCCCTGGATGATTCGCCCGCAGCCCGGTGAGTCGGGTAGAGTATTTCTTTGGCGCGTCCCCCTGTCGTGCGCTCACCCACTGGCGGCACGACACACACCATTTTCGGGGAGGCTCCACGCACCTCCAGTGCGTAAAGGATCGTAGAAGGCTCTGTTCCCTCGGAGCTCGATACGCCAAGGTTTCCCGTGAGATTCGGATGACCGGATGGTCGTCCCCAATGAAACAGGTATCAACGTGGTTTACGCAGTTGTTCGCGCCGGTGGCCGGCAGGAGAAGGTCGAGGTTGGCTCGATCATCACGCTCGACCGTGTCCAGGCTGCCGAGGGTGAGTCGATCGAGCTGCCCGCCGTTCTCTTCGTCGACGGCGCTGCTGTGACGACCGACGCCGAGGCTCTCGCCAAGGTCAAGGTCACGGCCGAGGTTCTGAACGACCTTCGCGGTCCGAAGATCGTCATTCAGAAGTACAAGAACAAGACCGGTTACAAGAAGCGCCAGGGTCACCGTCAGGACCTGACGCGCGTCAAGATCACCGGCATCAAGTAACTCGCGAGAAGAGGCTAAGAGATGGCACATAAGAAGGGCGCAAGCTCCACCCGCAACGGTCGTGACTCGAACGCGCAGCGCCTCGGCGTGAAGCGCTTCGGCGGCCAGGAGGTCAACGCCGGCGAGATCCTCGTCCGCCAGCGCGGCACCCACTTCCACCCCGGCGCCAACGTCGGCCGCGGTGGCGACGACACGCTGTTCGCTCTCGCAGCGGGCGCTGTCGAGTTCGGCTCCAAGGGCGGCCGCAAGGTTGTCAACGTGGTGGCCGCCGCCGAGTAATTCTCGCGGACACTTCGCTTGGAACGGGGGCGGGCTTCAGCTCGCCCCCGTTTCGCGTTTTCTCGAATCTTCCTGTAAAGAGGCACCATGGTCACGTTCGTCGATGAAGTCACGCTCCACCTGAAGGCGGGAAGCGGTGGCAACGGCTGCGTTTCCGTGCGCCGTGAGAAGTTCAAGCCCCTCGCCGGCCCCGACGGCGGAAACGGCGGAGACGGCGGCGACATCGTTCTCGTCTCCGACACGCAGACGACGACGCTCCTCGCCTATCACTTCTCGCAGCATCGCAAGTCGGAGAACGGCGGCTTCGGCATGGGCGACATGCGGCACGGCCACAAAGGCCAGACGATGGAACTGCCGGTTCCCGTCGGGACCGTCATCAAGGATCCGTCGGGGGAGGTGCTCGCCGACTTCACCGAGCCCGGCATGCGCTTCATCGCGGCGCCCGGAGGGCAGGGAGGCCTCGGCAACGCGGCACTCGCGTCGCAGAAGCGCAAGGCCCCGGGCTTCGCCCTGCTCGGAACGCCGGGCTGGGAGGGCGATGTCGTGCTCGAGCTCAAGACGCTCGCGGACATCGCACTCGTCGGATACCCGTCGGCGGGCAAGTCGAGCCTGATCGCCGCGATCTCGGCCGCGCGTCCGAAGATCGCCGACTACCCCTTCACGACTCTCCACCCGAATCTCGGCGTCGTGCAGGCCGGCGATGTGCGCTACACCGTCGCGGACGTGCCCGGCCTCATCGAGGGGGCGAGCGAGGGGCGCGGCCTCGGCCTCGAGTTCCTCCGTCACGTCGAGCGCTGCACGGCGCTCGTGCACGTGCTCGACTGCGCCACGCTCGAGCCGGGTCGCGATCCGCTGAGCGACCTGGAGATCATCCGCGCCGAGCTCGGCAACTACGAGGTGCCGGAGGGGCAGGTGCCGCTCCTCGAGCGTCCCCAGATCGTGGTGCTGAACAAGATAGATGTCCCCGAGGCCGAGGAACTGGCGGAGTTCGTGCGCGCCGACATCGAGGCGCTCGGCTATCGCGTCTTCGAGGTGTCGACGGTCGCACGCCGCGGTCTGCGCGAGCTGACCTACGCGCTCGGCGAGATCGTCGAGGAGCAGCGCGTCAGTGCGCCGCTCGAGGCGCCCATCGAGCGAGTGATCATCCGTCCCAAGGGTTCGGAGAAGGACTTCACGATCGTCAAGGAGGGCGGCTCGTACGGCACGTTCTTCCGCATCCGCGGCGAGAAGCCCGAGCGCTGGGTCAAGCAGACCGACTTCAACAACGAGGAGGCCGTGGGATATCTCGCCGACCGCTTCGAGAAGCTCGGTGTGGAAGACGCGCTCTACCGCGCGGGCGCGACGCCCGGCGCGACGGTCGTCGTCGGTGATGAGGACATGGTCTTCGACTGGGATCCGTCGCTCACCTCCGCGGCCGAGCTCACTCAGGCACCGCGCGGCACGGATCCGCGTCTCGAAGGCAACCGTCGCCGCACCACCTCCGAGCGCCGCGACGCGTACAAGGCGCGTCAGGATGCCCGCACGATCGAGCGCGCCCTCGAGGAAGAACGTCGCCTCGCGCGCCAGGACGATGGTGAGGAGTACCAGGGGGCCGAGCAGTGACGGCCTACACGCGCGGCGAGATCGCGACCGCGCGGCGCGTGGTCGTCAAGGTGGGGTCGTCATCGATCAGCGGTGACTCGTCGTGGCGCATCGACCCGCTCGTCGACGCCCTTGCGGCGGCGACGGCGCGTGGCCAGGAGATCATCCTGGTGTCTTCAGGCGCGATCGCGACGGCGCTCTCGCTCGTCGACTTCGGAGCGACCCGCCCCAACGACCTCGCCTCGCAGCAGGCCGCGGCGGCCGTCGGACAGAACGTGCTGATGCGTCGCTGGCAGTCGAGCCTCGACCGCCACGGCGTGCTCGCCGGGCAGGTGCTCCTGACGCTCAGCGACATGCAGAACGTCACGCCGCGACAGAACGCCCGGCGCGCGATCGACCGCATGCTGACGCTCGGCATCCTTCCCATCGTGAACGAGAATGACACGGTGGCGACCCACGAGATCCGCTTCGGCGACAACGATCGTCTCTCCGCGCTCGTCGCGCACCTCATGAAGGCGGACGCGCTGGTGCTGTTGAGCGACATCACGGCGCTCTACACGGCGCCGCCGGACCGCGAGGGCTCCCGCCCCATCGACACGATCGCAGCGGCCGACGACCTGTCGCGGTTCGAGTTCGGCGACAAGGTCGTCAACAGCGTGGGCACCGGGGGAGCGGCGACGAAGGCGACCGCCGCCCGTCTGGCGCAGGATAATGGAATCGGAGCGCTCGTGACGAGCGCGGACAACATCGGGGCGGCGCTTCAGGGCGACAGCGTCGGAACGTGGTTCGCGCCTGCGCCGAGCGCCGAGCCCCGCACGGACGTTCTGTCCGTGATTCTTCACGACGAGGAGTGACCATGACGTCTGCAGCGATCGAAGAGCGTTTCCGTGCCGCGAAGAAGGCCTCCCGCGGCGTCGCGCGCCTGACGAGCACGCAGAAGGCCGAGGCCCTCGGCGCGATCGCGGACGCTCTGGAGGACGCCAGCGAGCGCATCATCGCCGCGAACGCGGAGGACCTGGAGCGTGGGCGCCAGAACAACATCGGCGATTCCCTCCTCGACCGCCTTGCGCTGAACGAGGTGCGCATCGCGTCGCTCGCCGATGCGACGCGCGAGGTCGCATCCCTCCCGGACCCGGTCGGGGAGGTCGTGCGCGGATCCCGCCTCGCGAACGGCGTGCGGCTGGAGCAGATCCGCGTGCCCTTCGGCGTCGTGGGCGCGATCTACGAGGCCCGGCCGAACGTCACGGTCGACATCGCGGCGCTCGCGCTCCGCTCCGGCAACGCTGCGGTACTTCGCGGCGGAAGCGCCGCGCTCAGCTCGAACATGGTGCTGGTCGACGTGATGCGCGAGGCGCTTGCGGGCATCGGCGTCGATCGCGATGCGATCCAGACGGTCGATGACTTCGGCCGCGACGGCGCGAACGCGCTCATGACCGGCCGCGGCTTCATCGACGTGCTCGTGCCCCGCGGATCCGCCTCGCTGATCGAGACGGTCGTGACGCGCTCGACGGTGCCGGTGATCGAGACCGGCGCGGGCAATGTGCACGTGGTGCTCGACTCGACGGCACCGGACGACTGGGCCCGCGATATCACCGTCAACTCGAAGACGCATCGTCCCAGCGTCTGCAACTCGGCCGAGAGCGTGCTGATCCTGCGGGATGCGGCCGAGCGCCTCGTGCCGCTCGTGGGCTCGGCGTTGCAGGAGGCCGGTGTGACGATTCACGGCGACGAGACGGTACGCGCCCTCCTCGACGGGGTCGTGCCGGCGACGGAGGACGACTGGGCGACCGAGTACCTCACGCTCGACATCGCGATGCGGGTCGTCGACTCGCTCGATGAGGCGATCGATCACATCGAGACGTACGGCACCCACCACACGGAGACGATCGTCACGACCGATGTGCGCAACGCCGAGCGCTTCCTCGCCGAGGTCGACTCGGCCGCGGTGTACGTCAACACGTCGACGCGCTTCACCGATGGCGGCGAGTACGGCTTCGGCGCCGAGGTCGGCATCTCGACGCAGAAGCTCCACGCGCGCGGCCCCATGGGGCTTCCCGAGCTGACCAGCACCAAGTGGGTCGGCCGGGGCGCTGGACAGGTCCGTCGCTGACAGGCTTCCTCGGCGCCACACGATAAGCTGAAGCCACACACGTTTTCCCTCTGAACGGAGTCAGGATGCACACCGCTTCCTCCATCGTCACGCTCGCGTCCGAGAAGGTCGACCACCTCGAACTCGCGCTCGAGACGCTTCCGTACGGCCTCATCGCCGTCGCCGTCTTCGGCATCCTCGCGCTCATCACCGCGTCGTACTCGAACGTCGCCCATCGTCACGAGCCGGCGAAGAAGCACGACGACGAGCACCAGCACTGAGGTCGCGACCGTGACCTCGCCGTCCGGGGCGCCGCGCATCGGGGTGATGGGCGGTACGTTCGATCCCATTCATCACGGTCACCTGGTGGCCGCGAGCGAAGTGGCGACGAGCTTCGACCTGGACGAGGTGATCTTCGTTCCCACGGGACAGCCCTGGCACAAGAGCGAGGTTTCGGCCGCCGACCACCGCTATGAGATGACGGTCATCGCGACCGCATCGAACCCGCGTTTCACGGTCAGCCGTGTCGACATCGATCGTGAAGGCCCGACCTACACGGTCGACACGCTGCGGGATCTCAAGCAGCAGCGGCCCGACGCAGAGCTGTTCTTCATCACGGGCGCCGACGCGGTCGCGCAGATTCTCGGCTGGCGCGATCACGACGATCTGTGGGATCTCGCGAACTTCGTGGCGGTGTCCCGTCCGGGCCACGTGCTCGATCGGCATGACCTCCCCAACGAGCAGATCCGTCAGCTCGAGATTCCGGCGCTCGCGATCTCGTCGACCGACTGCCGAGAGCGCGTGGAGCGCGGTAAACCCGTCTGGTACCTGGTGCCGGACGGCGTCGTTCAGTACATTGCGAAACATCACCTTTATCGGAGCAGGGCATGAGCACACCTGACGAGCAGACAGGCCGTCCGCTGACGCGGCGGGAGCTACGCGAGCTTCGGGCGAAGGGCGTCGGCCCCGCCGAGGCACAGAGCCCTGCCGATTCTTCTGCCGTGGAGCGCCCGTCGGTCGCGGAAGGAACCGAGGGCGCGGCGGCGGCTGCTTCGGCAGAGCCCGAAACGTCCGCCCCTGCGACGACTCCGGGGGAGGCGCCCGCACCCGCAGAGAAGGCGGCGACGCCCGCGCACCCGCCGCTCACGCGCAAGGAGATGCGCCAGCTGCGCACCAACGAGGTGCCGATCGTCAGTGCGGAGCTCGTCTCGACGCCCGAGGACGAGACGCCGCCGCTGACGCACCCCGAGGCGCCCGTCAGCACGACGGTCTTCGAGATGCCGACGCTCGACCCCGCCTTCGGGGCGGGCGTGGGCATGTCGACGGGCCGCGAGAGCGCGAGCTTCGACGCGCTCATGGAGCAGGCCCCCTCGACGTCGCCGAGCTCGATCCTCATGACGAGTTCGCACCCGCTTCCCGACGGCGTCGGATCCACGGGTGCCGCCCACGGCACGACCGACGGCCGTGACATCGACGCGGTTCTGATCGACGGCGAGCTCCCGGCCGCGTCGTCGCCCACGCCGATCGCGGCGTCGAGCGCGATCTCGACGCAGAAGAGCGCCGCCGAGGTGCTCCGCCCGCCGGCGCCCGAGAAGGGGCGCAACCTCCTCCTCGTCCTCGGCATCACAGCAGGTGCGCTCGGTATCGTTGCCGTCGGCACTCTCGCCACCCTTTACTTCACAGGAGCCTTCAACTAGTGCGCGATTCGTCTCTCGACATGCTTCAGACCGCGGTCAACGCGGCCGACAAGATGGGCGGTGAAGATTTCGTCGCTCTCGACGTGTCCGAGCCGATGCCGCTTGCAGACATCTTCTTCATCGTGACCGGTCGCTCCGAGCGCAACGTCGGCGCGATCTCCGATGAGATCGAGCGCGAACTGCACAAGACGGGTCACAAGCTGCTTCGCCGCGAGGGTAAGGCCGGCGGGCGCTGGATCCTGTGCGACTTCGGTGATCTCATCGTCCACGTCTTCCATGGTGAGGAGCGCGAGTACTACGCGCTCGAGCGTCTCTGGAAGGACTGCCCGACGGTCCCGTTCGAGATGCCGACACGCCCGTCGGTCGCGAACGATTTCGCCTGAGCTCAGCGCCTGTTGTAGGCTGTATGAGTTGCCCGCGAGGGTGGCGAAACAGAAAATTGGGCCCATGGCGCAGCTGGTAGCGCACCTGCATGGCATGCAGGGGGTCGGGGGTTCGAGTCCCCCTGGGTCCACAACACAATTGAATATCCGTTGCTGAGGCATACGGGCCCATGGCGCAGCTGGTAGCGCACCTGCATGGCATGCAGGGGGTCGGGGGTTCGAGTCCCCCTGGGTCCACCCAGGTTGTTCTGCGGGAACACGCGACATCGACGAATGTTGCGGGTTCCCGTTTTTCGTTGCCGTCCTCAGTCGCCCGAGTCGACGGCGACTTCCACGAGATCACGGCTGGTCGCGCCGAGGTCGCGCGGACCGCCGCGCCATAATGCGGTGATCGGCCGAGTCACCGCCGGTCCGGTCAACGGCACCTCGACCAGCCGCCCTAAGCGGATGTCGTCGGCGACGGCGAGCCGCGACAGCAGCGCGGGTGCCAGCCCGCCGGCGACGGCCGTCCGTACGGCCGCCGATGTCGGCAGCACCGCCGCGGGTTCGGCGGTGTCCCGCCCCAGGCGGGTGCGCACGGCCTCGTCCCACGCAAGTCGGGTGCCGCTCCCTGCCTCGCGCGCGATCAGCGGTTCCGCGGCGACCGTACTCGGTCCGATGTCGGCTCGTCCCGCCCACGGATGGCTCGGTGCGACCACGAGTGCGAGAGGGTCGACGCCGACGTGCGTGCGGGAGAGGTCGGTCGGGAGCGACGGCGACTCGATGAAGCCCACATCGGCCGGGCCGGTGCGCACCAGCTCGCATACCTCGGTGCTGTTCGCGGTGACGAGTCTCACCGCGGTCGGCGTGCGGCCCGCGCGCACCTGGCGCTCGCGCAGTGCCACCAGCCACATCGGGATCATGTGGGCGGCGACGGTCTGGCTGGCGGCGACCGTGAGCTCTCGGCTGCGCTCGTCGCGCAGCGTCTCGATGCCGGCGCGGAACCGTTCGGCCGCTGCGAGAACATCCTCCGCCCAGCTCGCGACGGTCTCTCCTTCGGTTGTGGGCGACACGCCGCGAGGAGTGCGGCGCAGCAGCTCCAACCCGAGGGTGCGTTCGACGCCGCGAAGGCGCGCAGACGCAGACTGCTGGCTCACGCCCGACGTGCGCGCCGCCGCCGAGATCGAGCCGTAGCGGACTGCCGTCGCAAGCAACTCGAGCGCGTCAAGATCCGGGACGTCGTGCATACCACCCACAGTCTGGGGCTGTACCCCTATCGATTCCCACATGCTACCGGGTGCGGCTCCGCACAGGCATTCTGGTTCCATGCAGCTCAGTCCCGTCGTTACGCTTCCGAATCGCCTCGTCGCCCGCGGATCAGAAGTCTTCCCGGGCGTCGTCGTCACGGCGGCCATCGCCTCCGTCTCCACCCTGATCGGGCACGTCGTGCCGATCGCCGGATCGGCCGTGCCGGCGATCGTGATCGGCGTGTTGCTCTCGCTCATCCGGCCCCGCGTCATGCGCGGTCACGAGACCGCCGACATGCGCATCCAGGCAGGGATCTCGTACTCCGGAAAGTTCCTGCTGCAGCTGGCGGTCGTGCTGCTGGGCGTGCAGCTCTCGATCGGATCGATCGTCGTGGTCGGCTGGGAGTCGCTGCCGATCATGCTCACGACGCTGACCGTTTGCCTGATCGGTGCGTGGCTGATCGGCAAGGTGCTGCATACGGAGCGGCGGTTGACGACCCTCATCGGCGTCGGCACCGGCATCTGCGGCGCGTCGGCCATCGCAGCCGTCTCGCCCGTCATCGGCGCCGCCAGCGCCGAGATCGCCTATGCCGTCTCGACGATCTTCCTGTTCAACATTCTCGCGGTTGTGCTGTTCCCGATGATCGGTCACGCGCTGAGCCTCGACCCGCACGTGTTCGGTCTCTTCGCCGGCACCGCCGTCAACGACACGAGCTCGGTGGTCGCGGCCGCCGGGGTCTACGCAACCGCGGCGTTGGGCTTCGCCGTCGTGGTCAAGCTGGTGCGCACGCTGATGATCATTCCGATCAGCATCGGCCTGGCCGTCATGGAGGCCCGCCGGTCGTCGAACGGCCGGCTGCTCACCGTTCGTGGCATCGCGAGGCTCGTGCCCTGGTTCCTGGTCGGCTTCGTCGCGGTCGCCGTGATCAACTCGACGGGCGTGATCCCGGCGGCCCCGCGCGAGGCACTCGTGCAGCTGAGCGTGTTCCTCATCGCCATGGCGCTGGCCGGCATCGGCCTGTCGACGGACGTCACGGGTCTGCGGCGAGCGGGGTGGCGGCCGCTCGCCCTCGGCGGCATCCTGTGGGTGCTCGTTACCGTGACGTCGCTCATCGTGATCGGGATGACGGGCGGCATCGGATAGCTACGCAACGACCGAGTATGTCTGATTTGACCCTCGATGATCGCGATCGTTGCGCCGCGACACGCTAAAGCACCGATCAGATGCATTAGTGTGAGTGATGGGACCGCTTGGATAGCGCCGAGCTCCCGCGAACAGAGAAGACTCAGACGGAGGCACAGATGGGATTCGCAGACCGGTGGACATCGGCATTCGGCATGGGGCCGGTGGACTACGCCGAGGCAATCGCCGAACAGTTGACGAGCGGGGACGAAGTGATCGCGCACGCGCAGGTCATCCCCTCGGCGTACGAAGGCACGAGCACGAGCCTCAACCCTGGCAACCGTCTTCTCGGGATGGCGATCAACGCCGTGTGGAACAGGGCCTCGAAGCAGAAGCACGTCGGGGGCGAGGCCGGGTCGATCGCACAGGGGCTGCCGCGCGAGGGCGAGCTCGCCGTCGCGGCGTTCACTCGGACCGGTCTCTCGTTGTGGAACTTCGGAACCTACGGGTCGGAGGCGGAGGGGAAGCACGTCCTCACGATCCCGCGCGCCGACGTTGCATCTTTTGAGGACACCGGACAGCGTGCGCAGGGCGGCGTTCCCGTCGCGCGCGTCACCTTCGCCGATGGATCCTTCTTCGACTACCGGCTCATCAGCAAACCGGGCGACGAGTTCTGGCGGGCACTCACGGCGTGGTGAATGCCCCGGCCCTCGCGGCGATCGCCGTCGCCCGGGCGCTCACATCCGCGAGCGTCGGGGTCGGCGGATCCGCCGAGAACAGCAGTCGGAAGTACAGCGGCGCGACGAGGTGGTCGATCACGTCGTCCGCGCGCGTGTCGGCGGGCACCTCTTCACGCTCGACCGCGCGGGCGATGATCTCGCGCGAAAGCTCGCGCCTACTGCGAAAGATCGCGGCGCGGGCGCTTTGGACGGCGGGCAGGCTTCGTGCCTCGGGCGACATGAGAGAGAGAATCGCCCGACCCTCGCGACCGGGGAGAAACGTGGCGATTGCGCGCGCGTAGTCGCGTAGATCGCCTTCCAGGCTCCCGGTGTCGCGGGGGACGACGGGGGCGAGGACGACCGACTCGAGCGCGTCTGCGAGCAGCTCATCGCGTCCTCCCCATCTGCGGTACAGCGACGTCTTGTTCACACCGGCCCGCGTCGCCACCGACGGCACTGAGAAAGCCGGATAGCCGACCTCGATAAGCTCGTCGAACACGGCATCGATGACCGCCGCCCGAACACGGGCGCTCCTGCCGCCGGGCCGGGGCCGGGACACGTCATCGCTGGTGGACACGGGTACCAGTATGCCTGGCACGGGCTCGGGCGCCGGATCCTCCGGGCGCTGGCGTGCCGCCGTCGCCCGGAGTACATTGAGAGCGCCCGATCCGGGCGGCGGTTATCGCGCATCATCGAGCAATGGAGCCATCATGATCTTCGTCAACCTGCCCACCGCCGATCTCGAGCGCAGCAAAGCGTTCTACACGGCGCTGGGTTGCAGCATCAACCCGCTCTTCACGGACGAGAACGCGGCATGCGTCGTCTGGGACGAGAACACATTCTTCATGGTGCTGACGCACGGGCACTTCTCCCAGTTCACCGACAAGGCGATCGCCGATGCCCACGAGAGTGCGCAGGTGATCGTGTCCTTCATGCTCGATTCTCGCGAGGCGGTCGACGCGAAGATCGCGGCGGGCCTGTCCGCCGGCGGGGTCGAGCCTCGCGACGCGCAGGATTACGGATTCATGTATCAGCGCTCGATCGAAGACCCCGACGGCAACAACCTCGAGTTCGGTTATATGGATCCCCAGGCGGCCGAGCAGGGTCCCGACGCGTACGTCGCGGAGCACGGCTCCGGACCGGATCCGGTTCCCGGCGCGTGAAATACTCTGCCCCGAGCGGATTTGTCAATCCCCGTGGAAGACGCGGGGCGCGGCTCATAGGGTGAGGGCGTCGAGAGGAGCTGACATGACCAATCCCATCCCCAACTTCATCCCCGTGGTTCCGCCGCCGAGCGACGATGACCTTGAGTCGCCGACGGTCGAAGAGGACGGAGAGACCGTGCTCGACCCCGATGCGGATCCCGATCGCATCGACAGCGCGGAGGCGGATCGACTCGCTGCCGGCGCGGACGACGAGTAGCAACGCAGAGGGAGGATCCCCGCGGGGATCCTCCCTCTGCGTGGGCGCTAATCGACACCTGTCAATGGGGCTACTCTGAAGGTATATGAGCCGTAGCCCCGCACCCGAACCCGACGATTTCCGCCTGCGCGACGTCGCTATCGCAGCCTACGGGCCATCGGCGCTCTTCGGCCTGGCGGAGGGGGCGATGCTCCCCGTCATCACCCTGTCGGCGATCGAACGCGGGGCATCGCTCCCCGCCGCCGCCTTCATCGCGGCACTGCTCGGGATCGGCTCCATCCTCACGAACATCCCCGCGGGCGCGCTGACGACGCGGATCGGCGAACGCCTCAGCATGGTGTTCGCGGCGGCCGCCTCCGCCGCAGGCCTATTGCTCTGCATCGCGCCGTTCGGTCTGTGGATCTACGGCGCGGGCGTATTCATCCTGGGCGCGGCATCATCGGTGTTCACGCTTGCAAGGCAGTCCTACCTGACCGACATGGTCCCGCCGCGTATGCGCGCCCGAGCGTTGTCAACGCTTGGCGGATCCATGCGCATCGGCGTCTTCATCGGTCCGTTCCTCAGCGCTGCAGCCATGCACTTCTTCGGCGTGACGAGCGCATATGTGATCTCGCTCGTCGCGGTGATCGGCGCCGGCCTGATCGCCTTCACGGTGCCCGATCTCGAGACCCGCACGCCCGACACCGTGAAGGCGGCGCGGTCGATCTCGACGGTCGCGATGTTCAAGAGCTACTGGCGCACGTTCATGACGCTCGGCATCGCGATCCTGCTCCTCAGCGCGATCCGCCAGTCCCGTCAGGTCGTCATCCCGCTCTGGGCCACGCATATCGGTCTCGACGAGTCTCAGGCCTCGATCATCTACGGCATCGCGGGCGCGATCGACGCGGCGACCTTCTACCCGGCCGGCAAGGTCATGGACCGCTTCGGGCGCAAGGCCGTCGCGGTGCCCTGCATGGTCTTCATGGGCTTGAGCTTCGTGCTCATGCCGCTCAGCAGCGGATTCGTGTCGCTCATGCTCGTCGGCCTGTTGATGGGATTCGCCAACGGCATCGGCTCGGGAATCATCATGACCCTCGGCGCGGACGTGTCGCCGTCCGTCGGGCGCCCCACGTTCCTCGGCCTCTGGCGCGAGTTCGCGGATGCGGGTGCCGGTATCGGCCCCGTGCTGCTGTCGTTGCTCACCGCGGTCGCCTCGCTGAGCGTCGGCGTCATCGCGACAGGGTGCATCGGCTTCGCCGCGGCCGCGGCGATGTGGCGATGGATCCCCACGCCTCCCGCCGAGCAGACCGGCGCGGTGCGTCGCGTCATTCCGCCGCAGCCGCCCGCCGGGTCGTAGGCGACGAGATGCGCACGATGCTTCGGCTGCTCGAGCTCTCCGATGTCCCCGAGCTGACGGCGCTGTTGCGCGCCAACCGCGAGTACCTCCGGCCGTGGGAGCCCGCGCGCGACGATGCGTACTTCACCGAAGACGTCCAGCGCCGCTTCGCCGAGTCGCTGCTCGCCGAGCACCGCCGTGGGACGGTCGTGCCGTTCGTTGTCACCGACGGTTCCGAGATCCTCGGTCGCCTCACACTGGGCGGCATCGTTCGCGGATCATTCCAATCATGCGTGATGGGCTACTGGATCCGCGGCGATCGTGCCGGGCGGGGACACGCGACCCGCGCGGTCCGCCTCGCCACCGAGCATGCCTTCGGCGCGCGGGGGCTTCATCGCGTACAGGCCGAGACGCTGGTTCACAACATCGCCTCGCAGGCAGTGCTGGAACGCAATGGCTTCGCGCGATACGGCCGATCGCCGAAGTATCTCAAGATCGACGGCCGCTGGCAGGACCACATCATGTTCCAGCTGCTCGCCGAGGACCGCCGGCCGGGCGTCCGCGCGACGCGGCCCGCAACGTGAGCGGCGCCCGCCGGCATGCTCAGGACCCGGCGGAGACGAGGCCTCCCTCGTAGGCGAGGATGACGAGCTGCGCGCGGTCGTGCGCGCCGATCTTCGCCATAATGCGGTTGACATGGGTCTTCGCCGTGTGCGGCGAGATGAACAGCTCGTCGGCGATGTCCTGGTTCGAGCGGCCTCGGGCGACGAGCGCGAGGACCTCGCGTTCGCGCTCGGTCAGCGATTCGATCTCGGGCGAAACCGCGACCGTTGGGGCGTGTACGACGCGGGAGATGAGACTGCGCGTCGCGGCTGCCGACAGCAACGCGTCACCCGCGTGGATCGCCTGCACGGCCCGCAGGATCTCCTCGGGTTCGGATCCCTTGCCGATGAAACCGCTGGCTCCCGCGCGGAGCGCGGCCACCACATAGTCGTCTTCCTCGAAGGTCGTGAGGATCAGCACGCGGGTGGCGGAGTTAGCGGGGTCCGCGCAGATCGCCGCCGTCGCCTCGATGCCGTCCAACACCGGCATGCGGATGTCCATGAGCACGACGTCGGGACGCAGCGCCCTCACAGCCTCGACCGCCGCCGCTCCGTGGGCGGCTTCGCCGACGACGCGCACGCCCTCCTGCTCGTCGAGGAGGTCGGTGACGGCCTGGCGGATGAGCGGCTGGTCGTCGACGACGAGCACTGTGGTCATGGCGTGACCCCTTTCGCGAGCGGCAGCTCGGCGCGCAGGCGATAGACATCGCCGTCGCGACCGGACCACACCGATCCTCCCACGGCCGCCACCCGCTCCCGCATGCCCACGAGGCCCAGGCCGCCGCCGGGGAGCGGGTCCGCGGCGCGCGAGGCCGGGTTGGACACCTCGATCGCGAGCACCTCGTCGGCGGCGACGATCTCGACGCGGGCGGCGCGCGCGGAACTGTGCTTGTGCGCGTTCGTCAGGCCTTCCTGCACGATGCGATATGCGACGAGATCGGTGGCACCGGTCGCGCGCGCGAGGTCGCCGTCGACCTGCGTCGTCACGGTGAGCCCCGCGGACTCGAATGATGCGGCGAGTTCGGCGAGGCGCGCGAGCCCCGGCTGCGGCGCCTCGACCGCGCGCTCGTCGTCGCGCAGATACCGCAGTAGCTCGCCGATGTCGCTCAACACGCCTCGCGATGCGGCGCGGATCGTCGCGAGCGATTCGCGTGCCTTCTCGGGGCGGCTCTCGAAAGCTCCCGCCGCGACGCCCGCGTTCAGGCTGATGACCGAGATGCGATGCGCGACGGTGTCGTGCAGGTCCTGCGCGATGCGCAGGCGTTCCTCGGCGACGCGTCGCCGCGCTTCGGCCTCGCGCGTGCGTTCGGCGCGCTCGGCGCGTTCCGTCATCGCGTCGAGGAGCTCGCGGCGAGACCTGCTGCTGTCGCCCAGTGCGGTCGCGACGGCGATGGCGGCCGCCACCTGAAAGACCCGCGGATCGACGACGCCGAACTCCGCGACGGTGATGCTGAGCACCGCGACCGCGGCGGCACCGATCCCGCCCACCGAGAACGATGCTGAGCGGCTACGCCGCGATGCCATCGAGTAGGCGCCGATGACCGTCGCGATACCGGCGCCGAGGGAGGCGAGGCCCGCCAGCGCGGTCGCGCAGTAGATCGTAAGACACCACAGAGTCGTCGCAACGGGCCATCGCCGCCGCATCGGCAGGGCAGCGGCGACGAGCAGGACCGCGATGAGCGCGAGGACCGGGATCGCCGCGGAGCCCGATGGGTGCGGCTCCATCGGCCGCGGCCCCGGGAAGGCGAGCGTCCCGATCACGATGAGGATCCCGATCGCGTCGGCGGCCCAGCCGGGCAGGTTCGGAGTGCGGGGCGTCATGGATCCATTGTCGCGGCAGGCGGGGCCTGATGATCCCTCGGACGCGGCACCACGGCGATCGTGCGGACCACTAGCGTGGAGATGTGAGTTCCCGGATCTTCGCCTCCGCCTCGAGCGTCTCCCACGTCGGCATTGCGCTCGGGCTCGCGCCCGCGCTCACGCCCGAGGGCCGGGCGAGCGACCCGAGCTTCTTCCACGGCTTCGCCGTGCGCCCTCGCGCAAGGGCTTATCACGCTCGCGGACATCACGACGGCACGATACTTCCAGTTCACGCCGTCGACGCTGAGGGATCCCGTGCTCACCGCTCACGGCGATCGGCTGCGCGCCGAGGTGTTCTCGGCGGACAACAGCGTCTACGCCCGGCTCGACGTGTTCGCCGAAGCGCTCGATGGCGGAGACATCGCCTACGGAACGACGAATGTCGACATCGGTGAGGAGATGCGCCGCACCCTCTCGCTCGTGACAACCCACGAGCTGCTGCACCTCGATGTCGGATCCGCCGGGCTGTCGGCCGCCACGCCGGCGCGGCAGGCGTCCGAGCGCCCCGTTGCAATGCCGGATCGATGGACGCGGGCCCTGGGTAACGCTTCCGAGATCCACGCGGATCTCGAGCATCGCTTCGATGTGTCGGCCACGCATGCGCGAGCCTTCCTCGCGCAGCTGCCGCCCGCGACGGCGTCGAACCGTTCGGGCTGGCTCGAAGCCGGCTCGTCGGGGATCCGCGTGTCGTCGCGGCCGGGCGGAGTGCGGGTCGACGGGCTGAACCGCCTGTCGGCGCTGAAGCGCCTGCTGACCGTCGTCACGGGGCTCAGCGTCTACGGCTCGGAATCCGGCACGGCCGCGGTCGAGGCGCATCTGCCCGGATCCCGGCTGCTCGTCGCTCTCACCGAGAGCCTCACCCGGGGCTATTCGGGCGAGGGCGCGCTGCTCCAGTTACTTGCCGGCCCCACTGTGCTCGACGATGCAGCACTCGTATCGGCGGTGCTCGCCTTCGAGCCCGTCATCGACCTCGCGCGCCTCGCCCGCGCCACGGCCCTCGATGAGCCCGCCGTCCGCGCAGCGCTCGCGGTCCTCGCCTCCTCCGGTCGTGTGGGCTGGGATCCGCGTGAGCGCGTTCATTTCCATCGCGAGCTTCCGGACGACCCCGAGCGCGTTGATCGCGACAACCCGCGGCTCGCGCGGGCACGCGGAATCGCGGCCCGTGACGGATCCGTGAGGCGCGACGGCCTCGCGTTCCTCGTCGACGGCGGCAACGGCGAGCATCGCGTCAGCGAGACGGCGGACGGGCGGATGTGCACCTGCACCTGGTATCTGCGGCACGGTTCCGGCCGCGGTCCATGCGCGCACATGCTCGCCATCGACCTCATCACCCAGGAGAACCGATGACCCTCCCAGAATCCCTCGTCGCCGCGATCGGCGTGTTCCGCGAGCTCGGCTGGGCCGAGGCGGACGACGGCGACATCATGGACCTTCCGCTCGGTACGACCGAGCAGCGCCGTATCGCGAAGGCGGGACTGTCAAAGGGCGCGTGGGGCGGGATCGAGCAGTTGAGCGAGAACTCCTGGGGGTGGCGCAACCGGGTCGGCGTCGACGCCGACATGCTCGGAGCCTTCGCGGTGCGCGTGGGCGTGTCCGCACGGCGAGCTGCCGAGATCTTCCCCCGCAGGCTCCCCGCGGAGCAACAGGGCGCACTGCTCGCCGAACGAGGCGCCGTCTTCGTGAGCACCTTCGCGGGTGTCGGGCGCCGCGCGCTCTGGGTGAGCACGGGCATCGTTCATGCCCTCGCCCTCACCGACACGGAGATCCCGCCGGATCCGGGCTATCTCGAGCGCTGGGCCGAGATCGCCTCGACATCGCTCGGCGCAGACCCGGGCGCGGCTCGCGATCCGGACCTCGTGCCCGTCGCCGTGATCGGCGCGCGGTACCGCGAGAGCCTCACAGCGGCCCTGCAGGCCGGGATTGCCGCGCCCCAGGACTCCGCGGCACTCCTGGGCGGCGTCGAGCGGGGGTGGATCGGCGGCGACGAGGCGCGCGAGCTTGTGCTCTTCGCCATGGATCGCGCGCAACGCCCGAAGGACCGCGTCGCGTAGTCGCGCGTGCTCACCGACACGCTCGCGGCGCCGCGGGAGTGGCTGCTCGAACGAGCCGGCGTACTCGTCTCGTCGATGTCGTTCGGCGACGACGCGATCGTCACCTCGTTCGCCCCGGTGTTGCTGACCTCCGGCGACGACGAGATGGTGGCGCAGGCGCTGTTCGCGGGACTCGCCGCGCGGAGCGCCAAGGCGAAGACCGCGGTGTTGCAGGCGGCCCTCGACGCGCCCGCGCCGGGTCCTGAAACGGCGGCGATGCTTGCGGATCAGCTGTCGCCGCTCGCCGCCGCACAGGACCGACGCGTCGCCAGGAACGCCGCGTCCCTGCTCGCCGAGTGGGGCGTCGAGGCGCCGCACGAGCCCGCGGAGCGGCCCCGAGTACCGCTCGGGCTCTGGCGACCGACGCCGCTCGTCGCGGACGTCGCGCGCTTCGACGCGGGCATCGTCTCGCCCGAGGCACTGACGATCCTCGCGGCGCGCCTCGTGGAGTCCCGCACGAACGACGCCACTCTCGACCTCGAACGCTTTTTGGCGACGGCGAACGCCCTCGCGCGTCGTGACCCGGCCGCGGCGCGTACGGCCCTGCGGGGCGTACGCCAGAGCTGGGGCCGAGGCCTCGTCGGCGTGCGCGCATGGGTGCGCGGTGAGGAGGTACAGGGCCTCGACCAGCGCATCGGCGACGGCCGATGGTCGCATCAGCCGGTCTACACTGCCCGGGACGCCGGAGTGTTCCAGGCTCTCGGATCCGTGCCAGTGCTGCTCTCGACCCCGTCGTGGGACGACTTCCGCATCGACCCCGCCGAGATCGCTGATCGCCTCGACGCGTACGACGGCGCGGACGCGATCGAGGCGGATCTGCAGGTCGCTCTCGGCCGCATCGACGTCTCACTCGTGACACCCGAGGTGTCGCGTCGTCTGAGCGCCGCGCGGTCGCGCGTGCGCCTTCAGAGCGGCACCTACGCCGCGCGGGCGGTGGGGGAGATCCTCGGTTCCTGGATCCGCGAACCGGCCGTCCATCCCGATCGCCGCGAGGACCCGTGGGCACGGGTCGCTTCCGTGCCCGCCCTCGATGGGCTTCCGCCGCGGCTGACGGCCTCCTACGGCACGATCGAGATGACATTGTTCCCGACGTGGCCGGAAGCACCCTTCGCACCGGACAACGCGGGCGTTGCGGCCGTGCGGATCCGTCCGAACGGCGTCGTCCCGTCGACGGCGCTACTCGACAACGTGAGCGAGCAGTCGACGCCCCTCGACGCGGCAATCGCCGCGTGGCATCGAGGGGTGCTTCGCCCCGGCGTGGCGGCGGCCGCGGATCTCGGCTGGCAGGGACAGATCTCGTCGATCGCCGCGCGGGCCGAGGCGTGGGCCGAGCTCGCCGAAGCCGGCCTGCTGAGCGTGATCTGGCCGCTCGCCGTGGACGTCGTGGCGGCCGCATCCGCGGGCGCGCGCGTCGCGCCGGGGGTCGCCGAGCTCGTCGAGATGCTGGATCGCTATCTGCCCGAGGTGGAGCTCGCGGTCGCGGCCGGTCTCGCGCCCGGAGGGGCGATCGGGCTGGAACCTGTGCGGCGCCTCGCCGCGCGAGGCGGATCCTCGCGCGCCGTGGCCGCGGCGCGGGCGCTCACCACTCGCCTCCCGGAGGCGGCGCCCGTCGCGGACCCGGATCCCGTTCGTCCGACGGATGCGGAGTTCGCGGCCGTGTGGCCGGAGCTCCCCGACACGGATCCGGTCGACGACGGCGCGACGTTCGTGATCGAGATCGCGGATACCCGTCGCGGGCCGCTCCCGACCCTCGTCGTTCGTCTCCCGGACGGTGAAACGGTGCGGGCGGAGCGGATGAGCTGGCTCTACTCGCTCGTGCACGAGCGGCAGGCTCCCGTCACCGACGCCGAGGGAGCCGAACGATGGCTGTCGTCGGTGTCCGGTCGCCTAACGCTCGCGGAGGGGCGTCGGACCGACGGGCGGTCCGCTCCCGCGGAGAGCGGCGAGATCGAGAGGCGCGATGCGTCGCGCTTCCTCGTCGCGCACGCGCTCGTCAGCCAGCTTGTCAAGGAACCCGAGTCGTATTACTTCGCCCAGGCGGTATCCCGCGGAGTGTTCGGCCAGCGCGCGATCGACGACGCCGTTCGAGCGCTGCTCCCACTCGACGGCTTCGACCCGTACAAGGTCGTGCGCGTGCTCAAGCACGGTCCGCAGACGCTGCCGGCGCTCTGGCCCGTGCTCGTACGGGCGATCGAGTACGCGAGCACGCTGGCGAAGAGCCCCGCCTGGCTCGTCAGGGTCCTCGACGTCGCGAGCGAGCATGCGATCCTCCTGCGCGAGGCGGCGTCGCGCGGACTGATCCCGGGCGAGTGGCCGGGGCTCATGGGGCTTGTGACCGCGGCGACATCCCCGACGGCCCGACGCAAGTCGGGGCAGCTCGCCGCGGCGTTGGCGTTGGCCTGACGCGGGAGGCCCTAGGCTGGAACCTATGCTTCGTGTGCTGACCGCCGGCGAATCGCACGGCCCCGAACTCATCGCCATCATGGAGGGCCTGCCCGCGGGCGTGCCCGTGAGCCCGGAGGACATCCAGGCCGACCTTCAGCGGCGCAAGCTCGGCTACGGCCGCGGCTCGCGCATGAAGTTCGAGCAGGACGAGCTGACGATCTCCAGCGGTATCCGCCACGGCTACACCATGGGTAGCCCCATCGCGCTGCGCGTCGGCAACACCGAGTGGCCCAAGTGGACCGAGGTCATGAGCGCCACGCCGGTCGAGCTGAGCGAGAAGTCGCGCGGGCGCGGGGCACCACTGACCCGCCCGCGGCCAGGCCACGCCGACCTCGTGGGCATGCAGAAGTACGGTTTCGACGAGGCGCGCCCGATTCTCGAGCGCGCGAGCGCCCGCGAGACGGCGGCGCGCGTCGCCCTCGGCGCCGTCGCCCGAAAGTTCCTCGGTGAGATCGGCATCACGCTCGTGAGCCACACCCTGTCGATCGGCCCCATCGCCGTTCCCGAAGGGTCACCGCTCCCGGTGCCCGGCGACGTCGACTACCTGGACGCGGATCCGCTGCGCTGCTTCGACAAGGCGACAAGCGAGAAGATGGTCGCCGAGATCGACGACGCTCGCAAGTCGGGAGACACCCTCGGCGGCATCGTCGAGGTGCTCGCGTACAACCTGCCCCCGGGGCTCGGATCGCACGTGCAGTGGGACCGACGCCTCGACGCGAAGCTCGCGCAGGCGCTCATGAGCATCCAGGCGATCAAGGGCGTCGAGGTCGGCGACGGCTTCGAGACCACGCGTCGTCGTGGATCCGTCGCGCACGACCCGCTCCACCCCTCGGACGAGGGCATCGCCCGCGAGTCGGACCGCGCGGGCGGCACCGAGGGCGGCATGTCCACGGGCACGACCCTGCGCGTCCGCGCGGGGATGAAGCCCATCGCGACCGTCCCGCACGCGCTCGAGACGATCGACGTCGCGACGGGCGAGGTCGCGTCGGCGCACCACCAGCGCTCCGACATCTCGGCCGTGCCCGCCGCGGGCGTCGTCGCGGAGGCGATGGTGGCGATCACGCTCGCCGACGTGGTGCTCGAGAAGTTCGGCGGCGACTCGATCGACGAGACCCGTCGCAATCTCGAGGGATACCTCGCGGCGATCCCGGAGACGCTGAAGACGGCGTCGCACTCGATCGGACGATGACCAAGACCGTCGTCCTCACCGGCCCAATGGGGGCCGGTAAGTCGAGCATCGGTCGCCGCGTCGCCAAGAAGATCGGCGCCCGCTTCACGGACACCGACTCCGTGATCGTGGCGCGTCACGGAGCGATCGCGAACATCTTCGCGGAGCACGGCGAGGAGGAGTTCCGTCGCATCGAACGCGAGGTCGTCGCCGAGGCCATCGCCGATGGCGGCGTCGTAGCCCTCGGCGGCGGAGCCGTGCTGGCGCCCGAGACGCGTGAGCTCTTGCGCCAGCACCTCGTGATCTTCCTCGACGTCAGCGAGCACACGATCGCCTCGCGGATCAGGGGCGCGAAGCGGCCGCTGCTCAACGAGGAGGATCCCATCGAGGCATGGCGGCGCATCGCGAACGCGCGGCGACCGATCTATGAGGACATCGCAGACGTGCGTTATGACACGTCGCACGGCCCGATCAAGGCGGTCGTCGAATCGGCCGCTGAATGGGCGCAGGAACGCATGGGGACGAAGGAGAACGACGATGAGCGATAACACCGTCATCAGGGTGTCGGGCGAGCCCGGCTACGACGTGACGATCGGCCGCGGCGTGCGGCACGAGCTGCGACGGGCGCTGCCCGAAGGCGCGAAGAAGATCCTCATCGTGCATCAGCCCTCGCTCGGACGCATCGTCAACGATCTGCGCGACGAGCTGCTGGGTGACGGTGAACTCGAGGTCCTTCTCGCCGAGATCCCCGACGCCGAGGGCGCCAAGCGCATCGAGGTCATCTCGTTCCTCTGGGGCATCCTCGGGCAGGCGGAGTTCGCCCGCACGGACGCGATCGTGGGCTTCGGCGGGGGAGCGGCGACCGACGTCGCGGGCTTCGCCGCGGCGACCTGGCTCCGGGGTATCGCCGTCGTTCAGGTTCCGACGACGGTGCTGGGCATGGTCGATGCCGCGATCGGCGGCAAGACCGGCATCAACACGTCCGAGGGCAAGAACCTCGTCGGATCCTTCTGGGCACCGACGGCCGTGCTCTGCGACCTCGAGTTGCTCGAACCGCTCGCGCCGAACGAGCGCACGGCGGGATTCGCCGAGGTCGTCAAGGCCGGCTTCATCACCTACCCGGAAATTCTCGACATCGTCGAAGCGGATCCGCAGAGGGCGCTCGACCCCGAGACCCCGGAGTTCCGTCGCTGCATCGAGCTCGCGATCCAGATGAAGGCTGACGTCGTCGGCGAGGACTTCCGCGAGGCGGGCCGACGCGAGACCCTCAACTACGGTCATACTCTCGGCCACGCGATCGAACACGCCGAGCGCTACCAGTGGCGCCACGGCGCCGCGGTGTCGATCGGCATGATGTTCGCGGCCGAGCTCTCGCGGCTCGCCGGTCGCCTGAGCGACGAGGCGGTGGACCGCCACCGCCGGATCCTCGAATCGCTCGGGCTCCCCACGACGTACCGCGCCGGCGCGTTCAACCAGCTGCTGGCCACGATGCAGCGCGACAAGAAGACCCGCCAGGGGCAGTTGCGCTTCATCGTGCTCGACGAGATCGGCAAGCCCGCTGTGATGCAGGCCCCCGACCAGTCGCTGCTCTTCGCCGCCTACCAGGAGATCGGCGAAGAGTCGTCCGGCGCAATCATCCAGACTGGTACGCGATAGAATTTCCCGTCGGGCTTTCACGCCCGCGCTCGCACACACAACGAAACGGAATACCTGACACATGGCATCGACCGCAGACATCCGCAACGGCGTCGTTCTCTCGATCGACGGACAGCTCTGGAACGTCATCGAGTTCCAGCACGTGAAGCCGGGTAAGGGCGGCGCCTTCGTCCGCACCAAGATGAAGAACGTCGTGTCGGGCAAGATCATCGACAAGACCTTCAACGCCGGTTCGAAGGTCGACATCCAGAACGTCGACCGCCGCGACTTCCAGTACCTCTACAACGACGGCGAGAACTTCGTCTTCATGGACGTCGAGGACTACGACCAGATCAACGTCTCGGACGCCGTCGTGGGCGACGCGAGCCGCTTCCTGATCGAGAACATGACCGTTCAGATCGGCATGCACGACGGTCAGCCGCTCTACCTCGACATGCCGGCGTCGATCGTCGCCGAGATCACCTACACGGAGCCGGGCCTCCAGGGTGACCGCTCGAACGCCGGCACCAAGCCCGCGACGATCTCGACGGGCGCCGAGATCCAGGTTCCGCTCTTCCTGAGCGAGGGCGTCAAAGTCAAGGTCGACACCCGCACGGGTGACTACCTCGGTCGCGTCAACGACTGATCCGTCGTGAGCGCACGTACGAAGGCGCGCAAGCGCGCCCTGAACGTTCTGTTCTCCGCGGATGTGCGCGGTGACGAGCTCGCCGTCGCGCTTCAGGCTGAGGCGAAGCGCGCGGCGAGCGAGCCTGAGCGTCAGGCGTCGTGGCTCTATGCCCGCGATATCGTCGACGGCGTCATCGATCACGCCGACGAGATCGACGAGCAGATCGCGAGCCACAGCCGCGACTGGCGCCTCGAGCGCATGCCTGCCGTCGACCGCGCGCTGCTTCGCATGGCGACCTGGGAGCTCCTCTTCAACGAGGAGATCCCGGCGGCCGTCGCGATCGACGAAGCTGTGGAACTGGCGAAGGAGCTCTCGACGGAAGAGTCGGGATCCTTCGTTCACGGCGTGCTCGCACGTATCGCGCGCTCGAACTGAATAGAATAGACACCACCTGCACCTTTAACACCGTCCTGTGAGGCGGAGAAGGGAGCGGCTGATGAGCACGAGAACCGTGCTGCTAGAAGCCGACATCGCGCGCGCTCTCACGCGCATCGCTCACGAGATCCTTGAGTCGAACAAGGGGCCGGAAGGCCTCGTGCTCCTCGGTATCCCGACGCGCGGTGTCACCCTGGCCGAGCGCCTCGCGGCGCTCATCGAGCGTTTCGCCGGCGCGCGCGTGGCTGTGGGTCAGCTCGATGTGACGAACTATCGGGATGATCTCGACCTGCAGCCCGCGCGCACGGCCCTTCCCACGGTGATCCCGGACCGCGGCATCGACGACCGGACCGTCGTCCTGGTCGACGACGTGCTGTTCTCCGGAAGGTCCATCCGTGCGGCGCTCGACGCGCTCGGCGACCTCGGGCGACCCGCGGCCGTGCGCCTCGCCGTGCTCGTCGATCGCGGACACCGCGAACTTCCGATCCGCCCCGATTTCGTGGGCAAGAATCTCCCGTCCGCGCGCCGCGAGCGCGTGAACGTCGCGCTGAAGGAGGTCGATGGCGTCGACGAGGTCGCCATCGACGAAGCACCAGAGAAGAAGGAGATGCGATGAGCGAGTCGATCCTCATCCAATCAGCTGCGATCGAGGGCGGGGAACGCGCCGACATCCTCATCGAGGGCGGCGTGATCACCGAGGTCGGTGCCGGTCTCAGCCGAGAGGGCGCGCGCGTCATCGACGCAGAGGGCCTGATCGCGCTCCCGGGTCTCGTCGATCTCCACGTGCATCTGCGCGAGCCCGGGTACGAGGCGAGCGAGACCATCTTGACGGGAACGCGGGCCGCGGCCGCGGGCGGCTTCACCGCCGTCTTCGCGATGCCGAACACGCTGCCCGTCGCCGATAGCGCCTCGGTCGTGGAGCGCGAGATCGAGCTCGGCGAGGCCGCGGGCTATGCGACCGTGCAGCCCATCGGTGCCGTGACGATCGGTCAGCAGGGCGCTGCCCTCTCCGATATCGAGGGCATGGCCGAGTCGAAGGCCGCCGTGCGCGTGTTCAGCGACGATGGGTTCTGCGTCTCGGACCCGCTGCTCATGCGCCAGGCGCTCGAGCGCGTGGCCGCCTTCGACGGCGTCATCGCGCAGCACGCTCAGGATCCGCGCCTCACCGAGGGCGCGCAGATGAACGAGGGCGTCGTCTCGGCGGAGCTCGGCCTCGCCGGCTGGCCCGCCGTCGCGGAGGAGTCGATCATCGCGCGCGATGTGCTGCTCGCCGAGCACTTCGGCGCACGCCTGCACGTCTGCCACCTGTCGACCGCCGGATCCGTCGACATCATTCGCTGGGCCAAGGCGCGAGGCATCACCGTGACGGCCGAGGTGACGCCGCATCACCTGCTGCTCACCGACGAGCTCGTGCGGACGGGCGATCCGCGATACAAGGTCAACCCGCCGCTGCGTCGCGATGAGGATGTGCTCGCGGTGCGACAGGGTCTCGCCGATGGCACGATCGACATCGTGGCCACCGATCACGCGCCGCACCCGGCCGAGGCGAAGACGGGCGACTGGTCACGGGCCGCGAACGGCATGGTCGGGCTGGAGTCGGCGTTGCGCGTCGTGCACCAGACGATGGTGGCGACGGGACTGCTGACATGGGTAGACGTCGCCCGGGTCATGTCGAAGACCCCCGCCCGGATCGGCAGCCTCGCGGGCCACGGCACGCCGCTCGAGGCGGGCCAGCCCGCCGAGATCGTGCTCTACGACCCGGAGGCTGGCGGCGAGTTCACCGTCGCGGACCTGCGCGGTCAGAGCACGAACACGCCCTATGGCGGCCGTGACCTGCCCGGCAGCGTCCGGTGGACGATTCATCGCGGCTACCTGACCCTCGCCGACGGAGAGCTCGTCGAACTGGAGGCCCGCGCATGAACCAGGAACTCGCCGGAGCCATCATGCTCGGCGTCGCTGCCGTCGTCGTGGCCCTGATGCTGTGGGGCTGGTCGCGCCGCCGCCGCCGCGACGCCGAGATCCAGGTGCCGGTCGGCGAGCCCGTCGGCTCCGCGATCTTCACCGCCAACGGCTTCTACGTGGCGACGACCAAGCACGACGAGCCGCTCAACCGGATCGCGACTCGGCCGCTCGCATTCCGCTCGCGCGCCGACATCTCGGTCACGGAAGCGGGCCTCGCACTGTCGCTTCCGGGAGAGAAGCCCGTCTTCGTGCCGGCCAGCCGGATCGTCGGCGCGGGGCGCGCCACCTGGACGATCGATCGCGTCGTCGAACGCGATGGCCTCGTCCTCGTCGCCTGGAGCGACGGAAACCAGATACTTGATACATACGTTCGTCTGCAGGACGACGACCCGGCGGCTCTCGTGGCCGCGATCGACGAGGTTCGTCCCGCTCACTCACCGATGGGAGCACACTCATGACCCCCACCTCGATGCTCGACCGCGACCTCGCGGTGCTCGTGCTCGAAGATGGCAGCCGCTACGAGGGGTACGCTTTCGGCGCCCGCGGCACCACGCTCGGCGAGGTCGTCTTCACGACCGGAATGACCGGTTACCAGGAGACCCTCACGGACCCGTCCTACGCGGGACAGATTGTCTTGCAGACGGCACCGCACATCGGCAACACGGGTGTCAACGACGAAGACCCCGAGTCGCGCCGCATCTGGGTCGAGGGCTACATCGTCCGCGACCCCTCCCGCGTCGTGTCGAACTGGCGCGCGAAGGAGCCGCTGGAGGCGGCGCTCGAGCGCGACGGCATCGTCGGCATCTCCGGCATCGACACCCGCGCGGTGACGCGCCGGATCCGCAACGACGGTTCGATGCGCGGCGGCGTGTTCTCGGGCGCGGCGGCCGCGCTCTCCGCCGAGCAGCAGCTCGCCGCGGTCCGTGAGGCTCCGGAGATGAGCGGCCAGAACCTGTCGGCTCAGGTCTCGGTCTCGGAGACGCAGGTCACCCCCGCGGTCGGTGAGAAGCTCGGCAACCTTGCCGTGATCGACCTCGGCATCAAGCAGGCGACCGTGAACAACCTCGCCCTGCGTGGCTTCGAGGTGCACGTGATGCCGCAGTCGTCGACGTTCGAGGACGTCATGGCGATCGACCCCGTCGCGCTGTTCTACTCGAACGGCCCCGGCGACCCCTCGGCATCGGATGCGCATGTCGAGCTGCTGCGTAGCGCGCTGAAGGGCGGCCTGCCCTATTTCGGCATCTGCTTCGGCAACCAGCTCTTCGGGCGCGCACTGGGGCTCGGCACCTACAAGCTGCCCTTCGGGCACCGCGGAATCAACCAGCCGGTGCGCGACAAGGCCACGGGGCGCGTCGAGATCACCGCGCAGAACCACGGCTTCGCCGTCGAGGCACCCATCGAGGGCACCTTCGACAGCCCCGAGGGCTTCGGCCGCGTCGAGGTCAGCCACATCGGCCTGAACGACCAGGTGGTCGAGGGGCTGAAGGCGCTCGACATCCCCGCCTTCAGCGTGCAGTACCACCCGGAGGCCGCGGGCGGCCCCAACGACGCAAACTACCTGTTCGACCGTTTCCGCGACCTCGTCATCGAGTCGCTCAGCAAGAAGGGCGCACATGCCTAAGCGCGACGACATCAACTCCGTTCTCGTCATCGGATCCGGCCCGATCGTCATCGGTCAGGCCTGCGAGTTCGACTACTCCGGCACCCAGGCATGCCGCGTCCTGCGCGAAGAGGGCGTGCGCGTCATCCTCGTGAACTCCAACCCGGCGACGATCATGACCGACCCGGACTTCGCCGATGCCACGTACATCGAGCCGATCACCCCCGAGGTGATCGAGACGATCATCGCGAAGGAGAAGCCCGACGCGATCCTGCCGACGCTCGGCGGACAGACCGCGCTGAACGCCGCGATGGCGCTGCACTACGGTGGCATCCTCGAGAAGTACGGTGTCGAGCTCATCGGCGCGAAGCCCGACGCGATCAACCGCGGTGAAGACCGTCAGATCTTCAAGGACCTCGTGATCGAGTCGGGTGCCGACGTGGCCAAGAGCCGCATCGCGCACACGATGGATGACGTTCTGGCCGCGGCCGACGAACTCGGCTACCCCATGGTCGTGCGCCCGTCCTTCACGATGGGTGGCCTCGGATCCGGCTTCGCACACAACGAGGAAGAGCTGCGCCGCATGGCCGGCCAGGGCCTCGCGGAGTCGACCACGACCGAGGTCCTCCTCGAGGAGTCGATCCTCGGCTGGAAGGAGTACGAACTCGAGCTGATGCGCGACACGGCCGACAATACGGTCGTCGTGTGCTCGATCGAGAACGTCGACCCGGTCGGCGTCCACACGGGCGACTCGATCACGGTCGCGCCCGCCCTGACCCTCACCGACCGCGAGTACCAGAAGCTGCGCGACATCGGCATCGACATCATCCGTCGCGTCGGCGTCGACACCGGTGGCTGCAACATCCAGTTCGCGATCGATCCCGCCACGGGGCGCATCATCGTCATCGAGATGAACCCGCGCGTGTCGCGCTCGTCGGCGCTCGCTTCGAAGGCAACCGGGTTCCCGATCGCGAAGCTCGCCGCGAAGCTCGCCCTCGGCTACCGCCTCGACGAGGTCGAGAATGACATCACGAAGGTCACCCCGGCGTCCTTCGAGCCCACCCTCGACTACGTCGTCGTGAAGGTCCCGCGCTTCGCGTTCGAGAAGTTCCCGGCCGCCGACGCCACGCTCACGACCACCATGAAGTCGGTCGGCGAGGCCATGGCGATCGGCCGCAACTACGCGACCGCTCTCCAGAAGGCCCTCCGCTCGATCGAGAAGCGCGGCTCCAGCTTCCACTGGGGCGAGGAGAAGCGCTCGGTGGACGAGCTGCTCGAGGTCATCAAGACGCCGACGGACGGCCGCATCATCGACGTGCAGCAGGCCCTGCGCCTGGGCGCGACGAGCGAGCAGGTCTTCGAGTCGACGAAGATCGATCCCTGGTTCATCGATCAGATCATCCTCATCAACGAGGTGGCCGAGGCGATCGCCGACGCGGCCGAGCTCGATGCTCGCGCGATCCGGCTGGCCAAGGAGCACGGCTTCAGCGACGCCCAGATCGCGCAGCTGCGCGGCCTGAGCGAGGCAGAGGTCCGCGAGGTGCGCTACGGTCTCGGCATCCGCCCGGTCTTCAAGACCGTCGACACCTGCGCCGGCGAGTTCCCGGCGACGACCCCGTACCACTACTCGTCGTACGACAGCGAGACCGAGGTCGCGCCGAGCGACCGCAGGAAGGTCGTCATCATCGGCTCGGGTCCGAACCGCATCGGCCAGGGCGTGGAGTTCGACTACTCGTGCGTGCACGCCTCCTTCGCGCTGAGCGACGCCGGCTTCGAGACCGTCATGGTCAACTGCAACCCCGAGACCGTATCGACCGACTATGACACCTCGGACCGCCTCTACTTCGAGCCTCTGACGCTCGAGGACGTGCTCGAGGTGCTGCACGCCGAGAGCCAGTCCGGCGAGATCTACGGCGTCGTCTGCCAGCTCGGCGGCCAGACGCCGCTGGGCCTCGCGCACGGCATCCAGGATGCGGGCTACAACGTGCTCGGGACGAGCCCCGACGCGATCGACCTCGCGGAGGACCGCAAGCTCTTCGGCCGGATCCTCGAGGAGGGCGGCCTTCTCGCCCCGCGCAACGGCACGGCGACGAGTGAGGCCGAGGCGATCGCGATCGCCGAGGAGATCGGCTACCCGGTTCTCGTGCGCCCGTCGTTCGTGCTCGGCGGCCGCGGGATGGAGATCGTCTACGACACCGCCACGCTGCGCGACTACTTCGTCCGCATCGGCGCCGAGGCGCTCATCGGCGACGACGCTCCGCTGCTCGTGGACCGCTTCCTCGATGACGCCGTCGAGATCGATGTCGACGCCCTGTACGACGGCACGGATCTGTACGTGGGCGGAGTCATGGAGCACCTCGAAGAGGCCGGCATCCACTCCGGCGACTCGGCGTGCGCGCTGCCCCCGATGTCGCTCGGTCGCGCCGAGATCGAGCGCGTCGTCGCCGCGACCCGCGTGATCGCCGAGGGCGTGGGCGTGCGCGGCCTGCTCAACGTGCAGTACGCGATCAGCGCTGGCGTGCTCTACGTCATCGAGGCCAACCCGCGCGCGAGCCGTACGGTTCCGTTCGTGTCGAAGGCCCTGGGCATCCAGCTCGCGAAGGCCGCCAGCCGTGTCATCGCGGGTACGTCGATCGCGGACCTCCGCGCCGAGGGCATGCTCCCCGAGCAGGACGGCTCGCAGATCCCGCTCGACGCGCCCGTCGCCGTGAAGGAAGCCGTGCTGCCCTTCAAGCGCTTCCGGACCGCGGACGGCGAGATCGTCGACTCCGTGCTCGGTCCGGAAATGCGCTCGACCGGTGAGGTCATGGGCATCGACCGCGACTTCCCGACGGCGTTCGCGAAGAGCCAGGCGGCGGCCTACGGTGGCATCCCCACCGGCGGCACCGTGTTCATCTCCGTTGCCGACAGCGACAAGCGCGACGTCATCCTGCCGGCGAACCGCCTGCAGCAGCTCGGCTTCCGGATCCTCGCGACCGAGGGCACGGCGGAGATCCTCTCGCGCAACGGCATCACGGTCGAGGTCGTGAAGAAGTACTCGGCCACGCAGGGCACCGGCGAGGACAACATCGTCGACCTGATCACGCGCGGCGAGGTCGACATCATCGCGAACACGCCGGGCAGCGCCGCGGCGCGCGCCGATGGCTACGAGATCCGCGCGGCGGCCGTCGGCAGCGACAAGGCGCTCTTCACGACGATCGCCACGCTCGGCGCCGCCGTGAGCGCGATGGACAAGATGGCGGGCGGCTTCCGCGTGAAGAGCCTGCAGGAGTTCCAGGCGGAGCGCGCGGCGTGACGGCCTCCTTCGGACAGCGGGCACGAGTCGGCATCGACCGGCTCGGCCCGCTGTGCGTGGGCATCGACCCTCACGCCAGCCTGCTCGACGAGTGGGGCCTGACGCAGACCGCCTCGGGGGCGCGCGACTTCGGCCTCCGCGTCGTCGAGGCGGCTGCCGGCCGCGCCGCCTTCGTGAAGCCGCAGGTATCGTTCTTCGAATGCTATGGGTCCGCCGGGTTCGCAGCGCTCGAGGACGTCATGAGCGCGGCGCGCGCGGCAGGGATCCTCGTGATCGCGGACGCGAAGCGCGGCGACATCGGTTCGACGATGGACGCGTACGCGGCGGCCTGGCTGACGCCGGGCTCACCGCTCGAGGCCGATGCCCTGACGGTGAGCCCCTACCTGGGCGTGGGCGCGCTGCGCGGCACGCTCGAACTGGCGTACCGACACGGCAAGGGCGCCTTCGTGCTCGCCGCGACGAGCAACCCCGAGGCGACCGGCGTGCAGCGCTCGGCCGACGAGTCGGGCCGCACCGTGTCGCAGCGTGTGATCGACGAGGTCTCGGAGATCAACGCGGCGCACACTGCGGAGGACGAGTGGGGGAGCGCGGGCTTCGTCATCGGTGCGACGGTCGATTGGCAACGGTCGGGGATCCGCCCCTGCACGCCCGTCGCTCCGATTCTCGCGCCCGGTTTTGGTCACCAGGGCGCGCGTCCCGAGGATGCCCCGCGCATCTTCGGCGAGATGGCGCCCGCGGTGATCGTGAGCGAGAGCCGGAGCATTCTCACGGCCGGATCGGGCATGATCGATCGGGTGGTCGAGGACCACGCCCGGGCGGCTCGCGCCGCCGGGGAGACGCGGGGGAGCGAAGGCCAGGAGCAGGAACGCCAATGAGTCAGGTCGTACGGCCACCCGAGGTTGATCGTCTCGCCGCATCGCGCAAAGCCGTTGCGGCGCGCCGTGCGCGGGCGAGCATCAAGCGCGATCTGGGTACGCGAGTGGTCTCGCCACAGGAGGTCCTGCGGCGGGCCGAGGCGGACCACGGGTCCGCGGCCGGCACACTGCGGGTGACGGAGTTCCTCACGGCGCTTCCCGCTATCGGCGCGGGCAAGCGCGACAAGATCATGGCGGAGCTCGAGATCTCGGCGGTCAAGCGGCTCGGCGGGCTCGGCGCGCGACAGCGCGACGCGCTGTACCGGTGGCTTGACCAGCGCTTCCCGGAGCCCGTGGCACGCCCGGTGCGTTCGAGCCTTGTCGTGCTCGCGGGGCCGACGGCGGTCGGCAAGGGGACGGTCGCGGCTCACATCCGCGAGCACAACCCCGAGGTGATGCTGTCGGTGTCGGCGACGACGCGCGCCCCGCGTCCGGGCGAGGTCGACGGCGTGCACTATCACTTCGTCGACGATGCCGAGTTCGACCGCATGATCGCGGGCGACGAGCTGCTTGAGTGGGCCACGGTCCACGGCGTGCACCGATACGGCACGCCGCGCGGCCCGATCGATCGCGCGATCAACGAGGGGCGTCCCGTGCTGCTCGAGATCGACATGCAGGGCGCCTTTCAGGTGCGCCGCAGCGAGCCGCGCGCGAGCCTCGTGTTCCTGCTCCCGCCCAGCTGGGACGAACTGGTCGACCGCCTGGTCGGCCGCGGCACGGAGGACGAGGAGGAGCGTGCCCGCCGCCTGCGCACGGCGCGCACCGAGTTGGCGGCTCAGGGCGAGTTCGATTACCGCGTCATCAACGACGAAGTCGGCCGTGCCGCCGACGAGGTCGTAAACTTGATGCAGGCTTCCGCGCGCTGACCTCGCGCACATTCATCTCAGGAGGAAAACTCATGGCCACGGAGAACAAGGGCATCATCGACCCGCCCATCGACGAGCTTCTCGAGCGCGTCGACTCGAAGTACCAGCTCGTGATCTACGGCGCGAAGCGTGCCCGCCAGATCAACGACTACTACACCGATCTGCAGGAGGGCTCGCTCTTCGACAACGTCGGCCCGCTGGTCGATGCATCGGCCGAGGACAAGCCGCTCTCGATCGCGCTCCGCGAGATCCACCAGGACAAGCTGCGTCTTCGCCCCGTCGGCGAGTGAACGCGCTCTGACCACCCGAGAACCTCCGGCATTCGTTTGTCGGAGGTTCTCGGCATGATTAGCCTCAGCACCTTCCGCCCGCGACCCACAAGGATCCGCCATGAGCCTGCGACTGTTTACCTCCGAATCCGTCACCGAGGGACACCCCGACAAGATCTGCGATCAGATCTCCGATAGCGTGCTCGACGCGCTCCTGACGCAGGATCCGTCGGCGCGCGTTGCCGTCGAGACGCTCGTCACGACGGGCCTCGTGCACGTGGCGGGCGAGATCCGCACCGATGGTTACGCCGACATCTCGTCGATCGCACGCGGCGTGATCCGCCGTATCGGTTACACGTCGTCCGACATGGGCTTTGACGCCGATTCGTGCGGCGTGACCGTGTCGGTGGGCGAGCAGTCGCAGGAGATCGGCGACGGCGTGACGACGAGCGCCGAACACCGTTCGGGAGACGACGGCGACGAGCTCGACCAGCAGGGTGCCGGCGATCAGGGCATCATGTTCGGCTACGCGACGAACGAGACACCGAGCTACATGCCGATGGCGATCTGGACGGCGCACCGCATGGCGGAGCGCCTGACCGAGGTGCGCCGCTCCGGCCAGCTCGCGTTCCTGCGTCCCGATGGCAAGACCCAGGTGACGCTCGGTTACGACGGCGCGACGCCGAAGACGGTCGAGACGGTGGTCCTCTCGACGCAGCACAGCCCCGACATCTCGCAGGCCGACCTCGCCGAGGCGGTCGAGCGCGTGGTGATCCGCCCGGTTCTCGAGGAGACCGGCCTCGATGTTTCGAACGTGACGCTGCACATCAACCCGTCGGGCAGCTTCGAGCTCGGCGGCCCGAAGGCCGACGCGGGCCTCACCGGTCGCAAGATCATCATCGACACGTACGGCGGCGCCGCCCGTCATGGCGGCGGCGCGTTCAGCGGAAAGGACCCGTCGAAGGTCGACCGTTCCGCCGCCTATGCGATGCGCTGGGTCGCGAAGAATGCCGTTGCGGCGGGTCTCGCCGACCGCCTCGAGGTGCAGGTCGCCTACGCGATCGGCAAGGCTCAGCCCGTCGGTCTCTACGTCGAGACCTTCGGCACAGCTCGCGTCGACGAGGCGACGATCGTGGCCGCCATCGGCGAGGTCTTCGACCTGCGTCCGGCCGCCATCATTCGCGATCTCGACCTGCTCCGGCCCATCTACGCGAAGACGGCCGCCTACGGCCACTTCGGCCGCGAGCTGCCCGAGTTCACGTGGGAGAAGCTCGACCGCGTCGACGCGCTGCGAGCCGCTGCCGGTCTCTGACATGCCGGAGCACCCGGCGCATGTGACCTCGCACGGGCCGCGGCGGATCGCTCGCGTGCTGGTCGACTCGCCCCTGCCTCAGCTCGACCGCCTCTTCGACTACGCCGTGCCGGCGGAGCTCGCTGACGAGGCGGTGCCTGGTGTGCGCGTGAAGGTGCCGCTGCGCTCGGCTGGCCGCGTGATCCAGGGCTTCGTCGTGGGCGTGGGCGAGGAGACCGATGACGAGCGGACGCTCTCCGAGATCGACACGGTCGTCTCGACCGCCGAGGTGCTTCCCGAGCGCCTCTACCGCCTCGCCCGCGCGGTCGCCGATCGCGCCGCCGGCTCCGCGAACGACATCCTGCGCCTGGCGATTCCGCGCCGCATGGTGCGCGCGGAGAAGGCCTGGCTCGGACGAGACAGTCTGCCGCGCCTAGAGGTCGAGTCGGACGCGCTGGAACGCGCACGGGAGTTACTCGCCGAGTACCCGGGGCTCGACGAAACGCTGGCGGGCGCCGGCCGCGTCGCGCTCGACGCCGCTCCCGGCATCGCCGGCTCCGTTCCGGCGTGGGCGAACCTCCTGGCCGCGGCGGCGGTCACGACGCTCGCGCGCGGCCAGTCAGCCGTGGTCGCCGTTCCGGATCATCGCGACCTCGCGAGGCTCACGTCCGCGCTCGCGGAACTTGCCCCCGAGGGCGCGGTCGTGCGGCTGGACGCCGAGTTGCCGGCGCAGGAACGCTATGCCAACTACCTGCGCACGCTGGACGATGCGCCGGTGATCGTGATCGGGAATCGCTCGGCGGTCTACGCGCCCGTCGTGCGGCTCGGCCTTCTCGCGCTCTGGGATGACGGCGACTCCCTCTACGAGGAGCCCCTCGCCCCCTACGTTCACGCGCGCGATGCCGCTCTCGTGCGGCAGAGCCTCGACGGCGGCGCGCTCGTGTTCTGCGGGCACTCGCGCTCGGCCGATGTGCAGCGCCTCGTCGAGATCGGGTTCCTGACGGAGCCGGCGCCGGCGCGGCGCGTGACGCCGAAGATCGTGCTCGGCGCGCCGCAGGACACGCCCGCGACCGGCAGGATCCCCTCGGCGGCGTTCCGCAGCGCGCGGGAGGCCATCGAGCACGGGCCCGTGCTCGTGCAGGTGGCCCGCCCCGGCTACGCGCCGACGCTCGTGTGCGGCGAGTGCCGGGCCCCCGCGCGCTGTCAGCACTGCGGCGGCCCGCTCTTCGCGTCCGCGCGCGGCACGACGCCCGGCTGCGCGTGGTGTGCGCGCGAGGCGCGCGGCTGGCAGTGCTCGCACTGCGAGGCGACGACCGTGCGGCTGGCATCCAGCGGATCCGAGCGGACCGCCGACGAGCTCGGCCGCGCCTTCGCCGGCGTGCGCATCCTCGTCGCGGACGGGGCGCACCCCATCGAACGCATCGGCCCCGAACCGGCGGTCGTGATCGCGACCCGGGGCGCCGAGCCGATCGCTGAGGGCGGCTATCGCGCCGTGCTGCTGCTCGACGGGGACCGCATGTTGCAGGCACCCGAGCTACGGATCGGCGAATCCTGCCTGCGCTGGTGGTCGAACGCGGCAGCCCTCGCCGCCCCCGGTGCGCCCGTGCATCTCGTCGCCGTCACCGGACCCGTCGCGCGCGCTCTCGCGACCTGGAATCAGCCGGCGTACGCGCGGAGCGAGCTCATCGAGCGGGCCCCTCTCAAGATGCCGCCCGCGGTGCGCATCGCCCGGATAGAGGGCGACGCGCCGCAGGTCGACGAGGCGCTGGTGCAGCTCGGAGCCGACGCACCGCGCCTGGCGGCCGATGCCATCATCGGCCCGGTCCCCGCACCCGACGCCTCCGGCCGCAAGCGCGCCCGCGCGCTCGTGCGCTTCGAGTACGGCCTCGGGCCCGCGGTCGCGACGAGTCTTCGCGCGAGCGTCGTCGCAGCGGCCGTCTCGTCGCGTGCGCGTCGCGTGCGCGGCCCGGGGGAGCCAGGAAGATCCCGGCCGCCCGCGAATACACTCTCTGTGCGGCTCGACGTCGCCGATCCCGAGCTCTAAGAGATTCATGAGCCGAGCAGACAAGGACCCCGACATGTCGACCGATCTTCGCATCGTCTTCGCTGGAACGCCCGACGTGGCGGTTCCCTCCCTCCGCGCGCTCGTCGAGGCGGGGGCCAATGTCGTCGCGGTCGTGACGCGCCCCGATGCGCCCCTCGGGCGCAAGCGGGTGTTGACACCGTCACCGGTCGCGCAGGCCGCCGACGAGCTCCGCATCCCCGTCGTCAAGGCCGCGAGGCTCGACGATGAGGCGACCGCGCGCATCAGAGAGTTCGCGCCCGATCTCGGCGTGATCGTCGCCTACGGCGGCCTCGTGCGCGAGCCTCTGCTGTCGGTCCCCGAGCACGGTTGGATCAATCTGCACTTCTCGCTCCTGCCGGCCTGGCGCGGTGCCGCTCCGGTTCAGCGATCGATCATGGCGGGAGACGAGGTGACCGGTGCCGCGGTGTTCCAGCTCGTTCCCGCTCTCGACGCGGGCGACGTCTTCGGCCAGATCGAGTACGCGCCGGGCGCGGACGAGACGGCGGGCGACGTGCTCACCGCGCTGGCACAGAGAGGATCCGCGCTGCTCGTGGAGGTTGTACGGCAGATCTCCGACGGCACGGCGGTCGCGGTGCCGCAACAGGGCGAGCCGACGCTCGCGCCGAAGCTGAGCCTCGCCGACGGCCTGCTCGACTTCACCCGACCCGCGAGCGAGGTACTCGCGCGGTTCCGGGGCGTGACGCCCGAACCCGGCGCGCACACGACGCTCGCGGGCGAGCGTTTCAAGATCCACGCGGCGCGGCGTTCCGCGGAAGGGTCCCTCGCCCCCGGGGCGGTGGCCGAGACGAAGGGCGGGATCCTCGTGGGGACTGCGACGGAGGCGATCATGATCGAACGGGTCCAGCCGGCGGGCAAGGCGGCCATGCCGGCCGACGCCTGGTTCCGCGGCCAGCGCGGCGATGTGGAGCTCGGCTCGTGAGCGGCGCCCGTCGTCCCCAGCCCCGGCCGACGTACGTGCAGCCGTCGCGCGAGGTCGCCTTCGAGGTCATTCGTGCGACGAACGTCGATGACGCCTATGCCAATCTGCTGCTCCCCGCCGAGATCGAGCGTGCGGGCCTGAACACGGCTGACGCCGCGCTCGCGACGGAGCTCACATACGGCACTCTGCGCCGCCGCGGCACCTACGAGCAGATCGTGCGGGTCGCCTCGGGGCGCGAGGTCGACGAGATCGACCAGGGCGTGCTCGACGCGCTTTGCCTCGGCGCGCATCAGTTGCTCGCGACGCGCGTCGCGGCCCACGCCGCTGTGAACGAGTCGGTCGAGCTCGCGCGACGCGAGTCCGGGCGAGGCGCCGCGGGCTTCGCGAACGCCGTGCTGCGGCGCATCTCGCGCGACGAGCTGGCGACGTGGGAGGAGCGGATCAGTGAATCTGCACGCAGCGCCGACGAAGCGCTCGGATTCCGCAGCTCGCACCCCGTCTGGATCCTGCGTGCGTTCCGGCGCGCCCTCGCGGCCACGGGGTCCGCGGACGAACTCGAGGCGCTCCTTGCGGCCGACAACCATTCGCCGGCCGTGACGATGGTCGCGCTTCCCGGGCTCGCGGAGATCGAGGGAAAGGCCACACGCTACTCCCCGTTCGGCTTCCGCGCACCGCAGGGCGATCCGGAGCGTACAGTGCGAGGGTCCAGCGGCACCCGTCGCGTGCAGGACGAAGGCTCGCAACTCGTCGCTCTCGCGCTCTCGCGCCTGCGCCCGGTCGTCGAGGGGGAGCGGTGGCTCGACCTGTGCGCCGGCCCCGGCGGCAAGACGGCCCTGCTCGCAGCCGAGGCGCTGGCGGGCGGCGCGGTGCTCGAGGCCAACGAGGTCGTGCCCGCCCGCGCGGGTCTCGTGCGCCGCGCGCTGGAGGCCGTGCCGATGGCGGTCGAGGTCCACGAGCGCGATGGACGCGAGCTCGCCCGCGAACGCGCCGGTCAGTTCGACCGGATCCTCGTCGACGCTCCCTGCACGGGGCTCGGCGCCCTGCGTCGTCGTCCCGAGGCACGGTGGCGCAAGCGCCCCGACGACGTGGCGGAGCTCGTATCGATCCAGTCCGAGCTTCTCGGCTCGGCGCTCGACGCGGCGCGCCCGGGCGGCGTCGTCGCCTATGTGACGTGTTCGCCGCACCTCGCCGAGACATCGGGCGTGGTGCGCGACGTGATCGAACGGCGTGACGACGTCGAGCTCCTCGACGCGCCGGCGGCGCTTCGTGCCGTCTCGCGCGGGCCGATCGAGATCGCCGAGCGCGAGGACGGTCTGCCGGTTGCCCAGCTCTGGCCACACCGCCACGGAACCGACGCGATGTTCCTCGCGCTGCTGCGACGCAAATAGTCGGCCGCGTGCCGGTCAGATAATATTGCGGGCATCCCCCGGGACATCTTCCGTTTCCGATCGAAGGGATCGCCCTCATGAGCGATCAGCAGTCACCCGATAACGAGCTTCGCGACCCGAACACCCCGGCCGAGCGGCTCGCCGCGATCGCGGCGGCGAATCCCGAGTTGGGGGCCGGGGTCGCCCGGCACCCGAACGCGTACGAAGGGCTGCTCGACTGGCTCGCGCAGTACGGCGACGAGGCCGCCCGTGCGGCGGTCGCCGAACGTCGCTCTCTGTCCGTCGCGCCGGCTGCTCCCGTGGCGGATCCGGTGATCCCCGTTGCCGCGCCGACCGTCCCGACGGGGGCTCCCGCCGCGCCGCTCACGGACGCCGGTTATTCGCAGGGCGCGCCGTACGGCGCGCAACCGCCCGCTCAGCCGAAGAAGCCGAGGAAGGGGCTGGCGATCGGCCTGATCGCCGGCGGCCTCGTCGTGGTGCTCGGCGGCGGCGGCGCCGTGTGGGCGGTGAACGCGATCTTCGGCGGTGAGAAGACCCCCGAGGCGGCGGCCGAGAAGCTCTTCGAGGGCGCTCTCGAACTCAACCCCATCGCGCTGTACACGGCGATGGCACCGAGCGAGGTCGCCCCCCTCAAGGACGCGCTGGAACAGCTCGAGGACATGCCGACGTCGGGTGAGGATGATGCGAAGGACATCCAGGAGACGCTCCAGGCCGTTCTCGACGCGGTCGACGTCACGACGGCGGACCTCGAGTACCGTACCGACGAGCTCATGGAGGGCGTGAACCGCGTGAGCCTCGTCGGGGGCACGCTCGAGGTGGACGCGGACACCGACGAGCTGGGCGACGCGCTGCGCGAGTTCATGGAGGTCTCCATGCGCGCCAGCCTTGAGCAGTCGGGATACTTCGACGACGACGAGATCGACGACATGATCGAGGAAACCGTCGACGAGCAGATGGACTACATGCTCGGGGGCCTGGAGGACGAGCTGCCCCTCGAGGTCGATTTCGCGGACACGTGGGACGAGCAGCTCGGCGCCAAGGAATACGCGGGCATCGACGAGGACGACGCGCTGATCGGGCAGGGCTACCCGCTCTCGGTGATCACGGTCGACGAGGGCGGGTGGTACACCAGCCCCGTCCTCACCGTCGCCGACCTGATCGCGGGCGAGCAGATGATCTACAACGGCTACGAGTACGGCGACGAGCTCATCGACGCCGAGAAGTTCGGGTCACCGGAGGACGCCGCGCACGGCCTGGCCGACGGCATCGAGGCGCTGGCCGCGAACGGCGACTACGAGGCTCTCGCATCCGCGCTGCCGCTCGCGGAGCGCCGCGCGATCTCACTCTACGGTCCGCTGCTCGAAGACATCTCGGTCGACGAGGGCGTGGAGATCAGCGACTTCGACGTCGAGGTCGAGAAGACGAACGGCCTCACCGGGTTGCGCATCTCGGATCTCGATTTCCTGACGGACGGCGAGGTGTCGGGCACCTACACCCACCCCTGCTTCGAAGACGCCGCGTACGGCGACGAGATGTGCATCGACGACGTGCCGCCGCTCAAGCTGCTCGGTCTCGACGAGGCGCTGCCGATCGCGATCAAGGAGAACGGCGGCTGGTTCGTGAGCCCGACCGCCACGCTCGGCAACGCGATGGCGATCATGACGACCAACCTCGCGGAACTGATCGAGAACGACGAGCTCGACAAGCTCTTCGAGTTCTGATGCCGCGCGACGATCGGGCCCGCTCCGGCGGGCCCGATCGTCGTTCATTCCCAGGTGACGGGCAGATCCGGGTCCGAGAAGTCGACGTGCGGCGTGTAGAGCCACGGCCCGCCGTGGATCTCATCGCGACCCGAATAGCCGTTCTGCTGCCAGTCGGCGTAGAAGGTCACGCTGCCGACCATGTCGCCCTCCTGGATCATGGCGCCGTCGAACGACGAGGTCTTTGGCTCCATCGCGTCGATCTCCGCCCACTGCTCGTCGGTGAGCGAGCGCTCGACGGTGCCGTCGACGAGAGACCCGCCACCCTCGAGCCCGCCCGTGACCTCGAGCCCGCACCCCGCGTCGAGCGTGGTGGAGCCGACACACGCCTCCGCCGACGCGCGGACGGCCTCACGGAACTTCGCCACGCCGTCGCCCGTCAGGGTCGGCTCGTGCTCGTACGGATAGAGGAACACGATGCTCTCGCTTGCGACGATCGGGTCGGGCGCGATCTCGAAGTAGGGGGTCGTCGTGGCGACCGTGTAGGAGCCCGGGAAGACGTCGTAGCTCGCGGCGCCCGGGTCGTCGAGGGCGACGCCGTTGATCGTGATGTCGAAGCCCTCGTAGCCGTCCGTGATGTCGAGCGTCGGCAGGTCAAGGTCGATCGCGACGTTCTCGGGGTCGGCCACGTCGACGTCGATCGACATCGTGAAGTCGATGCGGGAGTCGTTCATCGTGTAGCCGACGTCGACGCGCTGCATGTGCCAGGTGTCTTCGCCGAGGGCGACGACGTTCACGTCGGTGATGGGATGCGCCTCGATCATCGCCCGCCACGCCTCGTCGGTCGTGAGCGGCGATGAGGCGGTGCCGAGCATCGCGAGGGCGGTGCCGGCGTTGCCGCTCACGACCGCGTCGACGAACGTCGTCGCCGTGTCCATCGCGATCTCGTTCGCTGCGAGTGGGACCACCGTCGGAGTGGAGGACGCACGTGGGGGATCCCCGGATCCACGACCCGGCACGAACAGCGCCGCGCCGACCGCGATCAGAATCGCGCCGGCGACGGCGGCGAGCGTCGCGACCCCAGCCACCCGTGCGGCACGGGATCCGGCGCGCCCGTGTGCGGGGGCGGTCGTCTCGGCCGGCTGCGGTGCAGGATCCCTCGGGGTCGGCCGCGGCCTCTTCGCGCTGGGACGCGGCTGCTCGGGGCGCCATGGGGGAGTGAAGGTGGACGGGGGAACGTCGGTGCCGTCGGGCTCGGGAAGGCTCTGATCGGGAGCATCGGCCGCCGCTTCGTGCCACGGCATCGAGCCGGAGGCGGGCTCCGAGGAGCGCTGTTCCGGCTCCGCGCCGGGCGGGGCGTCCGCGATCTCGCCCTGCTCGCGCTCCTGGTCTTCCCCTGGCGCCGTCGCGCCGGTCGCGTTGTCGTCCTCGGGGGCGGCGGCCGCGCGGACCTCGGGAGCGGAGGGCAGATCAGAGCCGTCGCGCGTGTGGGCTCCGGCGGCGGGGACCTCATCCGCCGCGGGCGCCGGGCTCGCGTCGCGGGACTCCGTGTCATCGCTCGACTCGGGCCTCTGCCACGGGAACCGGGGCGCCTCGTTCCCCTCTCCGTCTGGCTTCTGCCAGGGAAAATCCGCCATCGTCCGTCACCTCGTCTCTGGTCCCATTATCTCGCGGCCCGCACGCTCCCGATGCCGGGTCGCACACGGCCACGGTTGCCGCGGATCGCTGGGCCGCCATAATGGACGGGATGAGCCTTCCTGACGCCCCCCGCATCAATCCGAGCATTCTCTCGGCCGACTTCGTCAACATGCAGCGCGATCTCGAGCGCATCTCGGGCGCCGACTTCGTGCACGTCGACGTGATGGACAATCACTTCGTCCCGAATCTCACGTTCGGTCCGCAGATGGTGGAGCGCATCCAGGCTACGAGCCCGGTGCCGCTCGACGTGCATCTCATGATCTCCGATGCAGACCGCTGGGCACCGGGCTATGCAGAGATCGGCGCCGCAAGCGTCACGTTCCACCTCGAGGCCGCGGCAGACCCGATCGCGCTCGCGCGACGGATCCGTGACATCGGCTCGCGCGTCGGCATCGCGATCAAGCCCGACTCGCCCGCCGAGCAGCTGTACGAGTATCTCGACGAGTTCGACCAGATCCTCGTCATGACGGTCGAGCCGGGTTTCGGCGGACAGAGCTTCCGCGACGACATGATGCCGAAGCTGCGCGGGCTCAAGGCTGAGGCGCGGCGCCGCGGATCCGAGGTGTGGCTGCAAGTCGACGGCGGCATCGCCCCCGGCACGATCGAGATCGCGGCGGCCGCGGGTGCAGATACCTTCGTCGCGGGATCCGCGGTGTTCGGGGCCGCCGACATCGACGCTCGAATCGACGATTTGAGGGCCCTCGCGTCGCAGCATGCCCACGGAGCCGATAGCCTGGGAGTGTGAAATCGTTCGAGGACCTGTTCGCTGAGCTGAGCGACAAGGCCGTCACCCGACCCGCCGGCTCCGGAACCATCAAGGAACTGGATGCGGGCGTGCACTTCATCGGCAAGAAGATTGTCGAAGAAGCCGCTGAGGTGTGGATGGCATCGGAGTACGAATCCGACGAGGAGGCTGCCGAAGAGATGTCGCAGCTCCTCTACCACCTGCAGGTGATGATGATCGCCAAGGGCCTCACGCTCGAGGACGTGTACCGACATCTCTGATCCGGCCCGTGCATACCCGACCTGATCAGAAAGAAACAGACGTGCTCCGCATTGCCATCCCGAACAAGGGATCCCTGTCCGACACCGCCGTGCAGCTGCTGGCCGAGGCCGGTTACGCCACGCGCCGCGATTCCAAGACGCTTCATCTCATCGACGAGGCCAACGGGGTGGAGTTCTTCTACCTCCGGCCCCGTGACATCGCGACCTATGTCGCCCGCGGTGCGCTCGATGTCGGGCTGACCGGTCGCGATCTGCTGCGCGACGTGCGTCTGCCTCAGGCACGCGAGATCGAGGCCCTCGGTTTCGGTCGCTCCACCTTCCGCTTCGCGGCACCCGCGGGCACCTTCAGCTCGATCGAGCAACTCGACGGCAAGCGCATCGCGACGAGCTACACGGGCCTCGTCGAGGAATTCCTCGGTGAACAGGGCATCACGGTCGACGTCGTTCCGCTGAACGGCGCCGTGGAGTCGGCGCCGCAGCTCGGCGTGGCCGATGCGATCGCCGACGTCGTCGAGACCGGCACCACGCTCAAGCAGGCGGGCCTCGAGATCTTCGGCCCCGTCATGCTCGAGTCCGAGGCGGTGCTCATCCAGGGTCCGGGCGAGGCGGACGGCGTCGAGAAGCTGCTGCGTCGCCTGCGCGGTGTGCTCGTCGCGCGCCGTCACGTCATGCTCGACTACGATCTCCCCGCCGAACTCGTCGAGGACGCCTCGCGGGTCGCCGAGGGCATGCAGTCGCCGACGGTGTCCCCGCTGCAGCGCGAGGGGTGGGTCGCTGTGCGTGTCATGGTGCCCAAGCGCGACGCGAACCGCATCATGGACGACCTGTACGCGCTCGGTGCGCGCGCGCTGATCGTGACCGCGATCGACAACGCGCGTCTGTGAGGGCCTCGTGACAACCACGCAGTCTTCTGAGCTGGGCGTCGCGACCCGCGTGATTCCCTGCCTCGACGTGTCCGGCGGCAAGGTCGTCAAGGGGGTCAACTTCGAGAACCTGCGCGAGATGGGCGATCCGGTCGAGCTTGCGCGCGCGTACTACGAGCAGGGCGCAGATGAGCTGACGTTCCTCGATGTGGGCGCCTCGGTCGAGGCGCGAGACACGATGTACGACGTCGTGCGTGCCACGGCCGAGCAGGTCTTCATCCCGCTGACCGTCGGCGGGGGAGTCCGCTCCGTCGACGATGTTGCGCGACTGCAGGACGTGGGCGCCGACAAGGTCGGCGTCAATTCCGCGGGCATCGCCCGACCCGCGCTCCTGGGCGAGATCGCGGACCGTTACGGCGCGCAGTGCCTCGTGCTCTCGCTCGACATCAAGCGTGCATCGCACACGCCGAGCGGCTTCGTCGTGACGACCCACGGCGGTCGCCGCGAGACCGATATCGATGCGCTCGAGTGGGCGCGCGAGGCGATTGAGCGTGGCGCCGGCGAGCTCCTCGTGAACTCGATCGACGCCGACGGCACCAAACAGGGCTTCGACCTCGAACTGATCTCCGCGATCCGCGAGCTCTCGAGCGTACCCGTGATCGCGTCGGGCGGTGCCGGGGACGTCAGCCACTTCGCCCCGGCGGTGCGCGCAGGAGCGGATGCCATCCTGGCCGCGACGGTGTTCCACTCGGGACAGATCCGCATTGACGATGTCAAGCGTGCCATGCGAGAAGAGGGAGTGCTGGTTCGATGAGCAGCGTCGAAGAACGCCTCGATCTCGTGAGCTTCAACGGCGACGGGCTCGTGCCCGCGGTCGTTCAGGAACACGGCAGCGGCCAGGTGCTGATGCTCGCCTGGATGGATCGTGAGGCTTTGCGCCGCACCCTCACCGAGGGGCGCGTGACCTACTGGTCGCGCAGTCGCGGCGAGTACTGGCGCAAGGGAGACACTTCGGGACACGTGCAGGTGGTGCGATCGGCACGGATCGACTGCGACGGGGACACCGTGCTGCTCGAGGTCGACCAGACCGGTGCGGCGTGCCACACGGGAACGCACACGTGCTTCGACGGGTCGGAGCGTGACCTGCATCCGGTGATGTCGTGACTCGTGCCGAAGGCTGGGCAGCCCGTCGCGGCCGAGCCTCGAGCGTCGTCGTCATCCTGCTGGGCGCAGCCCTGGCGCTCATCGCATCGACGCAGACGTGGCTGGTCGTGTCCGTCGAAGGCACTGAGATCCCTGCCAAGGGGGCGCAGGCGCTCGCGCTGCTGCAACCGCTCGCTCTCGCGGGGCTGGCCCTCACCCTCGCCCTCGCGCTCGTCGGGAAGGCGCTGCGCTTCGTGTTCGCCGCGATCGCGATCGTCATCGGCGGCGCGCTCGTGGCACTCACCGCACCGATCGCGTTCGAACAGCCCGTGTCGTCGATCGCGCGCGTCGTGACGGAGCACACCGGCATCGCGGGCGTCGAGAGCGTGTCGTCGATCGTCTCGGGCATCGAGCCCACCGTTTGGCCCGCGATCGGGCTGGTCGCGGCAGCGGTGGTGGCGCTCGGCGGGGTGCTCGCCCTCGTGACGGGGCCCGCGTGGCGCAAGGGCACGAGCCGCTATGACGCGCCCGCGTCGCGCCGCGGCGGCGGCGATGGTCCGCTCGACGCGGTCGACTCGTGGGACGACCTCAGCCGCGGTGCGGACCCGACGGACTAACGCCCCGTATTCGATAGACTGACGTTATCCCCTCTGGCAATCCTCAGGAGCACTGCTATGACTTCCAATCCCATCGGTGACCCCGGTCACGGACACTCGCCGGCTGCATGGACCGCCGTGCTGATCATGCTCGTCGCGATTGCCGCGGGCACCGTCGGCCTGTTCATCGACCAGCTCGTCGTCGTGTACGCCTCGGCCGTGCTCCTCGTGCTGGGGCCCATCGTCGGTTTCATCGTCTCGAAGGCCGGCTACGGCGTGAACGGACCGAAGTACCAGCCCAAGGGTCACTAATGTCGCTCCTCGCCGACCTCACGGCCGGTGCGGTGGCGGATGCCGAGTCGCGCCGCGCGGAGCTCTCCCTCGCAGAGGTGGAGCGCCGCGCGGCCGCTCAGTATCCGGCACTCGACGCCGTCTCGTTCCTCACGCGCGGGGAGACCATCCGCGTCATCGCCGAGGTCAAGCGCGCGAGCCCCTCGCGCGGCGACCTCGCGGCGATCCCGGATCCGGCGCTGCAAGCCGCGCGCTACGAGGCGGGCGGGGCGAGCGCGATCAGCGTGCTCACCGAGGGCCGCCGTTTCAAGGGATCGCTCGATGATCTCACTGCGGTGAAGCAGCGCGTGTCGCTTCCCGTGCTGCGCAAGGACTTCATCGCATCGCCCTACCAGGTTGCCGAGGCTCGCGCCGCCGGTGCCGACCTCGTGCTTCTGATCGTCGCGGCGCTCGACCGGAAGACGATCGGCGAGCTTTACACCCAGATCGTAGAGATGGGCATGACTCCGCTCGTCGAAGCCCATTCGGCCGACGAGGTCCAGATGGCCGCCGATCTCGGCGCCCCGATCATCGGCGTCAATGCTCGTGATCTGAGCGACTTCACGCTCGACCGCGACCTCTTCGCGCGTTTGGCCCCCGGGATCCCCGACGGCACGATCCGGGTGGCGGAATCCGCGGTATCGACCCCCGACGACGTCGTGCACTATCGTCATGGCGGTGCCGACGTGGTGCTCATCGGCGAAGCGCTCGTCACGGGCGACCCGGTCGCCACTCTGGACGCCTTCATCTCGGCGACGGAAGGAATCTCATGACTCTGCGGGATCAGCCAGGGCCGTTCTTCGGCGAGTTCGGCGGACGGTACATGCCCGAATCCCTTGTCGCGGCGCTCGACGAGCTCACCCTCGCGCACGCCGAGGCGATGGCCGACCCGGCGTTCCGCTCGGAGCTCGCGGGTCTCCTCAGCGAGTACGCGGGACGCCCGTCGCCGCTTACGGAGGTGCAGCGCTTCGCCGAGCACGCGGGCGGCGCGCGCATCTTCTTGAAGCGCGAAGACCTCAACCACACCGGCAGCCACAAGATCAACAACGTCCTCGGCCAGGCGCTGCTCACGAAGCGTCTCGGGAAGAAACGCGTGATCGCCGAGACGGGAGCCGGCCAGCACGGCGTCGCGACCGCGACGGCGGCCGCGCTCTTCGGCCTCGAGTGCACGATCTACATGGGCGAGGTCGACACCGAGCGCCAGGCGCTCAACGTGGCTCGCATGCGGTTGCTGGGTGCCGAGGTCGTCGCCGTCAAGGCCGGCTCCCGCACACTGAAGGACGCGATCAACGAGGCCCTGCGCGACTGGGTCGCAACGGTCGACCGCACCAACTACATCTTCGGGACGGCGGCGGGCCCGCACCCGTTCCCCGCGCTCGTCCGTGATTTCCAGAAGGTCATCTCGGAGGAGGCGCGCGAGCAGATCCTCGAGAGGACCGGTGGGCTCCCGACCGCGGTCGTGGCGTGCGTCGGCGGCGGCTCCAACGCGATCGGCATGTTCGACGCCTTCATCGACGATGAAGACGTGAAGCTCTTCGGCGTCGAGGCGGCGGGAGAGGGCGTCGACACCGAGCGCCACGCCGCCTCGATCGAGCGCGGACGCCCGGGTGTGCTGCACGGGGCGCGCACCTACGTGCTGCAGGACGAGGACGGCCAGACGATCGAGTCGCACTCGATCTCGGCCGGTCTCGACTACCCCGGCGTGGGACCGGAGCACGCCTGGCTCGCCGCCACCGGTCGCGCGACATATATCCCGGCGACGGACGACGAGGCGATGCAGGCGCTGCGCCTGTTGAGCGAGACCGAGGGCATCATTCCGGCCGTCGAGTCGGCGCACGCTCTCGCGGGCGCGATCCGTCTGGGCCGCGAGCTCGGCCCCGACGCCGTCATCGCCGTGTGCCTCTCGGGCCGCGGCGACAAGGACATGGACACGGCCGCACGCTACTTCGGCCTCTACAACGGAGAGGACGCATCGTGACCTCGCGCGTCGAACTCGCCCTGGACCGCGCCAAGGCCGAGGGCCGCGCGGCGTTCGTCGGCTACCTGCCGGCGGGCTTCCCGGACCCGGACACGGCCGTCGAGGCGGCCGTCGCTCTCGCGGACGCGGGCGCCGACGTGATCGAGCTGGGACCGCCCTACAGCGACCCGGTCATGGATGGCCCGATCATCCAGGAGGCGACGAACCAGGTGCTCGAGGCGGGCTTCCGCACGCGCGACCTGTTTCCGCTGATCCAGCGCATCACAGCTCGCACCGACGTACCGGTGCTCGTGATGAGCTATTGGAATCTCGTCCTGCAGTACGGCGTCGAGCGCTACGCGGCGGACCTCGCGGCCGCCGGGGGAGCGGGCATCATCACGCCCGACATCACACCCGACGCCGCCGAGGAGTGGATCCGCGCGTCGAACGAACACGGCCTCGACCGCGTGTTCCTCGCGGCCCCGACGTCGACCGACGAACGCCTTGAGATGATCGCGGCGCACTCGAGCGGCTTCGTCTACACCGTCTCGACGATGGGGATCACGGGCGAGCGCGCGCAGCTCGACGAGGCTGCGCGCACGCTGGTCGGACGTCTCCGCGCGGCAGGAGCCGAGCGCGCCTGCGTCGGCATCGGTGTCACGACCGCCGAGCACGTTGCGAACATCGCCGGATACGCCGACGGTGCGATCGTCGGGACGGCGCTCGTGAAGGCGTTGCGCGACGGCGGCGTCGACGGTCTCGCCGCGAAGGCCCGCGAGCTCGTCGCAGGCACACGACGTTAGAGCCGCGCTCACGCGGCTCATGAGAAACAGGATCTACACTTCAGTCATCATGCTGTCTATCCCCGCGCTCCCCGCGAGCATCCCCAGTCCGCCGATCTCCGAGTTCACGTTCGGCAGCCAGTGGACCATCTTCGGGTTCACCTTCGGTCCCTTCACGATCCACATCTACGCGCTGTGCATCCTGGTGGGCATCATCGCTGCGACCATCATCGCGAACCACCGCCTGAGCAAGCGCGGTGCGGAGCGCTGGGTCGTCATTGATATCGGCCTGCCCGCTGTGATCCTGGCCTTCATCGGCGCGCGCGCCTACCATGTGCTCACTCACTGGGGTTTCTACTTCGAACAGGGCCGCGAGTGGTGGAACCCCTCGGTGCAGGACGCCGTGTGGAACATCTGGGACGGCGGCATCGCGATCTTCGGTGCGCTGCTCGGCGGCGGCCTGGGCGCTTGGCTCGGCTGCAAGTGGACGGGCGTTCGTTTCTCGGCGTTCGCCGATGCGCTTGCGCCGGGCCTGATCCTCGCGCAGGCGTTCGGTCGCTTCGGCAACTGGTTCAATCAGGAGCTCTACGGCCTGCCGACATCGGCGCCCTGGGGCCTCGAGATCGATCCGTCGAACAGTGCCTTCCCGGCCGGGCTTCCCGACGACACGCTCTTCCACCCCACATTCCTCTACGAGGTGATCTGGAACACCCTCGGTGCGATCGTGCTCATCTGGCTCGGCCGTCGCGCGTCGATGCAGTGGGGTCGACTGTTCGCGGTCTACCTGATCTGGTACGGCGCCGGACGCGTCGTCTGGGAGTCGATCCGCGTCGACCCGAGCCAGGTGTACCTCGGCCTCCGCGTGAACGTGTGGGCCGCGATCTTCGCGGTGATCCTCGGCCTTGTGATCCTCGCCGTCCAGTCGCGCCACACGGGCGTCGAGCCGAGTCCTTACACGGCGAAACATCTCCGTAACGTGACAGACATAAGCTCGGAGGACGATTTCGTCGACGTCAGCGACCCCGCCGGCGCCGAAGATATCGCCGAGCCGTCGCCGCAACCCGCGTCCTGACACCCTCGTCCTCGCAGAGGATACGGATCCAGCCGCTGTGCGGCGATCGGCCCCCGGACATCCCGTCCGGGGGCCCTTACGTATTCACGAGTGAAGGACGTCTCATGTACTTCCAGCCTCCCTATGGTGCGAGCGGTGCTTATCCTCCGCAGCAGGGCATGTACAACCCGCGTTTCGAGAAGGACGCGTGCGGCCTGGCCATGGTCGCCACACTGCGCGGCGAAGCGGGACACGACATCGTCGCCCTGGCACTCGAGGCCCTTCGCAATCTCGAGCACCGCGGCGCGGTGGGTTCCGATGCGGGAACCGGTGACGGAGCGGGCATCCTGGTTCAGATGCCCGACCGCTTCTTCCGAGAAGTGCTTCCCTTCGAACTTCCTCCCGTCGGCGAGTACGCAGCCGGCATCGCATTCCTCCCGACCGATCGCATGGCCCGGGAGAAGCAGAAGCGGCAGATCGAACGCATCGCCGCGGTGGAAAACCTCCACGTGCTCGGATGGCGCGAGGTGCCGGTCGACGAGACCCACCTCGGACGCCTCGCACACGAGGCCCTTCCCGCCCTCGAACAGCTCTTCGTCGCGAGCGCGCAGGCCGGCCACGTCGCCCCGCTCAACGGCGTCGCACTCGACCGACGCGCATATCGCCTGCGTAAGCGTGCCCAGCACGAGGCCGGCGCCTACTTCGTCACGATGTCCGCCCGCACGATCGGCTACAAGGGCATGGTCACGACGCTCCAGCTGGAGCCCTTCTATCTCGATCTGCAGGACGAGCGCTTCGCGAGCGAGCTCGCGATCGTGCACTCTCGCTACTCGACCAACACGTTCCCGTCGTGGCCGCTCGCGCAGCCGCTGCGCATGATGGCGCACAACGGCGAGATCAACACCGTGAGCGGCAACCGCAACTGGATGCGCGCCCGTCAGTCGCAGCTCGCGAGCGAGCTACTCGGGGACATGGAACCCCTGCTGCCGATCTGCTCCGACGCCGAGAGCGACTCGACCTCGTTCGACGAGGTGCTGGAGATGCTCGAGCTCACGGGCCGCAGCCTGCCGCACGTGCTCATGATGATGGTTCCCGAGGCGTACGAGAAGAAGACGGGCCTCGACCCCGATGTGCGCGCCTTCTACGACTACAACGCGGGCCAGATGGAGCCGTGGGACGGCCCCGCCGCGATCCTTGCCACCGACGGCACGCAGGTCGTCGCGACGCTCGACCGCAACGGCCTCCGCCCGGGGCGCTGGACGCTCACGACCGATGGTCTCGTGATCGCGGGATCCGAGACGGGTATCCTCGACCTTCCCGCCGAGCGCATCGCGAGCCGCGGACGCCTGCAGCCGGGCACGATGTTCGTCGTCGACACGGCCGAGCGCCGGATCATCTCCGACGCCGAGATCAAGAAGCGCGTCGCCACGAGCGCGCCGTGGCAGAAGTGGCTCGACGAGGGGACCATGCGCCTCGCGGATCTTCCCGAGCGCGAGCACCTCGTTCACCCCGCTGCGAGCGTTCACCGCCGTCAGCGCACCTTCGGGTACACCGAGGAGGAGCTCAAGATCCTCGTCGGCCCGATGGCGAAGACGGGGGCCGAACCGCTCGGCGCAATGGGATCGGACACCCCGATCGCCGTCCTCAGCGACCGCCCGCGCCTGCTGTTCGACTACTTCGTGCAGCAGTTCGCTCAAGTGACGAACCCGCCGCTCGACTCGATCCGCGAGGAGGTCGTGACGAGCCTCAAGATCACGCTCGGCGGCGAGAACAACCTGCTGACGTGGGGGCCCGAGCACGCGCGCAAGATCGGTCTCGACTTCCCCGTGATCGACAACGACGAGCTCGAGAAGATCCGCCACATCGACCAGGCGATGCCCGGTGCACGAGCGGTGACCATCTCGGCGCTCTACCGTGTGTCCGCGGGCGCGAAGGGCATGAAGAAGCGCCTCGAGCAGATGTACCGCGAGGCCGACCAGGCCATCGCGGCGGGTGCGGAGTTCATCATCATCACCGACCGCGACTCCGACCAGGAGCTCGCGCCGATTCCATCGCTCCTCGCCGTCTCGGCGGTGCACCACCACCTCATCCGCCAGGAGACGCGCATGAAGGCGAGCCTCGTGGTCGAGGCGGGCGACGTGCGCGAGGTGCACCACGTGGCGACGTTGCTCGGCTTCGGCGCGAGCGCGGTCAACCCGTACCTCGCAATGGAATCGGCTGAGCAGCTGGTTCGCAGCGGCGCGGTCACGGGCGTCACGCCCGAGCAGGCCGTCAAGAACCTCATCTACGCGCTCGGCAAGGGCGTTCTGAAGATCATGTCGAAAATCGGCATCTCGGCGGTGTCGTCGTATGCGGGTGCGCAGGTCTTCGAGGCCGTCGGGCTCTCTCGCGAGTTCATCGACGCGTACTTCGCCGGCACCGAGTCGAAGATCGCGGGCGTCGACCTCGAAGTCATCGCGACGGAGGCGGCGGCGCGACACGCGTTCGCCTACCCGACCGATCGGGCGCCGCGTGCGCACGAGCGACTCTGGACGGGCGGCGAGTACCAGTGGCGCCGCGACGGCTCGGCCCACCTGTTCAACCCGGAGACGGTCTTCCGTCTGCAGCACTCCACGCGCACGCGCCGCTACGACATCTTCCGCGAGTACACGAAGCTGGTCGACGACCAGGCCACCTCGCTGAAGACGCTGCGCGGCCTGTTCGAGTTCCGCAAGGGGCTGCGCCGCCCCGTTCCGATCGACGAGGTCGAACCCGTCTCGAGCATCGTCAAGCGATTCTCGACCGGCGCGATGAGCTACGGCTCGATCTCGCGCGAGGCGCACGAAACGCTCGCGATCGCGATGAACCGCCTCGGCGCCAAGTCGAACACCGGCGAGGGCGGCGAGGACGTCGAGCGCCTGCTGGATCCGGAGCGCCGCAGCGCGATCAAGCAGGTCGCCTCGGGCCGCTTCGGTGTGACGAGCATGTATCTCACGCACGCGGAGGACCTGCAGATCAAGCTCGCGCAGGGTGCCAAGCCCGGCGAGGGCGGTCAGCTGCCGCCCGCGAAGGTCTATCCGTGGGTCGCGCGCACGCGCCACTCGACGCCGGGCGTCGGCCTCATCTCGCCGCCTCCGCACCACGACATCTACTCGATCGAAGACCTCAAGCAACTCATCTTCGACCTGAAGCGCGCGAACCCGAAGGCGCGGATCCACACGAAGCTCGTCAGCCAGTCGGGCATCGGCGCGGTCGCGGCGGGTGTCGCGAAGGCGCTCAGCGACGTGATCCTCGTCTCGGGACACGACGGGGGAACGGGCGCGAGCCCGCTGAACTCGCTCAAGCACGCGGGCACGCCCTGGGAGCTCGGCCTCGCCGAGACGCAGCAGACGCTCATGCTCAATGGCATGCGCGACCGCGTCGTCGTGCAGGCGGACGGCCAGTTGAAGACGGGCCGTGACGTCGTGATCGCCGCCCTGCTCGGCGCGGAGGAGTTCGGTTTTGCGACCGCACCCCTCGTCGTCGAGGGTTGCATCATGATGCGCGTGTGCCACCTCGACACCTGCCCCGTGGGCGTGGCGACGCAGAACCCGGTTCTGCGCGAGCGCTTCAGCGGGAAGGCCGAGTACGTCGTCAACTTCATGGAGTTCATCGCGCAGGAAGTGCGCGAGTACCTCGCCGAGCTCGGCTTCCGCTCGATCGACGAGGCCGTCGGCCGCACCGAGGTGCTCGACGTGAACGGCGCGATCGAGCACTGGAAGGCCGACGGCCTCGACCTGACGCCCGTCCTCAACGGACCGGCGTTCGACGAGGATGCGCCTCGCCGCCACGGTCGTAAGCAGGACCACGAGCTCGCCGAGCACTTCGACGTGCAGCTCATCGATGCGGCTCGCGACGTCATCGCCCGCGGCGGCGAGCTCCAGCTCGACCTGCCCGTCAAGAACACCGACCGCGCGGTCGGCACCATGCTCGGTCACGAGGTCACCCTCGCGCACGGCGAGCACGGCCTGGCCAACGGTTCGATCACGGTGAAGCTCACCGGCACGGCGGGCCAGTCTCTCGGAGCGTTCCTGCCGGGCGGAATTTCGCTGACCCTCGAGGGCGACGCCAACGACTACGTCGGTAAGGGACTCTCCGGCGGACAGATCGCGGTGCGGCCGTACCGCGGATCATCGTTCGCGGCGGAGACGAACGTCGTCGCCGGGAACGTCATCGGCTACGGCGCGACGAGCGGGTCTCTGTTCCTCTCGGGCCTCGTGGGCGAGCGTTTCCTCGTGCGCAACTCGGGCGCGACCGCCGTCGTCGAGGGCGTGGGCGACCACGCGCTCGAGTACATGACGGGCGGCCTCGCCGTCATCCTCGGCGAGACGGGCCGCAACCTCGGCGCCGGGATGTCCGGCGGCACGGCCTACGTGTACCGACTCCGCGAGGATCGCGTCAACGCGTCGGCCCTCGCGACGGGCGAGCTCACCCTCTCGGCGCTCGGATCCGCCGAGCGCGAGATCCTGCGCGACATGCTCGAGCGGCACGTCGCCGAGACGGGCTCGGAGCTCGGCGAGCGGATGCTCGCGGACTTCGACACTGAGGCAGACAACTTCGTGCTGGTGACTCCGCGCGACTACGCTGCCGTTCTTTCGACCCGCCAGCAGGCCGTCGACGCGGGGGAAGACCCTGACGGCGACGTCGTCTGGCGCCGCATCCTGGAGGTGACCGGTGGCTGATCCCAAGGGCTTTCTGACCGTGACGGAACGCGAGCTGCCCGCTCGCCGCCCCGTCCCCGTTCGAATCCTCGATTTCAAGGAAGTGTACGAGAAGGGCGACAGTGCCGTCCTGAAGCGTCAGGCAGGTCGCTGCATGGACTGCGGCGTGCCGTTCTGCCATCAGGGATGCCCGCTCGGCAACCTGATTCCGGAGTGGAACGACCTGACCTGGCGCGGCGACGGCCGCGGCGCGATCGAGCGCCTTCACGCGACGAACAACTTCCCGGAGTTCACCGGTCGGCTGTGCCCCGCACCGTGTGAGAGCGCCTGCGTGCTCGGCATCAACCAGCCGGCCGTCACCATCAAGCAGGTCGAGGTGTCGATCATCGATCAGGCGTTCGACAGCGGCTGGGTCGACGCGCAGCCGCCCGCCCGACTGACCGGCAAGACGGTCGCGGTCGTCGGATCGGGGCCCGCCGGCCTTGCGGCGGCCCAGCAGTTGACGCGCGCCGGGCACACCGTCGCCGTGTACGAGCGCGACGACCGCATCGGCGGCCTGCTCCGCTACGGGATCCCCGACTTCAAGATGGAGAAGCACCACCTCGACCGCCGCCTCGACCAGATGCGCGAGGAGGGCACACGCTTCCGTGCGGGTGTCGCGATCGGCACCGACATCTCGTGGTCGGAGCTGCGTCGCCGCTACGACGCCGTCGTGATCGCGACGGGCGCCACGGTGCCGCGGGACTTGCCGATCCCGGGCCGCGACCTCGACGGCGTGCAGTTCGCGATGGACTACCTCGTCGAGTCGAACCGCGTCGTCGCAGGCGACACGGTCGAGGGCCAGACGACGGCCGAGGGCAAGCACGTCATCGTGATCGGCGGCGGTGACACCGGTGCCGACTGCATCGGCACGGCGCACCGCCAGGGTGCGAAGACCGTGACCAACCTCGCGATCGGCAAGCGTCCCGCCGACACCCGGCCCGAGCACCAGCCGTGGCCGACGTTCCCGACGGTGTTCGAGGTCTCCAGCGCGCACGAAGAGGGCGGATCCCGTGAGTACCTGGCGTCGACCGTCGAGTTCCTCGGGGACGAGGACGGCCGCGTGCGCGCGCTGCGCGTTGCGGAGACGGAGTTCGTGAACGGCACCCGCGTTCCCAAGAGCGGCACCGAGCGCGAGATCCCGGCGGACCTCGTCCTCATCGCGATGGGCTTCACGGGCCCGGAGCAGACGGAGCTCTCGGAACAGAGCGACGTGCGCTTCTCCGACCGGGGCAACGTCTCCCGGGACGACCGCTTCGAGACGGACGAGGCCGGAGTGTTCGTCGCGGGCGACGCGGGACGCGGCCAGTCGCTCATCGTCTGGGCGATCGCGGAGGGCCGCTCGGTCGCTGCACGCGTCGACGAGTACCTGCTCGGCGAGACGGTGCTGCCGACTCCGGTCGCACCGACCGACGTCGCAATTCACGTATAAGTCACTCGGGGGCCCGGCGCGCGCGGCGCGTCGGGCCCGCGTTTGCGCGTAGGCTGGGGGTGCGTCCGGAATTATCCGCTCCTGAGGGCACGTGCGGTGCCTCAGTGAGCGAGCGGGCACACACCGAAACCCATGGGCATCTGTGCCCATCAGTGCGGAAGGCAATCAGGTGAGACGAGCCAAGATCGTCGCGACCCTCGGGCCGGCGACCTCGACCAAAGAAACAGTGCGGGAGCTGATTGACGCGGGACTCGACGTCGCGCGATTCAATCTCAGCCACGGCGACTACTCCGTGCACGACAACAACTTCGCGAACGTTCGCGCGGCCGCGGAGGAGGCCGGCAAGCCCGTCGCGATCCTCGCAGACCTCCAGGGTCCGAAGATCCGTCTGGCGACGTTCGCCGACGGACCCCACGACCTCGCCGTGGGCGACATCTTCAAGATCACGACGGAAGATGTCGTGGGCACGAAGGAGATCGTCGGCACGACGTTCAAGGGACTCGCGAACGATGTCGCTCCCGGCGACTACCTGCTGATCGACGACGGCAAGGTGCGCGTACAGGTCGTCGAGACCGACGGCGTGACCGTGACGACGAAGGTCGTCGTCGGCGGCCCCGTCAGCAACAATAAGGGCATCAACCTGCCCGGCGTGGCCGTGAACGTGCCCGCGCTGAGCGAGAAGGACGAGAACGACCTGCGCTGGGCGCTCCGCAAGGGTGCCGACATCATCGCGCTGTCGTTCGTGCGCGACGCCAAGGACGTGCAGCGTGCCCATGTGATCATGGCCGAAGAAGGCCGCCGGGTGCCGATCATTGCGAAGATCGAGAAGCCGCAGGCCGTCGACGCCCTCGAGGAGATCGTCGAGGCGTTCGACGGCATCATGGTCGCCCGCGGTGACCTGGGCGTGGAGCTGCCGCTCGAGGCCGTGCCGATCGTGCAGAAGAAGGCCGTGGCGATCGCTCGCCGTCTCGCCAAGCCCGTCATCGTCGCGACGCAGATGCTCGAGTCGATGATCTCGAACCCGGTGCCGACGCGCGCCGAGACGAGCGACGTTGCGAACGCGGTCCTCGACGGCGCCGACGCGGTGATGCTCTCCGGCGAGACCAGCGTGGGCAAGTACCCGGCGGTCACGGTGCAGACCATGGCCCGCATCGTCGAGTCGACGGAGGACCACGGTCTCGAGCGCATCGAGCCGCTCACCTCGACCCCGCGCACTCAGGGCGGCGCCCTGACCGTGGCCGCCGTCGAGGTCGCCGATTTCGTCGACGCGAAGTATCTCTGCATCTTCACCCAGACGGGCGACTCGGCGCGCCGGATGTCGCGTCTGCGCCCCTCGCGGCCGATGATCGCGTTCACCCTCGCCGAGGAGACGCGCCGCCGCATGCAGCTCACGTGGGGCGTGCGTTCGGCACTCGTCGAGCTCGTCGAGCACACCGACCGCATGTTCCTGCAGGTCGATGACTATCTGCTGTCGAACGACCTCGCACAGGTCGGTGACAAGGTCATCGTCATCTCGGGATCCCCTCCCGGAATCGCCGGCTCGACGAACGACCTGCGCGTGCATCGCGTGGGCGACGCGGTGCACGGCGCCGCGCCCGCATACAAGAAGTAGCGCGGAGCGTCGCGGGATGATGATCCGCTAGGATTGTCATTCTGGCCGGTGTGGCGGAATGGTAGACGCGACGCACTCAAAATGCGTTGTCCACAGGGCGTGCGGGTTCGAGTCCCGCCACCGGCACTCTCCAGACGAATATCCGAGAACCCCGTTGCCTCACACGGTGTGAGGGGACGGGGTTCTCGGCGTATCACGGACGGCGGCATGTATATGCGCGTGCATAATGCACTCATCCGCAGATTTCGCAAGGCCTCCGGCGCCAACTCTCGCCACTTCGTATCGTGTTCGCCATGACTGAACTGCGAACCATGGTCCAGACGGAGATCACGATCAATTCAGGAACGTACCTGCTCGCGCAGAACCAGGATCTCGACGACCTTCGTCGGCGCATCGAGGCAGCCGCGGCGTCCGGGGCGCGATTCGTCACGTTCACGGTCGTCGGCAATCGCTCCGTGAGCGTGCTCGTGACCCCGTCGACGCAAGTGGCGCTGTCCGTGGAGACGGTACAGTTCGATCCGCGGGACACGGGTGACGAAGAATTTCCGTTCGGCGGCCCGTTCGACTTCTGAGCCGGACTCGCGCGTCCATCCGTCGTCACACCCCGGCCGTCATCACACGACGCGCCTGGGAATGCCCACATTTTGACGACGGCGGCTCTCGGATAGGGTCGTGTGTGTTCGATTCCTCCGTCGTCGCACGACGAAGGCGGCGGGATCGTCAAACCTGCCGGAGCATTGAATCTCGTTCGAGTCTTGCGGTCCGCGCGGTTTTTATCGAATTTGAATCCTAGGATGGATGACGTGAGCGAAGAGCAGAACCAGAACGTCGAATCCGCACCGCGTCGTGTCGTGGTGGCAGAAGACGAATCCCTCATCCGGATGGACATCGTCGAGATCCTGCGCGACAACGGCTACGAGGTCGTCGGCGAAGCGGGCGACGGTGAGACCGCAGTGCAGCTCGCGACGGAGCTTCGCCCGGACCTTGTCGTGATGGACGTGAAGATGCCCCAGCTCGACGGCATCAGCGCCGCGGAGCAGCTCAGCCGCGGCAACATCGCGCCCGTCGTCTTGCTGACGGCCTTCAGCCAGAAGGAACTCGTCGAACGCGCTACCGAGGCGGGCGCTCTTGCATACGTCGTCAAGCCGTTCACGCCCAACGACCTGCTTCCCGCGATTGAGATCGCGCTTGCTCGCCACGACCAGATCATCACGCTCGAGGCCGAGGTCGCCGACATGGTCGAGCGCTTCGAGACCCGCAAGCTCGTCGACCGCGCGAAGGGCCTTCTCAACGAGAAGATGGGGCTGTCGGAGCCCGAGGCCTTCCGCTGGATCCAGAAGGCGTCGATGGACCGTCGCCTCACGATGCAGGACGTCGCCAAGGCCATCATCGAACAGCTCAGCCCCAAGAAGGGCTAACCACCCCGCGGGAACATAGATCGCGGCGTTGTCGTCGGTCAGCGGGCTCTCGGCCCGCTTTCCTCCTCCGCCTTGCGCTCTACGTCCCCGCGAAGCGGTGTGGGCCGCGGCGTTGTCGTGGGTTAGGGGGCTCTTGGCCCGCTTTCCTCCTCCGCCTTGCGCTCTACGTCCCCGCGAGACGGTCGCGTGAAAGGGCGGATCCTCTTCGAGGATCCGCCCTTTCACGTTGCTCAGCGCTGGTCGCGGATCGCGTTCGTGATGCGGACCGTCGAGCAGCGGCGGCCGCTGTCGTCGGTCACGACGATCTCGTGGACGGTCATGGTGCGGCCGAGATGGATCGCCGTGCAGGTGCCGGTCACATGCCCGGAGGTCGCGGACGCGGTGTGAGTGGCGTTGATGTCGACGCCGACGGCGTATCGCCCCGGGCCGGCGTGCAGGTTCGCGGCCATCGAGCCGAGGGATTCACCGAGCACGACATAGGCGCCGCCGTGCACCAAGCCGATCGGCTGGGTGTTGCCTTCGACCGGCATCGTCGCCACGGCGCGCTCCGCCGTGAACTCGATCATCTCGATCCCCATGCGGTCGGCGAGAGCTCCCAGCCCGCGCTCCTTCACCCAATCGAGTCCGTCGGTCATGTGGCGCGCCTTCCTAAAGAGGTGATTCTTCCGGTCGTCACGCCTACGCTGGAGGAGTGACGGATCCCACGAAGCCTACCCTGCTCATCGTCGACGGCCATTCGCTGGCCTTCCGCGCCTTCTTCGCCCTGCCGGTCGACAGTTTCGTCAATGCCGAGGGACAGCACACGAACGGCATCCACGGATTCCTGTCGATGTTCCTGGGCCTCCTACGCGACCAGGCGCCCACCCACGTCGCGGTGGCCTTCGACGTCTCGGACCACACCTTCCGCAAGCAGGAATACCCCGAGTACAAGGAAGGGCGTAACGAGACGCCCTCCGAGTTCAAGGGCCAGATCCCGCTCCTGAAGCAGGCGCTCGAGGCCATGAACGTGACGGTTCTCGAGAAGGACGGCTTCGAGGCCGACGACATTCTCGCAACGCTCGCGAAACGCGGATCCGAGGCCGGGTACGACGTTCTCGTCTGCTCGGGAGACCGCGACGCGATCCAGCTCGTCAACGACAAGGTCACGCTGCTCTACCCATCGGTCCAGGGCGTATCGAAGCTGAAGCGCTACGACCCCGAGGCCGTGATGGAGCGCTACGGCGTCCCGCCGCACCAGTACCCCGACGTCGCGGCACTCGTCGGCGAGAAGGCCGACAATCTGCCCGGCGTCCCGAAGGTGGGCGAGAAGACCGCCGTGAAGTGGCTGACGCAGTTCGGCTCGCTCGACGAGATCCTCGCGGGGGCGGAGTCCATCAAGGGCGTCGTCGGTCAGAACCTGCGCGACCACGTCGATGACGTGCGCCGCAACCGCAGGCTCAACCGCCTGCTCGACGACATCGAGGTGCCGGTAGAGCTCGATCAGCTCGAGATCGTCGCTGCGGACGAGAAGGCCGTGCGCGATCTGTTCTCGCAGCTCGAGTTCCGCACCCTGCTGAAGCGTGTTCTCGATCAGATGGGCGGATCCGCGGGGGAGCCCACCGATGATGCTGTCGTGTCGCCGAAACCACAGTCGCTGGCGCCGGCGGAGCTCGCCGCCTGGCTGGCCTCCGCAGAGGGCACCGTCGGCGTGACGGTCGCGATTCAGGACGGCCGGCCGACGGACGTCGGCTTCGCGACGACCGATGCTATCGTCGATGCGGGCTGGAACGATGAGCTCGCCGCGGCGGTCGGCTCCTGGTTCGCCTCGGACGCCCCCAAGGCGTACTGCGACGCGAAACCGCAGCTGAAGGCGCTCGCTCGTGCGGGGGTGCGGGCGGCGGGACTCGCGAACGACGCGCTCATCGCCGGCTGGGTCGCGCGTCCCGCGTTCCCCGACAAGTCGCTCGCGCACCTCGTCGACCGCTACCTCGGCGAGAGACTGCCCGAGGGGGATCCGAACCAGCTTCTCGCGAGCGGACCCTCCGCGGGCGAGCTCGCCTGGTACACCCTGCGTGCCGCCGCAGCCGTCGTCGATGCCCTGCCGGAGAAGGAACTATCGGTGCTGTTCGACATCGAGCTGCCCACGCTCGCAACGCTTGCGGACATGGAGCTCGCGGGTGTGACGGTGTCGCACGAGAAGCTGTCGGCGCTGTCGGCGTCGCTCGGTGAGCGCGCCGCCGACATCGCGGTGCAGGCGTACGCCGAGATCGGGCACGAGGTGAACCTCGGATCTCCGAAGCAATTGCAGCAGGTGCTCTTCGAGGAGCTCGAGCTTCCGAAGACGCGCAAGACGAAAACCGGATACACGACGGACGCCGCCGCCCTGGGCGATCTCCAGCAGAAGACGGGGCATCCGTTCCTCGGCCAGTTGCTTGCGCACCGCGAAGCGACGAAGCTCAAGCAGATCGTCGATGGCCTCGACCTCGCGATCGCGCCCGATGCGCGCGTGCACACGACGTACCTCCAGACGGGCAGCCAGACAGGGCGCCTGTCGAGCACGGACCCCAATCTGCAGAACATCCCGGTGCGCACGGAAGAGTCGCGGCACATTCGCGCCGCCTTCGAGGTCGGTGAGGGTTACGAGACTCTTCTCACGGCCGACTACTCGCAGATCGAGATGCGCATCATGGCTCATCTCTCGGAGGATCCCGGCCTCGTCGAGGCGTTCAAATCGGGCGAGGACCTGCACCGCTACGTCGGTGCGCAGGTCTTCGGCGTCGATGCGGCCGATGTCACGAGCGAGATGCGTAGCAAGGTCAAGGCGATGAGCTACGGCCTGGTGTACGGCCTGAGCGCTTTCGGCCTCGCGAAGCAGCTCGGCATCGAGCAGAAGGAGGCCAAGCAGCTCATGCTCGGCTACTTCGAGCGCTTCGGCGCCGTCCGCGACTACCTGCGGGCCTCCGTCGAGAAGGCGCGAGAGGACGGCTACACCGAGACGATCTTCGGTCGTCGTCGCCCGTTCCCGGATCTCACGAGCCCGAACCGCGTGCTCCGCGAGAACGCCGAGCGCGCGGCGCTCAACGCGCCAATCCAGGGCAGCGCCGCCGACATCATGAAGATCGCGCTGTTCCGGATCCACGAAGACCTTCGCGAGCTGAAGTCGCGCCTGCTGCTGCAGATCCACGACGAGGTCGTGGTCGAGGTCGCTCCGGGCGAATGGGATCGCGTCGAAGAGATCGTGCGCGCACGCATGGCGGGCGCCGCCAAGCTCACCGTGCCGCTCTCGGTCCAGGTCGGCCACGGATCCGACTGGAACGAGGCGGCTCACTAGACCAGCAGGCGGTACCCCATGCCGGCTTCGGTGATCAGATGCACCGGGGCCGAGGGGTCGGCCTCGAGCTTGCGGCGCAGCTGGGACATGTAGAGGCGCAGATAGCCGGAGTCGGCGACCTGTTCGCTGCCCCAGATCTCCTTCAGCAGATCCTGGCCGGTGAGCAGTGCACCGGGGTGGCGGCAGAGCTGTTCGAGCATGCGCCACTCGGTCGGGGTCAGATGCACCGGCCGGCCGGCGCGCGTGACGATCCGGAGCGACAGCTCGACCTCGACGTCGCCGAACGCGACGGTCGCATCGCTCGGGGCGGTGACGGCGCGGCGCGCGAGCGCGCGGAGGCGAGCCAGCATCTCGTCGATCTGGAACGGTTTGGTGATGTAGTCGTCGGCGCCGGCGTCGAGTGCGTCGACCTTGTCGGCGGATCCGGTGCGACCGGAGACGACGAGGATCGGCACGGCGGTCCAGCCGCGGAGCGCAGGGATCACGTCGACGCCGTCGAGCAGTGGCATGCCGAGATCGAGCACCACGAGGTCGGGCCTCTCCTGTACGGCGACGGTGAGCGCTTCGCGCCCGTCGGAGGCCGTGACGACGTCGTAGCCATGCGCCGAAAGCGTGATGCGCAGCGCGCGGACCAGCTGCGGATCGTCATCTGCAAGGAGCAGTTTCATGAGGGGTCTCCGTCGGCGAGGGGGAGGGCCACGCACATCGTCACGCCGCCGCCCGGGGTGTCATCGAGGTGGAGGCTGCCGCCCATGCCCTCCGCGAACCCGCGTGACAGCGCCAAGCCCAGCCCAAGGCCGGACGCGTTGTCGCGGTCTCCGGCACGCTGAAAGGGCGCGAAGACGGCGTCTCGCCTCTCGGCTGGGATGCCGGGGCCGTGATCGGTCACGAGGATCCGGCACGTCGCTTCGTCGACCTGCGTCGTGATCTCGATGGGTCTGCCTGTGGGCGTGTAGCGCAGCGCGTTATTGATGAGATTGACGAGCACTCGTTGCAGGAGCACGGTATCGGCGCGGATCCTCGTGTCGTCGACGTCGAGGGTGACGGTTCTGGGGCCGAGACCCAGCTCTTCGAGCGCAGCCCCGATCGCCTCATCGGCCGAGACGGTCGCGAGCGACACCGCCAGCACGCCCGCCTCGGCTCGGCTGACGTCGAGCAGGTCGGTGACGAGCCGCGTGAGAGCGTCGAGGCTCTCCGCCGCGGTGTCGAGAAGTTCGGCACGATCCTCATTCGTGAGGTGATGCGTCGCGCGCAGCCCGCCGATGGCCGCCACGGCGGAGGCGAGCGGTCGGCGGACGTCGTGGCTCACGGCCGAGAGCAGGGCACTGCGCACCTGGTCGGCCGCCTCGGCGTTCTCCGCCGCGGATGCGTTTCGAGCCGCCTCCTCCGCCGAGCGCTCAGCGGCGCGGGCGCGCCGCGCCGCCTGGTCGACGATTGCACTGACGACGACAGCGATCGCGACCGAGAGGGCGATGGTCAGCAGATGGATCGGACGTTCGATCGCGATGCTGAACAGCGGAGCCACGAAGAGCAGATCGAGGGTCACCCCGGCGGCCAGCGCGGCGGCGACCGCGGGCCAGAGGCCGCCGATCGCCGCGATCGCGACGACCACCAGCTGATAGCTCAGCACTTCGTACGTGATCGACTCCGGACGACGGATGCTGAGCAGCGCCCAGGTGAGCAACGGGAGGGCGACGGCGGCGACGGCAAAGCCCGCCGCGGTGCGACGCGCGCCGAGCGCGCCACCGGGGCGGTGCCGGATCCGAGCATTCGTCATGTCATGAAGCCTAGGGAGTGTTGCTCAATGAAGCGTCGTTGGGAGCATCGCAGTAAACGTGGCTCCGGGCAACGATCCGGGGGCGGCTCAGCCGCGCTCCGCGTCGGAGCGTCCGGCACGATCCTGGCCTGGCAGGGGTCGCGATCGGCGGCCGTAGACGAGCTCGGACGAGTCGAGCAGCCACGGCACGAGCGTGACAGCGACACCGTGTACCAGCATGAGCCGCGAGGCCAGGCGTCGCGCGCGCCTGTTGTGCAGAAGCACCTCCCACCAGTGCCCGACGATGTACTGCGGGAGGTAGACGGTCACGACCGAGGGGCCGGCCTCCTCACGAAGCGCCGCGATGTAGCTCACGAGCGGGTCGGCATACGCGCGATAGGGCGAGTCGAGGATGACGAGGGGCACGCCGATGCGTAGGTCCCGCCACTGCGCGGCCAGTTCTTCGGCATCGTCCGGGTCGACCGCGACGTGCACGGCCCGGGTCTCGGTATGGTGTGCGGCGATCGCGTAGTCCAGGGCCTTGAGAACGGGCTTCTGCATGCGGCTGACGAGGATGAGGGCGACGTCGCCCGAAGCGCCGAAGCGGGTGGTGTCGTCTACGACGAGCTCGTGCTCGACGTCGCGGTAATAGCGGCGCACGCCGATCATGAGGAACGCGAGGACAGGAATGGCCAGGAAGACGAGGTAGGCGCCGTGCGTGAACTTCGTGATCGTCACCACGATCAGAACGACGACGGTGAGGCTCGCCCCGACCGAGTTGATCGCGAGTCCGGTACGCACCGAGCGTCGTTCGACGGGTTCGAGCGGCTCGGTGCGCAGGCGCCGCCGCCAGTGCCGCACCATGCCGATCTGCCCGAGGGTGAAGGAGACGAAGACGCCGATGATGTAGAGCTGCACGAGGGTGGAGAGTTGCGCGCGCGAAGCGAGGAGCACGGCGATGGCGGTGGCTCCCAGAATCAGCATGCCGTTGGAGAACACCAGCCGATCGCCGCGGGTGTTCAGGCTCTTCGGCGCGTAGCCGTCCTTCGCGAGCACGGCTCCGAGAAGCGGGAAGCCGTTGAACGCCGTATTGGCGGCGAGCAGGAGCACGCACGCCGTCGCGGCCTGTACGACGAAGAACGCGATGCTGCCGGATCCGAACGTCGCGGCCGCGACCTGCGCGATGACGCTGGGCTGCGGATGCGAGCAGTCGAAACCGATCAGGTCGCAGGGATCCTCGGCATAGTGCACGCCCGAGATGAGGGCCAGCGACGTGAGGCCCGCGAAGAGGAAGACGGCCAGGGAACCCATGAGTGCGAGCGTCGCCTGAGCGTTGCGGACCTTCGGACGACGGAACGCCGGAACACCGTTCGCGACCGCCTCGACACCCGTGAGCGCCGAGCAGCCGCTCGAGAACGCGCGGAGGATGAGGAGGATGACCGCAACCTGCGCGAGTTCCGGCGCGTGAACCGCATACTCGGCGCTCGACGCGATAGGGGCGTCGCCGAGCGCCGTGCGGACGAGCCCGGTCACGATCATGACGGCGACGGAACCGACGAAGACGTACGTGGGTATCGCGAACGCGAACGATGCCTCGCGCACGCCGCGCAGATTCACGATGACGATGATGATGACGAAGACGACGGCGAGTTCGACGCGCCACGGTGCGAGATGGGGCACCGCCGAGATGATGTTGTCGACTCCCGAGGCCACCGATACGGCGACCGTCAGCACATAGTCGACGAGGAGCGCGGCGGCAACGACGACGCCCGGGACCTCACCGAGGTTCGTACGCGCGACCTCGTAGTCGCCGCCACCGGACGGATAGGCGCGGATGAGCTGGCGGTAGCTCAGCACCACGACGACGAGCAGAAGCACGACGATCGCGGCGATGAGCGGGGTGAAGGCGAGCAGTGCGAGGCCGCCCGTCAGCAGGATCATCACAAGCTCCTGCGGTGCATAGGCGACGGAGCTGAGCGCATCCGACGCGAAGATGGGCAGGGCGCGGCGCTTCGGGAGGAGCTGTTCGGCACCCTCGTCGGAGGCGATCGGCTCACCGAGAAGTATCCGTTTGACCGAGGTCGCCTGCTCGGCGCCCTCTCGAATGTTGTTCGTCACGTGCGGTGACGCTACGCCGATCGAGGCGGGCGTATCGCGATCCTCACGATATCCATACGGCGCGGGCCGGTTTCGTCACGCGATGCTTACGGGAGGGATAGCCTGGGGAGGATGTCCGAGATCCTGCGCTCCCAGACCCCCATCGATGCCCTCGCGGAAGAGTGGCTCGATACCCTCGTCGACCTGGACCCGGTGACGGGCACCTATATCGGTCGCACCGACGGCGACGACCGCTACGGCGACTACAGCCCGGCCGGAGCCGACGCATTCGCCGAGGCCGCCCGTGCGACGCTGACGCGCCTCGAGGCGCTCGAGCCCGTCGACGATGTCGACCGCGTCACGAAGGCGGATCTGTCGAGCGAGCTCGAACTGGAGCTCGAACTTCACGCGGCCGGCTGGCATCTGCGCGACGTCAACGTGCTGGAATGCCCTGCACAGCAGATCCGGCAGGTCTACGACCTCATGCCGACCGAGACCGACGCCGATTGGCATAACGTAGCGGCTCGTCTCGCCGCCGTGCCCGCGGCGATCGACGGATACATGGCGACGCTGCGCGAAGGGATCCACAGCGGAATCGTTCCCGCGGTTCGTCAGGTGCACGAGGTTGCGGAGCAATCGCGATCGTTCGCATCGGACGGAGGCTTCTTCGACCAGCTGGTCGACGGAGCCTCGGTTTCCGGATCTCTGCGCGGTGAACTGGCCGAGGGAGCGGCCGCCGCCCGCGCGGCATATGCGCGCCTCGCGCGTTTCTTCGACGGCGTCCTCGCGCCGGAGGCGAGCAGCGTCGACGGCGTGGGCCGCGAGTTGTACGCGTTGCACTCCCGCCGTTTCCTGGGGGCAGCGGTGGACCTCGACGAGACCTACGAGTGGGGCCTTGAGGAGCTTGCTCGGGTCACGGCGGAGCAGGAGCGCGTTGCGCAGGAGATTCTGCCGGGGGCCACAGTCGAAGAGGCCGTCGCACATCTCGAGGGCGACGTGTCGCGAAAGCTCGTCGGCACCGAGGCCCTGCGTTCGTGGATGCAGGAGACGGCCGATCGCGCCGTCGCGGAGCTGGGGGAGTCGCACTTCGACATCCCCGACGAGGTACGCCGCATCGAGTGCATGATCGCGCCGACGACCTCGGGCGAGATCTACTACACGGGCCCCAGCGACGACTTCTCTCGCCCGGGCCGCATGTGGTGGTCGGTGCCGACGGGCGTGGAGACCTTCGACACCTGGCGCGAGCTGACGACCGTCTATCACGAGGGTGTCCCCGGCCACCACCTGCAGATCGGTCAGGCCGTATACAACCGCGGCGAGCTGAACGCCTGGCGCCGCATGATCGCGGGATCGTCTGGGCACGCGGAGGGCTGGGCGCTGTATGCCGAGCGCCTCATGGAGGAGCTGGGATATCTCGATGATCCCGCCGCGCGCCTGGGCATGCTGGACGGCCAGCGGATGCGCGCCGCCCGCGTCGTGCTCGACATCGGCGTGCACCTCGGTAAGCCTCGCCCCGAGGGTGACGGCGTGTGGGATGCGGCGTATGCGCTCGAGTTCATGCGGCGCAACGTCAACATGGACGACGCGTTCGTGCGCTTCGAGGTGAACCGCTATCTCGGGTGGCCCGGACAGGCACCGTCGTACAAGGTGGGCCAGCGGATCTGGGAGCAGATCCGCGACGAACTCGCGGCGCGCGAAGGCGACGGATTCTCCCTCAAGGCATTCCACCGTCGCGCCCTCGACATCGGGGGTGTCGGTCTGGACACCCTGCGATCGGCGCTTCTCGACGCCTGAGTTGCAGTTAAGGTCGCCCCGACATTAACCTGACGACGTGACCACTCTCGACATGCACGCCCCGTCATCGGCCGCCGCGCGGCTCGATCGGGCCCGCTTCGGCCGCCCACACCTCAAGATCCTGTCGGGATCCGGTGTGGGCTGGGCGCTCGACGCCATGGACGTCGGGCTCATCTCGTTCATTATCGCGGCGCTCGGGGCCGAGTGGCATCTCGATTCGGCGACGACCGGATGGATCGCGTCGGTGGGTTTCATCGGCATGGCCATCGGGGCGAGTCTCGGAGGCCTCATCGCCGACAAGCTCGGCCGCCGCCAGGTCTTCGCGATCACGTTGCTCATCTATGGAATTGCGACGGGTGCGTCCGCGCTCGTCGGCGGGGTCGGGGCGCTGCTGGTGCTGCGCTTCTTCGTCGGCCTGGGGCTCGGCTCGGAGCTGCCGGTCGCCTCGACATACGTGAGCGAGTTCGCGCCCGCGAAGATTCGCGGACGTCTCGTCGTCGTCCTCGAGGCATTCTGGGCCGTCGGCTGGACCGCCGCGGCCGTTGTCGGGTATTACGTCGTGCCGCTCGAGAATGGCTGGCGCTGGGCGTTTGCGATCGGCGCGATCCCGGCGGTGTATGCGCTGGTGGTGCGATGGACATTGCCCGAATCGCCGCGGTGGCTCGAATCGAAGGGGCGCTTCGCCGAAGCACAGGCGATCGTCGATCGCTTCGATCGCGGATCCGCGGGCGCCGCGCCGACGGCCTCCGTGGCCTCCGAGCGCACCCGGTTCGTCGACCTGTTCCGCGGCGGCCTCGCGCCGCGGACGATCGCGCTCTGGGCGGTGTGGGCGTTCGTGAACTTCAGCTACTACGGCGCGTTCATCTGGATTCCGTCGATCCTGCACGCGCAGGGCTTCGACCTCGTGAAGTCGTTCGGCTACACGTTGATCATCACGCTCGCGCAGCTCCCCGGCTACGCCCTCGCCGCCTGGCTCATCGAGGTATGGGGCAGGCGTGCGACGCTGTCGGTCTTCCTCGTCGGATCCGCCGTCAGCGCGATGCTCTTCGGCACCGCCGGCGAGGTCTGGCAGATCCTGCTCTTCGGCTGCTTGCTGTCGTTCTTCAACCTCGGGGCGTGGGGCGCCCTCTATGCGGTGAGCCCTGAGGTGTACCCGACCTCGGTGCGCGCGACGGGCGCGGGGGCCGCAGCGGCCGTCGGACGCGTCGCGTCGATCGTGGCGCCGCTCTTCACGCCGTGGGCGCTCGAGCTCGGCGGTGCCTCGCTCGTGTTCACGGTCTTTGCGATCTGCTTCGCGATTGCGGCGGCCTCCGCGTGGGGGCTCAGCGAGCTCAAGGGGCGATCACTCGCCTGACCGGGCGCAGAACGGCCTCGGGAAGGTTCCCGAGGCCGTTCTGCGCTTCCTGGGCGCCCTCCTAGCGACGCTTCTTCCTGCGGCCCTTCAAGACGCTGATCGCGCCCGTCTGCGGAAGGGTGATCGAGGTGGTGATGACGGCGTCCACGGCGTCGGACCCCTCGTGTGGCCCGATGAGCGCGATCGGCGTCGTGTCGGTGAGCACCTTCGGGTTGACGGGGGCATGCGCGAGCTGACGGTGGGCGCGAATATACGCCGGAATCAGGATGACCACGGCGCCGATCCAGGCGACCGGATTGCTCCACGCGACGCCCACGAAGCCGAAGATCGCGCCGAGAACCACGGCTGCCAGGGTGCGCATGCCGAGTTCGACGGCGCCCGTGATGGTCGGGATAAGGGTGTGGCTGAGCCCCTGGAGCGCACCGCGGGTCACGAACAGGACGCCGAGGATCCAGTAGGTGAGCCCGTTGATGATGAGCATCGTGTGCGCGAGATCGACGACGGGCTCGGCGTCGTCGCCGACGAAGACGCGCACGACCGGCGCACCGATCACGACCATCAGCACGCCGAGGAAGGCCGAGCCGATGATCGACATCCAGATCGCCTGCGTGACGCCGCGGCGGATGCGGTCGGGGCGTCCTCCGCCGTAGTTCTGCGCGACGTACATCGAGACCGCGAGGCCCAGCGACGCGAGGAATGCGCTCGCGAGGCTGTCGATACGCGACGCCGCCGTGTAGGCCGCGACCGATTCGGCTCCGAGGGAGTTCAGGCGCACCTGGACCGCGATGATCCCGAGCGAGATGATCGACGCCTGGAATCCCATAGGCAGGCCGAGGCGCAGGTGCTCGGCGAGGTCGTCTCGGGCCACCCTGAAGTCGGCGCGCGTGACGTGCAGCACCGGCAGGCGGCGACGCACATACTCGAGCGTGAGAATCACGGATACCGCCTGTGACACCACGGTGGCGAGTGCCGCGCCGGCGACGCCCCAGGCAAGAGGGCCGACCATCACGATGACGAGCACGATGTTGAGCAGGCAGGCGAGCACGAGGAAGATCAGCGGCGTGCGCGAGTCGCCGATCGCGCGGATGATCGCCGCGAGGTAGTTGAAGAACATCGTCGCGGCTGATCCGAGGAAGCTCACCTGCGCGAAGGTCGTCGCGTCGTCGAGCAGTTCCGTCGGGGTCTGCATGAGCATCAGGAGCGGGTGGGCGAGCAGGGGAGCGGCGATCGTGAGCACGACGCTCATGCCTGCAGTAAGGATCGTGCCGGTCGCGACCGAGCGCCTTACGGCGGCATGGTCGCCGGCCCCGAAGGCCTGCGCGGTCGGGATTGCGAAACCGCTCGTCACGCCGAGCGCGAAGCCGATCAGCAGGAAGATGAGGCTGCCCGTGGCGCCGACCGCGGCGAGGGCATCGACACCCAGGTGCCGGCCGACGACGACGGTGTCGACGAACTGATACAGCTGCTGCACCACGTTGCCGATGAGCAGGGGGATGGAGAAGGCGAGGATGACGCGCCACGGCGCGCCGGTCGTGAGTGTAGAGGACACAGCAACTCGAGTCGATCGAATGATGGGATGAGGGGCTGCGCACGCGACGGTGCGATCGGATGATCTTATCCGGACGGGCAAGGGAGAGTCGAACGGCGCGCAAGGCGGTTCTTCATAGAATGAGGACCGTGACGAGCGTGAGATACGTGGCCATCGGCGACAGCTTTACCGAGGGCGTGGGAGACGAGCGAGCCGATGGCACGCCGCGCGGCTGGGCCGATCTCGCCGCCGAAGGCTGGGCCGCCTCGCTCGGCGAGTCGATCGAGTACGCGAACCTCGCGATTCGCGGCAAGCTCGCCTGGCCCGTCGTCGACGGGCAACTCGAGGCCGCGCTCGCGCTCGGGCCTACGCACCTCTCGTTCAACGGCGGCGGCAACGACATGCTGCGCCCGGGGACCGACCTCGAACGCATCGTCGACGCCTTCGTCACGGTCGAGCGTCGCTGCCGCGAGAACGGTGTGACGCCGATCCTCCTGGCCGGCGCGGATCCGTCCGGGGGACTGCCGATGTCGAAGCTCATCCGGCGTCGCGGCGATGCGTTGACGGCGGCGGTCACCAACCGCCTCCGCCGCACGGATGGTATCGTCTGGGCCGTCAACTGGACGGATGCGGCCCTGCGGGATCCGGCGTTCTGGTCGCCCGACCGCTTGCACATGAACGCGCGCGGACATCACCGCGTGGCTGCCCGCGTGCTCGACGCCCTCGGGCAGCGGGCGCCGGAGGGCTGGTGGGACCTGCCCGAGCAGGGCCAGCCGCACCTCGGCACGCGCGACTACTACCGCGACCACGTCGCGCCGTGGGTCAAGCGTCGCCTCACCGGCCGGTCCTCGGGCGACGGCCGCGCACCCAAGTACGGCGAGTGGATCACGGTCGCGCCCTGACGGGAGATCCGGTCCGGCGCACGTGATTCTCGTCAGCGGCGGGCGCGCTCCGTCGCTTCGCGGAGCGCCTGTCGCTCGGCCTTGCGGGCGTCCCGCACGGCCTTCTCCGCATCGCGCACCGCCTTTCGCGCCTCTCGAACCCGCTTGTCGCCCTCGATGTCGGGCGAGTCCGCTTCGGCCCATTCGTCGATGCTGACATGGGGCTCGCCGTCGTCGAGCGCGGCGATGTAGCTCTCGACGCCGTCCAGGATCCTTTCCACTCCGAAACGGAACGGATCGGCCGTGGCAACGAACACGCCGTCGTCGATCGCGCGGCGGAGCGAAGGGAACTCGTCTGCCGTGACGACGCGGTCGAAGAGCGCCGACTCGCGAGCGGACACCTCCTCGGGTGTGAGGCCCGTGACCCGCGATTGCTCGGCGTAGCCCGCGAGCACCATTCCGTACCAGCGTGCGTGTCCGGTGACGGACAGTGCGACGGCGACCCGCTCGTCGGCGGTGAGCGGAGTGTTCTCGAGGGACGCCAGACCGGCGTCGAGCCACGCCGAGCTGTTGGGCGTGATCGGGGAGCCGGTGATCGGGAGCGCAAGCATCCACGGGTGTCGCACGTACACGAGCACCTGCGCCTCGAACAATGCACGGAGTCGGTTTCGCCACCCCTCTTCGTCGAGGTGATTCTCCGGCGGAATCCCCGTTGCCTCTTCCTGCATGAGCAGCAGAAGGTCGTCCTTCGCGCTCACGTAGCGGTATAGCGACATCGGGGTGAAACCCAGCTTGGCGGCGACCGCCGCCATCGAGACCGCGCCCAGCCCTTCGGCATCCGCGAGGTCGACCGCCGTTTCGACGATGCGCTCGACGCTCATCTCGCGCTTCGGTCCGCGTTGCGGATCCGCGGCGATGCCCCAGGCCAGGGCGATCCCGCGCGGCAGTTCCGGTTCGGTTTCGGTCATACGTCCATGCTACTTCTGTGTACCTCATAAACCGTGTGTTATGGTCATACACAGTGCGTATCTGCCATATACAGTTTACGCGTTAGAGGGAAGGGAATCCCATGTCCACTGCAATCCACGTGCGCGGCCTGCGAAAGGAGTTCGGCGGCCGCGCGGTCATCGACGGGCTCGATCTCACGGTCGAGCGCGGCGAGATCTTCGCCTCCTGGGGGCGAACGGCGCGGGTAAGACAACGACCATCAGCATCCTCACGACGCTCACCGCGCCCGACGGAGGCGCGGCGTCGGTTGCGGGCTTCGATGTGCGGACGCGAGCGGGGGACGTGAGGCGTCGCATCAGCCTCACGGGGCAATCGGCCGCGGTCGACGACGCCCTCTCCGCCACCGAGAACGTCGTCATGTTTGCGCGGCTCGCCGGCCTCAGCGCCGCCGAAGCGCGCCGCACGAGCGCTGAGCTGCTCGCCCGCTTCGACCTTTCGGATGCCGCCGGGAGGCGTGTGCGGACGTACTCCGGCGGCATGCGTCGGCGCCTCGACCTCGCGCTCAGCTTCGTCGTCACTCCCGAGGTGCTCTTCCTCGACGAGCCCACGACAGGCCTCGACGCGCGAAGCCGCCGAGACCTGTGGGCCCTGATCCGCGCGGTCGCGGCGGCGGGTACCACCGTGTTCCTCACCACGCAGTACCTCGAGGAGGCCGATGCACTCGCCGACCGCATCGCGGTGTTGAACGCCGGAAGAATCGCGGCGACGGGCACACCGGCCGAACTGAAGAAGACGATCGGCGGTAACACGGTCGAACTGCGCGGCGGCGACGGCGAACTGATCCGGCGCGTGCCCACCGACGGCACGATCGCGAGCGTTCGCGACGCGCTCGATCGTCTCGACGGCCTCGGCGCGCAGGGCACCATCGAGGTTCGCCACCCGTCCCTCGACGATGTCTTCCTCGCCATCACGGAATCCGACAACGCCACCGCATCCCACAACGCCATGAAGGAGCACGCATGAACGGTTCGACCATCGCGATCTCGGCGTTCGCGACGCGCCCGCAGCTGGGCGGGTTCAGTGCGGAGATGATCTTCGTCGGGAGGAGCCTCAGGCATTCGCTGCGCGACGGCGAATCCCTCCTCATGGCGATCATGCTGCCCGTGATGCTCATGCTGATGTTCACGTGGGTGTTCGGGGGTGCGATCGACCCCTCCGGAGAGTACGTGGATTATGTCGTCCCGGGCATCATCCTCACCTGCGCCGGTTTCGGCGCGTCCTCGACCGCGGTCTACGTCGCGAACGACATGCGGACGGGCATCATCGATCGCTTCCGCACCATGCCGGTGCGAGCCGGCGCCGTGCTCACCGGCCACGTCGTCGCCAGCGTGCTGAGGAATCTCGTCGCGACCGCAATCGTCGTCGCGGTGGGCATCGCGGTCGGCTTCCGCCCAGCTGCGGGGCTGATCGATTGGAGCGCCACGGCGGCGCTCATCGCGTTGTACATCCTCGCGATCACCTACCTCTTCGCGGCGATCGGCCTCGCGGCCGGCAGCCCTGAGGCCGCGAATGGATATGGCTTCATTCTGCTCTTCCTGCCCTACCTGTCCAGTGCGTTCGTCCCGGTGTCGAGCATGCCGGATTGGTTGCAGGCCATTGCGGATAACCTGCCGATCACGCCGATTGTGGAGACCATCCGCGGACTACTGATGGGATTGCCTCTCGATGCAGACCCGTGGTGGGCGATCGGATGGTGTGCGGCCTTCCTCGTGATCGCCGCGGTGTGGGGCGCATGGCTCTTCCGCCGGAAGGCGGCGCGCCGCTGAAAGGTCGTCCGGGGCCTGGCGGGAATGAATCCCGATCCATGTTGTTGAATGAAAACATGAAGAAGATCGGGTTCCTCTCGTTCGGGCACTGGACGCCGCACCCTCAGTCGCAGACCCAGTCGGCGAGCGACGTGCTGCACCAGTCCATCGACCTCGCGCAGGCCGCGGAAGACATCGGTGCCGACGGCGCGTACTTCCGGGTGCACCACTTCGCGCGCCAATTGGCGTCGCCCTTCCCGCTGCTCGCGGCGGCCGGGGCGAAGACCAGCAGGATCGAGCTCGGCACGGGCGTGATCGACATGCGCTACGAGAACCCGATGTACATGGTCGAAGACGCGAGCGCCGCCGACCTCATCTCGGACAACCGGCTTCAGCTCGGGGTCTCGCGCGGCTCACCCGAGCAGGTGATCGACGGGTGGAAGTACTTCGGCTACCAGGCAGCGGAGGATGACCCCACGGGGGCGGACGCAGCTCGCCAGAAGACCGAGCTCTTCCTGCAGCTCCTCGAGGGGCAGGGCTTCGCTCAGCCGAACCCGCGCCCCATGTTCCCCAACCCGCCCGGCCTCCTTCGACTCGAGCCCACGAGCGAGAGCCTGCGCCAGCGCGTCTGGTGGGGCGCCGGCTCGGACGCGACCGCGGTATGGGCGGCCGAGCAGGGCATGAACCTCATGAGCTCGACGCTGAAGAACGATGAGACGGGCGAGCCCTTCCACGTCCAGCAGGCGAAACAGCTGCGTGCCTTCAAAAAGGCGTGGGACGCCGAGAAGTGGGGCTTCGAGCCGCGTACGTCGGTCTCGCGCTCGATCATCGCGATCACGAGCGACGAGGACCGCCGGTACTTCCTCGGTGGGCACGACAGCGAGGACCAGATCGGCAACATCGACGAGCGCACCCGCGCGATCTTCGGCCGCTCGTACACGGATGAACCCGATCGTCTCATCGAGCAGTTGCGCTATGACGAGGGCATCGCGGAGGCGGACACGCTGCTGATCACTGTTCCCAATCAGTTGGGCGTCGACTTCTCGACGCACGTGATGGAGTCGATCATCACGGAGGTTGCACCGGCCCTGGGCTGGCGTTGAGCGGGAGTATCCAACTGCAACGGAACTGAAGAGTCGTCTGTCAAGTTGCTGTTCGATTTGTTATCGGGTTGTTACCCGGGCGTAGTGTGGCCATCTGAACCGCGAAGGATGGCCACCTGGTCCGCCCCGAGAATCCTTCGTTCCTTAACGTCGATAGCACCGGTCGGGCGGTGATGCAAATGCATCAGGTGGGGCCGTGGAGTTCACTGTGAAGCAGAACCACATCACCCGCACCGCCCCGCGTCGTCTCGCTCGCGGAGGCGCGATCGCCGCAGGCGTCCTTGCGCTGGCAGGCGCCGCGACGTTCATCCCCACGGCGGCGAATGCCGCCGACGGATCCACGTGGGACGCGCTCGCGCAGTGCGAATCGGGCGGCAACTGGTCGATCAACACCGGCAACGGCTACTACGGCGGCCTGCAGTTCTCGATGCCGACCTGGCAGGCCAACGGAGGCGTCGGCAACCCCGCCGACGCCTCGCGCGAGGAGCAGATCCGCGTGGCGGAGAACGTCCTCGCGACGCAGGGCTGGGGCGCATGGCCCACGTGCTCGGCGCAGATCGGCGCGAGCGGATCCGCTGAGCCGGCACCGGCTCCCGCGGCGGCGCCCGAGGAACCGGCGGCCCCTGCGGCCCCGGCCGAGGAACCGGCGCCGCAGGAAGAGGCCGCGCCGGCCCCCGCAGCAGCCCCGGAAGCACCGGCGCCCGCCCCCGCGGCACCCGCAAGCTACGACCTGCCGGACGTCGAGGCGTCCGATGAGACGTACACGATCGAGTCGGGCGACACGCTCTCGATCATCGCCGATGAGCTCGATCTCGAGGACGGCTGGCTGGCGCTCTTCGCGGTGAACCAGGACGACATCACCGACCCGAACCTCATCTTCGCGGGCCAGGAGATCGTGCTGCCCCAGCGATAAGCAGCGCGGAGAAGACGGCGAAGGCCGGTGGACGTGGAGCCCACCGGCCTTCGCGCTGTACGTTCAGCGAATCAGATCACGCCGAAGGCGAGCATCGCGTTGGCCACCTTGCGGAAGCCGGCGACGTTCGCGCCAAGAACGTAGTCGCCCGGGCGGCCGAACTCGTCCGCGGTCTCGAGCGCGTTCTTGTGGATGTTGCGCATGATCTCGGTCAAGCGCTGCTCCGTGTACTCGAACGACCAGGCATCGCGCGACGCGTTCTGCTGCATCTCGAGAGCGCTGGTCGCCACGCCACCGGCGTTGGCGGCCTTACCGGGACCGAACGCGATGCCGGCCTCGCGGAACAGCTCGACGGCGTCGGGCGTCGAGGGCATGTTGGCACCCTCGGAGACAGCGATGACGCCGTTCTCGAGGAGGGTCTTCGCATCGCGCGCGTTCAGCTCGTTCTGCGTGGCGCAGGGGAGGGCGATGTCGCCGGGGACGTCCCAGACGCTGCCGTCCTTCACGAAGCGGGCCTTGCCGCCGCGGCGCTCGGCGTAGTCGGCGATGCGGCCGCGCTCGACCTCCTTGATCTGCTTGAGCAGCTCCAGGTCGATGCCGTCCTCGTCTACGACGTAGCCCGACGAGTCGGACGCGGTGATCGCGGTGCCACCGAGCTGGTGGACCTTCTCGATCGCGTAGATCGCGACGTTGCCGGATCCGGAGACGATCGCCTTGCGGCCCTCGATGCTGGTGCCGCGGGCGCCGAGCATCTCCTGCGCGAACAGGGTGGCGCCGTAACCGGTCGCTTCCGTACGCACGAGCGAGCCGCCCCAGGTGAGACCCTTGCCGGTGAGAACGCCGGCCTCGTAGCGGTTCGTGAGGCGCTTGTACTGGCCGAAGAGGAAGCCGATCTCGCGCGCGCCGACGCCGATGTCGCCGGCGGGAACGTCGGTGTGCTCGCCGATGTGGCGGTGAAGCTCGGTCATGAACGACTGGCAGAAGCGCATGACCTCGCCGTCCGACTTGCCGGCGGGGTCGAAGTCCGAGCCGCCCTTGCCGCCGCCGATGGGCAGGCCGGTGAGCGAGTTCTTGAAGATCTGCTCGAAGCCGAGGAACTTGACGATGCCGAGGTTCACGTTTCCGCGGAAGCGGAGGCCGCCCTTGTACGGGCCGAGCGCGGAGTTGAACTCGACGCGGAAGCCGCGGTTGACCTGGACGTTGTTGTTGTCGTCGACCCACGGCACGCGGAAGATGATCTGACGCTCGGGCTCGCAGAGGCGAGTGAGGATGGCGGCGTCGTTGTATTCGGGGTGGCGCGTCTGCACGACGGCGAGGGAATCGAAGACCTCGCGGACTGCCTGGTGGAATTCGGGCTCGCCGGGGTTACGGGCGAGGACGGTGTCGAGCGTTGCCTGAAGGCTGGAGTCGAGCATAGGTTTCCTTTCTGCGCGGAGCGCTGGAGGCCCGTAAAGGCCAAGAGGAACGAGGTCACCCGGGGGTATGTCGGCTCTTGTGGGGCTGACTCTGCTCATCGTCGAAGCTCCCGCGCACGTTATGCGCCACAGACCAAGTCCGGAGCGATTCTACGGGAAGCGGCCAGGGGTTTCACAACTCGAGAG
>Ga0164243_10000398_pt1 | contig 85521 bp, 73 predicted proteins | sample OricompcompostOP_FD_108781 | JGI IMG/M metagenome (GOLD analysis project Ga0164243, IMG submission 108781) | Organic Plus compost microbial communities from Emeryville, California, USA - Original compost - Organic plus compost (OP) | ecosystem: Engineered > Solid waste > Mixed feedstock >... | reverse complement strand
CAACTTTGAAAGGCCCCCAACCACCAGGTTGGGGGCCTTTCACATACCCACACCCACCCGCATAACCCAGTCGGCCCCCACACGCAGTCCGCCCCACCAAACCGGGCCCACCCCACCAACTAGCCGGCAGGGCAGACCCGAAATGGCGGGGCGGAAGCGATCAGGGCTCTTCGATGAGCTTGTACTCGGCGATCAGCCGGCCCACCTCGTTGTCGGTGAACTTGTCGTACAGCTTCTCGCGCAGGAAGTGCGGCCCGGGCAGCGCCGTCTCCTTGCCGTCGCGCAGCCGCGCGGTGGCGTTGAGCAGCTCACGCACGTCGTAGGTGGAGCCGAACACCTCGGGTACCGCGCGTTCGATGTCGAGTAGGGTGTAGACCGCCTCCATCGGGGTGCGGACCGAGTACTCGGTGGTGAAGATGCAGTCGCGGCTCGGGCTCTCCGAGAACTGTCCGATGAAGGCGAAGTTCACCGAACCCTCGGGCACCACATCCGGGCGGTCACCGGCCTGACGTGGCATGAAGAAGGCCGTGACATACGGCATCATGCACGGCACGGCCTTGGCGCCGGTAGCGGCGAGCTCGTCGATCTGCTCGACCGGGACGCCCATGTGGTACAGCCACTCCCGGGTGATCTCCTCACCGGTGCACTCGGCCATCGGCTTGCCGACGTAGTCGCCGTCGGCATCGGGGAACAGGCCGTACACCCACACCACGATCTGATCGGGAGACTGCTGCTTGAAGTGCGGCTGCCGGTTGACGGTCCAGCTCAGCAGCCAGCTCGAATCCTCGGCGGTGACGATGCCGCCGGTGACCACCTTCCCGCTGAACGGATCGCGTTCGCTGATCTTCTGGATGTACTCCGGGATCCGGGTGTCGAGAGTGGTGACGGTGCACGACTCCCACTTGGTCTTGTCGATGTCGCCGGCGAACACCTCGGGCCGGCCGAACGCCGGATCCTTGGCCGCGATGGTGCGCCACAGGTCCCAGGCCGGAGCCGGACCGGTGTTGAGCCGGGCCGGCGTGTGGTGATCGCCCTCGTCGGAGTTCTCGGTGAGCGAGCCGATGGTCATGAAGAGCAGGTCGTTCTCACCCAGTGCGGTGGTCCCGTCCTCGCCCTTGCGGTTCCAGTGGATCGCGGTGGCCTGTTTGCGGCCGTCGCCCAGGTCGAAGTCGACGTCGGTGACCGTGGTGGAGAAGTGGAAGGTGACGCCCTGGTCGAGCAGCCAGCGGTAGAGCGGCAGGACCAGAGACTCGTACTGGTTGTACTTGGTGAACTTGAGCGCCGAGAGGTCCGGCAGGCCCTTGATGTGATGGATGAAGCGGTGCAGGTAGAGCTTGAACTCGAGGGCGCTGTGCCAGTTCTCGAAGGCGAACATGGTGCGCCAGTAGAGCCAGAAGTTGGACTGCAGGAACTCCTCGCTGACCACCTCCTCGATGCGCTTGTTCTCCATCTCCTCGCGGGTCGCCAGGAAGAGCTTGACCAGATCCTTCTGTCCGGTGTCGGAGAGACCGAAGGTGAAGTTGGTTCCGGCGTCCTCGCCGCGGTTGGTGGTGACCCGCCGCAACGACGAGTTCGGGTCGTCCAGATTGAGCCAGTAGAACTCGTCGAGGACGCTGGCGCCCTCGACCTCCAGCGACGGGATGGAGCGGTACAGATCCCAGAGACATTCGAAGTGGTTTTCCATCTCGCGGCCCCCGCGGATGACGAAGCCCTTCTTCGGCTCCTTGATGCCGTCGAGGGCACCGCCGGGCAGGTCGAGTTCCTCGAAGATGGTGATCTTATCGCCGGCCATCTGGCCGTCGCGGATCAGGAATGCCGCCCCGGACATCGACGCGAGCCCGGCTCCGACGAACCAGGCCGTCTTGTCGTCGACGCCGGCCGGCTTACGCGGCCGTGCGAACGCCTCGTAGTTTCCTGCGCTGTAGTGCATGTGTGATTCCCCTCGTCAATCGGTGTTCGGTGAACGATCAATCAGCATGCCGGCGACCTCGAGGCAGTGAGGTCGCCGGCCGGACGAACAGCGGCGCAGGGCCCGACCGGTCGGCGCGACCGGGGGCCGCTCGCCGCGCAGCGATCAGGTGTAGTCGTAGAAGCCGTGGCCGCTGGCCATGCCGAGCCGGCCCTTGTCGATGTAGTTCTCCTTGAGCCAGGCGCCGAGCTTCTGCTGCTCGGCGTCGCCGCTCATCATGATGTTGTACGGGGTGTTCAGACCGATGACGTCGTAGATCTGGAACGGTCCCAGCGGTGCGCCGGTGGCGATCCGCCAGACGTCGTCGACGCTCTTCGGATCGGCGTAGTCGCCGGCTGCGAGCCCGGCCGCAGCCGAGAGCAGCGGAACCAGCAGGGAGTTGAGGACGTAGCCCGCCTTCTCCTTGTGCATGGGGATGGGCACCATGCCGATCTGCCGACCGAACTCGACCACCTGCTCGAAGACCTCCGGGCTGGTCTCGGGGGTGCCCATGATCTCGGCGGTGTTGAACTGCCACACCCGGTTGGCGAAGTGCATCGCCAGGAAGCGGTCGCTGCGGCCGGTGGACGGGGCGATGTCGCTGGGCAGCAGGGTGGACGAGTTGGTGCAGAAGATCGTGCGCTCGGGGGCCACCTTGTTCAGCTCGGCGAAGATCTGCTCCTTGAGTTCGAGCTTCTCCGGAGCGGCCTCGATCACGATGTCGGCGTCGGCGGCGGCCGAGGCGTAGTCGGTGTGGAAGCTCAGCCGCTTGAGGGCCGCGTCCGCCTTCTCCTGATCGGCGTCCTTCACCTCGGCCAGATAGGTCTTGGCCAGACCGGGGAAAGTGACATCGCGGGCCTTGCCGATGACCTCGTCGTTGATGTCGTAGACCGCGACGGTGAAGCCGGAGTACGCGGTCTGATAGGCGATCTGCGAGCCGAGAACACCCGTGCCGATGACTGTTACCTGCTTGATTTCTGCCATGGCATCGACGTACCCGCGAGTCGCGAAAGGCGCTGCGCAGAAGCACGATTCCGCAGCAACGGCGGGAGGATTCGGGACGATCGGCCCTGTCGGGCATGCGCCCGGAGTCCTCGGTCAGGTCGCGGGCATCGGAAGCTCGCGGTCGGGCCGCACCCGCATCACGACCAGGACTGCGACGACGGCGACGGACAGCAGCAGCAGGGATTCGCGGGCCAGTACGGCCACCGGCATCAGCCAGCCGGCCGGATCGCCGTCGAGCATCCGGTCGCCGGTGGTGGGGCCCTCGGTGACGATCAGCACGAGGGCTGCGGCGGCCGCGAACAGCTGGACCGGCAGTCGCCCGTAGCAGGCCAGGTAGACCAGCGCCGGCAGCAGATAGACCCAGTGGTGGATCCAGCTCACCGGCGAGACCGCCGCCGCCGTCAGACCCACCACCAGTGCGGCCGGGCCGAGCCCGGCGGTGCGGAAGACCCGCTGCGCCGCCCAGAGACCGGCGGCCGCGGCCACCAGTGCGAGCGCCGGCCCCACCGCGCCCGGCAGGCCGTCGACGGCGGCCAGCGCGCCCTGGACGGAGTTGTTGCCCGAGCTGCTGAACAGATCGCCCAGATCGACCTTGTCGGAGAGCTCCCAGAACGTGACGGTGAAGAACGTCCAGGAGGCGTGCGGCAAGACGACGAGCCCGACCAGCGTGGCGCCGAGGAAGCCCATCGCGGTGCCGGCGGCCGCGCGCCACTGCCGGGTGATCAGGAAGAAGGGCAGGAACAGCAGCGGGGTGAGTTTGATCGCTCCGGCCACACCGATCAGGACGCCGCGGGGCATCAGCCGCGCGGCCGCGGTGTCGGTGCGGCGGAAGACGTCGAGGATGCACAGACCCATCAGCAGCAGATTGATCTGGCCGAAGTCGAGGTGGTGGAAGCCGATCACGGTGAAGCGGGCGGCGGTGAGCAGGGCCAGCAGCAGGGGCAGTCGGTAGCGCCGCCGCAGCGGCACGAAGCGGTCGAGCACGTAGGCCAGGGCCAGCAGGTTGGCGATGTTCCAGAGCACGTATGCGGTGTGCGCGGAGAAGCAGGTGGTGGGCCACAGGGCGACCGCCGCGAACGGGGTGTAGGTGAACGGCAGTCCGCTCGGGCCGATGCCCGGACCGAAGACGTCGCCCTGGTAGATGTCGGTGCCGGCGTACGCGGCCCCGGCGGCGTACCGGTAGACGTAGAAGTCGACCGGCGGCACGTGCGGGACGTTCAGCTCGTAGGGCACCACCAGGATCACGGCGGCACCGACCACCACCAGGGCATACGCCCAGGCCGCCAGCCGGGCGCGGTGGCCGGGGCGGTCGGTGGGTGCGGTCACCGCTCCATTGTGTCGGTCGCACCGCGCCCCCGGGCGCGCGGGTGCCGTCCCGGCACGGCCGGTCAGGTGAGCGCGATGTATTTGGTGTCGAGGTACTCCTCGATGCCCTCGCTGCCGCCCTCGCGGCCGATGCCGGAGGCCTTGACACCGCCGAACGGCGCGGCGGGGTCGGAGATCACACCGCGGTTGACCCCCACCATGCCGCTGCGCAGCGCGCGCGAGACCCGCAGCGTCCGGTCCAGATCGCGCGAGTAGAAGTAGGCGGCGAGTCCGTAGTCGGTGCGGTTGGCGCGCTCGATCGCCTCCTGTTCGGTGCGGAAGGTGCCGACCACGGCGACGGGCCCGAAGATCTCCTCGGTGGTGATGGCGCAGTCGTCGGGGACCTGCGAGAGCAGGGTGGGCGGGTAGAAGGCGCCGGGGCCGTCCGGACGCTCGCCGCCGGTGTGCAGCCGGGCGCCGGCGGCCACCGCCTCGTCGACCAGATCGGCCACCCGGTCGCGCTGCTTGACGCTGACCATCGGGCCCACCTCGGTGCCGGCCGCGTACCCGGGACCCATCGTGAGCCCGGCCATCGAGTCGGACAGGCGCCGGATGAACTCGTCGCCGACGCTCTCGGCGACCAGGAATCGGTTGGCCGCGGTGCAGGCCTGTCCGCCGTTGCGCATCTTGGCGGCCATCGCGCCCTGCAGTGCGGCGTCGAGATCGGCGTCGTCGAAGACGATGAACGGGGCGTTGCCGCCGAGTTCGAGGGAGGAGCGCAGCAGCTGCGGTGCGGACTGCTCGAGGATGACGCGGCCGACGCCGGTCGAGCCGGTGAAGGTGACCTTGCGCAGCCGGGGGTCGTTCATCAGGGCGGTGCTGATCGTCGACGCGGAGGTGGCGGTGACCACCGACAGCACACCCGCAGGCAGCCCGGCCTCGGCGAAGACCGCAGCCAGCGCGAGCATGGTGAGCGGGGTCTCCTGGGCGGGTTTGACGATCATCGGACAGCCGGCGGCCAGCGCCGCGCCGATCTTGCGGGTGCCCATCGCCAGCGGGAAGTTCCACGGGGTGATGGCCAGCGCCGGCCCCACCGGCTCCTTGGTCACCAGGATCGATCCGTTGCCGGCGGGAGCCTGCGCCGTGCGCCCGCCCACCCGGACCGCCTCCTCGGCGAACCAGCGCAGATACTCGGCGCCGTAGCTGGTCTCGGCAGCGCTGTCGGGCAGCGCCTTGCCCATCTCCAGGGTCATCAGCGTGGTGAAGTCGTCGGCACGCCCGGTGACCAGCTCCCAGGCCCGCCGCAGGATCTCACCGCGCTCTCGCGGCGGTGTGGCCGCCCACCCCTCGGCGGCCGCGGCCGCCGAGCCGAGGGCATCGAGGGCATCTTGCGCGCCGGCATCGGCGACGGTGGTCAGCGTCTGACCGGTCGCCGGATCGTCGACGTCGAAGCGTGCGCCGGAGGCGGCCTCGCGCGGCGCGCCGTCGATCCAGAGCCCGGTGGGCAGATCGGCGGGGAGATCGGGGCGGGACGGGCTGCCGGAGTGACTCATGATGCCCACGATAGGCCGTCGGGCCGGCCCGCGCGCCGCGCCCGGCGGGCCCGCCCGGGGGTCGGCGGGCGGTCGTTATGCTGTCCGGTGTGCGTCTCGTGATTGCCGAATGCCAAGTGGACTACGTGGGCCGGCTGACCGCTCATCTGCCGATGGCGCGGCGCCTGCTGCTGATCAAATCCGACGGATCGGTGAGCGTGCACGCCGACGACCGGGCCTACAAGCCGCTGAACTGGATGAGCCCGCCGTGCTGGCTCACCGAGGAGCAGGCGCCGGACGGCGTCGACGCCCGGGCGGTGTGGGTGGTCACCAACAAGGCCGGCGAACAGTTGCGGATCACGATCGCCGAGATCGAGCACGATTCGAGTCACGAGCTCGGTGTGGACCCGGGACTGGTCAAGGACGGTGTGGAGGCGCACCTGCAGGAGCTGCTCGCCGAACACGTGACCACGCTGGGGGAGGGCTACACGCTGATCCGCCGGGAGTACATGACCGCGATCGGACCGGTGGATCTGCTGTGCCGGGACGGCGACGGGCAGACCGTCGCGGTGGAGATCAAGCGGCGGGGCGAGATCGACGGCGTCGAGCAGCTGACCCGCTATCTGGAACTGCTCAACCGGGATGCGACGATCGCCCCGGTAACCGGCATCTTCGCCGCGCAGCAGATCAAGCCGCAGGCCAAGACGCTCGCCAACGATCGCGGAATCCGCTGCGTCACACTCGATTACGACGCTCTGCGCGGCACCGAGAGCACCGAGTTCCGGCTCTTCTGAGGTGCCGGCTGGTGGGCCCGTACTCGGGCTGAGGCCGACCGGTCAGGCGTACTTCGAGGCCGGATCGTCGCTGACGGCGGCGTCGTCGTCGAGCAGGTAGTCGCCGGTGTGATCCCGATCGGTCTGCTCGTCGTGGGCGTACTCCGAGTAGCCGGGCTCGTCGTCGACGGTGCCGAGGACGTCGGTCCGCTCGGCGGCGGTGTCGTCGGCGCCGTCGTCGGCAGAGCGGTCGTCACCGCTGCGCGAGGTCCCGCCGTCGCGGAGGTCGGCGAGGTCGAACCGGTCCCGTCCGGTCAGCGGCCGGTTGAGCAGATCCAGGTCGTCGACCGCGGTGGTCGCCACCAGTGCGGCCTCGTCCTCGGAGAGCTCGAGGGCGCCGGGCAGATCGGTGAGGTGTTCGCGCAGAGCCGCAAGGTGATCGAGGACCTGGCGGTGGGCGTCGTGCGCGGCCTGGGCCAGGTCGCGGGAGCGGGCCAGCCGGGCGACGGCGATGTGGTGCGAGGAGCCGCGCAACTGGGCCGCGTCGTCCTGGGCCGCGGCGATGATCGAGGCGGCGTTGTCCCGGGCCTCGGCGAGGGTCTGCTCGGCCTTGCCGGTCAGTTCGTCGGAGTGCTCACGAGCCAGGGCCAGAGTCCGGTCGGCCTGCTGCTGGGCGTCGGCGGTCAGCGCGGCGGCCTCCTGCTGCGCCACCGACCGGGTCTCTGCGGCCTCGTCCGCGGCGTTCTGGCGGACCTCGTCGGCCTCCTCGGTGGCGAGGGCGAGCATCCGGGAGATGCGCTCGGTCATCCCCGCGGTGGTGGTCGGCGGCACCGAGAGCGCGGCCACCTCGTGTTCGAGCTCGGCGATGCGGGCCCGTGCCTCCTCGAGGTGGGTGAACATCTCGTCGGCGTGGGCATGGGCCGAGTCCCGGTCGGCGGCCATCATCGCGACGTCGGCCTCGAGCCGGCGGATGTGGTCGGTGACCTGGTCGCGGTCGTAGCCGCGCATGACGATGGTGAACGGACTGTGGCGGTGACCGGGAGTGGACATGAGTCGACTCTAAGCCGGTCGCGGCGGTAGGGAGTGGATCACAATCGGCGTGTTGCGCTGGGATTTGGTGCTGGTGTGACTTATGTGACTCAGTCTGTGCCGGCTCGTGCGTCGCCGGTCCGGCGCGAGGCGGTCAGTGCTCGGCGGCCGGCTCGACGAGTTCGAGCAGAACACCGCCGGCGTCCTTGGGGTGGACGAAGTTGATCCGCGAATCGGCGGTGCCCCGCTTGGCCGCCGGATAGAGCAGCCGGACGCCGTTGCCGGTCAGATGTGCGGTCACCGCATCGAGGTCGCGGACGCGCACGGCGAGCTGCTGCAGACCGGGACCGTTGCGGTCGAGGAACTTGGCGATGGTCGACTCCGCGGTGAGCGGGGCGAGCACCTGGATGAGGGCGCCGGAGCCGTCGGCCGGGCCGATCATCGCCTCCCGCACACCCTGTTCCTCGTTGACCTCCTCGTGCAGGTTCACGAAACCGAGGTTGGTGCGGTACCAGTCGGCCGCAGCGTCGAGATCGGCGACGGCCACGCCCACGTGATCCACGCCGATCACCAGATCGCCGATCGCGGTCAGCGCATCCGTGGAACGCGCATCAGTGGTCATGGTCACGTCATCCGGGGAACTGTTGCTCATACGACCACGGTAGCGTTAGAGGGGAGACAGCGGCCTTCCGGCCGGTCGAAATCCCCGCTGAGGAAATCCCCGAGGAGTTGTGTGCGGATGTCCGAGAACACCACCGTCATCGTCGCCGGTGCCCGAACCCCGTTCGGTCGCCTGATGGGTTCACTGAAGGACCACTCGTCCGTCGATCTGGGCGCGATCGCCGTCAAGGGCGCCATCGAGCGTTCGGGCGTGCCGGTCGAGCAGATCGACTACGTGATCCTGGGGCAGGTGCTCAGCGCCGGGGTCGGGCAGATGCCGGCCCGGCAGACCGCGGTGAAGGCCGGAATCGGCTGGGACGTGCCGGCCCTGACCATCAACAAGATGTGTCTGTCGGGCATCGACGCCATCGCACTGGCCGACCAGCTCATCCGGGCCGGTGAGTTCGAGGTCGTGGTGGCCGGCGGTCAGGAGTCGATGACCCAGGCGCCGCACCTGCTCAAGGGCAGCCGCGCCGGCTTCAAATACGGCGACACCGCGCTCATCGACCACACCGCCTTCGACGGTCTGCACGACGCCTTCACCGATCAGCCGATGGGGCGGCTGACCGAGGAGTCCAACGACACCGACGGCTTCACCCGGGAGCAGCAGGACGAGATCGCCGCACGCAGCCACCGGCTGGCCGCGGCCGCCGCCGAGTCCGGCGTCTTCGCCGACGAGATCGTGCCGGTGGAGATCAAGCAGCGCAAGGGTGACCCGATCGTCTTCGACACCGACGAGGGAGTGCGGGCCGGCACCACCGTCGAATCGCTCAGCGGTCTGCGTCCGGCCTTCCGTAAGGACGGCACCATCACCGCCGGCAACGCCTCGCAGATCTCCGACGGCGCCGCCGCCGTGGTGGTGATGAGCAAGGCCAAGGCGCAGGAGCTCGGCCTGACCTGGCTCGCCGAGATCGGTGCGCACGGCGTGGTGGCCGGGCCGGATTCGTCGCTGCAGGAGCAACCCGCCAATGCCATCGCCAAGGCCTGCGAGCGCGAGGGCATCACCCCGGCCGACCTGGACCTGGTGGAGATCAACGAGGCCTTCGCGGCCGTCGGCCTGGCGTCGACCCGCAAGCTGGGCATCGACCCGGAGATCGTCAACGTCAACGGCGGCGCCATCTCGATCGGCCACCCGATCGGCACCTCCGGCGCCCGGATCACCTTGCACCTGGCACTCGAACTGGCCCGGCGCGGCGGCGGCATCGGAGTGGCCGCGCTGTGCGGGGCCGGCGGCCAGGGCGATGCGCTCATCGTGCGCGTGCCGAAGGCGTGAGCGCGATGAGTACCTGGTTCGACGTCTCCACCGCCGCCAAGCGCTTCCGGCTGATCGCCGTGATCGAGGCGATCACCTGGGCACTGCTGCTGATCGGCATGGGGCTCAAGTACGGCGCCGACATGGAGTCGGCGACGATGGTACCCGGCTCGCTGCACGGCGCCGCGTTCATCGTCTACCTGCTGATCACCGTGCTCTCGGCCCGCTCGCTGAACTGGTCGTGGAAGGTGACGCTGCTGGCGCTGGTCGCCTCGGTGCCGCCGTTCTTCTCCGTGATCTTCGAGATCTGGGCCCGTCGCACGGGCCGGCTGGGCGAGCTGTCGGCGCCGGCCGGCGAGGCGGCGGTCTCCGGCGAGAGCGCCGTCACCGCGTCCTGACCGGGCAGCGCGATCCACGACCGTCCCGAGAGTGAGAGACTGACAATCGTGAGCAGACCAGTGAATCCTCAGCAGGCCGCGGCCGCCGCCGCGGCGATGTCCGGTGCCGTCGATCTGTCCGTCCTGGCCGAGCGGGCCGACGCGCAGCGGCGTGCCGCGAATGCGCCCGCATCGCAGGCGCCGGCCGACGGCGCCCCGGCCGGCGGGGCCGCCGATGCCGTGATCGACGTGACCGACGCGACCTTCCAGACCGAGGTGATCGACCGCTCGGCCCGCCAGCTGGTGGTGGTGGACCTGTGGGCCACCTGGTGCGGCCCGTGCAAGCAGCTCTCCCCACTGCTCGAATCGATGGCGCAGGCCGCCGGCGGGCAGTGGGTGCTGGCCAAGGTCGACGTCGACGCCAATCCGGGCATCGCGCAGGCCTTCGGCGTGCAGTCGGTGCCGATGGTGGTGGCGATCGCCGCCGGCCAGCCGGTGGCCGCCTTCAACGGGGTGCAGCCGCAGGCGCAGATCCAGGGCTGGCTCGACGAGATCCTGGCCAAGGTCGGCGGGGCGCTGACCGGGGCGCCGGCGCCGGAGGGACAGCCCGAGGAGCCGGAGGAGGATCCGCGGATGGTCGCCGCCGAGGAACTGCTCAACAGCGGTGACATCGACGGTGCGCTGGCGGCCTATCGGGCCGTGGCCGAGGCCGAGCCGAACAATCTCGAAGCCGCCTCGGTGGTGCGGAACCTGGAGTTCGTCAACCGGGCCCAGGGACACGATCCGGGCATCGTGGAGACCGCGGCGCCGGGCGACGTGGACGCCCAGCTCGCCGCCGCCGACGTGCTGCTGCTGGGACAGCGACCGGAGGAGGCCTTCGAACGGATCCTGGCCACCGTCCGGACCACCACCGGTGACGACCGCGATCGCGCCCGGACCCGGCTGCTCGAACTCTTCGAGCTCTTCGACCCGGCCGAGCCCTTCGTGGTCTCCGCCCGCCGCAAACTCGCCGCCGCCCTCTACTGAACCGCGCGGCCGGCGGGCTCAGCCCGCGGCGGCGGGGGTGAGGTAGACGACGGACTGGGCGGGCAGAGTGACGGTGGCACTGCACGGCCGGCCGTGGCTCGGCACGTCCACCGTGTGCACCGAGCCCAGATTCCCCACGCCCGAGCCGGCGTAGTCCAGGGCCGCGGTGTTGAGGATCTCGGTCCAGCGGCCGGGCAGCGGGAAACCGATCCGGTAGTCGTACAGATCGCGGCCGGAGAAGTTCACCAGCACCGCGACCAGCTCACCCGGCGCGGTCGCTCCGGGCGCGCTGCGGCGCAGGAAGCCCAGCACCGCATTGGTGGCGTCCTGCGCATCGAGCCACTCGAACCCCTCGGCGCTGCCGTCGCCGGCGTGCAGGGCCGGCAGCCGCCGGTGGAGGCGATTGAGGTCGGTCACCAGATCGGCGATGCCGCGGTGTCCGGGGTCGGCGAGCAGCTCCCAGTCGGGGCCGGCCACATCGTCCCACTCGGCGCGCTGACCGAACTCCTGTCCGGCGAAGAGCAGTTTCTTACCCGGATGGGCCCACTGGTAGGCGAGCAGACCGCGCACACCGGCGGCCCGGTCCGGTCGGGGCAGCCGGGTCAGGAGCGTGCCCTTGCCGTGCACCACCTCGTCGTGGCTGAGCGGGAGCACGAAGCGCTCGCTGCCGGCATAGCCGAGGGAGGCGATCAGCCGCTGCTGCTCGAGTCCGCGCCGTTCGTGCGGCAGCGCCAGCACCGAGAGCAGGTTGTTCATCCAGCCCAGATCCCATTTGAAGTCGAAGCCCAGGCCGCCGTGCTCGACGGCCGCGGTCACCCCCGGCCAGGCGGTGGACTCCTCGGCCACCGTCAGCACCCCCGGACAGCGCTGGTGCAGGCGGTGATTGAGCTCGCGCAGAAAGCCCACCGCCTCGTCGTTCTCGTTGGTGCCCCGGTCGTTGGGCCGCCACTGACCGGTATCGCGGGAGTAGTCCAGGTACAGCATGGCGGCGACCGCATCGACCCGCAGTCCGTCGAGATGGAACTCGGTGCACCAGTATTCGGCGCTGGCGAGCAGGAACTCGGCCACCTCGGGCCGGCCCAGATTGAAGGCGTAGGTGCCCCAGTCCGGCTGCTCCCGGCGCAGGGGGTCGGCATGCTCGTAGAGCGGGGTCCCGTCGAAACGCGCCAGCGCGAACTCGTCCTTGGGGAAGTGCGCGGGCACCCAGTCGAGCAGGACGCCGATCCCGGCGCCGTGCAGCACGTCCACGAAGTACCGGAAGTCCTCCGGTGCTCCCAGCCGGGCGGTCGGGGCGAAGTACGAACTCACCTGATAGCCCCACGAGCCGCCGTACGGATGTTCGGTGATCGGCAGCAACTGCACATGGGTGAATCCGAGGGCGCCGACGTGGTCGGCGAGCAGCCGCGCCAGCTCCCGGTAGCCCAGTCCGGGCCGCCACGACGGCAGGTGCACCTCGTAGATCGAGAGGGGACCGGCCTCGGCGGCGCCGCCGGCGCGCCGGGCCAGCCACTCCTGGTCGGTCCAGACGTACGACGACGGCCCGGCGATCACCGAGGCGGTCTCCGGCGGGCAGGCGGCCGCGCGGGCGAGTGGATCGGCCTTGTCCCGGATCCGGCCGTCGGCGCCGGTGACCCGGAACCGGTAGTGCTGTCCGGGCCGGGCGCCGGGGATCCGCACCCGCCAGTCGCCGTCGCCGCCGGGGGTCATCGGATACTCGGCCCAGCCCTCGTCGCCGAGGGTGCCGACCACGCTCACGGCGCGCGCATTGGGCGCCCACACCCCGAACGCGGTGCCGTCGCCGTCCGGGTGGGCGCCCAGGCGCTGCCAGAGCGGTCCGGCCGGGCGCCGTGTGCCGGGCTGCCGTGCGGTCACGAGGCCGGTGCCCGGGCGGTCAGCCGGGTCAGGGCCGCGCGCACCGTCGCCGGGTCGGTGGTCCGCCAGAACGGCGGCAGCCCCGCCGCCAGATAGCCGCCGTAGCGGGCGGTGGCCAGCCGGGAGTCGAGCACGGCCACCACGCCGCGATCGCCGGTCGAGCGCAGCAGCCGGCCGGCGCCCTGGGCCAGCAGCAGCCCGGCGTGATTGGCCGAGACGGTGAGGAAGCCGTTGCCGCCGTGGGCGTCGACGTCGCGCTGCCGGGCCGACAGCAGCGGATCGTCCGGCCGGGGGAAGGGGATCCGGTCGATCATCACCAGCTGCAGCGACGGGCCGGGCACGTCCACGCCCTGCCACAGCGACAGGGTGCCGAACAGGCAGGTCGGCTCGTCGGCGGCGAAGGTCTCGATGAGGGTCGACGTGGTGTCCTCGCCCTGGCAGAGGATCGGCACGTCGAGGATCTCGCGCAGCGCTTCGGCGGCCTCGCGTGCGGCCCGCATCGACGAGAACAGCCCGAGGGTGCGCCCGCCCGCGGCGGTGATCAGCTCGGTCATCTCGGTGAGCACCGGCTGTGCGAGTTCACCGCGCCCGGGCGGCGGCAGATGCCGGGCCACGTAGAGGATCGCCGAGCGCGGATAGTCGAACGGGGAGCCGACGTCCAGGCCGCGCCAGCCGCCCGCATCGACGTCGCCGGCAGTCGCGCCAGCCGTCGAGCCGGCCGGCGCGGGCGCGTCCGCCGTCCGATGCGGCGGCAGCCCCCAGGTGCGGGCCAGGGCGTCGAAGTCGCCGCCGATGGTCAGGGTGGCCGAGGTGAGAACGACGGTGGCATCGGTGAACAGCGAACTGCGCAGCAGTCCGGCCACCGAGATCGGCGCGATCCGCAGCGTGCGGCGCCGTGTGCCGCCGCGCAGCAGATCCTCGGCCAGCCACACCACGTCGCGCCGTTTGGTCACCTCCGGCTCGGCGAAGAAGGCGAGGATCCGCACCACCGTGTCGTGCAGGGATTCGGCGGCCGAGCGGGCCAGCTGCCGGGCCGCCGCGGCCTGCGGATCGGCCTTGCCGTCCGTGCCGCCGCCCGGGCCGATCTCGGTGTGCACGCTCCAGAGGCGGTCGCGCAGACTCGCCAGGACCTCGGCGGCGCCGGCCGGCAGTCGCAGCCACTCGCCGGTGCGGGCCTCGTCGAGCAGGGTCTCGAGCTGCTCGGCGGCCGCCGCCAGCGCCTCGGCCGATGCGGTGGCGATCAGTTTGCCGGCCCGCCGGGAGACATAGGCGACACCGGTGGTGGAGACCTCCTCGGTGCTCACGCTGGTGATGCGGTCGGCCAGCTCGTGGGCCTCGTCGATCACCACCACCCGGTGTTCGGGCAGGATCGTCGCCGGACTCATGGCGTCGATGGCCAGCATCGCGTGGTTGGTCACCACCACGTCGGCCTGTCCGGCGGTGCGCCGGGCCAGCTCGGCGAAACAGTCCTGGCCGTATTCGCAGGCGGCGGCACCCACGCATTCGCGTGAACTCACCGAGACCTGCTGCCATGAGCGGTCGGTCACCCCGGGCGACAGATCGTCGCGGTCACCGGTCTCGGTGTCCGACGCCCATTCGCGCAGCCGGGTCACCTCGCGCCCGGTGCGGGAGGCCTCGAACGGGTCGAAGAGTTCGGCCTCGGGTTCGTCGGCCACCGAGTGGATCTTGTTCAGGCACAGGTAGTTGGCCCGTCCCTTGAGGATGGCGAACGACGGTTCCTGGCCCAGCGGTTCCGCCAGCGCGGCACAGACGCGCGGCAGATCCCGCTCGGTGAGCTGGCGCTGCAGCGCGATGGTGGCGGTCGAGACGACCACCGGCTCCTCGGCGGCGACCGCGTGCGCCAGGGACGGCACCAGATAGGCCAGCGACTTGCCGGTGCCGGTACCGGCCTGCACCGCCAGATGTTCGCCGGACTCGATCGCCTCGGCCACGGCGCGCGCCATCGCCAGCTGACCGTCGCGACGGGAACCGCCGAGCGCGGTGACCGCGGCGTCGAGCAGTTCGGTGGTTCCGGGCTGCTCGCTCACTCGCGGGCGGTGCCGGTGTACAGCAGTTCGCCCTCGAGCTCGACGCCGGCCTCGGTCAGCCGGGCTGTGGCCCGCGCGGTGCTCTCCGGTGAGATGGCGGCGGTGAAGTTGAGCAGAACCCGGGTGGTCAGCCCGTTCGCGGCGGCGTCGACGGCGGTGGCGGCCACGCAGTAGTCGGCGGCCAGACCCACCACGTCCACGGCGGTGATCCTGTGAGCGGACAGCCAGTCCGCCAGGGTGGTGCCGTCCGGCGCCGCACCCTCGAATCCGGAGTAGGCGGCGCTGTAGGCGCCCTTGGAGAAGACCTCGGCGAACGGCTCGGTGTTCAGCGACGGATGGAAGGCCACGCCGTCGGTGTGCGCCACGCAGTGCGGGGGCCAGGAGTCGACGTAGTCGGGATGCTCGGAGAAGTGATCGCCCGGATCGATGTGGTAGTCGCGGGTGGCGACCACCGTGGAGTACTCGCCGAGGAGTTCGGTCACTGCGCCGGCCACCGCGGCGCCGCCGGAGACGGCCAGTGATCCGCCCTCGCAGAAGTCGTTCTGAACGTCGACGACGATCAGCGCGGTGTCGGCTCTCGGGGTCATCGGCTCTCCGGTTCGTCGAGGTATCGGGTGCTGATCGCGGGATCGCCGTGGCTCAGGCCCAGGCCCTCCCAGGGGAGCGAGACCAGACCTCGGGCCAGCAGCGCGCGGGCCTGCGGCAGGTCGGGCACCTCGTCGACGACACGGCCCCGGCGCACCAGCGGGATCTGCAGATCGCGCAGGGTCAGATTACCGGCCGGCGGCTGCGGCCGGGCGCCCCGGTAGATCAGTTCCTCGACGATGGTGCCGGATTCGCGGGCCGCACGGGCCGCCCGCTTGGCGCCCCCGTGGGACTCCTTGTGGCTCGACCGTTTGGCCACCGGTACGCCGTCCACCTCGACCAGCTTGTAGACCATGCCCGCGGTCGGGGCGCCGCTGCCGGTGACCAGCGAGGTGCCCACCCCGTAGATGTCGACCGGTTCGGCGCGCAGCGAGGCGATCGCGTACTCGTCCAGGTCGCCGGAGACGACGATCTTGGTGCCGGTGGCGCCGAGGCCGTCGAGCTGGTCGCGCACCTGCCGGGCCAGCACACCCAGATCCCCGGAGTCGATCCGCACCGCGGCCAGTTCGGGGCCGGCCACCTCGATGGCGTTGCGGACGCCGGTGGTGATGTCGTAGGTGTCCACCAGCAGTGTGGTGTCCACCCCCAGCCGGGCGATCTGGGCGGCGAAGGCGGCCCGTTCGTCGGAGCCGTCGGGCCGGGCGAAGGAGAGGGTGAAGGCGTGGGCGGCGGTGCCGGCGCTGGGCACGCCGTAGGTGCGGGCGGCCTCGAGGTTGCTGGTGGAGGTGAGTCCGGCCAGGTAGGCGGCGCGGGCGGCGGCGACGGCGGCCCGTTCGTGGGTGCGGCGGCTGCCCATCTCGATCACCGGCCGGCCGGCGGCGGCGCTGACCATCCGGGCCGCGGCCGAGGCGACGGCGCTGTCGTGGTTGAGGATCGACAGGGCGAGGGTCTCGAGGATCACCGCCTCGGCGAAGCCGCCGCGCACGGTGAGAATCGGCGAGCCGGGGAAGTACAGCTCACCTTCGGCATAGCCGTCGATGTCGCCGCCGAACCGGTAGTCGGCGAGCCAGGCCAGGGTCGCCTCGTCGACGATCCCGGCGAGCGCGGCGAGCTCGTCGTCGCCGAATCGGAAGTCGGCGAGCTGCTCGAGCAGCCGTCCGGTACCGGCCACGACACCGTAGCGGCGGCCGTCGGGCAGCCGCCGGGCGAACACCTCGAAGGTGCACCGGCGGTCGGCGGTACCGGCCGCCAGGGCGGCGGAGATCATCGTCAGTTCGTACTGATCGGTCAGGAGCGCGGTACTCGTCACATTCGCTACCCTATAGCTCATGGCTCCCGAAGAGTCCGCACCCGGCACCAGCACCGGCACGGCGATCGCCGAGCCGGCCGCTGCCGTCGATCGTCCCTGGGTGACGATCGTCTGGGATGACCCCGTGAATCTGATGAACTACGTGGCCTATGTGTTCCAGAAGCTGTTCGGCTATCCCGAGCCCAAGGCACGCGAACTGATGCTGCAGGTGCACAACGAAGGCAAGGCCGTGGTCTCGGCCGGCGACCGCAGCAAGGTCGAGGGTGACGTCCGCAAGCTGCATGCGGCAGGTCTCTGGGCGACGATGCAGCACGACGACTGATGCGGACCTGGCGCTGCCGCGGCGAGGGTGATGCGCTGCGCATCTGCTCGAATCTGGAGAGTTACGAGTGTCAGCTGATCGCCTCGATGGTCGGCTCGACCTCGGAGATCCTCGCCGAACGCGCCTCGACCGCGCCGCGTGATCCGCTCTCGGAGATCACCGGGATCGTCACCGGGCACACCGAGGCGCCCGGCGATCCCACGCTCGGCCGGCTGCTGCCGGACTTCCACCGGCCGGATCAGGACGAGACGCCGAGCGCCGACACGCTCACCGGCGACCTCAACGGCGCACTGCGCAGTCTCAACGAGCCGGCGATCATCGACCAGAAGCTGGCCGCGGCCGGGGTGGTGCTCGACACGCTGCCCGAGGGCGGCGGCGACATCGCGCTGACCGTGGCGCAGGCCGACGGCTGGCTCACCGCGCTCAACGACGTCCGGCTGGCGCTCGGGGCGATGCTGGGCGTGACCGACGAGCCGGTCGATCTCGATCCCGACGATCCGCGGGCCGCGCATCTGGACGTCTACGACTGGCTCACCGTGGTCCAGGAGCTGCTCGTCGAGGCGCTGATGGGCGGCGTGTCCGCGCAGGACTGAGGCCGGTCCGGCGGGCCGGCCCGATGAGGAGAGAGCGATGACGCCGACGGCGCAGCCCGGGAACCGCATCACCGACGTGGACGGTATCGAGGTGGGGCACTACCAGCGGCTCGACGATCGGGTGAGCGTGGCCGGTGAGCAGCCCGGCTCGGGCTGGGCCACCGGCACCACGGTGGTGACGGTGCCCGACGGCGCGACCACCGCGGTGGACGTGCGCGGCGGCGGGCCCGGCACCCGCGAGACCGACCTGCTCGACCCGGTGAACACCGTGCGCGGGGCCACGGCGATCGTGCTCACCGGCGGCAGCGCCTACGGGCTGGCGGCGGCGGACGGGGTGATGGCCGGCCTCGAGGCGGCCGGCCGCGGCCTGCCGATGGACGCGAACGGCCACGTGGTCCCGATCGTGCCGGCGGCGGTGATCTTCGACCTGCCGGTCGGCGGCTGGACGCAGCGGCCGGACGCCGGCTTCGGCCGCCGGGCACTCGAGGCCGCCGGCCGCGACTTCGGCGTCGGCAGCGTCGGCGCGGGCACCGGCGCGCGGGCCGGCGCCCTCAAAGGGGGAGTGGGAACCGCCTCGCTCACCCTGGACGACGGTCCGGCGCAGGGCCGGACGATCGGTGCCCTGGTGGTCGCCAATCCGGTGGGCGCGGTGATCGACCCGGCGACCGGACTGCCGTGGGGCGGTGAGGATCTGGAGCACCACGGGCTCGGTGCGCCCGAAGCCGGGCAGATCGCCGCGCTGGCGCAGCTGTCGGCCAAGGGCACGGTGCTCAACACCACCATCGGCGTGATCGCCACCGACGCGGCCCTGTCGGTGGCCGGGACGCGGCGGCTGGCGATGGCCGGCCACGACGGTCTGGGCCGGGCCATCCGGCCCGCGCACTCGCCGCTCGACGGCGACACCCTGTTCGCGGTGGCCACCGGTACCGCCGACGGACCGCCTCCGCCGCCGATGCCGGCCGGCATGGACGCCGACACCCCGGTGGTGGCGGCCCTCGGTGCGGCCGCGGCGGTGGTGGTGCAGCGGGCGATCGTCGCGGCGGTGCGGCACGCGTCCCCGGTCGCCGGGATACCGGCCTACCGGGAGCTGCTGAGCTCGGCGCTGCGCTGAGTCGCCGCCGCGGCGATACCGGCGGCCGGGCCCGGCGGCTGGGCGGTGTCGACGCAGGTGGGCGTTGCTGGCATCCTGGATCACGACCCGTGCCGCCGACGAAGGACCCCGAGACGACCGTGACCGATACTGCTGCCGGTGTCCCGGCCAACCTGCCCGCGGAACGCGGCCGCGCGCCGATCGGGATCTTCGACTCCGGGGTGGGCGGACTGACTGTGGCCCGCGCGGTCATCGACCTGCTTCCCGACGAGGACGTCGTCTACATCGGCGACACGGCTAACGGCCCGTACGGTCCGCTGACCATTCCGGAGATCCGCCGGCACGCCCTGGCCATCGGCGACGAGCTGATGCGCCGCGGGGTCAAGGCCATCGTGATCGCCTGCAACACCGCCTCGGCGGCCTGCCTGGCCGACGCCCGTGAACGCTATGCCCCGATCCCGGTGATCGAGGTGGTCCGGCCGGCGGTGCGGCGGGCGGTGGTGGCTACCAAGAACGGTCGCATCGGAGTGCTGGGCACCGAGGCCACCATCGCCTCGCGCGCCTACCAGGACTCCTTCGCCGCCGCCCCGGACCTGGAGATCACCGCGGTGGCCTGTCCGCGGTTCGTCGACTTCGTCGAGCGCGGGATCACCAGCGGCCGGCAGATTCTGGGGCTGACGCAGGGCTACCTGGAACCGCTGCAGGAGGCCGGAGTGGACACGGTGATCCTCGGCTGCACCCACTATCCGCTGCTGTCCGGCGTGATCCAGCTGGTGATGGGCGACGAGGTGACCCTGGTCTCGAGCGCCGAGGAGACCGCCAAGGACGCCTTCCGGGTGCTCACCGAGACCGACGCACTGCATCCCCAGCAGGGACGTCAGGCGCAGCGGGCGTTCTCGGCCACCGGTGACCCCGATTCGTTCCGCAAACTCTCGGGCCGTTTCCTCGGGCCCTCGGTCGGTCGGGTGACGCACCTGTGAGCCGTTCGGTGGGATTCCTCACAATCGGGCTGAAGGAGTAACGCATCGGTCACGCGCCGGGGGTTCGCGACCGGCACCCGGCGGGTGCATGGCACAGTGGGGCGCATGCGTTTGACGGTCCTCGGCTGCTCGGGCAGCGTGAACGGGCCCGGCGCTGCGTGCTCGGGCTACCTGATCCAGGTCGACGGTGAGCGTCCGGTGCTGGTGGACTGCGGTCACGGGGTCTTCGGCGAACTGATCGCGCACGCCGACCCCAGCGAGGTGGCGGTGCTGCTGAGTCACCTGCACGCCGACCACTGCCTGGATCTGGCGGCCATGCTGGTCTGGCGCCGCTGGTCGCCGCAGCGGGCCACCGAACGTTCCCCGCTGTACGGCCCGCCGGGCACCGCCCTGCGGATCGGGGCCGCCTGCTCGGAGTACCCCGGCGAGGTCGATGACATCAGTGACACCTACGAGGTGCACGAGTGGTCCGACCGGCAGGCGATCCAGGTGAACGGGCTGACCGTCGAACCGATCAAGGTGAACCATCCGCCATCGACCTTCGGCCTGCGGATGACCGGGCCCGACGGGGAGGTGCTCGTCTACAGCGGCGACACCGGGATGTGCGACGAGGCGGTGGATCTGGCCCGCGACGCCGATCTGTTCCTGTGCGAGGCGTCGTGGACGCATCGGCCTCAGGTGCGGCCGGAGGGGCTGCACCTGTCCGGCACCGAGGCCGGGCAGATCGCCACCCGCGCCGGGGTGCGCTCGCTGGCGCTGACCCACGTGGTGCCCTGGGAGGACGGCGACGCCATTCTCGACGAAGCCGGCCGCGAGTACGCCGGTCCGCTGCAGCTGGTCAATCAGGGGCAGGTCATCGAGGTGCGCCGTCCGGTCGGCGGACCCGCCTGACCGTCGCAGCCATGCCCTAGAGTTGGACGCGTGAGCACACGAGCAGACGGCCGCGCCGACAACGAGCTGCGGCCCATTCAATTCACCCGCGGTTTCACCTCCAATCCGGCCGGTTCGGTGCTGGTGGAATTCGGCAACACCCGCGTGATGTGTACCGCCAGCGTCACCGAGGGCGTCCCGTCGTGGCGGCGCGGCTCGGGACTGGGCTGGCTCACCGCCGAGTACGCGATGCTGCCCGCGGCCACCCATGAGCGGTCCAAGCGCGAATCGGTGCGCGGCAAGGTGGGCGGCCGCACCCACGAGATCAGCCGGCTGGTGGGCCGCTCCCTGCGCGCCTGCATCGACCTCGCGGCGCTCGGCGAGAACACCATCGCCATCGACTGCGACGTGCTGCAGGCCGACGGCGGCACCCGCACCGCCGCCATCACCGGCGCCTATGTGGCCCTCGCCGATGCGATCACCTGGCTGGCCGCCGCCGGCCGGCTCGCCGACCCGCAGCCGCTGTCCTGCGTGCTGGCCGCGGTCAGCGTGGGCGTGGTGGACGGCCGGGTCCGGCTGGATCTGCCGTACGAGGAGGATTCGCGTGCCGAGGTGGACATGAACGTGGTGGCCACCGACGCGGGTACCTTCGTGGAGATCCAGGGCACCGGTGAGGGCGCCACCTTCCCGCGCGGCACCCTCGACAAGCTCCTCGACACCGCGCTGGAGGGCATCGACTCTCTCGTGCAGGCGCAGCGGGCGGCACTGGCCGAGCCGTACCCCGGCGAGCTGCCCGAAGCCCAGTGACCGGAGCTTCCGGAACCGGGGCGATGCCCGGCACCGTCCTGCTGGCCAGCAACAACGCCAAGAAGCTCGCCGAGCTGCGACGGGTCGCCGAGGCCGCCGGTATCGAGGGCCTGACGGTGCTCGGCCTGTCCGACGTCGCACCGTATCCGGAGCCGGTCGAAGACGGCGCGAGCTTCGAGGACAATGCGCTGATCAAGGCGAGGGCCGCGGTGGCGGCCACCGGTCTGCCGGCTCTGGCCGACGACTCGGGCCTGGCCGTCGACGCTCTCAACGGGATGCCCGGCGTGCTCTCGGCACGCTGGTCCGGCGGTCGGGGCGATGCGGCGAACAACGAGCTGCTGCTGGCCCAGCTGGCCGACGTGCCCGCCGATCGCCGCGGCGCGGCCTTCGTCTCGGTGTGCGCGCTGGTGCTGCCCGGCGGCGGTCAGACGCTGGCACGGGGGGAGTGGCGCGGCCGCATCGTCGCGCGGCCCAGCGGCGCCAACGGCTTCGGCTACGACCCGCTCTTCGTTCCCGACGATGCCCTCGCCCAGGGGCGCACCTCGGCCGAACTCAGTCCGGCGGAGAAGGATTCGCTGAGTCATCGCGGCAAGGCGCTGGCCCAGCTCGTCCCGGCGCTGGCGGCGCTGACGCGGTCCTGACCGGGTTCGCGCCGGCGCTCAGGGGGGCGGGGTTCAGGGGGCGGGGCTCAGAGGTCGAAGCGGGTCTTCACCTGCACCGTGCGCACGTGCTCGACCCAGAACGACAGGAACGGGATGGTGCCGGCGAGCGCGGTGAGAACGGTGGTGCTCACGCTCCACCGGATCCGGGTGGCCAGGTCGATGGTGCAGATCAGATAGACGAAGTAGATGATGCCGTGGATCGGGCCGATCCACTCGAGCCCGGTGACGTCGAATCCGTACTTGGCGATCATCTCGGCGACCAGGATGAGCAGCCAGATACCGGTGATCCAGGCCAGCACGCGGTAGCGCAGCAGCGCCTTGCGGATCTGGTCGGTCGTCGCGGTGACGATGGGGCCGTCGTCGGTGGTGGTCGCGGCGGCAGTGCGGTCGTCGGTCACTGGGCTTCCTCTTCTCGGGCGCGCGTCTGCGGGGTGGACGGATCCGGGGCTGTCGACTTCTGGGCTGTCGACTTCGGGGCCGCGGAACTCCGGGCTGCCGGCTTCTGGGCGGGCGTGTCGAGTTCGGCCAGATACCGGTTGTACTCGGCGAGCTGCGGATCGGGATCGTCGTGCGCCAGCGCGGCGATCGACAGATCGCCGGGCGCGGGACGGTCGGGCAGCACACCGGCCGGGATCTCCCGGGGACCGCTGCCGGCCCCGGTCCGGACACGCTCGGGCTCCGGTGTCGACTCGAGGACCACGAACCGCCGGTAGGCCCAGACCATGGCCACGGCGAAGACCGGCCACTGCAGGGCGTAGCCGAGGTTCTGGAAGGTTCCCGAGGCGGACTCGTACCGATCCCACTGCCACCACGCCATGCCCAGGCACACCAGAGCGCCCACGATCGCCAGGATCAGCATCGCCGGCCGGTGGCGCCGCGTGGAGTGGCCGGGTTGGTTCTGCACACCTTCGAAGGTACCCGTCGTCACGGTGTGACCCACATCCCGCAAGGTAAGCTAAGCCTAACTTCACCTGACGGTGGTCGGTCGTGGCCCTGCCGAGCGGAGTGTGCAGCAACGTCAGTGGCAGCGAGGGAGAGGTGCCTCTTCGATGGGCAAGGGATTTCAGGGAGCGATCCTGCGTGCGTTCGGTGCGCAGGAACATCTGGCCCGGGTGACCGGTGTGCGGCGCGAGTCGCCGCACGTGATCCGGGTGGACTTTCACAGCGAGACCCTGCTCTATCCGGACGGGGAGAAACCGTCGGCCTGGGTGCGCGCCTGGTTCCCCGATCCCGAAGGCGGCAACAAGCTCTTCCAGCGCGGCTACACCTTCGCCGACGCCGATCCGGCCACCGGACGGTTCGGCATCTGCTTCCTGATCCACGACCCGGCCGGACCGGCCTCGCTGTGGGCGCTGCAGGCACAGGTGGGGCAGGAGCTGATTATCCAGCGGCTCGGCGGTGACGGCTGGGAGCTCGACGATCCACAGCCGCTCGGCTACCTGCTCGTCGGCGACATGGCCTCCTGGCCGGGGATCGCCTCGATCGTCGCCGCAGCGCCGGCCGACGTCCCGGTGCGGGTCTTCCTCGAATACACCCACGACGACGACCGCACCCTGCCGATCCCCGGGCACCCGCTGCTGGAGGTGACCTGGGTGCGGTCGGCCGACGACTCGCGGGCACTGCTCGACGCGCTCGGCGACGACGACTACCGCGGGTGGAAGGCCTGGGTGGCCGCCGAGACCAATGCCACCAAGCTGGTGCGCAGCCACCTGCAGCGCGAGCACGGGCACAACAAGGCCACGCTGCATGCGCAGGCCTACTGGGTGCGCGGCCGGGAGATGGGCCGATCGCTCGACGTCGACGACGATCTGGTGACCGAGACCCCGGACGGCGCAGACGCCCAGGGCGCCCCGGAGGCACAGCCCGCGCCGGCTCTGCCGGAGTATGCGAAGGCGCCGGTCCGCGGACAGCCGTTGGGGCCGTCGGTGCTGGCTCCGGCCCGCCCGGCGATGATCGTCTCGGGGCTGGTCGCCCTCCTGCTGGCCGTGGTCACCGTGGTGCCGCTGATCCTGTTCGCCGAGCTGGCCAGACGCTTCGTCGACGGCGCACAGCGCTCCGAGCTGGTCTCGCTGGGCGTGGCCGGCCTGATCGTGCTGGCTGTGGGCGTGGTGGGCACCACGGTGCTGCTGGCCGGTCTGCACGTCTACGACCAGGTCTTCGCCGCCGCGCTGCGGCGCCGGGTGCTCGAGAAGTTCACCCGGCTGCCGCTGGGCTGGTTCGCGCAGAGGCGGGCCGGCGAGGTCCGTGCGCTGGCACAGGACGACATCAATTCCCTGCACTACCTGGTCACCCATGCGGTGACCGACGTGGTGACCGCCGCGGTCACCCCGCTGGTGATCCTCGGCTATCTGTTCTCGGTCAGCTGGCAGCTCACACTGATCCTGCTGATTCCGGTGGTCGCCTATCTGGTGATCATGCTGCGTCTCGGGGTCGGTGATCGTCCACGGCTGACCCGGATGCTGCAGTACAACGCCGTCCTGCCCGGCGAGGCCGAGCGCTACATCGCCGCCCAGCCGGTCAGCCGGGTCTTCGGTGACCAGGCGACCGTGGACCTGCCGGGCCAGATCGGCGAGATGTCGGCCTTCCTCAAACAGTGGCAGCGCGAGACCATCGACACCAAGTCGTTCATGATCCTGCTGAACCGGCCGATGACCTCGATGGTGCTGATGGCGCTGGCCGGGACCGCACTGATCACCGGCGGGGTGATCGGCGCGGCCGCGATTCTGCCGTTCCTGATCCTGGGCACCTCCTTCGGCGACCGGTTGCTGTCCGTCTCGTATGCGGCCACCAGCCTGCAGGAGGGGATGCGGGCCAAATCCGGTCTGGACCTGCTGCTGACCACCCGCGAACTGGCGGCCGCCGAGCAACCGGTCACCACGGCCGGTCGGGGCCCGGCCTGCCTGGCGATGACCGGGGTGGGCTTCGGCTACACGCCCGGCCGCGAGGTGCTCACCGACCTGACCCTGGAGCTGCCGGCGGGCAGCACTACCGCGGTGGTCGGACCGTCGGGGGCCGGCAAGTCGACCATCGCCGCGCTGGCCGCCCGCCTGTGGGACCCCGACACCGGCACGGTCACGCTCGACGGCGTGGATCTGCGCGATTACGACGAGGCCGCGCTGCGCGGGCAGATCGCCACCGTGCTGCAGGACGTGCAGCTGGTGCGCGGCACCGTCGCCGAGAACATCGCCCTGGGCAGGCCGGGAGCGGAGCGCGCCGAGATCGCCGCGGCGGCTCGTGCCGCCTACATCGACGAGGAGATTCAGGCGCTGCCCGACGGCTACGACACCGTCGTCGACCGGGACAGTCTCTCCGGCGGCCAGCGTCAGCGGCTGGCGATCGCCCGGGCGCTGCTGGGCAGTCCGCGGCTGGTGGTCCTCGACGAGGCCACCGCCGCCGCCGACCCGGACTCGGAGTGGGAGGTGCGCCGCGGCATCTCGGCCCTCCTCGAGGACACGACGGTGCTGGTGATCGCCCACCGCCTGCACACTGTGGCCGACGCCGACCGCATCGTCGTCGTCGACGAGGGCCGGATCGCCGAACAGGGCACCCACGGCGAACTGCTGGCGGCGGGCGGTCTGTACGCCCGGATGAGCCGGGAATCGATGGAGGCGACGGCATGATCTACACCGATCTGGCGTCGATCACCGGGGAGGCCGGCCGCCGCGACCGGACGAGCTTCATCGGGCTCACCGTGTTCTCCACCGCGTTGCAGGCCGCGGGCACCGTGGCGCTGATTCCCCTGCTGCGCGCCCTCTTCGGCGACGATCCGGCGCAGGCCTGGCCGTGGGTGGGGCTGCTGCTGGGCCTGCTGGCCGTGGTGTGGATCAGTGACACGGTGGCCACCCGGGCCGGCCTGCGGCTCGGTTTCGGCATCCTCGACGCCGTCGAGGATGCCGGACTGACCGCCATCCGCCGGCTCGATCCGGCGCAGCTGCACTCGGGTCGCGCCGCGACCCTGCGCGACCTGGTCACCACCGGGGCGCCGAACTCGGTGTCTGCGGTGGTTCTGCTCGGCTCCGCGCTGATCCGGGCGATCCTGATGACGCCCCTGCTGGCGCTGATGCTCGTCCCGGTGGCCTGGCAGCTCGCGCTGGTGGCGCTGGCCGGCGGCATCGTGCTGTTCGGGGCGCTGCAGCTGGGCCGCTGGGCGGTCTCGCGGTCCGAAGAGGTGTACGCCGAGACCGGCCGCGAACTCGACGACCGGGTGCTCGAATTCGCCTGGGCGCAGCCCACCCTGCGCAGTTCCGGCGTGGGCACCGGCACCCTCGACGAGGTGCTGGCACAGCGCCGCCGGCACGGCCTGCGGCTGCTGGCCTGGCAGGTTCCCGGCGACATCGTCTTCACCGTCGTACTGCAACTGACACTGCTGGCCTTCGGCGTGACCACCGCCGCGCTGTACCTGTCCGGCGATCTGACCGGGGTGACCGCGGCGGCGCTGATCGTGGTGCTGCTGCGCATCGTCGAGACCACCGGTTCGCTGGCAATGCTGGCCACCCCGATGGCGATGGCCCGGCGGGTGCTGAGCGAGCTGCGCGAGGTGGTGGACGAGTACGGCGCCACGGCACCGGCCGAGACGGTTGGGCCGGCCGAGACGGCTGGGCCGGCGGGGACGGCCGCGGCGGTTGCCGGTGCTGCGGCGCTGACCCTGCGCGGGGTCTCGGTGGTCTATCCGGACGGCACCCAGGCCCTCGACGGTGTGGATCTGGAACTGGCGCCGGGATCGACGACCGTGATCGTCGGGGGCTCCGGATCGGGCAAGTCCACTCTGCTCGACGTGCTCACCGGCCTGCGCGAACCGACCACCGGGACGGTGGAGATCGACGGTGCGCCGGCCGCCGCCCCCGCCCGGCTGGCATCGTCGTCGCTGGTCTTCCAGACCACGCAGCTGCGGCCGGGCACCCTGCGGCAGAACGTGATCGGCAGTGGCGCGTCGGCCGACGACGGGGTGCGGCTGGCCGAGCTCGCCGAACGGGCCCAGCTGACCGAGGTGCTCGCCGCCCTGCCGCAGGGCTGGGATTCGCGCGTGGGGGAGGCGGGCAATGCGCTCTCCGGAGGCGAACGCCAGCGGGTCGGGCTGGCCCGGGCGCTGGCCAAGCCGAGCGGCGCGCTGATGGTGGACGAGGCCACCTCGGCGCTGGACACTATCACCGAACGGGCGGTGGTCGACGCCCTGGCGCAGGTGCGCGGGCAGCGCACCACGGTGATCGTCACCCATCGGCCGGCGCTGGTCTCGCTCGCCGACCGGGTGCTGGTGCTCGACGGCGGGCGCGTCGCGGAACAGGGTGGGGTCGATGAGCTGATCGACCGCGGCGGCGTCTTCGCCGATCTGTGGCGGCGCTGGCGCGAATCGGAGGGCTGGCAGGTCTGACGCCGGTGGGGATGAACCACGACGCCGGGCCGGTGACGCAGTCGGTCACCGGCCCGGCGGGGTGTCTGCTACCGGAGAACCCGGCTCACTTCGCCGTGGCGATGCCGAGTGAGGGGAAGAAGTAGCAGGTCGCGTCGCCCTTGTTGATCGAGCCGTAGATCGCCGAGAGCACGGTGCCCGAGCCGGTGTCGACCAGGCCGCCGCGTGCGCCGTTGGACGGGAAGGCGTTGGCGAGGCTCTTCAAAGCCGGGAAGAGGTTTTCAACAGTCGATTCGGGGACGCCCGCCTCCTTAAAGCGCTTACTCAGGGCGTTGAGGACTGTCTCACCCAGCCCGCCCATGGGCTCGCCGATGCTGCCTTCGAAGGTGTTGATGTTGAACCAGGCGACCCGCATACCACTCTTGTCGGTGCCTGAGTCGTCGAAGCTGCCGACCGGGACGAAGCCGTAGAGGATCTCGCCCTTGCGGACGGCGTTCACGTCGAACGTCTTGTTGACGATCGGGATGGTTCCACTGAGGTCGCCGATGCCCGGCGTGTACGGACCGGCGACGGCGCCACCGAGTGCCGACGGGAAGGTGAAGTCGGTGCAGGCGCCGATGGTCGGGGTGAACGGTGTGATGCCGAGCTTCTTGAGCACGGCGTTGGCTGCCTCGATGGAGCTCAGGACGTCGGCGGCGTCCTGGGGCTGAGGGTTGAGCCGGTCGAGCGCGGTCTTCGCGGCGAGCGCCTCGCCGGTCGGTGCCGCCGTGGCGGCCGGTGCGTCCAGCGTGGCGCCGGCGACGAGGGCGGCGGTCATGGCGGTGGCCGCGGCGGCGCGGCGGAAGGGGATCTTCATGGTGCTGTTCTCTCCTGTGCGGGACGAGGCCGGTGCTTCTCGCAGACCCGACGTCCGTTGCAGCGTGACAGGCTCGGACCTCCCGGTTCGGCCAGATCGTGAGGTCTGAGATGAACTTGAGACCAATGAGGCCACTGTGACTGAAGGGTCTGAAGCTACTGGTGTGGTGTGAATGATCGACACTGATCGTTGCACCTGACAAGGCCGTTGTGAGGTGCTATCGCGTAGCAGCCCAGGACGGCTCAGTGCATCATCGCGCGGAGCACTCCGGGATGTCACTCAACTCGGTGAGCGCACTCCGGCCGGAGGCCGGCAGGGGTGTGATGGTGCGCGAGAAGGGACTTGAACCCTCACGTCCGTAGACACTGGAACCTAAATCCAGCGCGTCTGCCAATTCCGCCACTCGCGCGTGCGCCGACCAGAATACCGGTCGGCACCCGGCGCTCCGACGGGGAGCAGCGGGTGCCGACCGGTTTCCGCGGCGTGCGGGCACGGCGCTCGGTGAGCGCTGCGCTTACTTGAACTCGGGGAGCGTCAGCCCGGGCACCACCTGCAGGCCCGGAGCCACCGTGGTGCCGGCCGTGCGCGAGTTGCGCGTGGTGGTTGACGACTTCGGGTTCTGGGTCTTCGTAGTCGGGGTCTTCTTGTTCTGTGTCTTCTTGTTCTGGGACTTCTTGCTCTGGGTCTTCTTGTTCTGGGCCTTCTTGGCCTTGGCTTCCTTCGCCTTGGCCTCGTCGACGGCCTTCTTGTGTGCGTCCGGATCCTTCTTATTGGCCTCGGCGCCCAGGCCGGTGCCGGTGGTGTCGTCCTCGACGAAGCACATGGTGCGCAGCACGTTGTGGTAGGTGATCAGGCCATAGGTGAGCGGGAGGTTCGCCAGAATGCCGATCGCCTTGAACGGCGCGAAGGTGCCCGGGCCGAGCGGCACGGTTCCGGGCGCGAGGCCACTGCTCCCCGACAGCGAATTGAAGTCTTGGCTGCCACCGACCGTCGTGAACACATAGACGGCCAGGGCGTACGAGTAGTAGACCGCGGTCAGCGACTTGGTGACGGTCAGGTCATAGGCGCTGGCCGTCTCGGTGAGGTCGTCGCCCTGACCGATGTTGTGGGCGAGGCCGAGGACGATGTCGAGCGGTGTGCCGCCGACGATCTTGGCGATGGTGCCGAGGGCCTCACCCAGCTCCGGCTGCTGCAGAACTCTTTCCGAGATGGTCGGCCCGAAGCCCAGGAGGATGGGGGTCACGGTGGAGATGGCGGATTCTGACGAGGTGAAGTCCGCCTTGTCGGCCGGAATCAGATTATGCGGCACCTGGGTGGACTTCATCCCGCGGACCACGCTGTTCACCGCGGCGTCGATCTGTCCCCGGATCGGCGAGCCGACCGGATACTGCGACTTCAAGTAGCTGCGGGTCCGCTCCACGATCCGGCCCAGGCTCTGATCGGCCACCGCCGGGCAGGTCTCCGAGTCGGCCAGCGCCAGCTGATTCGCGGTGTCGGAGATGAAGGCGGGCATGTCGATGTCGAAGGTCTCGTCGCTGGGCTTGCCGGCGTCTTCCATCTGCTCATCGGTCACCCGGGCGACGCACTGATTCAGGACGGCGCTGCTGATCCCCTGGTACAGATACCCCAGGCCCATCGACCCGCCCGTCAGTCCGTACCCGGCCACCTGCAGAATCGTCGACACCGTCGTGTCGAAGCTGACGGTGCTGAGCAGGCCGACGCCGACCTGCAGCGGGGCCATGATTCCCACCGAGAGGTACAGCCACGAGGTCTCCACGGCCTGGCTGAGTGTCAGATTGCCGAGCTCGATCGCTTCGGAGCCCCGGCCATCCCGGATTTTCAGCAGGTCGTTCACGATCTTCTGCGACAGCGGGGTGCGATAACTCGGATCGTCGGCGTCGGCTCCGAGGGAGAACGGGTGCTCCGAGATGGCGAGCGTGGAGACCTTGATCGAGGCCATCGACTGCTTGACCGCCGCCGACTGATTGAGCACGCCCGCCCGCATGTTCGCCGGCAGTGCGGCGGCAAGCGACTCGGCCATCGAGTCGTAGACCACACTCAGCGTGGTGAACTCACCGCTCACGCAGGTGGTGTCCTGGCCCTTGTTCTCGGCCAGCGGTGCGAACATCGACCGCGGCGACTTGGAGATCCGCTCCTGGCGCTCCTGGTAGGTCTCGTTCTTCTTCTTCGCCGGTGCCTTCTTGGTGGGCTTGGTCTTCTTCTTGGCGACCGGGCTGTAGGCGGCCGGCGTGAGCTCGGGGGTGAAGACGGCGGCGTTGCCGTTCGGCACCGCGGCATTGAGCATGACCCCGCTCAGCACCCCGGCGGTGGTGAGCCGGACGGCCCAGCGCTGCCTGTTGCTCGGACGGTAACGCTCACAGCTCCAGGCGGTCGCCGACTGCTTCATCTGGTCTCACTCTTTCGCACGGAAACGGACGTGGCCGGAAAGTCTCATGAAGCGCCGGACGAACACGGGGCATCCCACGTGGATTACCCGATTCGCGACAAGGTTCCCGACCTGCTCGCACAGAAAGTTAGCATAGGCTTAGAAAACAAACAGTGTCCGGGAGGTGAACTCGGTCAGTGGTCCTGGTCACGTCGGCAGTACGCTGACACGCTGTGACCGAGAATCCCCTGCACCTCCCGCTGCCGGACCCCGCCGTCGTCGATGCTCTCGGCCGTGATCTGCGCGCCGCAGACTTCTCAGGTTCGGGGATCGAGGAACTGCTCGGCGGGGCCGCCGACGCGGCGCTGACCGCGGGAACCTGGTGGCCGGCGCTGCGTGCGACGGCCGCAGCACCCCCGGAACTGGCGTCGCGCGCCACCCTGGTCCGGCTGTTCCTGCTCGGATCCGCCGAATCGGCCGCCGACGTCGCCGCGGCCCTGCCGAGTACGCCGATCCCCGTCCTGGTCGAGCAGGGCGTCCTCGGCTACGACGACGAGGCGCGCACCGCGGTGCTCGCCCTGCTCGACATCCGGCCGCACCCGGCCACCGCCACCGACGACGGTGCGGCCCCGGACCTGCTGGTGGTCTCCGACCAGGACCCGCTGCTCGCGCCGGGCGCCGTGGCGCACGATCACGTGCTGGGCATCGGCGGCGCGTCGATGTCGCTGGCGCAGGCGGTGATCCGCACGCCGGTGCGGCGCGCCCTGGATCTGGGCACCGGTTGCGGCATCCAGGCGCTGCACATGGATGCGCACTGCGGGCAGATCGTCGCCACCGACACCAACCCGCGGGCCCTGGCACTGGCGGCGGCCACCGCCCGGCTCAACGCGATGACCTGGGACCTGCGGGAGGGGAGTCTGTTCGAACCGGTCGCCGGCGAACGCTTCGACCTGATCGTCTCCAATCCGCCGTTCGTGGTCGGCTCTGGCGCACAGGACTACATCTACCGCGACTCCGGGTTCACCGGCGATGCACTCTCGGAGCGGCTGATCAGCGAGATCCCCGAGCACCTCGAACCGGGTGGTGTGGCGGTGCTGCTGGCCAACTGGGTGGTGTACGACGAGGAGCGCTGGGCCGAGCGGATCACCGGCTGGCTCACCGCCACCGGACTCGACGCCTGGGCCGTGCAGCGTGAGCTCGCCGACCCGATCAGCTACATCTCGCTGTGGGTGGCCGACGCGGGGGAGTCCGCGCAGGATGCCGCGGCCCGCGCCGCGCGCTGGCTCGACTGGTTCGAGAGCGAGGGCATCGCCGGGATCGGGATGGGGGTGGTCACGCTGCGCCGGCCGCTCGACGACCGTGAGGCCGAGGTGATCGTCGAAGAGATCACCGCCGCCGGCCAGGAGGTGACCGGCGCCGAGGCCCAGGCCTTCTGGGCGCGGCGCGACTACCTGCGCACCCGCACCGACGAGCAGCTGCTCGCCACCCGGCTCACCACCGCTCCGGTCTTCCTCGAGACTCAGTCGCTGCCCGGTGCGGAGGGCTGGCAGGAGGTGTCGGCGGCGGTCACCCGCCCCGGCGGTCCGGGTGCGGTGCTTCCGGTGGACGAGGTGATGACCGCGCTGCTGGCCGGCTGCCGCGGGCAGGTGCCGCTGGGTGTGCTGCTGTCCCTGCTCGCCGACGTCCACGGCGTGGACCGCGATGCGCTCGCGCAGGCCGCGATGCCTGCGGTCCGGGAGGCGTTCGCCCGCGGGATCCTGTACGAGGCGCGGTAGCGGGCGCTCAGCCGCAGGCGGCGTCCAGGGCCGCGGCCAGGTCGGCGCGCAGATCCTCGACGTCCTCGATGCCCACGGAGAAGCGGAGATGCCCGAGCCTGCGGAACGGCTCGGGATAGGCCGCGACCCGCGGTCCCGCGGTGCCGGTGTGCACGATCAGCGACTCGTCGTGGCCCACCGAGACGGCCGAGGTGATCACCTTCAGCTCGCTGACGAAACGGTTCTGCAGCTCCGGCGGGCCGTCGAGGGCGAAGGACATCATGCCGCCGAAGCCGCGCTCACCGAACTGGGCCGCCGCCGTCGCGTGCTGCGGATGACTCGGCAGACCCGGATACGCCACATACGCGATCCGCTCGTCGGCCTCCAGGAACCGGGCCAGTTCGGCGGCATTGGCGCAGTGCTGTGCCAGCCGCAGCGGCAGGGTCACCGAACCGCGCACGATCAGCCAGGCGTTGAACGGCGAGATCACCCCGCCCACGTCGACCATCGCCTCCGCCCGGATCGGAGCGATCAACTCGGCGCTGCCGATCACCGCGCCGCCCATCGCATCGCCGTGCCCGTTGATGTACTTGGTGAGCGAGTGGATCACCAGGTCGGCGCCGTGCTCGAGCGGCCGGTACAGCGGCGGCGGGGTGAACGTCGAATCCACCACCAGCAGCGCGCCGCCGGCGTGCGCCACCGCGGCGAGCGCCTCGATGTCGGCCACCTTGGTCGTGGGATTGGCGATCACCTCGGTGATCACCAGCCGGGTGTTCGGGCGCATGGCCGCGGCCACCGCATCCGGATCGCCGACGTCGACGAAGGTCGCCTCGATCCCGTACTTGCGCGGCAGCAGGGTGGTCCACAGTTTGTAGGTGGCCTCGTAGGTGGTGTCCGAGACCACCACGTGATCGCCGGAGGCCACATGACTGAAGAACACCGCGTGCAGGGCGGCCACCCCGGACGCCAGGGCCAGTGCATCCTCCCCGTGCTCGAGCGCGGCCAGCTTGCGCTGCAGTGCGATCTGATTCAGGCCGGTGTTGCGGGTGTAGATGACGTGATCGGGATTGGACCAGTCCAGCGACGACGGATCTTCGGGCAGATGATACGAGTTGGCCATGGTGATCGGCACCCGGATGGGGGTGCCGGGGCCGCCCGGCTGATTTCCGCCGTGCACGCTCAGGGTGCGCTCGCCGAGGCTTTCTGCCGCTGTCCGATCCGGTCGCTGCTTCGCCATGTCTCGCCCTTCCTCTCGCGCCGCGCGCTGCCGATCCGCGCGGCGGCGAGGACCGGGGCGCGGTGCAACTTGTCGATACCCCAGCGGGACCGGGCCTGGGCCCAGGCCCAGCAGCAGCCGAACACCGCCAGCGCGATCACGGTCGACAGCACGGCGCCCCACGGCCGGAAAACGATCCAGGTGGGCACCGCCATCAGGGCGACCCCCTGGATCACGTAGGCGTCGAGGCTGCGGGCGCCCACCGTCTCCAGCGGACGCAGCCACTCCCGCCGCATCCACTGTAGGAGACGGCGGAAGACGGCATAGACGCAGGTCACCACCAGCCAGGCGGCCAGGGCACGGGCCGGGCCGAGGGTCACCTTGGCGGTCAGCGACGGATCGTCGGCCAGCCACTGGGCCAGCGGGCGGCCCGGGCGCAGTGCGAGCCAGAGCAGCGCCGTCAGCAGCAGCAGGGCCGGCAGCGCGGCGTCGACGCGCTCGGGCACCCGCCAGTCCACCCATTTCCAGCCGATCACCAGGGCCGGAACGAAGAGCACCTGCCAGGCCGCCCAATCCGCGATCGGGCCGCCGCCGGGATACGAGTGCAGGACGGTGGCCTGCCAGCCGCAGAGCTGCACGGCCGCATACAGGCCGACCGAGCCGGCCAGCACCGCCGCCGCACCGCCGCGGCGCCGCAGCAGCGGCAGCAGGACGATCACCGAGGCCATCAGCACCAGATAGACCACCAGAATGCTGGCGCCGCTGGGCAGCCAGCGCAGGGTCAGCGCCCACCACAGCTGGCGCCCGGGACTCACATCGGGCGGCAGCACGGTGATCATCGAGAACTGCCGGGCGGTCAGCCGGGTGCTCACCGCGACGGCGACCAGCGACAGGAAGAGCTGCGCGGCGTAGAGGGTGACCAGCCGCCGGCCCAGCCGTCGGTAGGCGAAGCCCAGGCCGTGCCGGTCGGTCCAGCGCCGGTAGACGATGCCCAGTACCAGGCCCGAGAGCAGGACGAAGGCGCTCAGGCCGTCGACGAAGGGGTAGGCGTGGGTGGGTGCGGCGATGCGCCGGCCGTCGGCGAAGTGCAGCGAGACCATGCTCCAGATCGCCAGCCCGCGGGTGGCATCGATCGCCAGATCGCGGCCCGGCCTGGTCACACCCATGCGGGGACGGTACGGCGCGCCGGCCCGAGGGCCGGCGCGCCACACTCACCGTGTCCGAGTTGTTACCAGAGTTGCTTCAGTTGTTACCGAGGTGGATGTGACTGAAGTGACTCGAGTGAATGCCCCGACGAGGGGTTGTCGACAACTCAGGCGTACAGGTCGGCGATCGCCTGCTGGTAGGTCTCGTGCACCACGTTGCGCTTGAGCTTCATCGTCGGCGTCAGCTCACCGGAGTCGATGGTGAAGTCGGTGCTGAGCACCTCGAACTTCTTGATCGCCTCGGCCGCCGAGACCTTCGCATTGGCCTCGTCGATCGCCGTGGCCAGCTCGGCGCGCAGCGTCTCGTTGGCGGCCAGGTCGGCCATCGAGGTGTCGGCCGGCAGCCCGTGGCGTTCGAGCCAGCCCGGCGCCGACTCGGGATCGATGGTCAGCAGGGCCGCGACGAACGGCTTCTTGTCGCCGACCACCAGTGCCTGGCTGACCATCGGATGCGCCCGGATGGTGTCCTCGAGCGGGGCCGGGGAGACGTTCTTGCCGCCGGCGGTGACGATGATCTCCTTCTTGCGCCCGGTGATGAGCAGGAAGCCGTCCTCGAGCCGGCCGACGTCGCCGGTATGGAACCAGCCGTCCCGGATCGAGTCCGACGTGGCCGTCTCATTGCGCCAGTAGCCGTTGAAGATCATCGGGCCCTGAAGCAGCACCTCGCCGTCCTCGGCGATCCGGACGGTCACCCCCGGCACCGGCCGGCCCACCGAGCCGATCTTGATGTGGTCGACGTTGTTGGCGGTCACCGCTGCGCAGGTCTCGCTCAGGCCGTAACCCTCGTAGACGGTGACGCCCGCGCCGCGGAAGAAGTGCCCGAGACGCTCGCCGAGCGGGGCGCCGCCGGAGACCGCCTCCGAGCAGCGGCCGCCCAGGGCGGCGCGCAGCTTGCCGTAGACCAGCTTGTCGAAGACGGCGTGCTTGAGGCGCAGGCCCAGGCCCACCTTGCCGTTCTCGAGCGCCTTGCTGTACTCGACGGCGGTGTCGACGGCCTTCGCGAAGACACCGCCCTTGCCGCCGTCGATCGCCTTCTGCTCGGCGGTGTTGTAGACCTTCTCGAAGACGCGCGGCACCGACAGCACGTAGTCGGGCTGGAAGACGGCCAGGTCGGGGACCAGATTCGCCAGGTCGGCGGTGTGGCCCATGACCACCCCGTTCTCCATGCAGCCCACGGCGACGACCCGGGCGAAGACATGGGCCATCGGCAGGAAGAGCAGCGTGCTCTTCCCCTCGTTCAGTCCGGTGCCGACCGACTCGGCGGTCGCATAGCACTCGGTGAGAAAGTTCCGGTGGGTCAGCACCACGCCCTTGGGGCGCCCGGTGGTTCCCGAGGTGTAGATCAAGGTGGCGGCGTCGTCGGCCCGGGCGCCTTCCTCGCGGGCATCGAGCACCGAGTCGGGCAGTTCCTCGCCGCGCTTGCGCAACTGCGCCAGGGCGTCCGACTCGATCACCAGCACCTCGCGCAGTGCCGTCGCGCCTTCGATCACCGCCTGGTGCCTGGTCTGATGTCCGGCGTTCTCCAGCAGCAGGATCGAGGCGCCCGAGTCGTTGAGGATCCAGTCCACCTGATCGGGTGCGGAGGTCTCGTAGATCGCGACGGTGGTCGCACCGGCCCGCCAGATCGCGTAGTCGATCACCGACCACTCGTAGCGGGTGGACGAGAGCAGCGCCACCCGGTCGCCGGCATCCACGCCGCTGGCGATCAGCCCCTTGGCGATCGCGTCCACTTCGTCGGCGAAGTCGCGTGCGGTCACGGTGATCCAATTGCCGGATTCGCCCCGGCGTTTGAACACCGGCATCGTCGGGCGTTCTCTGCGGAGCGTCTGCACGCGGGTGACGGTGGTCGCTCGGTCATCCACCGTGAAGGTCGATGGAGTGGTGTACTCCTGCATGGTCGTCAAATCCCCTCGGGGTCGTCAGATCTCACGAGGCTCGGCCGAACCTCGTGCCCGGCACAGTACCAGGGAGTAAGTGGGACAGATCACATACGCTCCTCGGGGTAGAATCTCCAGGCAATGACTACGAACGCGCGGCGATGAGCCAGACCCAGCCCTCCGGAGCCCTGAGCTCTGATTCCGACAAAGCGGACGCGGTGGCGTCGGCCGCCGATTCGTTCGACGGCTTCGATATCGATGCGCGTGTCCGTGCCGCCATCGACGACATCGGATACGAACGTCCCTCGCCCATCCAGGCGGCCACCATCCCGCCGCTCATGAACGGTCGCGACGTGGTGGGCCTGGCCCAGACCGGCACCGGCAAGACCGCCGCCTTCGCGGTGCCGGCGCTCTCGCGTCTGGACACCTCCGCCCGCACCCCGCAGGTGCTGGTGCTCGCCCCCACCAGGGAACTGGCCCTGCAGGTGGCCGAGGCGTTCGGCAAGTACGCCGCCAAGATGCCCGAGGTGAAGGTGCTGCCGATCTACGGCGGCCAGAGCTACGGAATCCAGCTCTCCGGACTGCGCCGCGGCGCCCAGGTCATCGTCGGCACCCCGGGCCGGGTGATCGATCACCTCGACAAGGGCACCCTGGATCTGTCGGATCTGCAGCTGCTGGTGCTCGACGAGGCCGACGAGATGCTCACCATGGGCTTCGCCGAGGACGTCGAGCGGATTCTGGCCGACACCCCCGATCGCAAGCAGGTGGCTCTGTTCTCGGCCACCATGCCCGCAGCGATCGGCCGGCTGGCCCGCAAGTACCTCAACGACCCGGTGGAGGTGACGGTCAAGGCGGAGACCAAGACGGCCGCGAACATCACCCAGCGGTATCTGCAGACCTCGCACCACCGCAAGCTCGATGCGCTCACCCGGCTGCTGGAGGTGGAGACCTTCGACGGGATGATCATCTTCGTGCGGACCAAGTCCGCCACCGAGGAGCTCGCCGAGAAGCTGCGCGCCCGGGGACTCTCGGCGGTCGCCATCAATGGCGACATTGTGCAGGCGCAGCGCGAGCGCACCATCAACCAGCTCAAGAACGGCACCATCGACATCCTGGTGGCCACCGACGTCGCCGCCCGCGGTCTGGACGTGGACCGGATCTCGCATGTGGTGAACTACGACATCCCGCACGACACCGAGTCGTATGTGCACCGGATCGGCCGCACCGGCCGGGCCGGCCGCTCCGGGACCGCGCTGCTGTTCGTCTCGCCGCGCGAGCGGCACCTGCTGCGCTCCATCGAACGCGCTACCAAGCAGCAGCTCGAGGAGATCGACCTGCCGTCGGCCGAGGACGTCAACGCCCAGCGCGTGGCGCGCTTCGGGGAGTCGATCACCAACAACCTCGCCTCGGAGAACCTGGACATGTTCCGCGGCCTGGTGGAGAACTACGCCCGCGACAACGACGTGGCGATGGCCGACATCGCGGCCGCGCTGGCCCTGGAGACCCGGGACGGCGGCTTCCTGATGGCGCCGGATCCGCCGGCCGGGCAGCGGCGCGAGCGCGGCGACGACCGCGAACGCGATCGTAAGCCCAAGCGCGGCGGCCACTTCGCCACCTACCGGATCGCGGTGGGCCGCAAGCACAAGGTCTCGCCGGGTGCGATCGTCGGAGCCATCGCCAACGAGGGCGGCCTGACCCGTGGGGACTTCGGGAACATCAGCATCCGCGACGACTTCAGTCTGGTCGAACTGCCCGACGATCTGGACGCCGAGACCCTGGCCATGCTCAAGCACACCCGCATCGGCCGCCATCCGATCGACATCCGTCCGGACATGGGTCCGCCGCGGCAGCGCGGGGGCAAGAACTTCGGCGGCGGTCAGGGCGGGCAGCGCGGCAAGCGCGACCACTGGGGCAAGCGCCCGCCGCGGGTGGCCGGCCGGAGCCGGGGCTGAGCCGGGTCCGGGTAGGCGTCCGGTTCCCGGGACGTCTCAGTCGAGGTCGATGACCGCCTGCAGTCGCGGGCCGAAGGTCGCGACGAGCTCGTCGACCGTCGGGGCACGGAAGGCCGGGGCGCCGATCAGATAGCGCAGGGTGGCCAGTCCGAAGAGCTGGGCGGCCAGGGCCCGGGCGGTGTCCTCGGACACCTCGGCCTGGCTGCACAGCTGGGGGAGCATCGCCGTTGAGGCGAACTCGCCGACGACCCGCGCGATGTCGGCATCGGTGATCGCGGTGCGCATGAAGGCCTGGATGGCCGGGCCCGTGTCCGGACTGGACCAGGTGGTCAGGAAGGCCGTCACCAGGCGTACTCCCAGCCCGGTCCGCGGGCCGGGGACTGCGGCGGCGATCATCGCGCCCGGGTCCACCGGCAGTTCCAGCGCCGCGACGAAGAGTCCGCGCTTGTTGCCGAAGTAGTAGGGGATCAGCGCGACGTCCACGCCGGCCCGGGTGGCCACCGCGCGCAGGCTCGTATTGCCGAATCCGTTCTTGGCGAACAAGTCCCGGGCCGCCTGCAGGATGTCCTCCCGCGCCGTGCTGCCGGCTTCACGGCGACCGCTCCTGTTAGCCACGGTCCGGATTCTACCGATTGTCTTCGCCGGCCGACGGCCTACCGTGGTCCTCAACATTCGTTGAACCGAAGGGACTCCTATGTCCGCTGGCCTTGCCCGCAAGCTGATCGGCGTGATCGTCGGCCTGGCGATCCTGATCCCGCTCGTGCTGCTGGTCTTCATAGTACCGGCCTCGCGGGCCACGCCGCACGACCTGCCGATCGGCGTCGCCGGACCGGCTGCCGGCATCGAGCAGGTGCGTTCGGCGATCGACGAGCACCAGCCCGGCGCCTTTGACGTGCGCGGCTTCGACAGTCTCGAAGCGCTCACCACGGCCACCGCCGATCGCGAGGTCTACGGCGGTGTCGTGCTGGGGGCGCCACAGGCCACGGTCATCGCCACCGGCGGAAGCCAGGCGGTCGCCACCCTGCTGACCTCCCTCGGCCAGGAGATCGCCGGGGCCGGTGGCCCACCGGAGGTGATCGACGTGGCCCCGCCGACCGCCGACGATCCGCGCGGCTCGGGCTTCGGCTCGATCGTGATGCCGGTCTTCATGGCCGGTGCGGCGCTGGGCATCGCACTGACCCAGCTCGCCCGCCGCGCCTGGCTCATCGCCGTCCTGCTGCCCGTCGGCGCGGCCACGGTCGGCGCCACGGTGATCGGCGCGGCGCTGGCCGTCGGGGTGATCGACGGCGGCTTCTGGGGCCCGTGGCTGGCGATGGCGTGCGGCATCTGGGCGATCTCCGCGGCCGTCGCCGGTCTGGTCGCGCTGATCGGACTCGCCGGGATGGGGGTGGCCGCCCTGGTGTTCATGATCGTCGGCATGCCGCTGGCCGGCCTGTCGTATCCCAAGGAATACCTGCCGTGGGTCTGGGGCGACCTCGGGCAGTGGCTGCCGCTGGGCGCCACCGGCACCACCGTGCGCAGCGCCGCCTTCTTCGACGGCGGCCTGATCGGTCCGGGCGCCGGGCAGGCCTTCGGTGCGATCGCACTGTGGATCGTCGTCGGTTATCTCCTGCTGGGAGGCTCGGTGCTCAAACGCCGGCGCCTCACCTCTGCGGTGCTGGAGGGAGGCACCGCGGCCGCGTGAGCCCGGTCGGCGGTGTCAGACGCGCAGCAGGGCCGGCAGCGCGGTGCCGGCAGCGGCCGGCAGGAAACAGTCCGTCGTCGGGGTGAGTGTCGACGGCTCGGGGTTGACCTCGATGATCGGCGTGCCCCGCTCGGCGGCCTCGATCGGCAGGGAGGCCGCCGGGTACACCAGGCCGCTGGTGCCGACGATCAGCACCACGTCCGCGGCGGCGAAGGCCTGCTCGGCCGCCCGCCAGGCACCGGCCGGGAGCGTCTCGCCGAACCAGACCACGCCGGGCCGGATCGGGCCGTCGCAGAGCTCGCAGTGCGGCAGGTCCGGCGCCACAGACAGCTCGCCGCCGGCCGGGCGGTCGCAGACCTCGCAGCGCGGCTGGAACAGACTGCCGTGCAGGTGGCCGGCCACCTCGGATCCGGCCCGCTCGTGCAGATCGTCGACGTTCTGGGTCACCACGCTCAGGGCGCCTCCCCGGGACGTCAGCCGGTCGCCGAGCTCGGCGACGGCCCGGTGACCGTCGTTCGGCGCCACCTCCCGTACGGCCGCCGCCCGTCCGGCGTACCAGCGCCACACCGTCTCCCGGTCCCGTTCCCAGGCCTCGGGGGTGGCCAGGTCTTCGGGTGAGAACCGCGACCACAGGCCGGTCATGGCATCGCGGAAGGTGGGCACGCCGGATTCGGCGGACATGCCGGCACCGGTGAACACGACGACGTGGCCGGCGGCCTCGAGCAGTGCGGCGGCGCGCTCGACGAGAGCGCTGTCGAGGGCGTCACGCATCGGGGTGCTCCCGTCGGTCGGTGGCCTCGTGGCTGGGGGCGGTGGCGTCGTCGCCGGGGGCGGTGGCATCGTCGCCGGGGGCGGTGGCGCCGATCGCCGCGCGCAGCCGTCCGGCCACGGCGGCCAGATCGCCGGGGCGGCGGGTGAGGAAGCCGCGGGCCAGGCGGAGTCTGTCGCCGTCGGCGCGGGGAAGCACGTGCAGATGCGTGTGGAAGACGGTCTGGAAGGCGGCCAGGCCGTCGTTGAGCGCGAGATTCACCCCGTCGGCGCCGAACGCCGGCGAGCGCATCGCTGCGGCGATGCGCTGGCCGGTGGTGAAGAGCCGGGCGCCGAGCGCCGGATCCAGATCGGCCAGTCCGGAGGCGTGCCGGCGCGGGATCACCAGGGTGTGCCCCGGGGTGATCGGGGCGATGTCGAGGAAGGCCAGCACGTCGTCGTCGGCGTAGACCACATGCCCGGTCTCGCGGCCCTCGGCGATCTGGCAGAAAACGCAGTCGGACATGGGCTCACCCTATCGGCCGGTACCGACAGCGACCGCCGCGACGGCGACGGCAGAGCCCCGCACCGGAGGCATCCGATGCGGGGCTCTGCGTGACGAGCGGCCGGTCAGGAGTGACCGCTGGTGCACACCCAGTCGTAGATGTAGCCGCCGCCGGCCGCGCTCAGCGCGTACGACTGCGCGGTCCACAGATCGGGGGCCCGGCCGTAGCCCCAGTACGACGGCGAGCTGGCGATGGCGCCGCAGCCGTTGACGAAGGTCGTGACCACCCGGCAGTCGGTGTAACCGCAGGCGCCCTGGGCGGCGTTCGCGGCCTGCGATTCGCTGGGATAGTCCCACGCCCGGCCGGTGGCGCCGGTGCTCGGGGACAGCGCGAGCGCACCGTAGTAGTCGTAGGCATGGGCGGGAGCCGGGTCTACAGAGGCGCCGACGGTCAGCGCCGCCCCGGCACCGACGGCCGCGAGGCCGGCGGTGATCAGGCGTCTGGTGATGTTCATGATTGCTCCTTACGAGGGTGGGCGGTTGGCCGCCGAGATCAGTTGGGTGCCTTCTCGCGGGTCGGCTGATCCGCCGGTGCCGAGGTGGTCGGGGTGGCCTTCGGGGTCTCCACGTCGTCCGGCTTGCTCACCTCGACGGTCTTGTTCCAGTCGGAGAGGGTCACGGTGACGGTGGTCTCGGCGGCCGGGGCCACCTCGACCTTGGCCACCTGGTTGTCGTCGGTCACCCACACGGTGGTGTCGAGCGCCTCGGTGGCTTCGGTGGCGCTCTTGCCGGTGGCGCCGGTCAGGCCGGCGACCTTGGATGCCGGCACGGTGCCGGTGACCTTGGTGGCGGAGACGCCGTCGACGTCCTCCTTGCCCGCTTCCTGGGCGCCCTCGAGGCTGCGCAGGATGGCCGGAACGCCGGCCTCGGGGTCGAGGACCTTGGAGGCGTCGTAGATCGAGCGGCCGTCGCCGTAGTCGATCCATCCCTTGTCCTGGACGTTGGCGTAGAGCCGGTCGTCGAGGTAGACGAAGGGAGCCTTGGCCTCGGTGCCGCCCATGTTCAAGGTGGCCTCACCGCTGCCGGAGACCGGATCGGTGTTCACATCGGCCACCACCGAGGTGGCGTTCATACCCGGCAGGTCGCCGTTCACGGTGACCGTGATGTGGGCTCCCTTGAGTGCTTCGGTGCTGTCGGCGGCCTTCGTCAGCAGCTCGGAGGCGGCCGGATCAGATGACGCCGGCGCCTTCTCACCGGAGTCGTCGGACGAGCAGGCCGTGAGGCTCAGCGCTGCGGCGGCCCCGAGGGCCACGACGGCCGCAACCAGTCGATTCGGTCGGTGCATCTGGTTCTCCTTTGTTGTCAGTAGCTCAGAAAGCTATCACCGAACCCACTCCGACGAGGGCAGACATCGATTTGCTGAATGACGCCGGGCTGCGCGTGCCGACGGTATCCGCGGGGGTGTGCGACCCGCCGTGCGGGCGGATTCCACGCCGACCGAACATAACGAATTAATAACGATTTGCTGAGTGCGGAAAGTGCAGGCGAGAGCGGTTACTCGCGGGGCTACCGGCGGGTATACCCCGAAGTCGGAACTAAACATGAGGGTTTCCTCATATTTTTGTGTCATTATTGCAGGCGTTCGGCAGCGTCGCCGTGCACCCATCCGCACACCGCATCAGCGCTACCCGTCTGCACACACCTCGTCAGGAGACCACGTGACCCTCGACCAGTTCCGCTCGCACCAGCGCACCGCCGGCCCCGCCGCCCCGGAGCCGAGTCTGCTCGATCGGATCAGTGCCGGCGAGAGCTATGCGATCGCCTTCGGCGGGCAGGGCGGCGCCTGGCTGCCCACGCTCACCGAGCTGGTGATCGACGCCGACCTCGAGCATCGGATGGCGGCCGTGGTCGCGGCCGCAGACCGCCTGCTGGCGCCCGTCGCCGAGGAGCTGGCCCGCGCCGGTGCCGACGGCTTCGACCCGATCACCTGGCTGCGCGACCTCGACGGGGACCGTCCGGTGCCCTCGACCGACGAACTCGCGGCGGTCACCGTCTCCATGCCCGGTGTCCTGCTGACTCAGCTCGCCGCGATCGCCTCGCTGGCCAAGCAGGGACTCGACACCGCCGAACTGCCGCCGGTCGCGGTGGTGGGCCACTCGCAGGGCGCCCTGGCCGCCGAGGCGCTGGCCTCGGGAGGCCACCTGCCCGACGCCGGCGACAGTGAGCTGCTCGCCCTGGCCCGGATGATCGGGGCGGCCGCCACCCTCGTCGCCCGGCGCCGCGGCATGCTCGGCTCGGCCGAGGCCTCATCCATGCTCGCCGTCTCACAGGTGGTGCCGCAGGACGTGGAAGTGCTGCTGGCGCAGTACGTCTCGGAACTTCCGGCCGATCAGCGCGTCGGCGCGCCGGCCGTTGCGATCCACAACTCGCGGCGTTCGCTGGTGCTTGCCGGAGCGCCGCGGCACCTGGCCGCCTTCGAAGGGCTGTGCCGGCAGCGTGCCGCCGCCTCCGCCGACGAACGCAAGCGCAAGGTCACCGGCGGCGCGCCCTTCGCCCCGGTCTTCGAGCAGGTGCTCACCACCGTGCCCTTCCACCACCCGGACATGACCGAGGCCGTGGACCTGGTCACCGGATGGGCGCAGCGCACCGGCATCGATCCGGCGCTGGCGCACCGCTACGCCGACATGCTCCTGGTCCAGCACCTGGACTGGGTCTCCGAGGTGGCCGAGGTGGCCGCCGCCGGCGCCCGCTGGATGATCGACTTCGGCCCCGCCGACATGGTCACCCGGCTGGCCGCGCCGAGCCTGCGCGGACAGGGCGTGGGCACCGTGGCCGCCGCCACCCGCGGCGGCCAGCGCAATCTCTTCGTGCCCGGCAACGTGCCCGAGGTGTCGGCGCCGTGGGGGCTGTACGCGCCGCGGCTGGCCACCCTCCCGGACGGGCGCACGGTGGTCGAGACCGCCTTCACCCGGCTCACCGGCCGCTCGCCGATGCTGCTGGCCGGCATGACGCCGACCACCGTCGATCCGGCCATCGTCGCCGCGGCGGCCAACGCCGGGCACTGGGCCGAGCTGGCCGGCGGCGGTCAGGTCACCGAGGAGATCTTCGCCGGCAATCTCGCCCGGCTCACCGAGCTGCTCGAGCCGGGCCGGCAGGTGCAGTTCAACTCGCTCTTCCTCGACCCGTATCTGTGGAAGCTGCAGCTCGGCGGCAAGCGCCTGGTGCAGAAGGCCCGTGCGGCCGGCGCCCCGATCGACGGCGTGATCGTCACCGCCGGCATCCCCGAACTCGAAGAGGCGGTGGATCTGGTCGCCGAGTTCGACGAGGCCGGCCTGCACTACGTCGCCTTCAAGCCCGGCACCGTCGAACAGATCCGCGCGGTCATCCGGATCGCCACCGAGGTTCCGCACTTCCCGATCATCGTGCAGGTCGAGGGCGGGCGGGCCGGCGGTCACCACTCCTGGGAGGACCTCGACGACCTGCTGCTGGCCACCTACGCCGAACTGCGCGACCGCGCCAACGTGGTGCTCTGCGTCGGCGGCGGCATCGGCACCCCGGAGCGGGCCAGCGAGTACCTGACCGGTGAATGGTCCACCGCACACGGCTATCCGCGGATGCCGCTCGACGGCATCCTGATCGGCACCGCGGCCATGGCCACCCTCGAGGCCACCACCTCGCCCGAGGTCAAGCAGCTGCTGGTCGACACCGCCGGCGCCGACGAGTGGATCGGCGCCGGACACTGCGCCGCCGGCATGGCCTCCGGGCGCAGCCAGCTCGGCGCCGACATCCACGAGATCGACAACACCGCCTCGCGCTGCGGCCGGCTGCTCGACGAGGTCGCCGGCGATGCCGATGCCGTCGCGGCCCGCCGCGACGAGATCATCGCCGCCATGGCCGCCACAGCCAAGCCCTACTTCGGCGACGTCGACACCATGACCTACCGGCAGTGGCTCGACCGCTACCTGGAACTGGCCGTCGGCGCCGATCCGGAGCATCCGCTTCCGTGGGCCGACGTCACCTGGGCCGAGCGCTTCACCGAGATGCTGCGCCGCACCGAGGCACGCATGCATCCGCTCGACAGCGGCGAATTCGGCTCGCTGTTCGGCGAGGTGGTCGACGACGGTCACGCCGCCGTGGCGCTGCTGGCGCAGACCTACCCGGCGGTCGGCAGCGACGTGCTGCACCCGGCCGACGTGGCCTTCTTCCTGGATCTGTGCCGCACCCCGGGCAAGCCGGTCGGCTTCGTCCCGGTGATCGACAAGGACGTCCGGCGCTGGTGGCGCAGCGACTCGCTGTGGCAGGCCCACGATGCGCGCTATCCGGCCGACGCGGTGTGCATCATCCCCGGCCCGGTGGCCGTGGCCGGCATCACCGAGGTGGACGAGCCGGTCGGCGACCTGCTGAACCGATTCGAGGCGCAGGTGGTCGGCGATCTGACCGGCCGCGGCGAGCAGCCGGTGCCGATCGACGCCCGCCGTCGTACCGGTGAGGTGACCCCGGCCGGGCCGCTGAGCGTGCTGCTGGAGGCGCAGGACGTCTCCTGGGCGGGCCGGATCGTGCCCAACCCCGTCTCCCTGCTGGGCAAGCGGAGCGACTGGGAGGTCTTCGGCACCGACGCCGCCGAGCATCCGAGCGGCGCCCGGGTGGTCTCCCGGGGCACCGCCGACGGCGTCACCGATCTCGAGCTGAGCGTGCCGGTCTCCGGGACCACCGTCACCATCACCCTGCTCGTCGACGCGACCGCCGTCGACGGGGCCGTGCCGCAGGTGCGCACCGACGACGCGGCCGGCGCCATGCGCGAGCTGCTCACCGTCGCCGCCGGCGGACACCTCACGCAGCCGGTCGACGGCGCGGTCACCACCGTGGTGCCCTGGCACGCCGACGCGGTGGCCGACCACTCCGGGGCCACCAGCGCCTCGCTGCCGGCGGCGCTGACCCCGGTCACCCCGGCCACCCCGCACGGCTTCGCCGTCCCCGACACCCTGGTCGCCGCCTGCTGGCCGTCGGTCTTCTCGGTGATCGGCGCGGCGCACACCGCCGACGGCGTGCCGGTGGTCGAAGGCCTGCTGGATCTGGTGCACCTCGATCACGCCACCGCCCTCACCGGTGCGGTGCCGGCCGCCGACACCTCGCTGACGGTCACGGCCCGGCTGCTCGGCGTCTACGACGCCTCGGCCGGCCGGGTGGTGGAGGTCGCGGTGACCGTGACCGATGCCGGAACCGGCGCGCCCGTCGCCGAACTCACCGAACGCTTCGCCATCCGCGGCCGCAACGGGGACGCCGACCTGACCGACCCGCAGCGGGCCGGCGGGGCGCTCACCGACGAGCGCAGCGCGCAGCGCAAGCATGTGCGCACCGCGACCATCACCGCACCGAAGAACATGACCGGCTTCGCGGTGGTCTCCGGCGACCGCAATCCGATCCACACCGATCCGCTGGCCGCCCGGCTGGCCGGCCTGGGCGAGCCGATCGTGCACGGCATGTGGCTCTCGGCCGCCGCCCAGCAGGTGGTGTGCGCGGCCGACGCCGACGCACCGGTGCCGTCGCCGCGGCCGCTGCGCGGCTGGACCGCCCGCTACCTGGGCATGGTCCGGCTCGGCGACGAGGTGACCGTGCGGGTGGACCGCGTCGGCCTGCAGGCCGGTGCCGACGTCCTGGAGGTCACCGCCAAGGTGGGCGACCAGCTGGTGATGGCGGCGACGGCCCTGGCCGATCCGCCGCGCACCGTCTACGCCTTCCCGGGACAGGGCATCCAGCGCAAGGGGATGGGTCTCGACGCGCGCTCGCGCAGCAAGGCCGCCCGGGAGGTGTGGGACCGGGCGGACGCGCACACGCGGGAGGCGCTCGGCTTCTCCATCCTGGCCGTGGTCCGGGACAATCCGACCACGCTGGTCGCCCGCGGGCAGACCTATCACCACCCCGACGGCGTGCTCTTCCTGACCCAGTTCACCCAGGTCGCGATGGCGACGCTGGGCGTCGCGCAGATCGCCGAGCTGAAGGAGGCCGGCGGCTTCGTCGAGGGCGCCATCACCTGCGGTCACTCGGTGGGCGAGTACAACGCCCTCGCCGCCTGCGCCGGGGTGCTGCCGCTCGAAGCGGTGCTCGAGGTGGTCTTCCAGCGCGGCAGCGCCATGCACCACCTGGTGCCGCGCGATGCGCAGGGCCGCAGCAACTACCGGATGGCGGCCATCCGCCCCAGCCAGTTCGGGCTGGCCGACGACCAGGTCACCGACTTCGTCGCGGCGACCGGCGCCGAGGTGGACGAGTACCTCGAGGTGGTGAACCTGAACCTGCTCGGCTCGCAGTACGCCATCGCCGGCACGGTGGCCGGTCTCGAACACCTCGAGACCGTCGTCAAGCGCCGCGTCGCCGAATACGGCGGCAAGCCGGCCTTCGTGCTGGTGCCCGGCATCGACGTGCCCTTCCACTCGACGGTGCTGCGTGCCGGCGTTCCGGAGTTCCGGGGCAAACTCGACGAGCTGCTGCCGGCCGACATCGATCCGGACATCCTGGTGGGCCGGTACATCCCGAACCTGGTGCCCCGGATGTTCAACCTCGGCCGCGAGTTCGTCGCCGAAATCGCCGCGCTGGTGCCCTCCGAGCCGCTGGCCGGGGTGCTGGCCGACTGGGACTCCTGGTCGGCCCGCCCCTCGGAGCTGACCCGTGTCCTGCTGATCGAGTTGCTGGCCTGGCAGTTCGCCAGCCCGGTGCGCTGGATCGAGACCCAGGACCTGCTCTTCTCCGGTGCCGAGCAGGGCGGCCTGGCCGTCCAGCGCTTCGTGGAGGTGGGTCTGAAGACCGCGCCGACCCTGACCGGTCTGGCCCGCAACACGCTCAAGCTCGACGACTACCGCGGCGCCACCACCGAGGTGCTCAACGCCGAGACCGACGCGGCGGTGCTGCTGGCGCAGGACAGTGCGCCCGAGCCCGAGGACGACGAGCCCGCCGATGAGGCGCCCGCGCAGACCCCGGCGGCATCCGAGCCGTCGGCCGCGCCCGCGGCGGCTCCGGCACCGACGGCGGCCGCCGCCGGTCCGCGCCCGGCCGACATCGCCTTCACCGCCTCGGCGGCGGTGCGTGCGGTGATCGCGCTGTGGACCAAGCTGCGGGTGGACCAGCTCGGTTCGGCCGACACCATCGAGGCGCTCTGCGACGGCGTCTCCTCGCGCCGCAACCAGCTGCTGCTCGACATCGGGTCCGAACTCGGACTCGGTGCCATCGACGGGGCGGCCGAGGCCGACCTCACCGCGCTGAGCGCGACCGTCGACTCGCTGGCCCGCGGCTACCGGCCGCTCGGCGAGGTGCTCACCGATGCGGTCGCCGACCAGGTCCGCAAGATCGCCGGGCCGGTCGGCAAACGCCCCGCGTACATCGGCGACCGGGTGACCGGCGTCTGGGAGCTCGGACCGGGCTGGGCGCTGCACACCCTGGTCGCGCTCGCCCTGGGCACCCGCGACGGCGTCAGCGTGCGCGGCGGCGAACTGGGCGACCTGCTCGACGGCCCGGTGGGCGACACCGCCGCCCTCGACGCGGTGATCGACCGTGCCGTGCGCTCGGTGGGCGCCGCACACGGCGTCGCCGTGGAGCTGCCGGCCACCGGCGCGGCCGGCGGGGCCACCGTCGACGCCGCGGCGCTGGGAGAGTTCGCCGAGCAGATCACCGGCAAGGACGGTGTGCTGGCCGCGGCGGCCCAGACGGTGCTGCGCAAGCTCGGCCTGGCCGAGACCGCCTCGGCCGAGGCCGCCGACGACCAGCACGCGCAGCTCGCCGACCTGGTCAGCGCCGAACTGGGCAGCGACTGGCAGCGTGCGGTCACCCCGGCGTTCGATGCCGCCAAGGTGGTCCTGATCGACGACCGCTGGGCCACCGCCCGGGAGGATCTGGCCACCGTGTGGCTCACCGACGACGACCGGATCGACGCCGGTTTCGACGAGCTCACCGGGCGCTTCGCCGGCGCCGGAGCCACCGTGGCGAAGCACGCCACCTGGTGGCAGGGCAAGGCTCTCGCGCAGGGCCGCACCGCGGCCGCCGACGCCTACGCGACGATCGCCGCGGCCGCCGAGAGCGGCGAGACGGGGGAGTACTCCGGTCAGATCGCGGTGGTCACCGGCGCCTCGCCGGACTCGATCGCCGCGGCCGTGGTGGGCCGGCTGCTCGCCGGCGGCGCCACGGTGGTCGCGACCACGTCCTCGCTGAGTGAGCGGCGGCTGGCCTACTACACGCGGCTCTACCGCGAGCGGGCCCGGTTCGACGCGGCGCTGTGGGTGGCCCCGGCCAACCTGGCCGCCTACGCCGACGTCGACGCGCTCGTCGACTGGCTGGGCAGCGAGCAGACCGAGAACCTGGGCGCTTCCACCGCGGTGGTCAAGCCGGTGATGGCCCCGGACCTGCTGTTCCCGTTCGCCGCCCCGCGGGTGGCCGGGGATGCGACCGAGGCCGGACCGCGCGCCGAACTGGAGATGAAGGTGCTGCTGTGGTCGGTGGAACGGCTGATCGGCGGACTGTCCGCGATCAACGCCGACGCCGACCTCGACGCCCGGCTGCACGTGGTGCTGCCCGGCTCGCCCAACCGCGGCATGTTCGGCGGCGACGGCGCCTACGGCGAGGCCAAGGCCGCGCTCGACGCGCTGGTCAATCGCTGGAAGGCCGAGGACTCCTGGAACCGGCGCACCACGCTGGCCCATGCGCTGATCGGCTGGGTGCGCGGCACCGGGCTGATGGGTGCCAACGACTCGATGGTCGCCGCAGTGGAGGCCGCGGGGGTGCGCACCTGGAGCACCGAGGAGATGGCCGAGGCGCTGACCGAGCTGTGCAGCCCGGACCTGCGTGAAGCCGCGCGCCTCGCACCGATCAGCGGCGACTTCACCGAAGGCCTGGACCCGGCCACCGTCGACCTCAAGGCACTGGCCAAGGTCGCGCAGGAGGCCGCCGCCGAGGGGACCGGCACCACCGGTGCGGCAAAGGATCCCGGCAGTACACAGGTCACCGTCGAGGCGTTGCCGGCCCCGGCCCGCGCGGAGCTCCCGGCCGAGCTGGAATGGCCCGAGCTGGATGCGGCACCGGAGGATCTGGTGGTGATCGTCGGCGCCGGCGAGGTGGGACCGTACGGTTCGGCACGCACCCGGTTCGAGATGGAGGTGGACGAGAAGCTCTCCGCCGCAGGCGTTCTGGAGCTGGCCTGGACCACCGGTCTGATCACCTGGGACACCGCGCCCAAGGCGGGCTGGTACGACGGTGAGACCGGTGATCCGGTGCCCGAATCGCAGATCGCGGAGCGGTACCACGACGCGGTGCTCGAGCGCTGCGGCATCCGCCGTTACGCCGACGACGGGGCGATGGTCGAGAACTCGGCCCCGCTGCTCGAATCGGTGTTCCTGGACGAGGATCTGAGCTTCACGGTGCCCGACGAGGCCTCCGCACGCGCCTTCGAGTCGGCCGATCCCGAGCGCACCCGGGTCACGGCCAACGCCGACTCGGGCGACTGGACCGTCACCCGGCTGGCCGGCACCGAGATCCGGGTTCCGCGCCGCTTCGAGCTCTCCCGGACCGTCGGCGGCCAGATCCCGACCGGCTTCGATCCCACCCGCTGGGGCGTCTCGCCGGACATGGTCGAGTCGGTCGACCGGGTGGCCCTGTGGAACCTGGTCGCCACCGTCGACGCCTTCCTCACCGCCGGCTTCAGCCCGGCCGAGCTCATGCGCTGGGTGCACCCGGGTCTGGTGGCCAACACCCAGGGCACCGGCATGGGCGGTATGACGTCCATGCGATCGCTCTACGTCGACACTCTGCTCGGCGAGTCGAAGGCCAACGACATCCTGCAGGAGGCGCTGCCCAATGTGGTTGCGGCCCACGTGGTTCAGTCGTACATCGGCAGCTACGGCGCGATGATCCACCCGGTGGCGGCGTGCGCCACCGCGGCGGTCTCGGTCGAGGAGGGCGTGGACAAGATCCGGCTCGGCAAGGCGCTGTTCGCGGTGGCCGGCGGGTTCGACGATCTGGGTATCGAGGGGATCGTGGGCTTCGGCGACATGTCGGCGACCGCGGACTCGGCGGCCATGGAGGCCAAGGGCATCGCTCCCCGCCGGTTCTCCCGGGCCAACGACCGGCGGCGCGGCGGCTTCGTCGAGTCGGCCGGCGGCGGCACCGTGCTGCTGGCGCGCGGCGACGTCGCGGCCCGGCTGGGGCTGCCGGTGCTGGGCGTGGTGGCCTGGGCGCAGAGCTTCGGCGACGGCGTGCACACCTCCATCCCGGCCCCGGGCCTGGGCGCCCTGGGTGCGGCCCGCGGTGGCGGCGACTCGGCGCTGGCCGCGGCGCTCGGCGCGCTGGGGGTGACCCCGGACGAGGTGGCGGTGGTGTCCAAGCACGACACCTCCACCCGGGCCAATGATCCGAACGAGGCCGAACTCCACGAGCGGCTGGCCGGAGCGATCGGCCGCAGCGACGGGGCGCCGCTGTTCGTCGTCTCACAGAAGTCGCTGACCGGGCACGCCAAGGGCGGTGCGGCCGCCTTCCAGCTGATCGGGCTGTGCCAGGTGCTGCGCGACGGGGTGATCCCGCCCAACCGGAGCCTGGACTGCGTCGACGACAAGATGCGCGAGTACCCGCACCTGGTGTGGCCGCGCCGTCCGCTGCGGATGGGCGATCGGCTGCCGCTCAAGGCCGGTGTGCTCACCTCGCTGGGCTTCGGGCACGTGTCCGGGCTGATCGCGGTGGTGCACCCGGAGGCCTTCGTCGCCGCCCTCGGCGAGCAGGAGCGGGCCGACTACCGGGCGCGGGCGCAGGAGCGTCTGCGCGAGGGACGGCAGCGTCTGCTCTCGGCGATGTGCGGCGTGCAGCCGGCCTACCAGCGGCCGCCCAACCGGCGCTTCGACGAGGCCGCCGACGAACACGACGCCGAGGCCGCGCTGCTGCTCGACCCGGCCCGCCGGCTCGACGCCGCCGGGATCTTCGAGTGAGCGTGATCGGGGTCGGCATCGATGTGGTGTCGGTGCCGGCCTTCGCCGAGCAGCTGCACCAGCCGGGCTCGACCATGCTGCACACCTTCCGGGTGGCCGAGCGGCGGGACTCCGCGGAGCGTACCGGCGACGACGAGCAGCACCTCGCGGCCCGCTGGGCGGCGCGCGAGGCGGTGATCAAGGCCTGGTCGTCGAGCCGCTTCGCGCAGTCGCCGGTGCTGCCGGAGTCGGCGGTGAACGACGTCGAGGTGATCACCGACACCTGGGGTCGGCCCAAGGTCCGCCTGCACGGCGACCTGGCCAAATACCTCTCGGGTGTGCTGATCCACGTCTCGCTCACCCACGACGGCGACACCGCCGCCGCGGTGGCGATTCTGGAGGAGCCGCCGCAGGCCGGCTGATCGGTGCGAGTTCCGGCGGGTGCGCTCAGCCGCGCCCGCCGGCCTCCTCGAGCAGCAGATAGCCGGCCAGCATCCGCTTGAGCTCGTCGACGACGAGCTGCTGGTCGTTCTCGGTCTGCACCGAGAAGCTCAGCACCGAGTAGGCGGTGTGCACCAGCACCTCGGCCATCAACTGCCGGCGCTCGCGCTGGGAGGGGGTGAGCGGGGCCAGCAGCAGGGCCACCTTCTCGGCCAGGATCTGCTCGTTGAGAGCGGCCGTGACCCGGGTGGCCGGGGTGGACTGCACCGCCAGCCACACCGCGCGGCGGGATGGATCGGTGTGCCAGAGCGCGGCCAGATGGTCGAGGAACTTCTCGAGCAGGGCCGGCCATTCCAGAGACGGGATCTCGCCGGCGAAGGCGGTCAGTTCGTCGCGCACCCCGGCGGTGTCCACTCGGTCCAGTTCGCACACCACCACGTACTTGTTGGCGAAGTACTGATACAGGGTGCCGATCGGCACGTCGGCGCGTGCGGCGATCTGTTCGCAGGTGAGCGATTCGAAGCCCACCTCGATCAGTTCGGTGCGGGCGGCGTGCAGGATGTCCTCGAATTTGCGCCGGCTGCGCTCCTGGGTGGGGCGCTTGCGGGGCACCAGCGGCTGGCTGGAGATGGCGGCGTGACGCATGACCGGGGCCGGCCGCCTACAGCGACAGGTCGCGGCGCAGCTTGGCGACGTGGCCGGTGGCGCGCACGTTGTACAGCGCGGCGCCGAGGGTGCCGTCCTCGTTCACCAGGAAGGTCGACCGGATCACGCCCTGCACGAGCTTGCCGTAGAGCTTCTTCTCCCCGAAGGCGCCCCACGCGGCGAGCACCTCTTTGTCCGGATCGGAGAGCAGCGGGAAGGTCAGTTCGTCGCGCTCGACGAACTTGGCCAGTTTGGCCTGCTTGTCGGGGGAGATACCGATGACGTCGATACCCTGCCCGTTCAGTTCGGTCAGGTTGTCCTGGAAGTCGCACGCCTCCTTGGTGCACCCGGGGGTCATGGCGGCGGGGTAGAAGTACACGATCACCTTGCGGCCGGCGTAGTCGGCGAGGGAGACCGGGCGGCCGTGCGAGTCGGGGAGGGTGAAAGCGGGGGCGACGTCGCCCACTTCGAGACGTCCGTTGACTGACATGAGCACTAGCCTAGCCGGGTCACCGGGTGCGCCGGGTAGGCTCGGTGCGTCGCGTGTGCACCGCTCGCGCACCCGCACGGGGCGCAGCGGGCACACGCTCGACCCGAGACAAGACTTCGACCGGATGGAGAACGTCGTGGCCGACGACACCGAACGCATCGAGCAGGAGATCGCCCAGGCGCGGGAAGATCTCGCCAAGACCCTCGACCAGCTGGCCGAGCGCGCCAATCCGCAGCGGCTGGCCGACGACGCCAAGACCCGCGCGCTGGCCATCGTCAACAAGCCAGCCGTGCGCTACGGCCTGATCGGCGCCGGCGCCCTGGTCGTGGTGCTGGTGGTCCGCAAGATCAAGAGCTGACCCGCCCGCCCGCTGAGTGCGGGCACACTTTCCGCATCCTGATTTCGGGTTCGCGGCCTCAGCCGAGGCCGCGAACCCGAAATCAGGATGCGAGCGGCTCGGCCCCGGTCGCTTCGTCCCCGGCGATGCGAAAACCCCCGGCGCGCAAATGGCGTACCGAGGGCTTTCTTGTGCGCCATCAGGGACTCGAACCCCGAACCCGCTGATTAAGAGTCAGCTGCTCTGCCAATTGAGCTAATGGCGCTTGGCCTTGCGAGAAGAAACAGTAACAGGCCATCGGCCGAACTGAGAAATCGCCTGGTCAACCGGCGTAGAGCAGGGGAGTGGTGGTCAGGACTTGCTGCCCGTGAGCTTCTTGACCACCCAGAGCAGGATCACCGAGCCGAGCAGGCAGGTGAGGAAGCTGAAGAACCAGCCGGCGGACTCCACGTCGAAGACCAGGCCCAGGATCATGCCGCCGATCAGACCGCCGATCACGCCGACCACGATGTTCATCAGCAGGCCCTGCTGTTCGTCGGTGCCCATGATCTTGCTGCCCAGCCAGCCGGCGAGGCCGCCGATGACGATCCAGGCGAAGAATCCGAGTGAGAGCATGAGGGGCTCCTTCCAGCGGTTGCGGTACGGCGCGCCGGGCAGTGGTACCCGGCACGCGGTCGTCGGGTACCAGTGGACCATGATCAGCCCGATCGGGGAAGGGGACGCGTAGACTGGCGGCGGGTTAATCGCATGGATGTGATTCAGCCCTCCTCGTGTCATTCGAGTGTGAGCATCCTGGTGTGCGCGATCGTCCCGCGATTGCGTACAATGACGTAACCGAAGTCCGGTCCGTTTTTGTGGGGGCAACAACGGTGCACGGACGAGGATCACCGGTGTCGGGCAGGTCAGAAATGTGGAGTGAGATGAAGGTTCGTTTCTCGCGTCGTCGCGCGGTCGCACGCACGAGTGCGCTGCTGGTCACGATGGCCGCCGCGACGGTGGCACTGAGTGCGTGCAGCCCCGGCGGCTACGACGATCAGGTGCACGCCGCCGGTGAGTTCTCCGACATGATCAAGCCGGCGATCACCGTGCTCGGCGGCGACGGCAAGCCGCTGCAGCAGGACGCTGTGGGCGTGCAGCCGGGCCAGCCGCTGGTGGTCAAGGCCACCGAGGGCGCGATCGCCGACGTCAACATCGCCAAGGCCAACGGCTCGCCGGTCAAGGGCACGCTCAGCGACGACGGTTCCACCTGGACCAGCGACGAGGCGTTCGGCTACGACCGGACCTACACGGTCAAGGCCGAGGCGCTCGGCGTCGGCGGCAAGACCGAGACCGTCCAGCGCTTCACCACGCAGGCCCCCAACAACCTCACCGCCGCCTACATCACGCCGGGCAAGGGCGAGACGGTCGGCATCGCGCAGACCGTCGGCGTGCGCTTCGACGAGGCCATCCCGGACCGCAAGGCCGCGCAGGACGCCATCAAGATCACCACCGACCCGCAGGTCGACGGCGCGTTCTACTGGATCAGCGACAACGAGGTGCGCTGGCGCCCCGAGCACTTCTGGAAGCCGGGCACCAAGGTGAAGGTGGAGGTGAACACCTACGGCATCAACCTCGGCGACGGCATGTTCGGCCAGGAGAACGTCTCGTCGAACTTCACCATCGGCCGGGACATGGAGCTCTTCGCCGACGACAACACCAAAATGGTCACCGTCAAGAAGAACGGCAAGGTGATCAGGACCATGCCGACCTCGATGGGCAAGTCCGACACCCCCACCGACAACGGCATCTACATCATCGGCGACCGTCTCGACCACATCATCATGGACTCGTCCACCTACGGCGTCCCGGTCGGCTCGGCCGACGGCTACCGCACCCCGGTCGACTTCGCGACGCAGATGTCCTACAGCGGCATCTACCTGCACTCGGCTCCGTGGTCGGTGTGGGCGCAGGGCAACACCAACACCAGCCACGGCTGCCTCAACCTGAGTCCCGACGACGCCCTCTGGGTGGTGCGCAACACGCTGCGCGGCGACCCGGTCACGGTCAAGAACACCGTCGCCGGCACGCTCTCGGGCTCCGACGGTCTCGGCGACTGGAACGTGCCGTGGTCCACCTGGTCCAAGGGCAACGCCTGACCTGCCTGTTCCGGCTTCGGCCGGGCTGAGAATAACCGGTCCCGACGGGACCGGTTATTCTTGTCTCAGTGGACGTGATCGATCGCTCGGTCGGGGTTGTCAACGATGCCATCGGCCAGTGTTACTATCGCCCGCGAGAGAGAACAACCCCTTCGACACTTAGGTGGCTGAACCATGGCACGTCCCTCCTGGGAGACCGACGACCTTTCGGCGCTGCGCGAGATGGCGCGGGCGTTCTGCGAGAAAGAACTCGCTCCGAACATCGAGCGCTACAACGCGCAGAAGCACGTCGACCGCGAGCTGTGGCGCAAGGCCGGTGAACTGGGACTGCTGTGCATGTCCGTCCCGGAGGAGTACGGCGGCGGTGGCGGCACCTTCGCCCACGAGGCCGTGCTCATCGAGGAGCAGGCGCGCGTCGTCGACTCCGGCTGGGGCCAGAGCCTGCACAACGGGATCATCGCGCACTACATCCTCGCCTACGGTTCCGAGGAGCAGAAGAAGAAGTGGCTGCCCAAGATGGCCAGCGGTGAGGTCGTCGGCGCCATCGCGATGACCGAGCCGGGCACCGGCTCGGACCTGCAGGCGGTCAAGACCAAGGCCATCAAGGACGGCGACGACTACGTCATCGACGGCTCCAAGACCTTCATCACCAACGGCGCCGAGTGCGACCTGGTGATCGTGGTCGTCAAGACCGACCCCAGCGAGGGCGCCAAGGGCATCTCGCTGGTGCTGGTCGAGACCGAGCGGGAGGGCTTCCGCCGCGGCCGCGTGCTCGACAAGGTCGGCCTCAAGGGCCAGGACACCGCCGAGCTCTTCTTCGACGGCGTCCGGGTGCCGCAGTCCAACCTGCTCGGCGAGAAGGAGGGCACCGGCTTCATTCAGCTGATGAACCAGCTGCCCCAGGAGCGCCTGATCATCGCAGTCTCGGCCGTCGCCTCGATGGAGGTGTCGCTGGCCAAGACCCTCGAATACACCAAGGAGCGCGAGGCGTTCAACCGGCGCGTCTTCGACTTCCAGAACACCAAGTTCAAGCTGGCCGAGGTGGCCACCGAGGCTCATGTGGCCCGGGTCTTCCTCGACGACTGCATCGAGAAGCACCTGCGGGGTGAACTCGACATCCCCACCGTCGCCATGGCCAAGTGGTGGACCACCGACCGCGCCATGAGCGTGGCGGACACCTGTCTGCAGCTGTTCGGCGGCTACGGCTACATGAACGAGTACCCGATCGCCCGTATCTGGGCCGACAACCGGGTCCAGATGATCTTCGGCGGCACCAACGAAATCATGAAAGACATCATCTCGCGGTCGCTGTGATCGGCTGACACCGTCCACGACGACGGGCCGGGTACCCTCAGGTGCCCGGCCCGTTGTGCATCGCACCCGACGATCCTCCACCGCGATCGTCATGACGTAGGTCACAATGGTGGGCAGTGTGGGTGCAGCGACAGTGGAGGTGGAACCTTGGGCACGATCGTTCTGGCGGAGACCCGGACCGATACCGAACGGCAGGCCGTGGCCGATTGGGCGGCCACCCACCATCCCGGCGCAGCGGTCGAGAGCCTGGGACAGGCCCGTATCGACGACCTGCCCGGCGACACGGTCCTGGTTCCCGCCCGGGTGGTCTGGCTGCCGCCGGAACGTGAAGGGCAGCGGCGCGGCCGTCTGGTCGACGTGGTGCTGCTGTCCAATCCGCGGAGGCCGCCGGCGTTCCGGCAGGCCGCGATCCGCAACCGCCACCCCGATCGGGTCGCCGTGGTGGCCGGGGCCCCGGCCACGATCGACGAGATGCGCGAGCCGTACCGGGAGCGGCAGGCCGACGGAGAGTCGTTCCCCGCATTCGTCGGCATGCGGGCGCACATCGCCGCCGAACGCGCCGAACGCGCGCTGGTGGGCGATCGCTACAAGGTGCCACGGCTGGTCGCCGAGCAGATCAGTTCGTCGGCGCGATTCCGGAACGCCTGCGCCGCCCTGGCCGCCGACCTGGGCCGCCCGGCCGCCGACGTCGCGGCCGAGGCGACCGGCAAGATGAGCACCTTCGTCGCCACCCAGAGCGCCCTCATGCGTGATCTCTTCGACTCGGCCTTCGGCCGGCTCTACAAGCGGGCCTGGACGGTGTCGGTCGACCTGGACACGCTCGGGCGGCTGCGCGAACAGAACGCGTCGACCTCCCTGATCTTCCTGCCCTCGCACCGCTCGTACGCGGATCCGCTGGTGCTCTCCGGGGTCCTGCACGAGTACGAGTTCCCGCCCAACCTGGTGCTCGGCGGCAACAACCTGGCGTTCTGGCCGGTGGCTCCGGTCGCACAGCGGGCCGGGACCATCTTCATCCGGCGCCAGTTCGGCTCCGACCCGATCTACAAGCTGGCCATGCGCTCGTATCTCTCGTTCATCGTGGAGAAGCGCTTCAACCTCGAGTGGTACATCGAGGGCGGGCGCAGCCGCACCGGCAAGCTGCGGCCGCCGAAGCTCGGACTGCTGGCCTATGTGGCCGAGGCCGTCGAAGCACTCGACGACGCCGACGCCACCATCGTGCCGGTGTCGATCGTCTACGATCAGCTGCCCGAGATCGCGGTGATGGCGCAGGAGTCGGCCGGCGGCACCAAACGGCCGGAGGACCTGAAGTGGCTCGTCAAATACGCCCGCGGGCAGCGGGTGCACCGCGGCGAGGCGCGAGTGCGCTTCGGTGAACCGTTCTCGCTGCGCACCGAACTCCAGCGCTCCGGCGACGGCCGGGCCCGTCTGGAGAAGGTCGCATTCAAAGTGATGGACGAGATCAACACCGCCACACCGATCTCGGCGACCTCGCTAGCCGGTTTCGCACTGCTCGGCGCCGCCGACCGGGCGTTCACCGCCGCCGAGATCGAGGCGATCCTGGCGCCGCTGCTGCGCTACATCGAGGAACGCGGACTGCCCGGACCGGATCCGTCGCTGTGCCGCGGGATCGGTCTGCTCAACACCCTCGGCGAGCTCACCGGCGCAGGCGTGCTCGACACCTTCGACGGCGGACCCGAACAGGTCTGGTCGGTGGCTCCCGACAACCACGCCGTGGCGGCCTACTACCGCAACGGGGCGGTCCACCACTTCGTCGACCGCGCCATCGTCGAGCTGTGCATGCTGGCGGTGGCCTTCGGCACGGTGCGCCCGGACGCGGCCGAGCGCACCCGCGATCCCGATGCGCTGCTGCACGTCTCGCAGGACGAGGCGCTGCGGATCCGCGATCTGCTCAAGTTCGAGTTCTTCTTCCCGGCCAAACAGGAATTCCTGCACCGCCTGGGCGCCGAACTCGACCTGATGTCGCAGGAGTGGCGCACCGTCGAGCCGACCCGGGAATGGGTGTACGACACGCTCTTCGCGCATGCGGGGAGTCTGCTCGCGCGCCGGACCCTGCAGAGCTTCCTCGACGCGCAGCTGGTGGTGGCGCGTCACCTCGCGAGTCTCGGCAGCGCCCGAGTGAACAAGGACACGGTGTTGATGGACTGTCTCGGACTGGGCCGGCAGCTGTCGCTGCAGGGGGTCATCCTCAGCAAGGATTCGGTGTCGAAGGATCTCTACGACGGGGCCTACCGGCTCGCCGAAAACCGGCATGCCGCAGGCGATGTCGACGCCGACGAACTGGTGCGCGCCCGTCGCGACTGGCTGGCCGAGGTCGAAGAGCTGCGCGGGCGGCTGGCCCGGATCGCCGAGATCGAGGCCGAGCGAGCCGCCTCCGACGCGCGGGCCGCGCAGAACCCGGCCTCCAACGGGGAAACAGGCAACGACGGGGAGACGGGCAGCGACGAGACCATCGCGGTGACCGGGGACGCGGAGGCGCAGCGGTGAGCGCACTCGCCGAACGCCTCGCCCAGATCCGGTCGGCGCCCGCCGGCGACACGGTGTGCGCGTTCTTCGACTACGACGGCACGCTGATCGAGGGCTTCTCGGCCGCGGACATCTTCAAGGCCCGGGTGCTCAGCCTCGACTTCACCGCCGGTGAGGTGCGCGATGCGCTGCTGATCGGCCTGCGCGGCTGCAGTTCCGAGCAGGACTACGCCGAGGTGCTCGAGGCCACCCGTCCGGCCTTCGCCGGCCGCACGTACGACGAGCTGCTCGCCTTCGGCGAGGAATTGTTCCGGTCGGAGACGGCCGCCAAGCTGCGGCCGCAGATGTGGCAGATCATCCGGGCCCATCGGGCGCGTGGTCACCGCATCGTCGTCGCCTCGTCGGCGACCCGTTTCCAGATCGAGCCGATCGCCAAGGAGATCGGCGCCGACCGGGCCCTGGCGACCGACGTCGAGGTGGTCGACGGGATCGTCACCGGACGGGTCAAGGGCCGTCCGCTGTGGGGACCGGGCAAAGCGGCCGCGGTCCGGCGGCTGGCCCGCGAGTGGAACCTCGACCTGCAGGCCTCGTTCGCCTACTGCGACGGCAACGAGGACGTGCCGTTCCTGGAGGCGGTCGGGAACCCGGCGGCCGTCTCACCCCAGCGCGGTCTGCGCGGGGTCGCCGAGGAGCGCGACTGGCCGATCCTGGACCTGCGGAATCCGTCCTACAACACCGTGGGGAAGGTGCTGCGCACCGGCGCCTTCTACGGCAGCTTCCTCGGCGGCGCTGCCGTCGGCATGGCCCGCGGACTGTTCGCGGGAGACCGGGTCGCGGCCATGCAGGAGGCCGTCGGCGAGGGTCTCGACGTCGGATTCGCGCTCGCCGGGGTGGACGTGGACGTGCTGTCCGGCCGCGAGTATCTGACCTCGGCGCGGCCGTGCGTCTTCGTCTTCAACCATCAGTCCAAGCTCGACCTGCCGGTGATGATCCACCTGGTCCGCAGCAATGCGACCGGGGTGGTGAAGCGCGAGGTGAGCAAGCTGCCGGTGTTCGGGCAGATCCTCGACGCCGGGGGTGTGGTCTTCATCGACCGCGCCGATGCGGGCAAGGCGATCGAACAGCTCGAGCCGGTGGTGGAGAAGATCCGCGACGAGGGCGTCTCCCTGGTCGTCGCGCCGGAGGGGACGCGCTCGGCCACCCCGCGCATCGGCGCGTTCAAGAAGGGGCCGTTCCACATCGCCATGCAGGCCGGCGTCCCGGTGGTGCCGGTGGTGCTGCGCAATGCCGGCGAGGTGATGTGGCGGGGAGCGCAGCTGATCAATCCGGGCACCGTGGAGGTGCGCGTGCTGCCGCCGGTGGACACCTCGGAGTGGACGCCCGAGCGTGTGGGCGAGCACGCCGAGCAGGTGCGCGAGCTGTTCGTGCAGGCCCTGACCGACTGGCCGGTGACGGCTTTCGACGATGGGCGGATGACCCGGACCCGCAGTGTCTTCGAGTGGCAGGAGAGTGCCGATGAGCAGTGAGTCCGCGGGCGGAGACAAGCCGCTGCACTGGGCCGACGATCCGCATATGAGCCCGGTCGACACGGTGATGTGGCGCGGTGACGCCGATCGGCGCCTGCGGTCGACGCTGGGCATGCTCGAGATCTACGACTGCGCACCCGACTGGAACCGGCTGGTGGCCGCACACGACTGGGCGAGCCGGATGGCGCCGCGCTTCCGTGAACGCGTGGTGGAGTCGCCGCTGCGGATGGGCACCCCCAGCTGGGCGGTCGATCCCGACTTCGATCTGCACTACCACCTGCGCCGGATCCGTCTCGGCGGCGACAATTCGCTGGCCGAGCTGCTGCGCACCTGCGAGCAGCTCGGGATGACACCCCTCGATCCCGCCCGCCCGCCGTGGGAGGGCTACCTGATCGAGGATCTGCCGGACGGGAAGACGGCCTACTTCGTCAAGGCGCACCACGCGCTCACCGACGGGCTCGGCGCGATCATGGGGCTCGCGCAGCTGCATTCGACCACCCGCGATCCCATCCCGGGCAAGCCGCAGCCGCCGGCACCGGACGTGCACGGTCCGTCTGGACTCGACGTGCTGCGCCGCCAGCTCGAGCAGGAGGCGCGGCGGGTCCCGGTGATCGCCGGGAAGGTGGTCGACGGCGCGCTGGCCCTCACCTCGCCGCGGTCGGCGCTGTCGAAGGTACTGCGCTACGGACGGTCGGTTCCGCGGGTGGCCGGGCTGATCAGCCCGCCGGGTTCGCCGCTGCTGGCCGGACGCAGCGTCGGCCGGCGCTATGCGGCCTTCGAGGTGCCGTTCTCGTCGCTGAAGGCGGCGAGCACCGCCACCCGCTCGTCGATCAACGACGTCTACCTGGGTGGACTGATCGGCGGCTTCCGGCACTATCACGAGCGCATGGGCACCATGGTCGATGCGATCCCGGTGGCCGTACCGATCTCGGTGCGCTCGGACGACGACACCCCCGGCGGCAACCGCATCGCGGTGGGCCGGCTGGCCGGTCCGGTGGGGATCGACGACCCGTTCGAGCGGGTGCTGACCGTGCGGGAGCAGGTGCGCGCCGCGCGCACCGAGCCGGCCGTCGACGTCTTCAACACCGCCGGACCGTTGCTCGCCTGGCTGCCCGGTCCGGTGCTGACCCAGTTCAGCGGGGCGACGTCGATGAACGACCTGCAGGCCTCGAATGTGCCGGGCATCCCGTGGGACACCTTCGTGGCCGGCGCCAAGGTCGAGCGGATGTTCCCGTTCGGCCCGCTGCCCGGCTGTGCGGTGATGGCCACCATGATCACCCACAACGGCATCGCCTGCCTGGGACTGAATCTCGATCCGGCCGCGATCACCGAACCCGATGTCTTCGCCGAGTGCATCACCGCCGGTTTCGACGAGGTGATCGACCTGGCGGGCGACGATTCTCTGCCCCGGATGACCGAACTGCGCTGAGCAGGTGCCGGCGACGTCGCTCAGCGGGCGGTCGTCCGTGCATCCGGCGGCGGAGTGGAGTACGCGGCCAGGAACTCGGTGAGCATCTTCGCGGTGACCGGCCGGGGGAGGGACTCGATCGCGGCGATCACTGCGGGCATGTCCAGGGCGGCCGCGGTGGCGGACGGATCGGTGTGCGGGTCGATTCCGGCCCCGACCAGCGCCGCTTCGATCGCCTTCGAGGGCAGGGCCAGTGCATCGGCGACGGTCACCGCGCCTGAGTCGAAGGCCTCGGCCAGGGTGCGCAGCGCCTCGGGCGCCCCGGCCGGCGGCAGCCCGCGCGCGGCCTCCGCGCCGGCGTGCAGCGCGGCCACCAGCTCGTCGACGACGGCCGCGGTGACCGGGGTGAACGTGAGATGCGTGCTCGGCGGCAGGAGGGTGCCGTCGGACTGCCGGTAGCCGGGCTGCACCTGCAGGGTGAAGCCGTGCTCGGCCACCGCCGTCGACCAGCGATGCGGATCGATCGGCGACGACGACGCCGGATCGGCGATCACCGCCAGCACCGGCCCGGCCGGATCGCCGAGCACCCGCAGCCCGTCGATGTCGTCGAGAGTGCGGCGGACCGCCGCCGACGCCGCGGCGACGCGTTCGACGAGGGCGCGATAGCCGTCGTCGCCGAGGTGTTCGGTGATGGCCCAGGCGCCGGCGAGTCCGGCCGCCGAACGTGAGCCCAGCAGGGTGGGATTGACCACCGGATACCCCGGCCAGTCGGTGTCGGCGAAGAATCCCGCCCGATGCCGCTCCCGGCTGCTGTGCAGGATCACCGATGCGCCCTTGGGGGCGTAGCCGTACTTGTGGAAGTCCGCCGAGATACTGCTGACCCCGGGCACCCGGAAGTCCCAGGCCGGCAGCGTCTCCGGCCACCACGGCAGCGCGAAGCCGCCCAGGCAGGCGTCCACGTGCAGGGCGATACCGGCGGCGGCCGCGACCTCGGCGACCTGCGCCACCGGATCGAGCGCCCCGGTGGGGTAGTTGGGCGCCGAGACCACCACCAGGAAGGTGTCGTCGTCCAGGGCGGCGGCCACATCCTCCGGGCGCACCCGGGTCGTGTCCGGATCCACCGGCACCCGTACCGCCCGCACGCCCAGCAGGTGGGCGGCCTTGTCGAAGGCGGCGTGGGCGGTCGAGGCCAGCACCACCGAGCCGGTGCCCGGCGGGGCGACGGCATGATCGCGGGCGGCGAGCACCGCGAGCAGGCAGCTCTCGGTACCTCCCGAGGTGATGCTGCCGACCGCATCCGGGCCGTGGAAGACGGTGCGGCAGAAGGCGATCAGCTCGCGTTCCATCGCGGCGACCGAGCCGAACACGGTCGGATCCAGGCCGTTGACCGGCTGTACCAGGGCGGCGGCCGCGGCGGCGAGCTCGTCGATCTCGGTGAGCCCGGAGTCGTAGACGTAACTGAGGATGCGGCCGCCGTGGGTGGGCGCATCGGTGGCCCGGAGCCGGCGCAGCCGCGCCAGCACCTCGTCGGTGCTGCGGGCGGGATTCACTGGGGACGTTCCTCTCGATAGCGGTGCAGGATCACCAGGCTCAGCAGAGTCAGGGCGGCCGGCAGAAGGGAGAAGCCGCCGGCGATCCCGGCCAGGGCGGTGCCGGACTGCTCGGTGGTCTCGTCGGCGTCGGAGGAGACGAATCCGGTCGCGGCCAGCACCAGCAGATACAGGCCGGGGCCGAGTGCCAGCCCGAGGGTCTCGCCCGCAGTCCACAGCCCGGACAGCGCCCCGCCCTGATCGCGCCCGGTGGCCGCGGACTGCTCGTCGATCACATCGGGCAGCATGGCCAGCGGGAAGGTCTGCATACCGGCGTAGCCGACGCCGCAGACCGCGACGGCCGCGAACACCCACGGACCCGGTGCGGTGATGGCGATGCCCAGCGCCGCCGAGGCGGCCAGGAACAGCGCACCCGCCGCGGCGAGGCCGCGCTGTTTGCCGAATCGCCGGCCGAACCGGACCCAGAGCGGCATCACCAGCAGGGCCGGTGCCACCAGGGCGACGAAGAGCGGGGTGAGAGCGCCGGAGTCGTCGAGGACGTAGGTCGCCAGATACTGCGCACCGGCCAGCATGACCGCCGAGGCCAGCGCCTGAATCACATAGACCGACAGCAGGATGCGATAGTGCCGGTTGGTGCGCAGCGCGTCGAAGCCGTCCCGGGTGCGATGCTCGGCGGCCGCGCCGGAGCTGCGGCCGGTGGTGCTCCGGTCAGCGGCGGGCCGGGCCGCCCAGGTGATGGCAGCCGCCATTCCCGCACCGATCACGGCGGCCACCACCACCGCCATCACCGCGTAGCCCACCGCACCGCCGCCGAAACCGTCGCGGATGGCCGGCGCCCCGGCGCCGACCACCAGGATCGTCAGTGCCAGGACCGCGATGCGCAGCGAGATCAGCCGGGTGCGCTCGTCGTAGTCGGCGGTCAGGTCGGCGGGCAGCGCGATGTAGGGCACCTGGAAGCAGGCGTAGGCGGCGGCGGTGAGTGAGAACAGGATCAGTACCCAGAGGGCCCCGACCGCCGGCGAGCCGGACACCGGGGCGCAGAACGTGAGGATGAACAGCGGCACGATGGCCGCGCAGCCGAGCCACATCAGGCCGGTGCGCCGCCCGTCGCGGGCCAGTGCGCGATCGCTGCGCGCGCCGATGAGCGGATTGATCACCACGTCAACGGCTTTCGGGATCACCACCACCACTGCCGCGAGCAGCGCACCGACGCCGAGGGTGTCGGTGAGGTAGTAGGCCAGGACCAGGCCGGGCAGAACCCCGAAGCCGCCGGTGCCCACGCTGCCGGCGGCATAGCCCGCCAGCACGCCCCGGGGCAGGCGCGCTTGCAGAGCCTGGGTCACGGTGGTCTCCTCTCCGGCGCTGGCGTCACCCTAACGCCGGGCCGCACCGGTTGCGCCGCAATGCGCGGGCTGGGCGCATGCTGCGCCGAAGTCGCCCCATCGGCCGCGCGTGGTGATTACGGTCGGGGGATGGCACCGAGCATCGAGGACCGATTGGCCGCGCTCGAGGCGATCGAGCAGATCACCGCGCTCAAACACCGCTATTGGCGGGCCTGCGATGCCAAGGACCCGGAGACCTTCGCCGACTGCTTCATCACCGACGGGGCGCAGATCGACTACGGACCGCTCGGCGTCTTCGACGACGCGGCCGGGCTGGTGGACGTGTTCCGCAGGTTCGGCTGCGCCCGGGTGGACGGGCGGTTCGCGGTGCTCGACCTGCACCACGGCGGCCAGCCGGAGATCGAACTGCTCGGCCCGGGCCGCGCGGCCGGCCGCTGGACTCTGCAGTTCCGTCAGCTCAATACGGTGGCCCGCACTGAAACGTTGGCCACCGGTGTCTACGACGACCGCTACCTGCTGTGCGCCGACGGGCGCTGGCGGATGTCGGTGTGCCGCTTCGTGCAGCGCTGGTCGCACACCCGCCCGCTCGGCGACGACGAGACCGTCGTCGAGGGCGTGTTTCCCGATCCCGGGCGGTGATGCGGTTCTCCGGGGCAGCCGAATCACCACGGATACGCTATCTTCAACAGTTGTAGAAAAACCGGAGGGGATCCGGTGCACCCGCCGACCCGAGGAGAGCGATGTCGGACCGATTGGCCATCGATGTGGAGGGCCTGGACAAGTACTTCGGGAAGTTTCAGGCGCTCAACGGGGTGAACCTGCAGGTGCCCCGCGGTCAGGTGCACGGCTTTCTCGGGCCGAACGGCGCCGGGAAGTCCACCACCATCCGGGTGCTGCTGGGATTGCTGCACGCCGATGCCGGCCGGGTCCGGCTGCTCGGCGGCGCCCCCTGGCGCGACGTGGTGGAGTTGCACCGCCGGCTCGCGTACGTGCCCGGCGACGTCTCCCTCTGGCCGTCGATGACCGGCGGCGAGGCGATCGATCTGCTCGGCTCGCTCCGCGGGGGTCTGGACGAGACCCGGCGCGCGGACCTGGTCGAGCGTTTCGAACTCGACACCACCAAGCGCGGTCGCCAGTACTCCAAGGGCAACCGGCAGAAGGTGGCGATCGTCGCCGCGCTGGCCTCGAACGTGGATCTGCTCATTCTCGACGAGCCCACCTCGGGACTCGACCCGCTGATGGAACAGGTCTTCCAGGATGCGGTCGCCGAGGCCGTCGCCCGGGGCACCGGTGTGCTGCTGTCGAGCCACATCATGAGCGAGGTCGAGGCGCTGGCCGACAGGGTCAGCATCATCCGTGACGGCACCATTGTGGAGACCGGCACTCTCGCCGAGATCCGCGGCCATGCGCGCAACACCGTTCACGTGACCCTCGAGAACGTCGACGGACTGGAGTCGGTGCCGGTCCTGCATGATCTCGAGGTGTCCGGCAGCCAGGTCCACGCCACCGTCGACGGCGACCACATCGGTGAGGCCGTGGCCGCGCTCACCCAGCGCGGCATCAGCGCCCTGACCATCGAGCCGCCGTCGCTGGAGAGTCTGTTCCTGCGGCTCTACGACGACGAACCCGAGGAGCAGCAGGAGGCCGCGAACGGTCCGAAGGCGGGCAACCGGTGACCGCGTCCGCGCCCGCGACGCACCGGGCCCGGCCGGCCTCCAGCGTCACCGGTACCGGCTCGCTGCTGCGGGTCTCGCTGCGCGCCGAGATCCGCTCGCTGGCGCCGTGGATGGTCGTGCCGACGATCCTCACCCTCACCTCGGTGCTCGGCTTCGAATTGCTGGGCCGCACCGAACAGGAACGGCAAGCGCTGAACCAGACCATCGCGGGGAATCCGGCACTGGGGCTGATCTTCGGCCCGGCCGGCGACGTCAGCACCCTCGACGGCTTCAACGCCTGGCGCGGCCTGGCCATCGGCGGCTTCGTCGTGGCCCTCGGCGCCATCCTCGTCGTCGTGAAAGCCACTCGGGCGCAGGAGGATTCCGGGCAGGCCGAGTTCCTCGCCGCAGGCGTGATGGGCCGCAACGCGCGGCTGCTCACCGCCCTGGCGATGTGCGGCATCATGTCGCTGGTCGCCGGCGTGCTGTCCGGGGTGATCACCGCGCTGTTCGGTGTCGGCTGGGGGTCGTCGCTGCTGCTGGGTGCCGGTTTCACGGCGACCGGCTGGCTTTTCGGTGCGCTGGCCGGTGCCACCTCCCAGTTGGCCGGCGACGCGCGTTCGGCCAGCAGTGCGGCGATCGGTGCGCTGGGCGTGCTGTTCATTCTGCGCGGATTCTTCTATGCGGTGGATGTGCCGGGATGGCTGATCTGGATCAATCCGCTGTGCTGGGTGCAGGAGACGCATCCGGCGGACGGCGGCCGCTGGTGGCCGCTGGCACTGGTGCTGGGTCTGGCGGTGGTGCTGGCGGCCGGCGCATTCGCGCTTCAGTCGGCCCGGGACTTCGGGCAGGGGATCTTCGCGACCCCGCCGGGACCCGACCGCGGCCGGGTGCACAGTCCGCTGGGCCTGATGGTGCGCCTGAACCGGGCGCCGCTGATCTACTGGGGGCTGGCCTTCGTCGGCCTCGGGGTGGTGTTCGGGTACTTCATTCAATCCGTGCGCGAGATCCTCGAGGGCAATCCGGCGATGACGGAGATCTTCGCCCGCGGCGCGGCGTCGCCGGAGGCGATGTCGGCCACCTTCGTCGCCACCATCGCCTCGCTGGTGGGCATCATCGTGTCGATTCCCGGAGTGCAGACGGTCAACCGGATCCGCACCGAGGAACTCGAGGATCACGCCGAGCCGGTGCTGGCCGGGGCGGTGACTCGGTCCCGGTACTTCGGGGCGGGAATGCTGGTGGCCCTGGGGGCTCCGGTGCTGTACGTGCTGATCGCGGGCTCGGTGATGGGTCTGTTCGGCATGTCCGCCGGCATCGGATTGAGCTTCGCCGACGTGCTGCTGCAGACGCTGGCGGTGCTTCCCGCGGTATGGGCGGTCATCGGGGTGGCGGCGTTCATCGTCGGCGTGGTGCCGGTGGCGCGGGTGGCGAGCTGGCTCGGCGTGGTCGGCTCGCTGGCCCTCACGCTGCTCGGGCCGTCGCTGAAGCTGCCGAACTGGCTGCTCGGGTTCAGTCCCTTCTATCACGTGCCGCCGGTGGCGCTGGACGACCCGGATCTGTGGGGTCTGCTGTGGGTGGGTGTGATCGCGGTGGGTCTGGTCGTCGGCGGCTTCGCCGGCTTCCGGCGGCGCGACATCCCCTGACACGGGGCAGAGTCGTGACGAATCACCGAACAACAGCGGCCGGGGGCGCATCGACGATCGAGCAGATCCGCAGTGGTTACGGGTCCAGGGCGGTCGAGTACGCCGAGCTTTTCGGCTCGATCGAGGCGATGGCCGACGACGATCGCAGGGTCATCGCCGAGTGGGTCGACTCGGTGCGAGGGCCGGTGCTCGACGCGGGGAGCGGTCCAGGGCACTGGACGGCTTTCCTCGGTGACCGCGGCCTCGAGGCGGAGGGAGTCGACCTCGTCCCCGGATTCGTCGACGGGGCTGCCGCTCGCTTCCCGCATCTACGGTTCCAGGTCGCAGACCTCGCGGCGCTGCCCTTCGACGATAGTTCCTTCGGAGGTCTGCTGAGCTGGTACTCGGTGATCCACACCGAGCCGGAGCGCGTCCCGGTGATCATGGGGGAGTTCGCGCGGGTGCTGCGGCCCGGTGGCACGCTACTGCTCGGGTTCTTCGACGGTGCGCAGGTGGAGCCGTTCGATCACGCCGTCACCACCGCATGGTTCTGGCCGGTCGACGCGATGGCCGAGGAACTGGCCCGTGCGGGATTCGACGTTGTGCAGACCTATGCGCGAACCGACCCCGGCAGTCGCCCGCACGGCGCGATCTGTGCCCGTCGCATGGAAGTCCTCGGTTAGACCCGCCGACCCGTCCCCGCGCGCCGAGGGTGGGCGGGAGGTCAGCGCATCGCGGTGGGGTTCACCGCCATCCGCGCGAGATTCTCCGAGACCTGTTCGGGGCGACCGTCGTTCTGCCGGTACGCCGCGGTCAGCACGTCGAGGTGGCTGTAGCCGGGAAGAGTGACCAGGGCGCCGTGACCGTGCGGTCGGCCGATCCCGAGGCCGCCGCCCGCCTGCAGGGTGAGCATCGGCGCGCGCAGCGCCGCACCCGGGTACCGCCGGTGACGTGCCTGGTTCGGCCCGCTGCTGTTGGACAGTTCCATCGTCAGTGCTGTGGGGAAGTACCACTCGGTGAAGTCCAGCGGCGGCTCCGACATGCTGCGCGCCAGCTCGCTGATCGACGTGACCTCTTGGGCCGGGGTGGTCTTCCCACGCAATCCGGGGGTGATCTGGTCGTAGTCCGCCCAGCGATAGAGCACGTCGTTGCCGGTCGCGCTGGGTGCAAACTTGGCGTTGTCGCCCCAGATAGCGTGTGACATCGGGAAGGCGGCGGCCACGCCGTCGGGCATCGGGAATGACTTGCGCACCACCGGACCACCGGGGGCGAACATGCCGACGCTGGCCTGCAGGATGCCGAACGGCATGGTGTTGTCGTCCATGATCGCGCCGAGCACGGCTTCGTTGGTCGCGTTGAGTCGTCGGACGTCGGGGCTTCCGGTGACGGCCGCCCCGTAATCCCTGGAGAGCAGGATCCGCAGCGTGGAATCGACGTTCAGGTTGTGCGGCAGTGTCTGCAGGACGGCGTTCACGCCCTGCGGATCGGTGTCGGCGGCCAGGGCGGTCAGCGCCAGCAGATTCATCGTCTCCGGGTTGATCATCGTCGGCAGTGCCATCACAGGCAGTGCGCTGTCGGCCAGTCCGAGCAGGACGTCGAGCGCCTGGCCCGCTTCGCTGGGCAGTCGGGGGATCTGGGCCAGACTCGAGAGGTCCGGAGGCAGGTCCAACGCGCCGGCCATCACGGACATGTCCGAGGAGACCGCGGTGTCGAGGGCGAAGTAGCCGCCGCACTGGTTGTAGCCGGCGTCGCCGCGGGTACGACGATCACCGTCGAAGTCCCATTCGGCGAAGTAGCCGGTGATGAAGCCGCCGAGGGAGTGTCCGCCGCAGAGGAACTTCTGTTTGCGCGCCTGCCGGCTGGGGATCTCCGCGGTCATGACCGCGTACTGGTCGTCGAGGGTCTGTTTCAGGCCCACGTTATTCAGCCAGGCGTACTCGGTGACGTTCTCGAGGTTGTCGGTGAAGTCGGCGAAGGTTCTGCCGTTGATCGTGCTGCCGTGCAGGTAGTAGTCGGCGGCAGTACGGAATGAGCGCTGTGCCGTCCCGGCCTGCAGGCCGGTGTGGTCTTCGAGGCAGTTGGACCGGCGGTCGAGCGCCCAGAATTCGATGTGCCGGCCCTGCGCGGCGGCCTTGACGATCGTGTTCCGCGCGACTGATCCGAAGGCGCCGGCCCCCTCGAAGACGCCCGGTTGGGCGATCAGGATGCGGTCGGCGTCGGCAGAGGACCTCGGTCCGTCGGCCGAACGGAAGCGCAGGTACGAGACCCAATCGCAGGCCGCGGGGTGGGGTCCGGCCGAGGTGGGGAGCGGCACTCTGTGGTGGACCACCGAGGAGACGACCGAGGTGATCGGTGACGAGGACCGATAGGCAGCTTCGATGCGCTGCCGACTCGACGGTGCGGCACCTGCCGGTGTATTCGGAGCCGATACGGCCGCGATCGGCACGGCCAAGGCGATGGCGAGCACGGTGTGCAACAGTCGCATGATGTGTGACCCCCGAGGTCCGGTGAGCGCTCGCCGGCGTGCGGCGACGAGGCGATGCGGGCAATCGTATGACACAGAGTTGTGTATGGATGTCATTCTCGGACGATCCCGTTCCCACGCGCGGGATGGCGGAATGGAACCGGACCGCGGTACGGTTATAGCCGTCATGAAGAAGATCGGATTCCTCTCGTTCGGCCACTGGTCCGACGGCCTCGGATCGCAGGCCCGCACCGCGGCCGATGTGCTCACTCAATCGGTGGAACTGGCGGTGGCCGCCGAGGAACTCGGCGTCGACGGCGCCTACTTCCGCGTGCACCACTTCGCACGGCAGCTCGGTTCGCCGTTTCCGCTGCTCGCCGCCATCGGGGCGCGGACCTCGACCATCGAGATCGGCACGGGTGTCATCGACATGCGGTAGCTTATATCGCGGTTGCAACACTCGTTCACGTAAGCTTGGTTGCATGGTTGAACTGGTATCGCTGAGGAAGACGAACGAGGTCGCCGCGTACGTCCGCGCCTCGATGGATCGCAAGGGCGACCGGTGGACGGTCGAGACCCAGTTGCGGAAGATCAGGGCTCTCGCCGAGGCCAAGGACTGGGAGGTCGTCGAGGTCTACGACGACAACGCTGTGTCGGCGACGAAGAAGCGCCGCGCTGGCACCCGGTGGGCCGAGATGCTGGACGACGCCCGCGCGGGCAGGTTCTCGATGGTCGTCGCCGTGGACATGGACCGCCTCCTGCGCAGCACGAAGGACCTGAACACGCTGATCGACCTCGGCCTGCGCGTCGTCACCGTGGACGGCGAGATCGACCTCTCGACGGCGGACGGCGAGTTCCGGGCGACGATGCTCGCCGCTCTCGCGCGGTTCGAGGCGCGCCGCAAGGCGGAGCGTCAGATCAGGTCGAACGAGCGCCGCCGCGCCGAGGGCATCCCGGCGTCCTCCTGGAAGGCGTTCGGCTGGACGAGGGAGGGTGAGCTGATCGAGGCGGAGGCCGACGCCGTACGGCGGGCCTTCGATGCGTTCCTCGGCGAGCCGTCGCTGTCGATCCGTCGCATCCGCGAGGACCTGAACAGCGCCGGTCATCTGACCGCGCGCGGGTCGGCGTTCTCCGTCGATGCCGTGCGGTACCTGCTGGCGAACCCGCTCTACGCTGGCTACATCAAGCACTACGCCTCGGGCGAGCTGTACCCGGTGCAGGGCGACGCGTTCCCGCCCATCGTTGGCGAGCAGACGTGGCGGGCCGCGGTGGCAAAGCTGGAGGACAACGTGCGGAGGTCGGCGAGGCAGGGCAACCAGCCGAAGTACCTCCTGTCCACGATTGGCCTGTGCGGGAAGTGCGGCGCGACGCTCGTCTCGGGGACCAACAGCCGCAAGCAGCCGACGTACCGCTGTGGCGAGCAGTTCCACCTCACCCGCCAGCGCGAGCCCGTCGATGCGATGGTCACCGAGGCGGTGCTCACCCGCCTGTCGTCGGTGGACGTGCACGACCTCGTGATGCCGCAGGAGGACGACGGGCCGGACCGCGAGGCGCTGCTGACCGAGCGGAACGCTCTGGTCGAGCGCGTCAAGGAGCTGAGCCCGCTGCTGCTGGACGTGCGCCAGCCCGTCCTGGAGATCACGGAGGCGATCAGGGGCGGAAAGGCCCGCATCGACCAGATCGACGCGGAGATACTCGACCGCTCGGTGTCGGTGGCGGCGAAGCTGCTGGGGGACGTGGACGAGTCGCTCGGCACCATGGAGCGCCGGGAGGTCGTCGAGTCGAAGTGGAAGGCCTTGGACATGGACCGCCGCCGGATGCTCGTGGACGAGCTGGTAACGGTGACCATCGAACCCATCGCGCCGGGTCACGTGAAGTTCGACCCCGACCTCATTCGAATAGAGCCGCGTCGCGACTGACACGCGAGTCGACTCGTCAGTGGACTGGTGAGTCGAGTCATGGGAGAATGGTTGCAGACAAGAAGATCCCACCGGGGCCGCGACTTAGAAGCGCGGGTTCTACTCCCGGATGAGTAGCCGGTCAAACAGCCCAACTACCGTGGCGGGGAACCGGAAGCACACTCATGTTTGAGGACTTCCGATGTCTGTCGTTATCGACGCTCCCCGCGCCTCCGCGCTGGACCGTCCTGGGCTCGACCAGGACCTGATCCCCGTTTCGCAAGCTGATGGGCTCGATCCCGTCATCGCCGTTGCCCTCGCCGCCGGTCGTCGTGCCGGTGAGCGCCTGACCAGCACGCCGCTGACCCCGCGCCAGCGCGCCGCCGTCGCCGCCGTGATGGGTGGTGGTCGCTGATGAGCGCCAACTCCGCTGCCTTCGACCACGTGAACGGCTTCCGCTGGCGTCTGGGCGATCCCACTCTCGCCGACGCGGAAGCGCATCTCTACGACCTCGGCGTGCTCCGCTCCGTGCTGGAAGAAGCCGTCGAGATCGCCGTCGCCGACGCCCGCGCCGATGGGGTGACCTGGGCGAGGATCGGCGATGCCCTCGGCGTCACGCATCAGGCCGTCATCAAGCGCTACCGCAAGGGCGGTGCCCGATGAGCACCACCGACTGCACCAGCGCCCTCGTGTCCGCCGACCTGACCCCGCCCGGAGGGCCTGCCCTGGCACCCGCCGGAGGCGGGCTGCCCGTCGTCGTGATGACCGCCGGAAGCCGTGTTCCGCACTCCAAGAGTTTCGGGAGCTTCATTCGTTCCTACGGGCGCGGCAAGGGCTTGTCGATTGCCGCGCCATGCACCAACATGCCTGGTCAGGAGCCGGTTCCGCCCTCGCACCGCCGCGTGACCTCGCGGGATCATTTGGGGTCTCATTTGGGGGTCAATAGGGGGTCATTTAAGGCGCCGCACGCTCCTTACGATGTCGCGGGCGGTGGTCGCCGTGGCTAAGCAGGAGAACAACCCCACGAGCATCGGACTCACGCAGTACCTCGATCCGTCGTACTGGACCTGGGCTGCCGAGGATGCGAACGGGGCCGCGCTGCTCCAGCAGGGGGCCGGGCCGATCCTCACCTACATCGTGCAGCGGCTCGAGGCGGTCGGCTGCGAAGTCGTCGAGGCCTACGGCATCGTGCACGACAAGGACGAGCGCGAGGTCTGGAGCGACACGGAGAAGGCACTCGTGGTCGAGCCGAAGCCGGATCACCTGCACGCGGTGATCAAGTTCGCCAGTCGTTCGAAGAGCGCGCCGCTGGATCGGCTCGCGTTCGGCATCGGCGTCGAGCCGCAGTACGTCGAGAAGCCCGGTCGCGGACGCTACGCCTTCGACAACATGCTGTCGTACCTGACGCACGTGAAGTACGCGGACAAGCACCAGTACGCCCCTTCGGAGGTCGCCACGGTGCGCGGGCCGGACTACCTCGGCATCGACGCCCTGCGCCGGGAGACGTGGCTCAAGGGCCGCGCCCACGTGAAGAAGAAGGTCGTCGCCGAGAACTTCGAGGACATGCGCGAGCGGGTGCTCCAGGGCGAGATCACGCGCGATCAGATCATGCTCACCGATGGCCTGTTCGACATCTACTCGCGGCATCAGCGGGAGATCGACGACGCACTGTCGGCCTATGGTCAGCGCCGCGCGTATCGGGCGGCAGCGAAGCTCCGCGCCGGTGATTTCTCAACGCATGTGGTGTTCGTCCACGGGGATGCCGGGATCGGCAAGACGCGGTTCGCAACGGACTTCATCATGGCGGCGATTGACGCGGCGAACGCGAACGGCGAGCGGTGGCAGGTCTACCGGGCCGCGACGGGCAACCCGCTCGATGACTGGCGCGGGGAGGAGGTTCTGCTGCTCGACGATCTGCGGGCTTCGGCGATGGATGCGAACGACTGGCTGTTGCTGCTCGATCCGTACAACGCCTCCCCGGCGAAGGCGCGTTACAAGAACAAGGGCGAGGTGGCTCCGCGACTGATCGTCATCACGGCCACCATCGAGCCGGTCGAGTTCTTCTTCTACGCCCGCCAGAAGGGCAACGTGGACGAGGCGCTGGACCAGTTCATCCGTCGCCTGGCATCGGTCGTGAAGGTGTTCCGCGCCGACGATATCAACCGCTACCTCGTGCAGCACATCGGGAAGATCGAGCCCTACGAGTGGCATCAGTGCAGCCTTCCGGCGGCCGCGCACACGCCGGGCGTCAACGGCAACTCGTACCACCAGCAGGTGGCTCCGTCGCGCGAGCTCACCTACGGTCCGGAGACCTCCGCGGAGCACGACGCCGAGAGCGCGGTTGTCGAACTGCTGAGCGGGCTCGCGGTGCGCAGCCCGGACGTGCCGCTGGCGCTGATCGGAGGTGCGGCATGAGCGCCGATCAGCACCCGCTCTTCCAGGGGATCGAAGGGGGCGGAGCCCCCTCGCAAGCAGGGCTGGAGGACACGAGCGTCAGCGATGTGTCCGACAGGCCTACTGCTTGCCACTCTGGCGTACAGGTGGAGCAGCAGGCCGACTCCCAGGTGAAAACCGGTCGGGCTGATGCGGAGGCTGTGCGCCAGAGTCACGGCGGCGCGAAGCGTCGTCGTGGGGGCGGCGGGCGGCTTGATACGCGCTTCGATGAGGCCACGCTCGGGGCGCTGCGCACTCGTGCGGAGCGGCTCGGGCTGGCTCCGAGCACCTGGGTGCGGAGCGTCGTGCGCGATGCTCTGCACGCCTCCCGGAGCGAGGAGCTGGACGCCGCCGTGGCCGCGCACCTGCTCGGCGTCGAGGCGCGCGTGCAGGCCTCGGCGGACGCCCGGGAGCTTGCCGCGCAGGTGCGCCCGCTGGCGATCAACGTCAACGACCTGGACCGCCGCGCGCGGGCCGGCGAGGCGGTCGCGCTGTCGGCGGAGGTGCCCGAGCTGATCGAGCTGCTGCGCGAGGTCCGGACCCTGCTCGGGGATCGGACGGCCTCATGAGCACCACGCACTACAGCCCGAGCACCAGCGCCGGAGACACGGAGCGCTACATCCGTGGCAAGGAGGACGAGCGCGGGGTCGCGATCACGTGCGACGTGCCGGGAGGCCCCGGCGCATTCTCGGCCCGCGCCCGCGCGCTCACGCAGAACACGAAGCGCGACGTCGAGGCACTGCACTACCGGCAGTCGTTCAGCGACGAGGAGTTCGACTCGAGCAGCCCGGAGGACGTGCAGCGGGTGAACGATCTGGGCTACCAGCTCGCGAAGAAGATGCACCCGGACTCGGACTGCCTCGTGGTCAGCCACGTGGATGGTCGGGGCAAGAAGCCGCACAACCACATCCTCGTGATCAATCACAGCAACCGGACCGGAAAGGCCCTCTCGGATTACCGCACGTTCCACGACCGCAAAGCCGGGAACCAGCGGGGCGTGCAGTCGGCGAACGACGAGTTGATGCGCGATCACGGCCTCTCGGTCGTGAAGCGGCTGGAGCACGCCCCGAAGGACTGGGAGCTGCGCCGCGAGGACTTCGCCGAGGGCGGTCTCGACCGCGAGATGGGCGACCGGATGAGCGCCGCCCTGGCCGATCCCCGGTCGGTGGACAAGGCCGGTCTTGAGGCGGTGATCGCGGAGCAGAACCAGCAGCTCGGCGGCGACGGGGAGCGGGTGCCGCGGATGCGCCTGCACAGCCCAGTCAGCAAGAAGGGCAAGCGCGCCGGTCAGGAGACCTGGACGCTCTACATCGAGGACCGCCGCGGCGAGTCCGGGCGCGCTGAGCGCCGCAAGCGCACGAGTGCGCTCTCGGCGGATTTCACACCGGAGGGCGCAGCCGCGTTCTTCGACTACCACCAGCAGCAGAAGGAGCAGGAACATGAGCGCAGCGCTCGACAGGCTGAAGCAGCAGAACGCGCACGAGCAGCCGCCGCAGCAGCTCGGCAGTCCGGCGACGATGGAGGTGTTGACCTCGATCCTCACCGCCGTCGAGGCGCAGAACGCGAGGCTCGACCGGCTGGCCGAGCAGCAGAAGAAGCTCGCGGGGTTCGTGAAGGTCATGGACGAGGAGACGACGAGGCGGCTGGAGAGGATCGCGGCCCCGGCGTCGACCTCCTCGCCCTCCAGCGACGTGTCCGCGAGGATCGCGAGTATCGAGAGCAGGCAGAACGAGATCGCGAGCACGCTCGGCGAGTTCGCGCGGAGTCTCAACGGCGAGAGCTTGAACGCCGCGTCGCGGAGCTTGGTCGCGGAGGCGCAGAAGAATCACGCGGCTACGGCCTCGGCGATTGAGGGGCTCAAGGCGCAGGCCGCAGCGAACCAGAAGCTCGTGAGCCAGGTCGGCGGAGCCGTGCAGCGGATCGAGAAGCGCACCGAGGAGCGGGTCGAGAAGGCCGTCGAGCAGGTCACCGGGGAGGCCTCGGCGACGATGACGGCAAACCTCGACGCGTCGAACGAGCGGGCCGAGCGGATCATCGCCGCCACGGCGAAGCTGGAGACCCGTCAGCTCTGGTCGGCTGCCGCCGCGATGTGCCTCGCACTCCTGCCGGTGGTCGTGGTCATCGCTGGGCTCTGGATGGGTATCGCCGGTCTCATCACGGGCGCTCAGTGGGCGCTGGAAGTGGACGGGAGCGTATGGCTCGGAATCGGGCGGTGGCTCGTGGTCGGTGTGGGCCTCGCCGGGGCCAGCTACGGGCTCTTCGCGTCCGTCCGCTGGGTCGCTGGCCTCGTGGAGACCTGGAAGGACCGCGGGCTGCCGAAGTGGCCGCGCTGGCGAAAGTAGGCGACCAGGGTTCCCGAGGGCAAGCGCGCGGAGCGCGTGCGGCAGCCCTGGCGAGTCGACAATAAGTCAGCCAACACTGTATAGTTCAGTGCATGCTGACTGTTGCTTCTCGTCTCGACGTCATGAACCGGCTCGGCCGGGCCATGGCGGACCCGACGCGCTCCCGGATTCTGATGACCCTGCTCGACGGCCCGAGCTACCCGGCCGTGCTCTCGCGCGAGCTGGAGCTGACTCGCTCGAACGTCTCCAACCACCTGACCTGTCTGCGCGACTGCGGCATCGTCGTCGCCGAGCCGGAGGGGCGGCAGACGCGCTACGAGATCGCCGACCCGCATCTGGCGGCGGCGCTCACCGCACTGGTGGACGTGACGCTCGCTGTCGACGAGCACGCGCCCTGCGTGGACTCTTCGTGCACAGTGCCGGGTTGCTGCGGGACGGGGGCGGGCGAGTGAGCGCGGCGTGCGGCTGCGAGCACGACGAGCCTGAGACCACTTCGGGAGAGGAAGCCGAGGAGGCGGCGCGTCCCTGGTGGCGGGACCGCGGGATCATGGTCCCGGTCTTCTCCGGCGTCGCGTTCCTGACCGGCCTGGTGCTGGAGTGGGCGGGGCTGGAGGTCCCGGCGCTGGTGCTGTTCTGGATCGGTCTGCTGTTGGGCGCGTCGACCTTCACCCCGGGCGCGATCCGGAAGCTGTTCAAGGGCAAGCTCGGCATCGGCCTGCTGATGACGATCAGCGCGGTCGGCGCGGTGATCCTCGGGTATGTCGAGGAGGCCGCCGCCCTGGCGTTCCTGTACTCGATCGCTGAGGCGCTGGAGGACAAGGCCATGGACCGTGCCCGCGGCGGGCTGCGGGCGCTGCTCAAGCTCGTCCCGGAGACCGCGACCATCCGCCGCGACGGAGCATCGGTCGAGGTCCCGGCGAAGGACCTGGCTGTCGGTCAGCTGATGCTGGTGCGGCCGGGTGAGCGGATCGCGACCGACGGCATCGTCCGCACGGGACGCTCCAGCCTGGATACGTCCGCGATCACTGGCGAGTCGATCCCGGTCGAAGTCGAACCCGGCGACACTGTCTCCGCGGGCGCGATCAACACCGCTGGGGCGCTCGAGGTCGAGACGACCGCGGCGGGCACCGACAACTCGCTGACCACGATCGTCGACCTGGTGGAGAAGGCGCAGGCAGAGAAGGGCGACCGCGCCCGCCTCGCCGACCGCATCGCCCGGCCCCTCGTCCCGGGCGTGCTGATCCTCGCCGCCCTCGTCGCGATCATCGGGTCGCTGCTCGGCGACCCGGAGCTGTGGATCACCCGCGCCCTCGTCGTGCTCGTGGCGGCATCTCCCTGCGCGCTGGCGATCTCGGTTCCGCTGACCGTGGTGGCCGCGATCGGGTCGGCGAGCAAGTTCGGCGTGATCATCAAGTCCGGGGCCGTGTTCGAACGGTTCGGCGTGATCCGCCACGTCGCCGTCGACAAGACCGGCACCCTGACCCGCAACGAGCCCGCCGTCACCGCCGTCCTCACCGCCGAGGGCGTGACCGAGAAGCAGGCGCTGGCCTGGGCCGCCGCGCTCGAGCAGCACAGCACCCACCCCCTTGCGGCCGCGATCACCGCCGCGGCCCCCGGGGCCCCCGCGGCTGACGGTGTGACCGAGCAGGCCGGGCACGGCATCGAGGGAACCCTCGACGGTGCGCGGATCACGGTCGGCAGCCCGCGCTGGCTCGACGCCGGGACGCTCGGCGAGCAGGTTGCTGGGCTGGAGGAGCAGGGCATGACGGTCGTGATCGTGCACCGCGACGGCACGCCGGTCGCCGCGATTGGCGTCCGCGACGAGCTGCGTCCCGAGGTCCCCGAGGTCGTCCGCACCCTCGCCGCACAGGGCATCGGGGTCACCATGCTCACCGGCGACAATGCTCGCACCGCCCGCGCCCTCGCCGCCCAAGCCGGGATCGGCGACGTGCGTGCCGAGCTGCGCCCGGAGGACAAGGCCGCCGCGATCGCAGAACTCGGCGAGAAGGGGGCTGTGGCGATGATCGGCGACGGCATCAACGACGCTCCCGCCCTCGCCGCTGCCGACATCGGCATCGCGATGGGCGCGACCGGCTCGGATGCCGCGATTGAGTCCGCCGACGTCGCGTTCACCGGCCACGACCTGCGCCTGCTGCCGCGTGCGTTCGACCACGCCCGCCGCGGACGGCACATCATCAACCAGAACATCATCCTTTCGCTGCTGATCATCACCGCCCTGCTCCCGCTCGCCCTCTTCGGCGTCCTGGGGCTCGCGGCCGTGGTGCTCGTGCACGAGATCGCCGAGGTCGTCGTGATCCTCAACGGCCTGCGGGCTGCCCGGACCCGGAAGAGCGCCGCGTGACTGCGCAGGACGCCGTTGTCGTCGAGTCGACGGGCGGGGCATCCACGAGGAGCAGGCAGGCGCTCGTCGTCGCCCTCGTCGTCGCGGCGCTCGCTCTGGCGATCGATCAAGGCTCGAAGGTCCTCGCCGCGGCGCAGCTGACCCAGGGCGAGCGGATCCCGCTGGTCGGCGACCTGTTCGGGCTGTCGCTGGTCTACAACCCCGGAGCCGCGTTCTCGATCGGTTCCGGGGCCACCTGGATCTTCACGATCAGCGGCCTCCTCGCCGCCGTGGCGGTGGTCGTGTTTGCCGCACGGATGCGCGGGGCGCGGTGGGGCGTCGCGCTGGGGCTGGTCCTCGGCGGCGCGGTCGGCAACCTCGTCGACCGGCTCGTGAACTCGCCCGCGTTCGGGCAGGGGCACGTCACGGACTTCCTCGCCTACGGCGACCTGTTCGTCGGGAACGTCGCCGACGTCTTCGTCGTCGCCGGTGTCGGCCTGGTATGTCTGAACCTCCTCACGCAGACCCCTCGCACGACAGCTGAGGGTGAACGAACGGAAGAAGCTTCATGAAGGTGGAACTGCTGCACATCGCCGACTGCCCGAACACGGGAATCGCCGAAGCCAACGCACGGGCAGCGCTGGACGCTCTCGGACTCGGGGCCGTGCCTGTCGAGCTGGTGACGATCGGGACCGAGGCCGAAGCGGCGAACACTGGGTTCGGAGGCTCGCCTACGATTCTCGTCGACGGCATCGACCTGTTCCCGACAACACTCGTTCACTCACTGGCGTGCCGTGTCTATGTGGCTGAGAACGGTTTCGCCGGCGCACCGGCGGCAACACAGATCGATGAGGCGTTGCGCGACCGCATGCAAGGCGGCGAGAGCGACCGATAAGGCGAGTGTTGCAACCGCGACATGCGCTATGAGAACCCGCTGTACATGGCCGAGGACGCGGGCGCGGCCGACCTGCTCGCCGGCGGCCGCCTGCAACTGGGCATCTCCCGGGGATCACCCGAGCAGGTGGTCGACGGTTACAAGTACTTCGGCTACACTCCGGCCGAGGGCGAGACCGACGCCGACATGGCCCGCCGTCACTCCGAGGTCTTCCTGAAAGTGATTGAGGGGCAGGGCTTCGCGCAGCCCAATCCGCAGCCGATGTTCCCCAACCCGCCGGGTCTGCTGCGCGTGGAGCCCTACTCGGCCGGACTGCGCGAACGGATCTGGTGGGGCGCCGGCAGCCGGGCGACCGCCGAATGGACCGCACGGCAGGGGATGAACCTGATGAGTTCCACGCTGCTCACCGAGGACACCGGCGTGCCCTTCCATCAGCTGCAGGCCGAGCAGATCCAGCGCTTCCGCGACGAATGGCGGGCGCAGGGATTCGACCGCGAGCCGCGGGTCTCGGTGAGCCGCAGCATCTTCGCGCTCACCGACGACCGGGACCGGGCGTACTTCGGGCGCGACCGGCACAGCACCGACCAGGTGGGCCACATCGACGGCGGAGTGGCGCGGTTCGGCAAGAGCTACGCCGGGGAACCGGACGAGCTGATCGAGCAGTTACGCGCCGACGAGGCGATCGCCGCGGCCGACACCGTGCTGCTGACCGTTCCGAATCAGCTCGGCGTGGACTACAACGTGCACGTCCTCGAGTCGATCCTCACCCAGGTCGCCCCGGAACTGGGCTGGCGCTGACCGGGACAACGCTGACCGGGACAACGCTGACCGGGACAACGCTGACCGGTACGACGCCGACCGGGACGACGGAGCCCGGGGAGTCACGGACTCCCCGGGCTCCGCGCGGTTCAGGCGACCTTCTGGTCGGCACCGTCGACGTCGACGATCAGCCCCGACGGATCGGCGATCAGACAGACCGGGCCGAGCCGGTCGGTGGCCTTCTCGATCACCTCGGTGACCTGATCGGGGTCGGCCGGATCAGCGATCACGGTCCACACTCGATCGCGGAGGGCTGCGTTCAGGTAGGGCGCCACCTCGTGGGCCCGCCGACCCAGCACGGCGATCGGGCGGTCGTCGGCGAGCAGAGTATCGATCAGGGTGTGGGACCGGTCTGTGCCGTCGCTGACGACGAGGACGGTTCCGGACAGTTGGCGGGGAAGCGTTGTGGTGGTCATGGCACCCAGTTCATTGCGCCGGGCTGCCGTGGCCATGTGCGCACCCTGTCAGTTCGCTGGCAACGGCGATAGCCTCGAGGTATGGGCAGATATCAGGAGTTGACGGCAGAGCAGGCCGGTGTCGCCGCGGGCGCGCCGTGGACGGTGGAAGACAGCGCCTTGGTCGCGCGCTTCGCGACCGGCACGATGACCGCCGGGCTGGAGTTCGTGGTCCGGATCGTCGGGGTGGCCGAGGAGGCCGACCATCACCCGGACATCGACTTCCAGTATCCCGTGGTCGGCCTGCGGCTCACCACACACGCCACCGGCGGTCTCACCGACGCCGACACCTCGCTGGCGCGGAAGATCAGCACCATCGCCGCCGAACTGGGCTTCGACCCCGCCTGAGTGCACCCTGCTGCGCAGGGCGGCCGAAAGGTGCCGCAACGTGTGACGCCAGGACCGTCACAAGGCTCGGCAGCCTGTGTGCGGACCCGGGATGCGAGACGTCCCCGGCCTGCTGTGGGCAGGACGGGGACGTCTCGTTTCGGGGTGAGTGACGGGACTCGAACCCGCGACAGCCAGGATCACAACCTGGTGCTCTACCAACTGAACTACACTCACCATCGGCGTCGGCCACGATGTTCACACACCGTTTAACGAGCCGACGACCACTCTAGCCGGTCGGGGACCGGCATCGCCAATCGGATTACCGACCTGTGGTTCAGGCCGGCCCGAGCTCGTCGACGATCGCGGTGAGAGCCTGCGCATCCGGTCCAGGCTGCGCCACGAACGCCGCCTTGCGGTAGTAGCGGAGTTCCCGGATGGACTCGCGGATATCGGCCAGGGCGCGGTGGGCCATGCCCTTCTCCGGCTGGCCGAAGTAGATGGCCGGATACCAGCGCCGGCAGAGCTCTTTGATGGAGCTGACGTCCACCATCCGGTAGTGCAGGAAGGCGTCGAGTTCGGGCATGTCGCGGGCGATGAAGCCGCGGTCGGTGCCGATCGAGTTGCCGGCCAGCGGCACACCGCCACCGGGCACATACTCGCGCAGGTAGTCCAGCACCAGTTTCTCGGCTTCGGCGACGGTGACCGTCGACGCCCGGACCTCGTCGGTCAGTCCCGACTGAGCGTGCATCTTCACGACCACGTCGGGCATCGCGGCCAGCGCATCGTCGTCGGCGTGAATCACCACGTCCACGCCGTCGCCGAGCACATTGAGGTCGCTGTCGGTCACCAGAGCCGCGATCTCGATGAGCTTGTCGGTACCGGTGTTCAGTCCGGTCATCTCACAGTCGATCCAGACGAGTTTGTCTTCCACGACTTCCGACTCTAACGCCGGTCGGCTCGCGGACCGCTACTCGCCGTCCCCGAGCTTGGCGTAGAACCGTCCGACGATCGGTGCGACCACACCGCGCGGACTGTAGCCGCCGGCCACCGACATCGCCTTGGACAGCGCCCCCGGGACCACACGCATCTTGTTGCGCGCCAGAGCGTCCAGACTCATCGTGGCGACCCGGTCCGAAGAATGCCAGAGGAAGTCGGGCACGGCTTTGTCCACGACGGAGGCCTCCTCGGCGCTCGGCGTGGCGGTGCGCACCGGTCCCGGCGCGAGCAGCGTCACATGCACACCCGAACCGGACAGTTCGCCGCGCAGCGACTCACTGAAAGTATTGACGAACGCCTTGGTGGCCGCATACGTCGCATTGTTGGGGATCGGCATGTTGCCGGCCGCCGAACCCACCATCAGAATGCCGCCCGCGCCGCGCCGGACCATCTGCGGCAGCACCGCCAGGGTCAGATCGTGTACCGCATTCACGTTCAGCAGCACCTGGGCGCGCTCGTAGCCGGGATCGAGTTCGGCGACCGGACCGAAGGTGGCGATTCCCGCGTTGTTGCACAGGATCGAGATCTCCCGGTCGGCGAGCTCGGCCGCCAGCGCCGCGGTGGCCTGCGCATCGGAGAGGTCGGTGGCGCGCACATCCACCTCGACGCGGCAGCGGGTGCGCAGCTCCACCGCCAGGTCTTCGAGGATCTCGGCTCGGCGGGCGACGAGGATCAGGTTGTGGCCGCGGCCGGCGAGCACGCGGGCGAGAGCCATACCGATGCCCGACGATGCGCCGGTGACGACGGCATGGCTGGTGGGGGACGGGGTGGGAAGTGCCATGGCTCGATCCTAGGCGGCGGCGGAGACCGGCGAGCTCGACGGTCGGCGGCGCTGTCCGCGGCGTCGTGGCAGAGCGCGGCGGCGGTGTGTACGGGCTACCGGTCGGTGAGCTGAGATCGCCTTCCCGGTCGGCCTGCCCGCGGGGCGGGTTACGCCCCCTCTGGTGGTGAGTGGGGGTTGTGTGGTGTGCGGCGTCCGATGTGGTGCATGGGGTTGACGGTGTAGTCGTGTCTGGTGCCGGTGATGCGCCAGCCGACCCGGCCTTGATCGGGTCCGTCGGTGATGATGGTGGTTTCCCAGTGGCCGGGT
>Ga0164243_10000397_pt1 | contig 85579 bp, 89 predicted proteins | sample OricompcompostOP_FD_108781 | JGI IMG/M metagenome (GOLD analysis project Ga0164243, IMG submission 108781) | Organic Plus compost microbial communities from Emeryville, California, USA - Original compost - Organic plus compost (OP) | ecosystem: Engineered > Solid waste > Mixed feedstock >... | reverse complement strand
GCTGATGGCGCTCTCCAACAAGTTCGGCCACATGCTGCTCACCACCGGCAACAAGAGCGAGATGAGCGTGGGCTATGCCACCATCTATGGCGACATGGCCGGCGGCTATTCGGTGCTGAAGGATGCCTACAAGACCACGGTGTTCGATCTCTCGCGCTGGCGCAACGCCAACAGGACATGGCTGTGCCGGGGCCCGCGCGGGCCCGTGATGCCCGAGCGCGTCATCACCAAGCCGCCGACCGCTGAGCTGCGCGAGGGGCAGAAGGATTCGGACAGCCTGCCGCCCTATGAGGTGCTGGATCCCATCCTCTACGGCCTCATCGAGCAGGAGAAGTCGGTCGACCAGCTTGTCGCCGCCGGCTTCGAGCGCGAGACGGTCGCCCGCATCGAGCGGCTCATCTATGTGGCCGAATACAAGCGCCGCCAGTCGCCGCCCGGCGTGAAGCTCGGCGGCCGCAATTTCGGCCGCGACCGGCGCTACCCCATCACCAACGCCTTCCGGACGGGGTGAAGGGCGCTCGTGACCGTCATCACCCGCTTCGCGCCCTCGCCGACCGGCGAGATGCATGTCGGCAATGTCCGCACCGCGCTCCACAACTGGCTGTTCGCGCATCATATGGGCGGGCGCTGCCTGCTGCGGATCGATGATACGGACACCGCGCGCTCGGAGGAGCGGTTCGTGGCGGGCATCCGGGCCGATCTCGCCTGGCTGGGCCTGCCCATGGACAGCGAGGTGCGCCAGTCGCGCCGCTTCGATCTCTACGAGGCGCGCTTCGAGGACCTGCGCGCGGCCAGCCGGGTCTATCCCTGCTACGAGACCGCGCAGGAACTGGAGCTGCGCCGCAAGATCCTGCTGGGGCGGGGCCTGCCGCCGGTCTATGACCGCGCCGCGCTGAGCCTGACCCCGGCGCAGATCGCCGCCCATGAGGCCGAGGGCCGCCGGCCGCACTGGCGCTTCCTGCTCGATCATGACGCGCCGATCGCATGGACCGACCTGGTACGCGGCGAACAGCATTTCGAGCCCGCGCTGCTCTCCGATCCCGTGATCCGCCGCGCGGACGGGAGCTGGCTCTACATGCTGCCCTCGGTGATCGACGATATCGACATGGGCATCACCCATATCGTGCGCGGCGAGGACCATGTCTCCAACACGGCGACCCAGCTCCAGATGTTCGGCGCGCTGGGCGGCGCGGTGCCCACGCTGGCGCACACCGCGCTGCTGACCGGCGCGGAAGGCAAGCTCTCCAAGCGCCTCGGCTCGCTCGGCATGGGCACGCTGCGCGAGGCGGGCATCGAGCCGATCGCGATCGCCGCCCTGCTGGCGCGGCTGGGCACCAGCGATCCGGTCGAGCCCGTCATCGACATGGCGCCGCTCGTCGCCGGCTTCGATTTCGCGAAGTTCGGCCGCGCGCCCGCGCGCTTCGCCGAGGAGGAGCTGGCCGGCCTCAACCAGAAGATCGTCCACATGCTGCCCTATGAGGCGGTGGCGGATCGCCTGCCGGCGGCCGTCACGGCGCCGGTGTGGGCCGCGATCCGGCCCAATCTCGCGACGGTGGGCGAAGCGGCGGACTGGCTGCCGATCCTCTGTGGAGATGTCGTCCCGCCAGCGCCGGAGGAGGCGGATCGCGCCTATCTGGCGGCGGCGGCGGACATCCTGGCCGATCTGGACTGGGCGGGCGAGGCCGATCCATGGCACGCGCTCACCGCCACGCTCAAGGGCATGACCGGCCGCAAGGGCAAGCCCCTGTTCCTGCCGCTGCGTCAGGCGCTCACCGGCATGGACCATGGCCCGGACATGGCCGCGCTGCTCCCGATCATCGGCCGCGATCGCGCGCTTGCGCGGCTGCGGGCGGCCGCGGGCGGCTGACCCGAGAGCCGGCGGCCCCGGTCGGAACAGGCTGGCTGCGAAAGCGCCCGAAGGGAGCATGGTCCGGCGTCACGGGCTTCGGCGGAAGCACGCATGGGTCTATCCCTGATCGCGAAGCGCCGCGCCGCGTTCCCGACAGCCATCTCGCGCGCCCGATGGCCGCTCGAACCGAACGGGGCTTTGGAACGGAGCGTGCTTCCCGTGGAACGGACCATCCGCCCTTTTCACGCCACATGGGTCGACCTGCTGACCATGGCGCAGCCCGGCGCCACACGACCGGACCCGCCCTGTTCGGCCCCTTTCGGCCCATCTTTCATGATACTTCGTCTCGTGATAATATAACATTCCAAAATGGAGAGGAGTGGGTGTCATCATGTCCAATCTGTCTGCATCCCCGTCCGGCTATGCGAACCGTCATTCGCCCGCCGCCCTGGCCGCCGCCGTCGCGCTCAATGGCGGCCTCGTCACGCTGCTGATCGCGATTCCCGTGACCTTCAAGGCCTTGCCGCCGATCGAGCGGCTCATCGCCTATCCCATCTCGACGCCCACGCCGCCACCTCCGGCGCCACCCGCGCCCCCGCCGGCCAGCGACCGGAAGGCGGCCGTGCCGCAGCCCCGCCTCGCGCAGCCCCGTCCGCCGGTGCCGGTCGAGCCGATCATGCCGCTTGGCGGTCAGCCGGCCCTGCCGACCGATTTCACGCCGATCACGCCCGGGCCCGTCGGGCCGATCGCCCCGACGGTCGAGCCCATCCATGAGCCGGCCGTCGTCAAGGCGACGCAGGACCCGCGCTATGCCGGCGCTTTCCGCCCCGACTATCCGCCCGCGCTCCGGCGCGAGGGACTGGAGGGCCATGTGACCGTGCGGGTGACCATCGATGCGCGCGGCCGCGTCATCGCCGTCGCGCAGGTGAGCGCGACGGACCCCGCCTTCTTCGAGGCGACACGCCGGCAGGCGCTGCGCGAATGGCGCTTCCGCCCGGCGACCCGCGATGGCGTGCCCGTCCAGTCGGAGTTGACGCTCACCGTCCAGTTCCGGCTGGAGGACTGAGCCGATGACGGGGCGGGGAAAGGCGGGGCGAGGAAAGGCGGGGCGGGCGCCATGGCTTTCCAACCCGTCGCCGGACGCCTATGTTGGCGCCATGGCTATCCTTCCCCGCCCGGTCTCGCCCAAAAGCGCTCTGGCCGACCTGCGCGACATGTTTTCCGCCGAGCGGCCGCATCGCTGGCCGCTGCTGGTGCTGTCCTGCGTCTTCACCGGGCTGCTGCTCTGGGGCTTCATGATCGATTCGCGCATCCCGCCCAAGCCGCGCGAGATCATCTATGTCGAGAGCTGGATGAGCGACCGCAAGGACAGCGACATCATCCGCGAGCAGATGAAGGACCTGGCCGATTACGAGCAGGCGCTGGAGAAGAAGCAGGGCGAGTTCCAGAAGGTGGCGGACATGTTCGGCATCGAATGGCGCAAGGAAGAGATGCAGAATCGCGCGCGCCGCAAGGACGTGATCGCCGCCATCCAGAAGAAGCTCGGCGAGCGTCTGGCCCAGGCCGAGGCCCGTGAGGCGGCGCAGGGGCGGAACGGCGGCGCCGTCGCCGCCCGCTGAGCTTGGCGGACGATCGCGCCTGGCTCGCCGCGGCGATCGCGCTGTCGCAGCGCGGCCATGGCCGCACCGCGCCCAATCCCAATGTCGGCTGCATCCTGTGCGATGCGGGGGGCCATGTCGTCGGCCGGGGCTGGACCCAGCCGGGCGGGCGCCCCCATGCCGAGGCGATGGCGCTGGCGCAGGCCGGCGCGGCCGCGCGGGGCGGCACCGCCTATGTGACGCTCGAACCCTGCGCGCATGAGTCGCCGCGCGGGCCCTGCTGCACGGACCTGCTGATCGAGGCCGGCGTCGCGCGCGTGGTCGTCGCCCTGGGCGATCCCGATCCGCGCACGGACGGGCAGGGCATCGCCCGGCTGCGCGCCGCCGGGATCGGCGTGGAGACCGGGCTGCTCGCCGATGCGGCGCGGGCGGCCATGGCCGGCTTCCTCACGCGCCGGCGGGAGGCGCGGCCCTTCGTCACGCTCAAGCTCGCGACCTCGCTCGATGGCTGCATCGCGCTTTCGGACGGCACCAGCCGCTGGATCACCGGGCCCGCCGCCCGCGCGCATGCGCATCTGGAGCGCGCGCGGCATGACCTCATCCTCGTGGGGCGCGGCACGCTGGCGGCCGATCATCCCCGGCTGGACGTGCGCCTGCCCGGCCTCGCCGATCGCGCGCCGCGCCGCTGCGTGCTCAGCGCGAGCGGCGCCGCGCCCGAAGGCTGGCTGGCCATCGAATCGCCCGCGCAGATCGCGTCGCTGCCCGGCGATCATCTGCTGGTCGAGGGCGGCGCGCAGACGGCGGCCGCTTTCCTCGCGGCGGATCTGGTCGACCGGCTGCTGCTCTATCGCGCGCCCATCCTGATCGGCGGCGGCGTGGCCGCGCTGGCCGACATCGGCCTGCTCGACCTGCCCGAAGCGCATGGCCGCTGGCGATGCACGGACGCGCGGGACTTCGCGCCCGACCGGCTGGAGGTTTACGCGCGGGTGCGGGCGGCCTAGAGCCTCATCGCGGCGAAGGCCGACAGCGCGGATCGACAGCAGGCATCGACAGGGAAACCCATGTTCACAGGCATCGTCACGGATATCGGCACCATTCGCTCGGCCGAGCAGCGCGGCGACCTTCGGCTCGTCATCGACTGCAATTACGACATGGAGAGCGTGGCGATCGGCGCCTCGATCGCCTGTGCGGGCGTGTGCCTGACGGTGGTGGACAAGGGACTGGACTGGTTCGCGGTCGATCTTTCCGCCGAGACCGTGGCGCGCACCGCGCGGGAGCGCTGGGCGGCGGGCCGCCGGCTGAACCTCGAACGCGCGCTCAAGGTGGGGGATGAGCTGGGCGGCCATATCGTCACCGGCCATGTCGACGGCATCGGCGCGGTGACCGGCATCGCGCCGGTCGGCGACTCGCATCGCGTCACCATCCGGCTCCCCGCCGGTCTCGCCCCGTTCGTGGCGCCCAAGGGCTCAATCACGGTCGACGGCGTGTCGCTCACCGTCAACGAAGTGACGGACGGCCCGGCCGGCACGCATTTCACGCTCAACCTCATCCCGCATACCTTCGCGGTGACGACGCTCGGCCAGCTCGAAGCCGGGGCGCCCGTCCATCTCGAGATCGATGTCCTCTCGCGCTATCTCGCCCGGATGCGCGATCATGCGGCGCTGACGGCCTGACCGAAAAACGTCGTTCGATGTGAATATGTGTCTGGCGTATCACACTGCAGTGTGATACGGCGCGCGCCATGAGCAGCGAACTGATCGAGAAAGTGCGGGACCTGGTGCGCAGCGGCATCCTGTCCCGCTCCGGCCTGGCGCGCGCCGCCGGCCTTCATGCCAACAGCCTGCGCCGGATGGAGGAGGAGGACTGGAACCCCACCGCCGAGACGCTCGGCAAGCTCGAGACCTATCTGCTCGCCCGCGAGCATGGCACGGCGCTCGCCAGCGCCGAGGAGATCATCAACGAGGCGCGCAACGGCCGCATGTTCATCCTCGTCGACGACGAGGACCGGGAGAATGAGGGCGATCTCGTCATCCCGGCGCAGATGGCCACGCCCGACGCGATCAACTTCATGGCGACGCATGGCCGCGGCCTCATCTGCCTCGCCCTCACGCGCGGTCGCGTCGAGCAGCTCGGCCTCAACCTGATGAGCGCCAACAACGGCACGCGGCACGAGACCGCCTTCACCGTTTCGATCGAGGCGCGCGAAGGCGTGACGACCGGCATCTCCGCCGCCGACCGCGCCCGCACGGTCGCCGTCGCCATCGATGCCGCGAAGGGGCCGCAGGACATCGTGACGCCCGGCCATGTCTTCCCGCTCATCGCCCGGGACGGCGGCGTGCTGGTGCGCACCGGCCATACCGAGGCGGCGGTGGACGTCGCGCGGCTGGCCGGGCTCAACCCGTCCGGCGTGATCTGCGAGATCATGAAGGATGACGGGACCATGGCCCGGCTCGACGACCTCATCCCCTTCGCCCAGAAGCACAAGCTCAAGATCGGCACGATCCGCGACCTCATCGCCTATCGCCGCCGCAACGATCACATGATCGAGCGGCGCGCCGAGGCGGCGTTCAAGAGTCGCTGGGGCGGCGAATGGCGGGCGATCAGCTTCTACAACCGCGCCACCCAGTCGGAAACGATGGCGCTGGTGAAGGGGCATGTCTCGGCCGATGCGCCCACGCTCGTGCGCATGCACCAGATTTCCTTCTTCGCCGACATCTTCGGCGAGGACAGTCCCCGCGCGGGCCTGCTCTCGCGGGCGATGGAAATGATCGGCGCGGCCGGCGCGGGCGTCGTCGTGCTCATCAACCGCCCCCAGTCGGACGGCTTCAGCCGCACGCTGCGCGCGCGCACCGGGGGCATGCCCGCCATGCTCAGGGCCGCCGAGGAGCTGCGCGATTATGGCGTGGGCGCGCAGATCCTGGCGGAGCTGGGCGTCCATGACATGATCCTGCTCACCAACAGCCATCACAATCTCATCGCGCTCGATGGCTATGATCTCGCCGTGGTCGAGGAGCGGCCGATCGCGCCCGGCGCCTGAGCATGGCGGCGACGACGCTCGCCGGGATCGCGCTTGCGCTCTTTTCCGCCCTCACATCGTCCCTCGCCCATGCCCTGCTCAAGTCCGGCGCCGACAAGCTCGCCGTGCAGGCCTGGGTGCGGCTGACGGAGTTCGCGCTCGCCGCGCCGATCGTGCTGTGGATCGGGCTGCCGCCCGCGCATCTGTGGGCGTGGCTGGTCGCCGCCGCGCTGATCCATGCGCTCTACCAGTTCGTCCTTTCCCATTCCTACACGCTGAGCGACTTCACCGCCGCCTATCCGGTCGCGCGCGGCTTCACGCCCATCTTCGCGGCGCTGCTCGGCATGGCGCTGCTGGGCGACCGCATCGATGCGCCGGCGCTGCTCGGCATCGCCATCGTGAGCGCGGGCATCCTCTGTCTGGCGGGCAATCGCGCTCTCTCGCGGGCGGGGCTGGTCTTCGCCGCCGGCACCGGGTTGCTCACCACCTGCTACACGCTGATCGACGCCAGGGGCGTGCGCGCCGCGCCCGATGCGCTGACTTTCGTCGCCTGGTTCTTCCTGCTCGATTCCATCGCCATGCCGCTTGCCCTGTTCGCGCGCAGCGGCCGCGCGGCGCCCGCATTGCTGGCGCGTGACATGAAACCCGGGCTGCTCGCCGGCATCATGTCGCCCATCTCCTTCGCGCCCGCGCTGTTCGCTTTCGGCCTCGCGCCGGTCGGCGTCGTGGCGGCGGTCCGTGAGTCGAGCATCGTCTTCGGGCTTGTGCTGGGCGCGCTGTTCCTCAAGGAGCGGCTCACGCATCTGCGTGTCGGCGGCGCCGCGCTCGTGACGCTCGGCACGCTCGCCACCATCGCAAGCTCAATCTTCGCCTGATTTCTTGAAAGGACCGACTCATGGCCAAGTTCCTCATCGTCGAAGCGCGCTTCTACGAGCATCTCAACGACAGGCTGATCGCCGGCGCGAAGGCGGCGCTCGAGGCGGCCGGCCACAAGGCGGACATGCTGACCGTGCCCGGCGCGCTGGAAGTGCCCGGCGCGATCGCCATGGCGGCGGAGAGCGGACGCTATGACGGTTTCGTCGCGATCGGCGTGGTGATCCGGGGCGAGACCTATCATTTCGAGGTGGTCTCGAACGAGAGCGCGCGCGGCCTCATGGCGCTCTCCATGGACGGGATCGCCATCGGCAACGGCATCCTCACGGTCGAGGACGAGGCGCAGGCGCTGGTCCGCGCCGATCCGGCGCAGAAGGACAAGGGCGGCGAAGCGGCAAAGGCCGCGATCCGCATGCTGGAGATCGCGAGCAGCTTCCGGGATTGAGGCTCAGGGGCCTTCGAACCCGCGCACCAGCGCGGCGAGGCCCTGCTCGAACGTCGTGTCGAACGAGAGCATGGCGTCAAGATAGGCATGCATCGGGCCATTGGCTTCGTAGCTCGCCCAGCCGAGCGCGAAGGCGATGACCGAGGCCTCGCAGGCCAGCGCGCGCTGCTGGTCGAGGCCGAGCGCCATGAGCGGCGCGGCGATCCGTTGCGCCTGATCGGCGGGATGGGCGGTGTTGGGCGCGATCGCGCAGAGCCGCGCGCCGTCCCGATGGGCCGCGAACGCCGCCCGCAGCGCGTGGCCGAAGCCGAGCAGCCAGGTCCGCCAGTCCGGTGCCTGTGCCCGCGTCATCGCCCGATAGGCGCCGTCATAGATGGCGCGGGCCATCAGGCCGAGCAGTTCCGCCTTGTCGCCGACATGCCAGTAGAGCGCAGGCGCCTGCACGCCGAGGCGCGCGGCCAGCCGGCGCATGCTCACCCCCTCCAGTCCGTCTTCCTCGATCTGCGCGAAGGCCGCGGCGACCAGCCGGTCACGGTCCAGGGCGGGGCGGATGGTCGCGTTCACAGCCTGGGCGATTGACTATTTAACACCGTTAAGTCAAGCTGGCGCCAGGAGAGACCTGATGGAGGCCATCAATCCATGAATGCCGTGTGCTCGCCCGCCATGCCGTCGCCTTATGTGCGCAATGCCTGGTATGTCGCCGCCTGGTCGCAGGACATCGCCGCCGAGGCGCCTTTCGCCATCACCATCCTCAACGAGCCGATCGTCATCTGGCGCTCGGCGAGCGGCGCGCTCAACGCGCTGGAGGATCGCTGCGTGCACCGGCTGGCGCCCCTCTCGCTCGGCCGCTGCGAGGGCGAGCGGCTGCGCTGCATGTATCATGGCCTGCTGTTCGGCGCTGACGGCAGGGTGGTGGACATCCCCGGGCAGGATCTCATTCCCGCGCAGGCGCGCGTGAAGCGCTATGCCGTCGTGGAGCGGCATAGCTGGATCTGGGTCTGGATGGGCGATGCGGCCGCGGCCGATCCCGCGCTCGTCCCGCCGGCGGTCGGCTATGACGATCCCGATTATATTCTCGGCCACGGCCAGCTCGACTATGCCGCCGAAGCGCGCCTCATCAACGACAATCTGCTGGATTTCAGCCATTTGTCCTATGTGCATGCGAACAGCTTCGGCGCCGGTCCGCAATTCGCGCAGAGCCTGCCGGTAGTGACGTCGCTGCCGCGCGGCGTGCGCTTCGAGCGGTGGACGACCGACACGTTCGGCACGAATGTGCGCAAGACCGACAAGCGGGTCGACAACTGGCAGACATACGACTTTCTCGTGCCCGGCATCCTGCTCATGTGGAGCGCGCACTATCCGGCCGGCACGGCGCAATCGCTCGGTTTCCGCCCGCCGGAGCGCGCCAGCGCCATTGCCGCGCTCAACTTCACCAGTCAGGCGGTGACACCGATGACGGGGCGCACGTCCCGCTACTTCTTCTCGTGGGGCCCGCATCGCGCGCATGGCGACGCGGCCATGCGCGACCAGATGATGATGATCGCGGGCATGGCCTTCGACGAGGACAAGGTGATGATCGAGGCGCAGCAGCGCGTGATCGACGGGACCGAGACGCCGCGGGTCATGCCGACCAGCCATGATCGCGGCGTCACCCTGTTCAACCGCCTTGTCGCGAAACTCGCCAGACAGGACGGCGCCCCGATCGCAGCGGAAGCCGCCGCCTGACCGGCCGGGCGGCGGTCAGGCCGCCTTCGTCTCCGCGTGGCGCGGAAAGTCGATATAGCCTTCGTCGCCCTGCGCATACCAGTTGGTCATGTCGTCGATGCCGGCGAGCGGCAGACCGTCGCGGATGCGCTCGACGAAGTCCGGATTGGTGATGAAGCGGCGGCCGAAGGCGATGGCGTCGGCGCGGCCGTCCGCGATCGCCGCTTCCGCCTCCTCCGGCGAATAGTCGCCGTTGAGCACCAGCACGCCCTTGTAGCGCCGCCGGATCACGGGCGAGACGATGGGCTGGTCGCTTGGCCGGAAACTCCCGGCCGGCCGCGATTCGCGCAATTCGAGGAAAGCGAGCCCCATCTTGCCCAGCGCCTCCGCGACATAGCCGAACAGCGCTTCGGGATCGCTGTCGACGACGCCGTTGACCTCGCCATTGGGCGAGAGCCGCACCGCCGTCCGTCCCGGCCCGATCGCGTCGGCGACGGCGCTGGTGATCTCCAGCAGCAGGCGGGCGCGATTGGGGACCGAGCCGCCATAGGCGTCCGTGCGGTGATTGGTCGAATCGCGCAGGAACTGGTCGATCAGATAGCCGTTGGCGGCATGGATCTGCACGCCGTCGAACCCGGCGCGGATCGCATTGCGCGCGGCCGTCACATAGTCCGCGACCAGCGCCGGCACCTCGTCCGCGCGCAGCGGGCGCGGTTCGACATGAGGCTGCTTGCCTTCGTAGGTATGGGCATCGCCCGGCGCGGTGATCGCGCTCGCGGAAACCGGCTGCTGGCCGGACATGGCGGGGTGGACGAGCCGGCCCATATGCCAGAGCTGCGCCACGATCCGCCCGCCGGCCGCGTGCACGGCCTGCGTCACCGGCAGCCAGGCCGCGACCTGTTCTTCCGTCCAGAGGCCGGGCGAGAAGGGCCAGCCCGCGCCCGCCAGGCTGATCGGCGCGGCCTCGCTGATGATGAGGCCGGCGCTCGCGCGCTGCGCATAATAGGTCGCCATGCGCGGCGTGGGCACATGCGCGCGGGTGGCGCGGGCCCGGGTGAGCGGCGCCATCAGGATGCGGTTGGGAAGGTGAAGATCACCGGCGACGAGCGGATCGAACAAATGGGTCATGGCGTCTCCGATTGCATTTCGATTTGAAACGAGACTCGCGTTCGTGCCTCAGCTAAGGGCCCGCGATGGCAAGTGCAACCGAACCATTGCTGCGCGTGGCGGAAGCAAAACTACCGCCCTTCGCCTTCCCGGCGCTGCTGGCCGCCAACGTGGCGCTCGCGACGGGCGCCTGGTTCGTGCGCGTGGCCGATACCGGGCCGATCGCGACCGGATTCTGGCGGCTCGCGCTTGTCGTGCCGCTGCTCCTGCCTTTCGCCCTGACCGGCGCGGGCGGGCCCGTCCGCCTCTCGCGCGGGACGCTTGCCATGATCGTCACGGGCGGCCTCTTCTTCGCCTCGGACCTGGCGAGCTGGCATCTCGGCATCATGCGCACCAAGCTCGCCAACGCGACGCTGTTCGGCAATTGCTCCAGTCTCCTCCTGCCCTTCGCCGGCATCCTCCTCACCCGCATCTGGCCGACCCGGCTGCAATGGGTCGCGCTCGCCTGCGCCATGGTGGGCGCGATGCTGCTGATGGGGAGCAGCTATGAGCTGTCCCGGCAGAATCTGGCGGGCGACCTGCTCTGCCTGCTCGCCGGGCTGCTCTACGTCTTCTACCTCCTCTCGGTGCAGAGCGTGCGGCGGTCGCTGTCCACCTTCTGGGTGCTCGGCCTGTCCTCGCTGGCCAGCGCGCCGCTGATGCTCGTCTATGCCTGGATGGCGGGCGAGCGCATCCTGCCGGGCAATTGGGGACCGGTCATCGGCCTCATGCTCACCTGCCAGGTCGTCGGCCAGGGGCTGATGGTCTATGCCATCGCGCATTTCCCGCCGCTGGTCGTGGGGCTTGTCCTGCTCACCCAGCCGGCCGTCGCGGCACTGATCGGCTGGCTGGCCTTCGGCGAGACGCTGTCGGCGCCGGACTGGGCCGGCGCGCTCATCATTGCCCTCGCGCTGGTGCTGATCCGCCTGCCCGCGCGCGACTCCCCGTGCGACGAATCCCTGCGCGACAAGGCTCCACAGGGCGCGCCCGATCCGCTAGGACGCGATGCATGATCGCACAGACTTCGCCCACGGGCCTTGCCGGGAACGAGACGCTCGATGCCCTGAGGCTGCGCCTCGCGCCGCTGGTGGCCGCCAATGCCGCGTTCGACGGCTGGGGCGCCCCCGCCGTGGCGCTCGCGGCCGATCAGGCCGGCGTGGACCGGGACATCGCGGCGCTGGCCTTCGATGGCGGCGCGATGGTGATGATCGACGCCTGGTTCGCGGCGGTGGACGGGGCGATGATCGAGCGCTGCGCGCCCGAGGCACTGGCGGCGCTGGGCATCCGCGCGCGGATCACCGCGCTGGTCGAGGCCCGCCTCGCCATCCTCGCGCCGCATCGCGAGGCGCTGCGCCGCGCGCAGGCGATCCTCGCCATGCCGACGCACCTCGCCGCCGCGGCGCGGCTCGGCTGGCGCGCCGCCGATCAGATGTGGCGCGCCGCCGGCGACACCGCCGTCGACTATAATCATTACAGCAAGCGGGCGATCCTGGGCGGCGTCTATGCCGCCACCCTGCTCGTCTTCGTGGGCGACGAGTGCGAGGATTTCGCGGAGACCCGTGCCTTCCTCGCGCGCCGGATCGAGGGGGTGATGCGGTTCGAGAAGGCCAAGGCCCGCCTCTCGGGCCGCGCCGACCGGCATTTCAGCGTCGCGCGCTTCGTGGGCCGGCTGCGCTATCGCGGGCATTGAGGGGCGGGACCGGGCCGTCGCCCCCGTGCCGCGCGGGCGGTCTCGCCGCTGGCGCCGTCCTGCATGAGCGGTTGCGGCCGTGCCGCGCACGGGGATCGGGTCACGGTGCCCGTCACCACCTTTCGGCACGCGTCGCGCCCCATTGGCGGTGTCGAATAGGGTGGAATGCCGCCGGGCCGCCCGCTAGACCCGCGCCATGATCGCGCATCTCAAGGGCCTGCTCACCTCCACCGGCATCGACAGCGCGGTGATCGATGTGGGCGGCGTGGGCTATCTGGTCGGCATGTCCGCGCGCAGCCTGGCGGCGCTGGGGCGCGTCGGCGAGGCGGTGACGGTGCATACGGAGATGCTGGTCGGCGAGGAGTTCATCCGGCTGGTCGGCTTCGCGAGCGAGGCGGAGCGCGACTGGTTCCGCCTGCTGACGGGCGTGCAGGGCGTCGGCGCCCGGGTTGCGCTTGCCATCCTCTCCGCGCTCGATCCCGCCGAGCTGCAGCGCGCCGTCGCGGGGCAGGACAAGGCGATGGTGGCGCGGGCGAACGGCGTCGGCCCCAAGCTCGCCGAGCGCATCGTGCGCGAACTCAAGGACAAGGTGGGGGCGATCGCCACGGGCGCTCTGGCGACCGGTGGCGCCGCCGCCGCGCCGCTCGCGGCCGCCGGCGGCGCGCAGGCCGATGCGCTGGCGGCGCTCGCCTCGCTGGGCTTCCGGCCGGGCGAGGCCTCGCAGGCGGTCGGCGCCGCGCTCGACGAGCTGGGCGAGGGCGCGACGCTCGACGCGCTGGTCCGCCTCGCGCTGCGCAAGGCGGCGAAGTGAGCGGCGGCCTCAGACGATTCCGGGCCGGCGATGATGGCGTGGCCGCGGCGGCGCTTCGAGCGGATCAGGCGCTTTTCCGGGATGACCGGGCGGTTCGGGGCCGTCCGGTCGCGTCCATCATGATGGGAGTGTGTACATGTCTTCTCTTGCCCGGCTCGCGGCGCTGGCCGCCCTGCTCTCCGGCGCACCGCTGATGGCGCAGGCGGGCGATGGCGCGCCGGTGTTCGGCTTTGCGCATACCGTTCCGGTGGAGAGCGACATGCCCATTCCGCCCGACGCGCAGTTCAGGGTGGCGTTCGACGTCAGCGCCGCCGCGACGCCCGGCGAGATGAACCGGACCTTCAACAGCGCGGCGCGCTTCATCAACATGCATGTGGCGGCGGGCGTGCCGCTCGCCCGCATCCATGTCGCCATCGTGGTGCATGGCCCGGCGAGCTGGGACGTGGTGCGCGACGATGTCTATCGCGCGCGCAGGGACGGCAAGGCCAACGGATCGGCCGATGCCGTGGCGCAATTGCTGGGGCATGGCGTCGACATCTATCTGTGCGGGCAGGCCGCGGCGGGGCAGGGGATCGCGAAGGCGGACCTCATCCCCGGCGTGAAGATGGCGCTCTCCGCCATGACCGCCCATGCGCTGCTCCAGCAGCAGGGCTATACGCTCAATCCCTTCTGAGGAGTGGGGATGGTGGCAGCCGCCGATCGGGCGGTGATCGATCGGTTCCGAGCGCATGGGCTTTGCAATGGCCTCGCGCCGAGCCGAAACCCCCGAGTGCGCTGACCCGTGCTCCTGCCTGCGCAGGAGCACGGGGTGCCCATCCCGATTGCAACAGCGTCGAATCGGGGCATTCGCGGCGCCGTCCGGCGGCGGCTCAGCTCTCCCACACCTCGCCATAGAGGCGCAGGAGATTGCCGCCGAAGAACTTCTCCAGCCGGCTCTGGCTCCAGCCGCGCCCCTCCAGCACGCGGGCGAGGCGCTGGAAGCGGTCGAGCGAATTATAGTCGGCGACCAGCGTCATCACCTCGGGCCCTTCGCCGGGCGCGGCGAAGCCGGCGGCCTTGCGCTGTTCATAATCGAGCCGCGCCGCTTCCAGCGTCTGCGCATTGACGGGGATCGGCATGGGGCCGTTGTCCGAGCCGATGCCGACATGATCCTCGCCGCAGACATTGGCCATATGCTCGATATGGGCGACCAGCTCCGCGCCGGTCGGTTTGAAGTTCGGTGAGAGATAGGGCATGAAATAGATGCCCGCCACGCCGCCCTTGTCGGCCAGCGCCTTGAGGCTCTCGTCGCTGGTGTTGCGGGGATGATCGAACAGGGCGCGGCAGCCGGTATGGCTGATGGTGAGCGGGCGCGTGGCGGCGGCGATGCCCTCGCTGATCGTGCGCGCGCCGGCATGGCTGAGATCGAGCAGCAGCTTCTCGGCCTCGATCCGCGCGATCGTGGCATGGCCGAGGCGGGAGAGGCCGGCATTGCCCGGCTCCAGCGCGCCGTCGCCGGAGAGATTGCGCAGATTGTAGGTGAGCTGCATCACCCGCACGCCCCGTCCCTTGAGCGTGGCGATCCGGTCCAGCGCGGCGCCGACCATGCTGGTGTCCTGCGTCCCGTAGATGAGGCCCATCTTCCCCGCCGCCCTGGCCGCCGCGATGTCGCTCGCCTTGCGGATCGGCACCAGAAAGTCCGGATTGGCGGCGATGACATAGCCCCACATGTCCAGGCCCTGGTTGATCTTGGCCCAGATGTCGGGATCGTTGCCGACCGGCGTGATGGTGAGGTTGCAGGCGGTGACGCCGGTGCTCAGCAGCTCGGTGCGCGCCCGGTCGGAGAAGCGGAGCTGGTCCTCGGGCGCATAGGGATCGCCGATGCCGCCGAGCCCGTCGATCACGATCGCGCCGCGATACCAGTCCGGCGTGCGGTTCCGGGCCGTGCGCGCGCCGCCGGCGGAGGTCATCGCCATCGCCATGGTCGCGCCGGCGCCGGCAAGGAGATTGCGTCTCGAAATATCCATCGTTGCCCCGTTCGTGACCATCCTCGCCCCGTCCTGACATGCGCGGCGCCGCGCCGCCAGCCTTTTGGCGCCCTGCCGGCGCGATGTCGGTCCTTCATGGCCGTCGACCGCCCGCGCCGCGTCGGCTTGCAAGGCCACAGCGTTGATGCGAGGCTGCGGGCGCGGGGGGAGCAGCGGACATGAATCATGGATGAGTTGCCGGCGCGGCGTTCCGTGACCCACGGATCGCTCCTCATGAAGACCCTGGGCGCCTGCCGCCGCGTGGCCGGCCTCTATCCGCCCCTGTTCAACGGGCTCTGGCGGATGGTGTATCCGCGCCGCCGCTTCGCGCCCGTCGTCGCCTATGTGCCGACCGACCGGCGCAAGACGTTCGACACCTTCTTCCGGACCAATGTCTGGGGCTCGTCGGAGAGCGTCAGCGGGGAAGGCTCGACCCTGCTCAACACCATCCCGATCCGCCGCGTGCTCCCCGGCCTGCTGCGCGAGCTGGGCGTGAAGACGATGCTGGACGCGCCCTGCGGCGACTTCAACTGGATGAGCCATGTGGATCTTCGGGGCATCCACTATATCGGCGGCGACATCGTGCCCGACCTGCTGCGCCGCGTCGCGGCCGTCCATGGCGGCCCCGGCCGCGAATTCCGGGATATCGACATCCTGGAGGACGACCTGCCGCCGGCCGATCTGTGGCTGTGCCGCGATGTCCTCATCCATTTCTCGGACGCGGATGCCTTCCGGCTGCTCGATCGCGCGGCGCGCGCGCCGATCCGTTATCTTCTGACCACCTATTACGACCTCAATCCGCGCAATGTGGACATCAATACGGGCGGCTATCGCCCGATCAATCTCACCGCGCCGCCGTTCAACCTGCCCGCGCCGCTGCGGCGGATCGACGATTTCCTCGCGCCGCTCCAGCCCCATTCCATGGGCCTGTGGTCGCGCGCGCAGTTGCGGCAGGCGCTGGGGATCGAGGGGGACGAGCCCGTGCCGGCAAGCTGACCGGCCCGGCATGGCGGCGCGCGACAATTGGCTGTCGACTTGGCGCCGCGAACGCATATAGAACATCGCCCATGTCTTCTTCGCCTCTCCTGTCCGCGCAGCGCGCGCCCGAGGATGTCGATGCGGCGCTGCGGCCCCGGACGCTCGACGAATTTGTCGGGCAGAAAGCGGCCCGGGAGAATCTGCGCATCTTCATCGGCGCGGCGCGGGCGCGGGGCGAGGCGCTCGACCATGTGCTGTTCTTCGGCCCGCCCGGCCTCGGCAAGACCACGCTGGCGCAGATCGTCGCGCGCGAGATGGGCGTGGGCTTCCGCGCGACGTCCGGCCCGGTGATCGCCAAGGCGGGCGATCTCGCGGCGCTGCTCACCAATCTGGACGAAGGCGACGTGCTGTTCGTGGACGAGATTCACCGGCTCAATCCGGCGGTGGAGGAAATCCTCTACCCGGCGATGGAGGACCGCGCGCTCGACATCATGATCGGCGAGGGCCCCTCCGCGCGCTCGGTGCGGATCGACCTGCCGCGCTTCACGCTGGTGGGCGCGACGACGCGGCAGGGCCTCCTGACCACGCCGCTGCGCGACCGCTTCGGCATCCCGGTGCGGCTCAACTTCTATACGGTCGAGGAACTTGAGCAGGTGATCGGCCGCGCCGCGCGGCTGCTCGCGCTGCCCATCGCGCCGGACGGCTGCACGGAGATCGCGCGGCGCGCGCGGGGCACGCCGCGCATCGCCGGGCGGCTGCTGCGCCGCGTGCGCGACTTCGCCCATGCCGCCGGCCATGCGGTGATCGATGCGCCTGCCGCCGACGGCGCGCTCTCGCGGCTGGAGGTGGACCAGCTCGGCCTCGATGCCATGGACCGGCGCTATCTCCGCATGATCGCGGACATCTACAAGGGCGGCCCGGTGGGCGTGGAGGCGCTGGCGGCCGGCCTCTCCGAGCCGCGCGACACGATCGAGGACGTGATCGAGCCCTATCTGCTCCAGCTCGGCCTCATCGCGCGCACCGCGCGCGGGCGGCTGCTCAATGCGCCGGGCTGGAAGCATCTCGGCCTCAATCCGCCGGAGGGCAGCCAGGACGGCCTGTTCGACTGAGGGCCGCGATGGACGATCGCGGGACCGAAGCGGCGCCTTATCGGGGAGATCTGGCGCGGGCGCGGCCTTCCCTGCCCCCTGGGCCTTCCCGGCAGCAAGGAATTCAGTGCTCCTGCGCAGGCAGGAGCCAGGGCTCAGCCGAGGGGCCTCGACGCGCTGGGCTCCTGCCTGCGCAGGAGCACATGTCGGCTCCATCCGAAACAGGTGGTCTCCAGCATCCTCCCCGCGAGGGATAGGCCGGATTTCAGGGGGGGGCGTCCGTTCCGGATAGACCCGCCTTGCGCTCCTGCGCAGGCAAGAGCCCAGGGCGCAGCCGAAATGCCCTTGCGCCCCGGGGCTCCTGCTTTCGCAGGCGCACTGATGGCGTTTGACCCGGATCGACTCCGGCGATCGGCCGGCCTCCCGCTTCTTTGGGGGTTCCCCCGGTGACTCGCCTCGATTAAGGCTTCGGGCCGATGGCGTCGCAGACATCTCCCCTGCCTGCATCGGGCTTCTTCGATGGCACGGACCATCTCTTTCCCGTGCGCGTCTATTATGAGGACACCGATCTCTCCGGCGTGGTCTATCACGCCAACTATCTGCGCTACATGGAGCGGGCCCGCTCCGACATGCTGCGCGTCGCCGGCATCGACCAGCGCGCGGCGATCGAGGACGGGCTTGGCCATTATGCGGTGGCGGACATCCATATCCGCTACCAGGCGCCCGCGCGGCTCGACGATGCGCTGCTCGTGCGCAGCCGCCTGACCGCGTCGGGTGCGGCGCGCTGTGTCATTCATCAGACGGTCATGCGCGATGACCATATCATCGCCCGCGCGGATGTGACAGTTGCCTTCATCGATGCCGCGACCGGACGTCCTCGTCGTCAGCCCGCGCCCTGGCTGGCGACATTCCAGCAAATCCTTTCGGAGCAACCGAGCCACACATGACAGCCCTGTCCCTGCTCGCCGCAGCCGCGCCCGCGGCTTCTTCCGGCCCCATCACGCTCTCGCCCGTGGCGCTGTTCCTCGAGGCGGACATCGTCGTGAAGATCGTGATGATCGGCCTGCTGCTCGCCAGCATCTGGACCTGGGGCATCATCGTCAGCTTCTCGACCGGGCTCGGCAAGGCGAAGCGGAGCTGCGAGAAATTCGAGAAGGCCTTCTGGCAGGCCAAGGACATGGATGCGTTCGTCAAGGAGCGCGGCGCGCAGGACCTCCCCAGCGCGCAGGTGCTGAACGCGGCGCTCACCGAGTGGCGGCGCTCCACGGCCCAGCGCGGCATGAACCCGGAGGGCACGCGCGACCGGCTCTCCACCGCCATGGGATCGGCCATCGCGGGCGCGATCGACAAGATTTCGGACCGGCTCAACGTGCTGGCCACCATCGGCTCGGTGGCCCCCTTCGTCGGCCTGTTCGGCACGGTCTGGGGCATCATGCGCAGCTTCACCGCCATTGCCGGCGAGCAGAACACCAGTCTCGCGGTGGTCGCGCCGGGCATTGCCGAGGCGCTGTTCGCCACCGCCATCGGCCTGTTCGCGGCCATACCGGCGGTCATCGCCTATAATCGCCTCAGCCATGGCGTGAACCGGCTGGAAGCGCGGCTGCAGCGCTTCGCCGACGGGCTCTACACCACCTTCAGCCGCGAGCTCGAAGCCTGATGGCGATGGGCATGCCTTCCGGCCGGCGCGGCGGACGGGGCGGGCGCGGGGGCGGCCGCGCGCCTATGGCCGAGATCAACGTGACGCCGCTGGTCGACGTCATGCTGGTGCTGCTCATCATCTTCATGGTGACCGCGCCGCTGCTGGTGACCGGCGTGCCGATCCGCCTGCCGCAGTCGCGCGCCAATGCGCTGGACCAGGACCAGAAGCCGACCGTCCTCTCGATCGACGGGCAGGGCGCGCTGTTCATTGATGACGAGGCGGTGCCGGAGGATGCGATCCCCGAGCGGCTGGCGCAACTGCGCGAGCGGCTCGATCCCACCGCCCAGCTCTATCTGCGCGCGGACGCGGGGCTGGACTATGGCCGGGTGATGCGCATCATGGGCGAACTCAACCGCGCGGGGCTCGACCGGGTCGCGCTGGTGACCAGCGGGGTGAGCGAGGCGGGAACCGTCGCGTCCAGCGACGGTTCATCCGGCGGGCAATAGGCGAGGAGCATGGATCGCAACGAGCGTCTCGGGCTGGGTGTATCGACGGCAGGGCATATCCTGCTGTTCGGCGCGCTGTCGCTCGGGCTGCTGCAGACGGTCAAGCCGCCCATCCCCTCGCCGCCGAGTATCGACGTGACGCTGGCCGACGAAGTGGCGCTGCAGAGCCGCACCACCCAGCACACCACCGAGCCGCCGCAAGTGGCGACCGCGCCGGAGCTGGGCCCGGTCGAGCCCGATGCCGCGCCGCCCGAACCCGCGCCCGCGCCGGTGCCGCCGCAGGCCGTCGCGCCGCCGCCCTCGCCGCGCGCGCAGGATCCGGTCCGTCCGCCCCAGCGCGCCGCCCCGCCGCGCCCCGCCCCGCCCCGGCGCGCCCGGCCGAGCGAGGAGGAGAAGCCCGCGCCGTCCCGTGCCGCCCCGCGCGAGCAGGCGCGCAACAATGCGCCGCCGCGCCGCGCCTCCCGCCTTGGCGACGATTTCCTGCGCGGCATCCAGGCGGAGGCGAACAGCCCGCGCAACACCGGGCAGAGCGCGGGCAGCAATGCTCCGCTCGGCGCTGCGCAGGCGCGCGCGCTCAATGCCGAGATCAGCCGGCAGCTCAAGCGCTACTGGCGCGCGCCCACCGGGGCGGACGCCGACCAGCTCGTCACCGTGCTGAGCTGGCGGCTCAACCGGGACGGGACGATCGCCGCCGGCCCGGACGTGGTGGAGCAGACCGGGCAGACCGCGAGCAATCGCCCGCAGCAGCAACTGCATATCGAGGCGGCGATCCGCGCTGTGCGGGCGGCCGCCCCTTTCCAGCTCCCGCCCGAACTTTACGACAGCTGGAAATATATCCAGAAATTCAGTTTCGACAGAAGGCTCTAGATCGATGAAGCGCGCACTCACACATGCGGTCCTGCCCGTCCTGCTGCTCCTTTTCGGGAGCGGCGCGGCGCTGGCGCAGGATCAGGAAGGCGGGCTGGTCGGCAGCGTCACCGACGATACGACCGACGTCACCCGCATCGCGATTCCCCCCATGCCGACCCAGCAGGATGTCGACACGCCGGCGGGCTCCACGGAGCTGCTCGGCCGCAAGATCGCCGAGGTCATCGCCGCCGATCTTTCCGGCAGCGGCCTGTTCGCGCCGATCGGGCCGGACGGCCTGCCGCTGCCGGGCATCGCGGAAGTGACCAATCCCCAGTTCGACCGCTGGACCGGGCGCAATGTGGAAGCGCTGGTGCAGGGCTTCGTGCGCTCCACGGGCGGCGACGCGCAGATCACCGTGGGCTGCTATCTCTACGACGTGGCGCTGCGCACCGAGCAGACGCGGCAGGGCTATGTCGTCGCTCCGCGCGACTGGCGCCGCGCCGCGCATCGCTGCGCCGACCTCATCTATTCGCGCCTGACCGGCGAGAGTCCCTTCTTCGACAGCCGCATCGCCTATATCGCCGAGACCGGCCCGAAGGACCACCGCATCAAGCGGCTGGCGATCATGGACAGCGACGGCGCGAACCATCGCTTCATCACCAACGGCCAGTCGATCGCGCTGACGCCGCGCTGGTCGCCGGACTACAAGTCGATCGCCTATGTGAGCTATGTCGGCCACAATGTGCGCATCTACATCTATGATGTGGATCAGGGCCGGCAGCGGGCCATCATCCAGACCAACAACGCCATCTTCGCGCCGCGCTGGTCGCCGGACGGGCGGACGCTGCTCTTCTCCATGTCGAGCGGCGCCAATACCGACATCTACAAGATCCCCGTGAGCGGGGGCACGCCCGTGCGCCTCACCAACACGCCGGGCATCAATGTCGGCGGCTCCTTCTCGCCGGACGGCAGCAAGATCGTGTTCGAGAGCGATCGTTCGGGCGGGCAGCAGATCTATGTGATGAATGCCGACGGCTCCGGCCAGCGGCGCATCAGCTTCGGTTCGGGGCGCTATGCGACGCCGGAGTGGAGCCCGCGCGGCGATCTCATCGCCTTCACCAAGATCGCGGGCAATTTCCGCATCGGGGTGATGGCGCCGGACGGCAGCAACGAGCGGCTGCTCACGAATGGCTGGCAGGACGAAGCGCCGACATGGGCGCCCAATGGCCGCGTGCTGCAATTTTTCCGGACCAGTCAGGGGCGATCCGGCCGGTCGACCGTTTGGCAAGTGGACCTCACCGGGGTGAACGAGCGGAAGATCACCACGCCGGTCGACGGCTCCGACCCCTCATGGGGTCCGCTCTTGCCGTAGAAGGGCGCCGCGCGGAGCGGTTTGGCGATTGACTTGACGGCCAAACGCCCCGAGCATGCGATGAAACGTGGGAATGTGACCATCACCGTAGGAGAAGACATCATGCGTCAATCAACCATCCTGTTGCTCCTCGCCAGCAGCGCGCTCGCGCTGTCCGCCTGTTCCAAGAAGGCGCCGGAAGGCCAGCTTCCGCCGCCGCCCCAGGATACGGCCCCGCCGGCGACCCCGACCCCGACGCCGACCGGGCCGACGCCCGGCAGCCAGGCCGACTTCCTGGCGAGCGTCACGTCCGACACCATCCACTTCGCCACCGACAGCAGCGACATCGACGATCAGGATCGCGAAGTGCTGCGCAGCCAGGCCCAGTGGCTCCAGCGCTATCCCAACAAGCGCGCCACGGTCGAGGGCCATTGCGACGAGCGCGGCACGCGCGAGTACAACCTCGCGCTGGGCGAGCGCCGCGCCAATGCCGCCAAGAACTATCTGGCGGCGCTCGGCGTGGACCCCTCGCGCCTGACGACGATCAGCTACGGCAAGGAACGCCCGATCGCGCTCGGCTCGGACGAAGCCGCCTGGGCCCAGAATCGCCGCGCCGTGACGGTAACGATCGACTGATCGCCGGCAACCGGATCTGAACGGAAAGGGCGGCCGGGGGAGGCCGCCCTTTTTTTTGGGGGGCGAAGTTCCCCGAGCCTGATCGCGTTGCGAAAGAGCCCGCGCAGCCGTGAGGCAGATCTTTGCGCGAGGCATCGAAACGGGCATCATGGGTCCCGAGCGTGTCGCCGGGTCAAATCCGGCGGGCTCATGCCGGTGCCGTTCCGTTCAGCGCGCCGGACGGCGGGCGCCTGCGCCGGCAGGGCGCCGGGGATGGCCCGGATATGCCGGGGCGGCCAGGCGCCCGATCAGCCGCGTCGCGTGCCGGTCATGCTCAGTTGCCCGAAGGCGCCCGCGTCGATGGTGCCGCTGAGCTTGCCGTCGGTGACGATCGCCTCGCAGGTGAGGGTCATCGGCATGGGCATGGTCATCTCCATGGTCCAGGTCAGCCGATTGCCGTCCACCTTGCCGTTCCTGACGTCGAGCGAGCCGAGCGGCCCGGCATTGGTGCCGTTGAAGCTGCCGCCATCGCTGATGACGGTGAAGACGCTGGACTGATCGCCCATGGGCGTCTTCGTGATGCAATCATAGGCGCCGTCGACAATGCTGCTCATGGATGGCTCTCCCGGGATGAGTCCGATGACTGCTCTTCGGCGGGCGCCGCGTTCAAGTCAATCTCGGTGACGGGCAGGCCGAGCGCCGGGAGCTGGCCGCCGATCCGCGCCTTGTCGCCCACGACGATCCAGCTCATCTTCGCGGGGTCGATGACGGCGCGCGCGGCTTGATCCAGCAGTGGGGGCGTCAGCCGGGCATAGCGGCCCGCGAGGCTCTCGACATAGTCGAAGGGCCGCCCATAGAGGGCGTCGGCCTGCATCTGCCCGAGCACGGCGCCGCTGGTCTCGTAGCGGGCGGGCAGTTCCGCCACATTGCCGCTGATGACGCGCGCGAACTCCTGCGGAGTGACGCCCTTGGGGCCGAGGAACTGCGTGATGTCGTCGCGCAGGGCGGCGATGGCGGGGCCGGTCTGGTCGGCCTGCACGGGCGCGGAGACCAGATAGGGGCTGCGCTCCACGCGCGGGGTGAGATAGCCGCGCACGCCATAGGACCAGCCCCGCGTCTCGCGCAGGTCGGTGTTGAGGCGGGAGAGGAAATCGTCGCCCAGCACGGTGTTGGCCGCGCCGAACGCGACGAGATCGTCCGAACCGCGCATGTTGGTGACGAAGCCGCCGACGATCACCGACTGGGGCGATTGCGGCCGGTTGATGAGGAAGATGCCCGGCTGCGCGGGCGGAATGGGCACGGTGAAGTCCTTGGTCGCGGGCGCCATGCGGTTCTGCGGCCATGCGCCGAAGCGCGCGTCGAGCAGCGGCAGGATCTGCGCCATGCTCGTATCGCCCACCACGAAGATCTCCGCCTTGGACGGCACGAGCCAGCGGCCATGGAAGCGCACCAGATCGTCGCGCGTGACGGCCTTGACCGTGGCGATGTCGCCATTGCCGCTGGCGGGAACGCCATAGGGATGGTCCCGTCCGTAGAGCAGCGGCATGATGGCGCGGCTGGCGAGGCCACCCGGCTGGGTCAGCTCGGCGGAGATGTCGGCGAGCTGGATGGCGCGCAGCCGCTCGATCTCGCTGGGCTTGAAGGCCGGGTTGCGGATCACGTCCGCGAACAGGTCGAGCGAGGGGACGAGATTGGCGGTGAGCGCGTAAAGCGACACGGAGGTGCGGTCCATGCTCTCGCCGGTGGAGATGTTCGCGCCCAGCCGCTCCTGCGCCTCGGCGATCTGCAGCGTGTCGAGGCTGGTGGTGCCGGCCTCCAGCAGATCGAGCATCAGCGCGCCGATGCCGAGCCGGTCGTGCGGATCGGCGGCCATGCCGGCATCGAAGCTGACCGCGACGCGCACGGCGGGAATGGTCGTCCGGCGCGCGAGATGGACCTTGATGCCGTTGCGCAGCGTGGCCGTCTCGACATCGGGGAAGTCGAGCGGCGGGCTCGGCTGGACGGCGGGCAGGGCCAGTTTCGGCGGCGGGGGCGTCTCCGCCGCGCCGCCCTCGGCCCGCGCGTCGGCACTGCCGGGCGCCTGCACGTCCGATTCGGCATAGGCCTCGCGCTCGCCGGGGTCGACGCGCAGCGCATAGACCGGGCGCTCCAGCCAGCGCTGCATCGCGGCGCGCACGCCATCCGGCGTTGCCGAGGCGATGGCGGCGAGGTCCTTCTTGTACTGGCCGGGATCGCCCGCATAGAGCAGGCCCTCGGCCAGCGTGGAGGCCTTGCCGCCAAACCCGCCGACCACTTCCAGCCCCGAAATCTCGGCCGAGACCTGCCGCGTGGCGACGCGCGCGACTTCGTCGGCGGTCGGGCCTTCGGCGACCAGCCTGGCGATGATCTCGTCCAGCCGGCGCGAGACGAGATCGGGATCGACGCCGGGCTTCACGTCCGCCGTCACTTCCAGCATGCCGACCTGCTCAAGCTGCTGGACGCCGGCCGTCACGCCCACGGCAAGCTGCTCGTCGCGCACCAGCGCGTTGTCGAGGCGCGAGCTGGCGAGCCCGCCGAGCACGGCCGCGCCCACCGAGAGCAGCGGCGCGTCGGGATCGTTGCGGCCCGGCGTCGCCCACAGGCGGTAGAGCCGCGTGGTCGAGACGCGATCCTTCATCACCTGATCGACCCGCGCGGGCAGCGTCGGCACGCTGGCCTCGACCGGCTTCACCGCCGGACCGGCGGGAATGGACCCGAAATAGCGCTCCACCTTCTCCCGCACCGTGGCGACATCCACATCGCCGGCGATCGAGAGGATCGCGTTGTTGGGGCCGTAATTGTTGCGGAACCAGTTCTTGACCGTCTCCAGGCTGGCCGCGTCCAGATCGCTCATCGAGCCGATGGGCGAATGGCCATAGGGATTGCCGTTCGGGAACAGCGTGGCGAGCTGGGCATATTCGACCAGGCCGAAGGGCTGGTTGTCGCCCTGCCGCTTCTCGTTCTGAACGACGGCGCGCTGCGCATCAAGCTTGGTCTGGGTGACGGCGCCGAGCAGATGGCCCATCCGGTCGGCTTCCTCGAACAGGATGAGATCGAGCGCGCCGACCGGCACGGTGTCGACATAATTGGTCCGGTCGAACGAGGTGGAGCCGTTGTTGCTGCCGCCGGCGGCCACCATCGGCTCGTCGAAATTGGGCACATTCTCCGAGCCGCCGAACATGAGATGCTCGAAGAGATGCGCGAAGCCGGTGCTGCCGGCCGGCTCGTTCTTGGAGCCGACGCGGTAATAGACGGTGACGCCGACGATCGGCGCCTTGCGGTCGGTATGGACGATGACGCGCAGGCCGTTGGCGAGCGTGAAGGTCTCATAGGGAATGTCGACCTGCCGGACGAGATCGGCGAGCGGCGCGGGCTGGGCGGCCGGGGCCGGGCTGGCGGGCGGCGCATCCGCCATGCGGGCGAAAGCCGGCTGGCAGAGCGCGAGGGACAGGGCGGACAGGCTCGCCAGGCCGGCGAGAGAATGACGGGCAATCTGGAACGGCATCAACGTCTCCGAAGCGGCCGGGACACGCCCGTGGGCGGCATCCCTTGCAAGGGGCCGACCATAACCGTCCGCGCGGGGCGCGCAATGGCGATTGCGGCAGGGGCGGGGCGATCGCGGCGGGGGCAGTCATCCGCCCGGCATGCGCTTCTCCCGGGGCCCGTCTCCCCTCCGGCCCGGCGCCTCATACCTTGGCATGCATTTTTTGCGGGGCGACCCCATCCTAGCTGTCTGCTACGAACGGGCCACACGGCGAATCTCATGAAGGCGGCATCGGGGGGATGGGGCGCGCTGACCATTTGCCCGCCCGCAGCACCCGTCATGCCGTCCGTGGGGCCCCGTTCGACCGATCCGTCCGCCAATTCCCGTATCAGGAGACCGCACAATGAGCAGTGGATTTGTCAAAACCCCCGACGGCACCGAAATCTTCTACAAGGATTGGGGGGCCCGCGATGCGCAGCCGATCGTTTTCCATCATGGCTGGCCGCTTTCGTCCGACGACTGGGATACGCAGATGCTGTTCTTCCTGGGCCATGGCTATCGCGTCGTGGCGCATGACCGGCGCGGCCATGGCCGCTCCTCGCAGGTCGAATTCGGCCATGACATGGATCATTATGCGGCCGACGCCTTGGCGGTCATGGAATATCTGGACCTCAGCAACGCCGTCCATATCGGCCATTCGACCGGCGGCGGGCAGGTGGCGCGCTATGTGGCGCAATATGGCGAGCCGCAGGGGCGCGTCGCCAAGGCCGTGCTGGTGAGCGCCGTGCCGCCGATCATGCTCAGGACCGACGCCAATCCCGAGGGCCTGCCCATCGAGGTGTTCGACGGCTTCCGCAAGGCGCTCGCGGAGAACCGCTCGGATTTCTTCCGCGCCGTCGCGGCCGGACCCTTCTATGGCTTCAACCGCCCCGGCGCCACGGTGTCGCAGGCGATCATCGACAATTGGTGGCGGCAGGGCATGATGGGCAGCGCGCTCGCCCATTATGAGGGGATCAAGGCCTTCTCCGAGACCGACCAGACCGAAGATCTCAAGGCCATCGGCGTGCCGACGCTGGTGCTCCACGGCGACGACGATCAGGTCGTGCCCTACAAGGATGCCGCGCTCAAGCAGATCGCGCTGCTGCGCAATGGCCAGATGAAGATCTATGAGGGCTATCCGCACGGCATGCTGACCACGCATGCGGATGTCATCAACCCGGACCTGCTCGCGTTCGTGAAGAGCTGACGGCGCGTTCGCGGGACAGGCGAGGGAGGGCGAGCCCGGGGCTTTCCCTCCCTTGTCGTGTCCGCTCCGCGGGCGCATGAGCGCGAACGCGGTAAAATCATCGGCCCGACTCTTGTGTTGCACATTGGCAACACTATCTCGGGGCGGCGAAGGGAAAGACCATGAATCTCGAAAAATTCACCGACCGCGCGAAGGGCTTCCTCCAGAGCGCACAGACGGTCGCGATCCGCATGAACCATCAGCAGATCGCGCCCGAGCATCTTCTGAAAGCGCTGCTCGAGGACGAGCAGGGCATGGCGAGCGGCCTCATCGGCGCGGCCGGCGGCGACGCGAAGCGCGCGCTGAGCGAGACCGACCTTGCCCTCTCGAAAATCCCCGCCGTCTCCGGCAGCGGTGCCCAGCAGGCGCCCGGCCTCGGCAATGACGCCGTGCGGGTGCTCGACCAGGCCGAGCAGGTCGCGCAGAAGGCGGGCGACAGCTATGTGACCGTCGAGCGGCTGCTGCTCGCGCTGGCGCTCAGCCTCAACACCGCCGCCGGCAAGGCGCTGCAGGCCGCGGGCGTGCGCGCCGAGGCGCTCAATGGCGCGATCAACGAACTCCGCAAGGGCAAGACGGCCGACACCGCCAGCGCCGAGGACCGCTACGACGCGCTCAAGAAGTTCGCGCGCGATCTCACCGAAGCGGCGCATGAGGGCAAGCTCGATCCGGTCATCGGCCGCGACGAGGAGATCCGCCGCACCATCCAGATCCTCGCCCGCAGGACCAAGAACAACCCGGTTCTGATCGGCGAGCCCGGCGTCGGCAAGACCGCCATCGCGGAAGGGCTCGCGCTGCGCATCGCCAATGGCGACGTGCCCGATACGCTCAAGAACCGCACGCTGATGGCGCTCGACATGGGCTCGCTGATCGCGGGCGCCAAATATCGCGGCGAGTTCGAGGAGCGCCTCAAGGGCGTGCTCGACGAGGTGAAGGCCGGCGAGGGCGACATCATCCTGTTCATCGACGAGATGCACACGCTGATCGGCGCGGGCAAGACGGACGGCGCCATGGACGCCTCCAACCTGCTCAAGCCCGCGCTGGCGCGCGGCGAGCTGCACTGCATCGGCGCGACCACGCTCGACGAATATCGCAAATATGTCGAGAAGGACCCGGCGCTCCAGCGGCGCTTCCAGCCCGTCTTCGTGGGCGAGCCGACGGTGGAGGACACCATCTCCATCCTGCGCGGCCTCAAGGAGAAGTACGAGCTGCACCATGGCGTGCGGATCACGGACGGGGCGATCGTCTCGGCCGCGACCCTCTCCAACCGCTACATCACGGACCGCTTCCTGCCCGACAAGGCGATCGACCTCATGGACGAGGCCGCCAGCCGCCTGCGCATGGAAGTGGAATCCAAGCCCGAGGAGATCGAAAATCTCGACCGACGCATCATGCAGCTCCAGATCGAGCGCGAGGCGCTGAAGAAGGAGAGCGATCAGGCCAGCAAGGACCGGCTGTCGGCGCTGGAGAGCGATCTTGCCAACCTGCAGCAGCAGTCGGCCGAGCTGACCACCCGCTGGCAGGCGGAGAAGGACAAGATCGCGGGCGAAAGCAAGCTCAAGGAGCAGCTCGACGCCGCGCGCATCCAGCTCGATCAGGCGCAGCGCGCGGGCGATCTCGCCCGGGCGGGCGAGCTGTCCTATGGCACGATCCCCGCGCTGGAGAAGCAGCTCGCGGAAGCGCAGTCCGCCACCAAGGGCGCGATGCTGCGCGAGGAAGTGACCAGCGAGGACATCGCCAGCGTCGTCTCGCGCTGGACCGGCATTCCCGTCGACAGGATGATGGAAGGCGAGCGCGAGAAGCTGCTCCATATGGAGGAAGAGCTGGGCAAGCGCGTCATCGGCCAGCAGGAAGCGGTGCGGGCGGTCTCGACCGCCGTGCGGCGCGCGCGCGCGGGCCTTCAGGACCCCAACCGGCCGCTCGGCAGCTTCCTCTTCCTGGGCCCCACGGGCGTCGGCAAGACCGAACTGACCAAGGCGCTCGCCGGCTTCCTGTTCGACGACGACAACGCCATGGTCCGCATCGACATGAGCGAGTTCATGGAGAAGCACTCGGTCGCGCGGCTGATCGGCGCGCCTCCGGGCTATGTCGGCTATGAGGAAGGCGGCGTGCTCACCGAGGCGGTGCGGCGCCGGCCCTATCAGGTCGTGCTGTTCGACGAGGTGGAGAAGGCGCATGGCGATGTGTTCAACATCCTCCTGCAGGTGCTCGACGACGGGCGCCTGACCGACGGGCAGGGCCGCACGGTCGACTTCACCAACACGATCATCGTGCTGACCTCGAACCTGGGCAGCCAGTTCATCGCCGGCCTCGCCGACGACGAGCCGATCGACAAGGTCGAGGATCAGGTGATGGAGATCGTCCGGGCGCATTTCCGGCCCGAATTCCTGAACCGCCTCGACGAGATCGTCCTGTTCCACCGGCTCGGCGCGAGCCACATGGCGCCGATCGTCGACATCCAGGTGGCCCGCGTGCAGAAGCTGCTCAAGGACCGCAAGGTGACGCTGGCCCTCACCGACGCGGCCCGGGCCTGGCTGGGGCGGGTCGGCTATGATCCGGTCTATGGCGCCCGGCCGCTCAAGCGCGCCGTGCAGCGCTTCCTGCAGGACCCGCTGGCCGACCTCATCCTGCGCGGCGAGGTGCCGGATGGATCGACGGTGCGGGTCGACGAAGGCGACGGCGGGCTGGTGCTGCGGGTTGCAGGCGGATGATCCTCGGGAGATCCGTTCATTGCGCTGCAATGCAAAATGACGTAGTCTGATGAGTAACGCCTTGACGATCAAGGCCTCGGGAGAATCGAATCATGACGCGCCTGACAGCGGCTGGACTGGTGTTTTTGCTTTGCGGGGCTGCTGCCGCGCCTTCTTTCGCTGCCAATAGCGGCGGAACCACGAATGAGCGATCGGGTGAGCATGCCGCCAACCATGCGGCGGACGAAGACCCGAACCGGGTGATCTGCCGTCGCGAATCGACCACGGGCTCGCGGCTCGGCGCGAAGCGCCGTTGCATGACCGCGGCGCAGTGGGACGAAGAGCAGCATGAGCAGCGCCAGCAGCTCGAGCGGGGTCAGGGCATCCGCCCGACGTCGGGCGGCTGATCGCGCGTTTGCCTGACCGGGAATCTGCGCTATTCTGATGGCCGTCCCGGTGATTCCGGATAATCGATCCGCCGGATGCGGCGATTTTCATGATGGCTGTTGGGAGTGCGCGGTTCCATGAAGAAGATCAGGCTGATCGCTTTGCCCTTGTCCTTTGGACTGATGACTGCGCCCGCATTGGCCGGTGAGACGGTCGACCCCGTGCCGCACCAGCCGGATCGCAGCTCGGTGGAGAATGGCGATGGCAATCGCATCATCTGCCGGCGCGAGCCGATCCTCGGGTCGCGCCTTGGGGTCAACCGCCGTTGCATGACGGCGGCCGAGTGGGCGCAGGTGCGGCTCGACAATCGCATGCAGATCGAGCGCGCGCAGAAGGACCGTCCCACACTGGGGAATTGATCCGCGCGGGACTCCTGTTCGCGAGGTTCACTCCCGATTGTTCGTGCAACCGGGGACTATACGCATATGCCTGCTTGTGCAGGGTGTGGGACCGTTAGAGTCGATCCGAGTCAAACAGACTCAGTGCTCCTGCGAAGGCAGGAGCCCAGGGCCCAGTGGCTGTGCTTGTCTGCTCTGGGCTCCCGCCTGCGCAGGAGCACAAGCTGGGTCTATCCGGAACGGACGGCCCTTGGCGATAGCATGGTCCGACACGAAAGCATCAATGCGCGGATGAGTGCGCGGTGCGAATTCGCGTCAGACATAGGAGTGCATCGCCGGCATCACGTCCCGGTGACACTTTCCGCAGGATGATCCATCTCATAACCCATGGCGTCGGCCCAGGGTGCGAGAATGGGAAGGATTGGCGCGAGATGGTGACGGTAGCGCTGCCAGCGATGGACCGACCGGCTGTAGATCGCTTCCCCGACCTGGGAATAGCTCGCCGTCCGGATATGATCGCGCGCGGCGGCGGCCTGCCGGTTGTCGGCGAGATCGTCGCGCCAGGGCAGGCCCAGGAAATCCGTCGCCTTGCGCAGTTCCTCGGCGGGCGCGGCGGTCATCCGCTCATAGCGGATATGCTTCACCCGCAGCGGGAGCTGCGCCACCGCATGGGTCCAGCTCCGCATCACGGCGTCATAGGTGCGGGCGCTTTCCTCCAGCGTCGTGAAGCAGCGCATCGCGAGGTTGAGCTGAAAATTCTGCATGAAGCAGCTCAGCACCGCATCGCAGGGATGCCGCTCGACGAAGATGAACGGCGCGTTCGGGAAGAGCCGATGCAGGAGAGGCGCATGGGTGAGATGCAGCGGCATCTTGTCGACGAGCCGCGCGCCTTCCCGCGATGGCGAAAGCCGGTCGGCCTCAGCGAAATAGATCGCCCGTAGCCGTTCGATTTCGGCCGGGGCCATTGCGGCGAGGTCGGTGCCGGGTGAAAGCTGCGTGAGGACATGCGCCAGAACCGGCAGCTCCTCCATGACGTGAAGCTCTTCGGCATTGCCCAGCATCGTATCGAGCAGTGTCGTCCCCGAACGCGGGAAGCCGACGATGAACACCGGCTCCTGCCGCGCCTCATCCGGTCGAAAGGATTGCCAGCGCGTGCCGAGATCATCGCCCAGCTTCGCGAGATCCTGTTCCACCCGCGCGCGATAGCCGAGCCCCGGCGGCGCCGGGCGCGAGGCGAGGGCGAGCGCGTTCATGGTCGTGAAGGCCGCAAAGGCCTTGTCGACATCGCCCAGCCGATCCGCCAGACCGCCGATCAACTGCGCGCGGCGCTGCGGATTGATCGTGTCGGACGCCCTCTCCGCCAGCGCCAGGGCTTCCGCGAGATCGCCCTTCCGGCGCAGATACCATGCGCGGATGAAGGCAAGCTCTCCATCCCCGATGCCCGCCGCCTCGGCCCGTGCCACAAGCGCGCCGAGCGCATCCAGGCGGTTGCGGTTCTCCAGCAGGACGGCCAGCTCGACATAGGCGGCGACATGGCGGGGATCATGCGCGATCGCTGCCTCGAAGGCCGCTTGCGCCGCGCCCGCCTTCCGCATGGCGGCCGCCGATGCGGTGCTCATCGTCTGCAGGGCGGCCTCGGCGAGACCGAGCTCGGTCAGCACGAGCGGATCCTCCGGGAAACGCTGCGCGGCCGCGCGAATCGTCTCGGCGCGCTGTTCATGGCGCTCGGCCTTGCCGAGCAGGATGGCCAGGTTGAGATAGGGTTCCCTCGCGTCCGGCCGCCGGCGGATCGCCTGGCCGAGCGCTTCGGCCGCGCCATCGACGTCGCCAAGGGCGCCGCGCGCATTGCCGAGATTGTTCCACGCTTCCCAGTCGGCCGGTGTCAGCGCGACCACCGCGGTATAGAGGTCGACCGCGCGGGGCATGTCGTCCTTGAGCTGGGCGATCTGGGCGAGGAGGCGCCGCAGCCGCGTTTCATGTTCATGGCCCGCGATGACGGCTTCCGCCGCATCGAGCTGTCCATCTGCCACCAGCGCGGTCGCCAGATTGGCGCGGCCGGCCGCGTCGTCCGGATGCAGGCGGTGATGGTGGCCGAAATGCGCGACCGCCTGCGCCGTATCCCCGGCTCTCGCGGCCAGAATGCCGGCGAAGTTCAGCAGCTCCGGGCGATCGGGATCGACGGCCAGGGCGCGGGCGACAATCTGGCGCGCGGCCGGTTCGTCCTTGCGGCGCAGGGCGTCCGACGCCTGTTTCATGATCTCGTCGATTGTCATGATGTGAGGCCTAGAGCGATTTCAGGCCGGAGGGAACATCTGACCGCCGGAGATTGCGGAAAACGGGGAAAAACAGAGCCGGACATCGGCGGGAAGAGGAAAGCGTCAAGCCGGCGGCGTCGCGACATCGAAGGCCACCGTCATGCGCTCGCCGGCGGCAAAGGGGCGCGTGCCGTGCCACATGACGGAGGGGAAGATGACGAGCCGGCCAGGCCGGGGCTCGACCAGCCTGAATGGCGCGAGGTCCGGCACGAGGTCGCGGACTTCCCCCAGTGAGAGCCAGCCGGCATGCGTGTCCGCGTCCAGCGTGTCGGGGGTGCGGACGTAGAAGGCCGAACTCAGCCAGCCGGCGGAATGAACATGATCGGCATGATAGCCCGCGTCCGTCAGCCGCACGGACCATGCGCCGGCATAGCGCACCGGCTGGTCGCGGCGCATGGCGAGGATGGGATGGCGCGGATCGGCCGGCGGGAGCCGGGCGATGTGCTGGCGCACGGCCCGCGTCACGGCCTCCCTGAGTTGCCGGATTTCGGGCTCAAGCCGGGAAAAGAGCGGCCCGTCGGTCTGCGTGCCGCGCCGCACCGATTGTTCGGGCGGCTCGGCGATGGTGAGGTGGAGCGTGCGCAGGCGCCGGGCGAGGGCATCGAGCGCTTTCTCGTCGACCGGCAGGTCGATGACGGAAACCAGCCGTTCATCACCTTCCAGCCAGCGCCAGCGCGGGTCTTCGGTGAGCCGCAAGCCGAGCGCCACATAAGGCCAGAGATGCCGGCCCCCGGGCATGGGAAGGCCGCGTGATGCCTCGCTCAGCGCCTGCGCATGCCGGCCCTGTCGGAAAAGATGGCGGACGAACCCTTGCAGGATGTCGGCGCGATCGAGCCGGCCGAGGGCGGCAAAGCCACGATCGGCTCTGTCCGCATCGCCGCCCATCGCGGCGATCAGCGGCTCGAGCGCGGCCCAGAGCGGTTGCCCGGGCAGGGCGGTTCGCGCGCGTGCAAGAACCGCGTCGGCCTCCGCGCCGCGCCGGGCCTCCATGAGCGCGCTGATCCAGCCATGCCACAAGGCCAGTTCCGCGGGACGCGCGGCGACGGCGCGGGCGAAGCCTTCGTTCGCGCTCTCGAAGGATTGGCCCAGCATCAGGCGCAGGCGCAGCAGTTCGCGATGGGCCTGACTCCAGGCGGGCTGGCCGAAGCTTGCCTCGCGCAGCGACGCCTCCGCGCGCCGGGCTTCGCCGTCCGCCAGCAGGGCCGCGACGGAGCCCAGCACGATGTCGGGCTTGCCGGGCGCGAGCTTCAGCGCCTCCTCATAAAGCGCGCTCGCCGGAAGCCCCGCCTCCATCGTTGCGCGCGCAAGCGTATGGGCGATGAGCGGGTCGCGTGGCGCAAGGGCGCGTGCCCGCTTCAGGATTTCGAGCGCGGGCGCCAGATCGCCGAGATTACGCAGCGCCAGTCCCTTGGTTTGCAGCAGGGCCGGGTCGCGCGGCATGCGCGCCAGGGCGCTGTCGAGAATGGGCAGGGCTGCATGGTCGCGGCCGGCATTGATCTGCTGGAGAGCGGCCTTCATCGCGCTTTGCGCGACGGGGTTGCTCCTTGCAGGACTATTCACGGCCTTGGGGGCCTGGGAAGGCCATATGCGCGTCCAGACGTCCGGCGAGGCCTCGGGGCGGTTCGGATGATATGCGCCCGTCCGGATACCGCCGAGCGCGGATTGGCATGGCCGCCAACGTCTCGCCACCCTTCGTCATGGAATGCGGCCGCCTTTCCTCAAGTCCGGTTCGGTTGGATCACAATAGGCGCCGGGCCCCCAAAAGAAAACGGCGGACCCGAAGGCCCGCCGAATTCCCTTGTTCCGTGCGCTGCGACTTAGAAGTCGAGCGTGAAGCCGGCGTAGATGTAACGACCCAGCGCGTCGTACACACCACCCCAGGTGTTGCCGTTGCAGGGGCCAGCCGGGCAAGTCGCGCTGCCCGTGAGCGGCGGCGACTTGTCCAGGATGTTGTTGGCACCCAGACGGAAGGTGTAGTGATCCTCGATCCGCGCGGTGAACGTGAGATCGAAGTAGCTCTGCGACGGGATCTTGAGATCCGCGACAGGGTAGTTGGTCGACGGGATCGTGTCGCGCGTGACGCTGGAGAGATAGCGCCAGCGGATGGACGCCCCGATGGCACCGCCGGTTGCGGTCCAGCCCAGCCGTGCGCTGTGGCGCCAGGTCGGGTTCGGTGTGCCGCACTGGTTGCCGTAGAGGCCCGCGCATTCCAGCGTCGAACCTGCCCCCGAGTCACTGAACAGTGAATCGAGATAGGTCCCGACGAAGCTGGCCGAGACCCGGCCGAAGCCGAAGTCGTACGAATAGCTCGCGTTGACGTCGACACCCTCAGTCTTCAGGCCGCCGATATTCTGTGTAAGATCGACGACGTAACCGTCGCTCGTGCGCCAGATCGAACCGGTGCCATCGCGATGGATGAGGCCGCAGAAGTAAGCGTCGGCATTGTCCACGCAGTTAGCGATGATTGTGTCCGCGCCAATGCCCTGGATGGCCTTGTCGAGCTTAATCTTCCACCAGTCCACGGAAACCGCGAGACCCGGAATGAAGCGGGGCTGCAGGACGACACCCAGCGTGTAGGTGTCGGCAACTTCCGGCTGCAGGTTCGGGTTGCCGCCGATCAGGCCGTTATACTGATCGGCCGGATTGGAGACCACGACTTGACCGACCGACAGCCCCTGCATGAGGCAGCCGACGTCATCTGGGGTCAGAGCAATCCCGATACGAGAGCCGTCTTCGGGATCGATGGTGTACTTGGCGCAGGGATCGCTCGTGCCATCAAGGACGACGCGCTGTGCCGAGAACCAATCCTGAATCGACGGTGCGCGAACGGCCCGGTTGTAACCACCGCGGAAGCGGATGTCACGGATCGGGGCCAGTTCGAATTCGACCTTGTAGGTGTCCGTGCTGAAGCTCGTACCGGCCGAGTTCTTGTAGTCGGAATAGCGATAGCCGGCCTTGAGGACGAGCGAATCGATGAAGCTGTCCTCGACGATCGGGATGTTGATCTCGCCGAAGACTTCCTTCACGTCGAAATCACCCGCGACCGGCAAGGTTGCGCCGCCCTGACCGGCAAGGTCGCCGGTCGCAAACGCCTGATCGACCGAGAAGCTGAGCGTCTCCTTGCGATATTCCGCACCGACCGCCAGGCCGATGCCCGTGTTCGCCCAGGGTGACTGGATGCCGTAAACGCCCAGATCGCCAGCGAGACTCCCCGACACCACCATTTCGGTGTTGATGCCGCGCTGGAAGCCTGGAGTCTGGAGATAGTTGAGCGCTTCAGCCGAAACACCTCCGGGCGTGAAGATGTTCCAGGGCACGCAGTTCGGATCCGTGCCGTCGAGCACGGAACGGCAGACGGCCTCGCCCGAGGACGGGTCGGTCACGACATCGAGCGCACGCGTCAGACGCGTCACCGAAAAGTCGTTCTTGTAGGTCTCGGCCAGCAGCGTGCGACCATACTGGTAATAGGTGTCATAAGACCAGGCAGAGCCCAGTTCACCCTTCATACCCAGAACAGCGCGATAGCTGGTGTGCTGCAGGTCGTCCTGACGCCCCCCGCCTTCCACGTTACGACGATAAGTTTGCAGGAAGCCCTTGTAATACTGATTGCCGAGCGCGTCGGTGAACGCGAATGGCGTCGTGTACAGCGGGCTGTCCGGGTCGCTCGGATTGATGGGGTCTCCCACGATGGTGAGCGGGCTGGACGTCGCCAGCAGGTTGTTCGACGCGCAGACGATCGCGAGCTGCTGCGCTGAAAGCAGTGGGTTGTCGCAGTTGATGGTCAGCGTATTGCCGAAATCACCCGAAGCCGCGATCTGGGCGACCGTGCGGTCGTCCATGAACATGAATTCCGCATAGGGCTTCAAAGCCGGCGAAATCTCATAGTCCGCGAAGAAGCCGGCCGTGTAGCGCTCGTCAGGGCGCTGATAATAGTTGGTCGGCGCATAGTTGTAGGGCGTTGCACCCGGAAGGAAGGTGTTGCCTCCCTCGACATGGTAGCTGCTCGAGTCCCAGGTGTAGAACGTACCGGTGGGCGAAGTACCCGAACCACCGCAGGTATAAAGTCCATTATCACCCGTATAAGTATTGCTCGTGCGGGCGGTAAGAGCGCACGACGAATAGTCGCGCTTCGACTGCAGGATCGGGTTGATCTTGCGGTAACCCACATAGGCCGTGATGTGGCCGCGGCCGTCATCGAAGCTCGTGCCGAAGGCCAGCGTCGCGTCCAGCGTGCCGCCGTCCGTGGTCATGCCCTGCGGATAGGAGAAGCCGCGCGCGTCGAGCGCGCCGGTGACGTCCGAGCCGGCACGGTTGTTGTGGTTGTACAGGCCGTACTGGGCGTCGAGCTTGAAGCCCTCGAACTGCGTGTCCATCACGAAGTTGACGACGCCGGTCACGGCGTCGGCGCCGTACACGGACGAAGCACCGCCGGTCAGCACGTCGACGCGCTGCACGAGCGCGGCCGGGATGAAGTTGAGGTCGGCGGCGGCAGAGCCCGGGTCACCCGGGACGAGACGGCGGCCGTTGACCAGGACGAGGTTGCGCTCGGAACCGAGGCCGCGCAGGTTCACCGTCGAGGTGCCGCTCGAGCCGTTCGAATAGTTCGAGTTCTGGCCGGCGAAGACCTGCGGCAGCGAGTTCAGCATGTCCTCGATGCGGGTCGTGCCGGTCTGCTTGATGTCTTCCGCGCCCACCACCGTGATCGGCGTGGCGCTCTCGAGGTTCGGCTGCGGGATGCGCGAACCGGTGACGATGATGGCGTCGCCCGCACTGTCGTCGGCGCTCTGCGCCTCCTGTGCGAAGGCCGAGGTCGACAGCAGGGCAAAGCCCAGCACTGCCGGTGCCGCCGCCACCTTCAGCATTGATTGAGAGGAGAGTTTTTTCACGATCCAGTCCCTTGCTCTGGAATGTTGAAGAACGTCAGAGTGTCCGACGCCCAAACGGCAAGGGAAGCATGCAGCCAGCCACGTGATTCCCCTGCACGCGCTTCGGCGAAACTGCGCGGCAGGCTGCTGACTGTAAAGCGGAACAGCCTGTTTTGCGCCTAGTTTTGGGGGGCTGTGTAGCATTCGTGCAACAATCTTCGCCCACATGACGCGCCGACTATTGCGCGCCGCAACATAAAATTGCGCATTCGCTTAAGGGTGCGTCACGAACTTGTTCGAAGGGGCGGCGGGCCGCAAGTATTCGGACCGGCGGACCGAAGCGGCGTTCCATTCGCAACAGCGGCATCCGGCGTGGATCGGCGGGCCCGGCGCGGCGCATCGCATTGCTCTTGCGCAGGCCGCTCGGCAAAATCCATAGTCGCAACTGTGGTGAATCGAAGACACAGGAGTAGGGATATGATCGAGCGGCGGACGATGGCCCTGGCGGCCGGGCTGCTGATCGCGGTCGGCGCGAGCACGGCGGCGCTTGGGGCTGACGAACCGGAGGACCGGGCGCGGGCGATCCGACCACTGCTCGACTGTCGCCGGATCACCGACGGGACCGAGCGTCTCGCCTGCTTCGATCGCGAGAGCGCGAGCCTGGACGCGGCGGCGAGCAATAACCAGATCGCCGTCGTGGACCGGGAGACGGTGCGCCAGACGCGGCGATCGCTGTTCGGCCTCTCGCTGCCGCGCCTGCCCTTCTTCGGCGGCGGTGACGACGACGGGAATGATGCCGACGCCGTGCGAGAGATCAGCGCGACCATCGCCTCGGTGCGCGGGCTGCCTTATGGCAAATGGGAATTCACCCTGCCCGACGGCGCGCGCTGGGAGACGATGGAGCCGATGCCCTACGGGCGGCCGCGCGCGGGCATGGCCATCGTCATCCGCAAGGGCGCGCTCAGCAGCTACAAGGGCAGCATCGAGAATTGGGTCCCGGTCAAGATGCGCCGGGTCAACTGACGCCCGAACGCCGGGCGCCACCGGGCCCTGGTCGTGGCATCGGGCCGTTGAGGTCAGGCCAGCGCGGTCAGGCCAGTGGCGTCAGGGCGGGGGCGGCCGATCCAGCAGGAGCAGCGGGTCGATGCGCGCATCGTGCCATTTCATGCTCCAGTGGAGATGGGGCCCGGTCGCCCGTCCGGTCGCGCCGATGATGCCGATCGGCTGGCCCTGCCGCACGACGTCGCCCTGCTTCACCAGCAGCCGCTCGCTGTGCAGGAAAGCGCTGTTGAGGCCCATGCCATGGTCGATCATCAGCAGGTTGCCCTCCAGCGTGAACGGCGCTTCGGCCGCGAGCGTCACCACGCCGTCCGCCGGCGCGACATAGACGGTGCCCGCCCCGCCGGCCATGTCCAGCCCGCTATGATAGCTGCCGGGCGTGCCCCGGTAGATGCGCTGGGCGCCGAACAGGCCCGAGATGCGCGCGCGCACCGGCCAGATGAAATGCTGCCTCCAGCCGTCGCTGCCCGTATGCATGGCGCGCGCGGCGGCGATGCGGGCCAGTTCGCCCGCGCGCAGGCGCCGGAATTCCTCGCTCGTCGCCGAGCCGGTCAGCGCGGCGTTCACGCGCTCGATCCGCCAGTTGCCCGGCGCCACGGTCAGCATGCGGCTGTCCGTCCCGCCGCTCGCGCGGGTGAGGCGCAGCGTGGCCTGCGCCGGGGCGTCGCGGTCGAAGGCGATGATGAAGGCGCCGCTGTCCGGATCGAACGGGACGGGCTCGTCATCGAGACTGAGGGCGGCCGTGCCGGCAGGCACCCGGCCACGCATGAGGCCGCCCTGGCGCGGCGTTCCGTCCAGCTCGAGCAGGGCGGGGCCATGCGGCACGCGTTGAGGCGAGGCGGGCGGCGGCGGCACGGTCTCCGGCCGCGCCACGGGCTGACGGACGGGCGGCGGCGCCGGGGGCGCGACGCAGGACGCGATCACGGCGGGCAGCAGGAGGAGGCAGGGAGCGGCGGCAGCGCGGGGAAAGCGATGAGCGGGCATGGCGCGACCATGTAAGCCGCGCCGGGCGGGCGCAAGGGGCCAGCGCTCAGTCGAACAGATCTGACTGCTGTTTCCCGCCCGCCGCGGGCTCGCGACGCCGCGCGGGCGCCGGCGGAGAGACGGGACGCGCGCCCGCTTCGCCGATGGTCGCGGCCACGGAATCCCGCCTGAAGCGCAGCGTGACCGTGCCGGCCGCGCGCGCTTCGTCGGCATTCCTGACCAGCCTGTCGCCCGCCATCACCCGCGCGAAGCCGCGATCCAGCGGCTTGTCCGGATCGAGCGACTGGACAAGCCGGGAGAGCCCCTCGAACTGACGCCGCGCCTCGCCCAGCCGGCGCTCCAGCAGATGCGGGGCGAGGCGCACGCCCGCGAGCCGCTGGTGCCCGCGCCGCACCTGCGCGTCGAGCAGCGCGGGGCGCAGCGCGCCGGCGGCGTCGGACAGTTCGTGCCGGGCGCGGACGAGACGGTGCGACAGGCCGCGCCGCAGCCGCTCGCCCAGATCGTCGGCGCGCTGGCCCGCCTGCGCGAGCAGCAGGTCCGGCCGGGGCAGGAGGCGGCGCTGGGCCTCCAGCCGCTCGCGCCCGCGCTCCAGGCCGCGCGCGAGGCAGCGCCGCATCCGGGCGTCCAGCTCGGCAAGCTGGGCGTGCAGGTCGGCGCGCACCGGCACGGCCATCTCGGCGGCGGCGGTGGGCGTGGGCGCGCGCAGATCGGCGGCGAAGTCGCACAGGGTCGTGTCCGTCTCATGTCCCACCGCCGAGATGACGGGAATGGGCGATTGCGCGACCGCGCGCACGACGATCTCCTCGTTGAAGGACCAGAGGTCCTCGATCGAGCCGCCGCCGCGCGCGACGATCAGCACATCCGGCCGGGGGATGGCGCCATTTGCGGGCATCGCCCCGAAACCGCGCACGGCACTGGCGATCTGCGCCGCGGCGCTCTCGCCCTGCACGAGCACGGGCCAGACCAGCACATGGCTGGGGAAGCGATCGGCCAGGCGATGCAGGATGTCGCGGATCACGGCCCCCGTGGGCGAGGTGACCACGCCGATCACGCGCGGCAGCATGGGGATGGGGCGGCGCTTCGCGGGATCGAACAGCCCCTCGGCCGAGAGCCTGGCCTTCAGCTTCTCGAAGAGCTGCATCAGCGCGCCCTCGCCCGCCAGCTCCAGGCTCTCGATCACGATCTGGTATTTGGAGCGGCCCGGATAGGTGGTGACCTTGCCGGTCGCGATCACCTCCAGCCCGTCCTCCGGGCGGAAGGGCAGGCGCGCGGCGGTGCCTTTCCACATCACGCCGTCGATCACCGCATTGTCGTCCTTGAGCGCGAGATAGACATGGCCCGAGGCCGCGCGCTTGAAGCCCGAAATCTCGCCGCGCAGGCGGACATGGCCGAACCGGTCCTCGACCGTCCGCCTGAGCTGCATGGAAAGTTCGGTGATGCTGAGCGGCGCCAGATTGTCGCGTGCGCGCTCCTGCGCTAACAGGCGGCCGGACGCATCGAACCTGACGGGGTCTTCCTCCATGAACATCCTTCTGCTGGGCGGCGGGGGCCGCGAACATGCCCTTGCCTGGAAGCTCGCGCAATCACCGCTCTGCGACACGCTCTACGCCGCGCCGGGCAATCCGGGCATAGCCGAGCATGCGACGCTGGTCGACCTCGACCTTGGCCGCCATCAGGCCGTGGCGGATTTCTGCCGGGCGCGGGCGATCGGGCTGGTCGTGGTCGGGCCCGAGGCGCCGCTGGTGGACGGGATCGCCGACAGCCTGCGCGCGGCCGGCATCGCCGTGTTCGGGCCGGGCGCGGCGGCCGCGCAGCTCGAAGGCTCGAAAGGCTTCACCAAGGATCTTTGCGCGGAAGCGGACATCCCCACGGCGCGCTATGTGCGCTGCGCCAGCGCCGCGCAGGCACTGGCCGCGCTGGATGAGTTCGCGCTGCCGGTCGTGGTGAAGGCCGATGGCCTGGCTGCCGGCAAGGGAGTCATCATCGCGGCGGACCGCGCCGAGGCGGAGGCCGCGATCACGGACATGTTCGGCGGCAGCTTCGGCGCCTCGGGCGCGGAAGTGGTGCTGGAGGCGTTTCTCGAGGGTGAGGAGGCGAGCTTCTTCGCCCTGACCGATGGCCGCCACATCCTGCCCTTCGGTTCGGCGCAGGATCACAAGCGCGTGGGCGATGGCGACACCGGACCCAATACCGGCGGCATGGGCGCCTACAGCCCGGCCTCGGTGCTGACGCCCGAAATCGAGGCGCAGGTGATGGCCCGGATCATCCGGCCGACCGTCGAGACGCTCGCGCGGCGCGGCACGCCCTATTCCGGCGTGCTGTTCGCGGGCCTGATGCTGACCGCGCAGGGCCCCAAGCTGATCGAATATAATTGCCGCTTCGGCGATCCCGAATGCCAGGTGCTGATGATGCGGCTGGAGGACGATCTCGCCGCGCTGCTGCTGGCCGTCGCCCGGGGCGCGCTGGAGGGCGCGCCCGCGCCGGCCATGGCGCGCGAGGCGGCGCTGACGGTGGTGATCGCGGCGCGGGGCTATCCCGGCACGCCGGCCCGGGGCGGCGCGATCGACCTGCCCGAACCGCCACCGGGCAGCCGGATCTTCCAGGCCGGCACGGCGCTGAAGGACGGCCGGCTGGTCGCGAGCGGGGGCCGCGTGCTGGCCGTCACGGCGCGCGGGCCGACGGTCACCCGGGCGCAGGCGCAGGCCTATGCGCTGGTCGACCGGATCGATTTCGCCGATGGATTCTGCCGTCGCGACATTGGCTGGCGCGAGGTGGAGCGGGAGGCGGTCCACCTAACCTCTTGATCGCAAAGGCGGCATTTTGGCGCGTCTCATATCGAAACGTCGCCGTTCAGGCGGGGTTGATGGTTGCCGCCGAATTTGCCAGCCTGCACGCGATGCAACTGCAGGGGAGAGTCGGCGCGATGCGCGACGGACTCAGGATTTTGGTGGGGGCGGGCCTGACGGCATTGGCCGCGGTGATCGCGCACGGGCCGATGGGGATGGGCGCCGCGTTCATGGCGCAGTTGCAGGAGCGGGCACGCGTGACCCTGGCGAGCCGGGGGCTCGGCAACGTCAATGTGGATTTCCCGGATAGCCCCTATGCCCGCGTGGCGCATCTCTCGGGTGATGCCACGCCGGTGCAGCAGACCGATGCGATCAATCTGATGCGCGGCCTGTGGGGCAGCGCCGGCGCGGTGTGGGATGGTGAGCGCGCCGCGATCGCGGAGGCGGGCGCGAACGCGCCGCCGCCCGCGAACGCGGGGAACGCGGCCGAACCAGCGCCGGCGCTTCCGATCGCTGCGCCGACGCCCGGGGCGACGCCGGGGGCAGCCCCGGCGCCGGCACCCGCCGCGCAGCCGTCGTTCGCGCCGGCGGCCCGGCCCGGCGCCTGCCAGAGCCGCGTTGATGCGGCGCTGCGCGGGCGGGTGATGCGCTTCCGGTCGGGCAGCGCCTGGCTCAATCCGCAATCGCGCGCCATCATCGCGGACATGGCCGCGGCGCTCCGGGCATGCAGCGGCTATGCGCTGGTCGTGGGCGGCCATACCGACGCGAGCGGGAGCGAGGCGGTGAATGCCGCCATGTCGCAGGAACGCGCGAACCGGGTGCGCGAGGGGCTGATCGCGCAGGGCGTTCCCGCCAATGCGGTCACGGCGCGGGGCTATGGCTCGGCCAGGCCGATCGCGCCGGGCCGCGCAGCCGATCCCGCCAATCGCCGGATCAGCTTCACCGTCACCGGGGGAGGCGCCTGATGCCGCTGCTCGTCGAAACGATCGTCCTGTTCCTCGTGGCCTTCGGCATCGGCCTTGGGGTCGGCGCGCTGGTCTGGAAACGATGAGAGGCGGGGGAGGAGACAAGCCATGATCGCGCTCATCGCCCATTATGCGGTCGGCCTCGCATTTTCGCTGGTGGTCGGGCTGGTCACCGCCTGGTGGGTCTGGGGCTATCGCCCCGCCGTCACGACCGACCGCCTTTATGAAGAAGAGGCGATCGAATGGCCGCCGCGCGCGCCCGATGCCATGGCCGAGAACAGGGAAGCGCCGCCCCCCTGGGCCTATGCGGTCGCGGACGGGCGAGACGGCCCGGCCGCGATGGTCGGGGAAGAGGAGCCGCCCGTCGCGCCGCCGCCCGCAGCGCATGTCGCGGCCGAGGGCGGGGTGGACGACCTCACCATGATCAAGGGCGTGGGGCCGCAGATCGAGGCCCTGCTGCGCAGCCTGGGCGTCAACCGCTTCGCGCAGATCGCCAACTGGATGCCCGAGGATATCGAGCGGGTGGATGCCAATCTCGGCGAGTTCAAGGGGCGCATCATCCGCGATGAATGGATCGCGCAGGCCCGGCTGCTCGCGGCGGGCGACATGGAGACGTTCAACCAGCGCTATGGCCGGCTCTGAGCGGGTCCACATGCCAGGCATGTCCGCGCCGCTCCGCATCGCGCCGGTCACGGTGGCGCGGCCGGCGGTGCGGGAGCTGATCGCCCTGCACCTTGCCGGCATGCACGCCAATTCCCCGCCGGGCCAGGTCTCCGCGCTCGACCTTTCCGCCTATGAGAAGCCCGGCCTGACGCTCTGGGGCGCCTGGCGCGGGGATGCGCTGGCGGGCATGGTCGCGCTGCAGCGGCTGGGTGCGCGCACGGGCGAGATCAAGTCGATGCGGACCCATCCCGATCATCTGCGGCAGGGCGTCGCATCGGCCCTGCTCGATCATCTGATCGGCGCGGCCCGTGGCGAAGGGCTCGCCCGCCTCTCCCTCGAGACCGGCAGCGGCGCGGCCTTCGAGCCCGCGCTGGCGCTCTATCGCAAGCGCGGCTTCGTGAACGGGGCGGCCTTCGGCGGCTATGCGGCGAGCGACTTCAACCAGTTCCTGCATCTGGCGCTGGCGCCTTCCTGAGCGTGGGGCCGCGATGGGGGCAGGCCGGCGCGCGGCGGGCGGATCATCGCGCCTGCGTCAGCGCGCGTCCGCCATCACCAGCAGCTTGTCGATCTTGCGCCCGTCCATGTCGACGATCTCGAAGCGCCAGCCCTGCTCGCTGAAATGCTCGCCTTCCTCCGGCAAGTGCCGCAGCGCCGCGAGGGCGAAGCCGGCGACGGTCGCATAGTCCCGGTCCTCCGGCAGCTCCAGCTCGATCCGGTCGGCAAGGCTGTCGATCGACATCTGCCCCGAGACGAGCAGCGAACCGTCCTCCCGCTCGGTGACCATCGGGGCGTCGTAGAGATCGAGATCGGAGGCGAACTCGCCCGCGATCGCCGAGAGCAGGTCGGCGGGCGTCACGATGCCCTCGAAATGCCCATATTCGTCATGCACCATGACCATGGGCACATCGGCTTCGCGCAGGCGATTGAGCGCGTCCATCGCATCGACCTGATCGGGCACGATGGAGACCGGGCGCATCAGGGCGCGCAGGTCCAGCGCCTCGCCCCGGAACAGCGCGCTCATCACGTCGCGGGCCTGGACCACGCCGATAATGTCCTCGACGCTGCCCTGCGCGACCGGCAGGCGGGTGTGCGGCGTGTCGAGCAGCTTCTCGCGCATGACCCCGGCCGGCGCGTCCGCGTCCAGCCAGTCGACCTCGGTGCGCGGGGTCATCACTTCGCGCACGGGCCGGTCGGCGAGGCGCACGACGCCGGAGATGATCGCGCGCTCGCTTTCCTCGATCACGCCCTGGCGCGAGGCCTCGGCGACGATGAGCTGCAGTTCCTCGGCCGTCACATGGTCGGCCGAATCGGTGCGCATGCGGAACAGGCGGAAGATGAACGCGCTCGATCCCTCCAGCAGCCACACCAGCGGTGCCGTCACCCGGGCGAGCCCCGCCATGCCGGGCGCGACGAGCGCGGCGATCGGCTCGGGATTGCGCAGCGCATATTGCTTGGGCACCAGCTCGCCGATGATGAGCGACACATAGGTGGTCAGGACGATGGCCACGGTGAAGCCGATATTCTGCGCCAGCACGGGATTGAGGCCGAAAAGGGCGGCGAGGATCTGGCCGAAGGGCCCGCCGAGCTTCTCGCCCGAGAAGGCGCCGGCCAGCACGCCGATGCCCGTGATGCCGATCTGCACCGTCGAGAGGAAGCGGCCCGGCTCGGCGCCCAGTTCCAGCGCCTTCAGCGCGCCGCGCCGCCCGGCCTTGGCCATGGCCTGCAGCCGCGGCCGGCGCGCCGAGACGATCGCCAGCTCGGACATGGCGAACAGGCCATTGAGCGCGACGAGGGCAAGCACGACGGCAACGTCGAGCCAGGGAAAGGCGGGCATTGTCGCGGGAGCGTTCATGGCGGTCCGTTCCCTTTGCGGCTTTTTTCCGCTTTCCACAAGCCGTCCCGCAGTTCCGTTCAGGGAACGATCAGCTTGACTGGCGATTAAAGGGGCGCGGGTTCCCGCCGGGCGCCCGTTCTGATCTGGACAAGAATCGAGACTGGGAGACGATCATGATTCTGCGCACACCGCAACGGATGACCCTCGCCTGCGCGCTCGCCGCGCTGACGCTGTCGGGCTGCGTGACGGACCCCGAAACCGGGAACCGCAAGGTCTCGAAGGCCGCCATCGGCGGCGTCGGCGGCGCGCTGGGCGGCTATCTGCTGGGCGATCTGCTCGGCGGACGGCACGACCGCACCGAGAAGATCGTCGGCGCGGGCATCGGCGCGCTCGCGGGCGCGGGCGTGGGGGCCTATATGGACGCGCAGGAGCGCAAGCTGCGCGAGCAGACCGCCGGCACCGGCGTCGATGTCGTGCGCGAGGGCGATGAACTGCTGCTGCGCATGCCCTCGGGCATCACCTTCGCGACCAACCAGTCGACCATCGAGCCGCAGTTCCAGACGACGCTGAACGACGTCGCGCAGACGCTCGCGCAATATCCCAAGACGATGATCGACGTGCTGGGCTACACCGATTCGGACGGGACCGAGGCCTATAATCAGGCCCTCTCCGAGCGGCGCGCGCAGAGCGTGGCGAGCTATCTCTCGTCGCGCGGCGTCGATCCGGTGCGCATGCAGACCATGGGCTATGGCGAGATGCGCCCCATCGCGAGCAACGAGACGCCCGAAGGCAAGGCCCAGAATCGCCGGGTCGAAATCAAGATCGTGCCGGCGGTCGAGGAAAGCGGCGCCTGAACGTCCGTTCCGGATAGACCCGGCTTGTGCTCCTGCGCAGGCAGGAGCCCGGGGCGCAAGGGCACTGCGGCTGGGCCCTGGGCTCCTGCCTGCGCAGGAGCACGGATTGCGTTTCACGCGGATCGACTCCAGGGGGCGGCGCCTTTGCGGATCATCTGATGCAGGATGTGTGCTTGTGCCCGTCTGGAGCCTGTCCCGATCAGGTTGGAACGGCTCCGTTTGAACAGGACACTCCCTCGTCCGGCGTCGTCCCGCGAATGTCGATCCGTGACGGCGCTGTCCGCGCCCCGCACCGACGCGCTGGACCGCCGCGCTCAGTGGCCGGCGAGCAGGCCGCTGCCTTCCAGCCCGTCGATGACGAACTGCACCGCGAGCGCGGCGAGCACGACGCCCAGCAGGCGCGTGATGACCGTTTCCACCTGACCGCCGAACACCCGCATGACGGGGCCGATGGTGAGCAGCGCGATCAGCAGCAGCAGGAGGTTCGCGGCCAGCGCGGCGAGCACGATGGCGTTCTCGGCCGGCCCGTGCGCGCGCGCCATCAGCAGCATGATGGTGGCGATGGAACCCGGTCCGGCAATCATCGGCATGGCCATGGGGAAGACCGAGACATCGTCGAGTTCGGGGCTGTCCTTGACCTTCTGGGCGCGGTCCTCGCGGCGCTGGGTGCGCTTCTCGAACACCATGTCGATGGCGATGACGAACAGCATGATGCCGCCCGCGATGCGGAAGGCCGCCATGCTGATGCCGAGCGCGCGCAGCAGGTCCTCGCCCACCGCGCCGAAGCCGACGAGGATGAAGGACGAGATGATGACCGCGCGGATCGCCATGTGGCGGCGCTGCGCGGGCGTGGCCTCGCCGGTGAGGCCGAAGAAGATCGGCGCGCAGCCGGGCGGGTCGATCACCACGAACAGGGTCACGAAGGCCGAGAGGAACAGCTCCATCATGGCGCGGTCGCCGTCGCGGGGGCCGGGGTTGCCGTCTCGTGGGCGATCTCCCGCTCCTCACCCTGATAGCGCATCGTCACCACCAGCGCGCGGCTGGTGGCGTCGTTGGTCCAGCGCCAGCGCAGCGTGCCGTCGTTCGACTGGCCCTCGCCGCTCTGCGGCGGCGGGTTGGGGATCTCGACGACCGGGAGCGCGCGCGGACGGCGACGATCATCGCCCTCGTCGTCCCCGCCGGGGCCGCCCGGGCCTCGCCGGCCCGCGCAGTCGGCCACCTTGCCGTCGATCAGCATGTCGTCGCTGCCGGCCGAAAAGGGCCTGTCGCTGCCGAAATCCAGCACCCACTTGAAGCCGCCCTTGCGCTGGCGCCGCCAGATGGTGTTGAACGTGCCGCTCGATCCGTCGGGCCGCGTCCAGGGGCCGGTGGAGAGCGCATAGCCGCCATCGCAGGAGACATAGACGGCGCGCGGCGACCAGCGCACGGCTTGCGCGGGATCGGTCTGTCTGCGCAGCCAGTCGCGCGCGTTCACCGTGCCGGGCACGAACATGATCGCATCGTCGGCGGCCGTCTCGCGGAAGGCGGTCCACTGGCCGCGCACCTGCGCCAGCCGGGCGAAGGCGAGTTCGGCCGAAACGACGGCACTGGGATTGGGCGCGGCCATCATGCGGACGCGCCCGCCGCGCGGCGCGCCCTGCTGGGCCGCGGCGATCGTCGCGCCCAGCATGAGCGCGCCCGCCGCGACGATGGCCGCGCGGGCGGTCAAAGCCCCTCGGGCGCGGGCAGTCCCTCGCGCATGTGCGCGGCCGCCAGCGTGTTGCGCATGAGCACGGCGATGGTCATCGGGCCGACGCCGCCGGGCACGGGCGTGATGCCCGCCACATGCGGCAGCGCGCCGGCGGTATCGACATCGCCGACCAGCTTGGTCTTGCCTTCCTCGGCGGCGGGCACGCGGTTGATGCCCACGTCGATCACGGTCGCGCCCGGCTTGATCCAGTCGCCCTTCACCATCTCCGGCCGGCCGACCGCCGCCACCACGATGTCCGCCTGATGGACGACGCTGGCCAGATCCCGCGTGCGGCTGTGCGCGATGGTCACGGTGCAGTTCTCGCCCAGCAGGAGCTGCGCCATCGGCTTGCCGACGAGGATGGAGCGGCCGATCACGACGGCGCTCTTGCCGGTGAGGTCGCCCAGCTCGTCCTTGAGCAGCATGAGGCTGCCGAGCGGGGTGCAGGGCACGAGGCCGGGCAGGCCGAGCGCGAGGCGGCCGGTGCTGATCGGGGTCAGGCCGTCGACATCCTTGTCCGGATCGATGGCGTTCACCACCGCCTGCTCGTCGAGATGCTTCGGCAGCGGGAGCTGCACGAGGATGCCGTCCACGCGCGGGTCGCCGTTCAGCTCCTCGACCAGCTCCATCAGCTCTTCCTGCGCGATGCTGGCCGGGCGCTTGAACTCGAAGCTCTCCATGCCGAGCTGCACGGTCATCTTGCCCTTGGAGCGCACATAGACGGCGCTGGCCGGGTCCTCGCCCACCAGGACGACCGCGAGGCCGGGCTTGCGGCCCACCTTGTCCACGAATCTGGCGACGCCGCCCGCAACCTTGTCCTGCACCTTGGCCGCGAATGCCTTGCCGTCGATAATCTTGCCCAGGGTCATCTGTCCGTCCGCTCCTCGCTGGCGATGTCTGTCAAACATTGTTCGATCGCTGGCGTGCAGTCCGCAATCCGCAGGCGCTTTAGCCTGTTGGTGTCGCCGGTCTCCAGTAAAATCGACGAGGCCGGGCAGCCGAGCTGCGAAGACAGCAACCTGATGAGCGCGGCATTGGCCTTGCCCTTGTCCGGCGGCGCGGTGACGCTGGCCTGCAGCCAGCGGTGGCCGGCCGCATCGGTGAACAGGCCGCCCAGGCGGGCGCGCGCGGCCCTGGGCGTGAGGCGGACGGACAGGAGCAGGTCCGCCCCGTCGCGCCGGATCACAGCAGGTTGCAGTAGAGCGCGTAGCGGCCGACGATATTCTCGAGCAGGATGATGATCAGGAGGACGACCATCGGCGAGAGGTCGAGCGCGCCCAGGTCCGGCATGATGCGGCGGATGGGGCGATAGAGCGGCTCGGTCAGCCGGTCGAGCGCGATCCAGATGCTGCGGACGACGTCATTGCTGGTGTTGATGACGTTGAACGCGATCAGCCAGCTCAGGATCGCCTGGATGATGATGATCCAGCGCGCGATGTAGAGAATGATGCCCACGACATCGAAGAGGGAACAGACGACGGGGGACATGGGAACTCCTGAAGATGCGCGGCGATCGATCGGCGTCTAGCGTAGCGGATGCGGCCGGGGCAAGGGCATTGGGGCAGGGGCATTGGGGCAGGGGGCCGGTCGAGGCCGCCCGGCCGTTTCGCGCCGATCGGCCGGTCAGAGATGCACGAGCGTGCCCGCGCCCTGCCGCGTGAAGATCTCCAGCAGCATCACATGGGGCACGCGCCCGTCGAGGATGACGGCCGCGTCCACGCCGCTCTCGACCGCCTTCACGCAGGTCTCCACCTTGGGGATCATGCCGCCCGAAATGGTGCCGTCCTCGACCAGCGCGGCGATTCTGGCGGGGTCGAGATCGGAGAGCAGGTCCTTGTCCTTGCCGAGCACGCCGGGCACGTCGGTCAGCAGGAAGAACCGCCTGGCCCTGAGTTCCCCGGCGATGGCGCCGGCCATCGTGTCCGCGTTCACATTGTAGGTGTGGCCGTCGAGCCCGATGCCGACCGGCGCCACCACGGGAATGATGCCGTCGCGCGAGAGCGAATCGAGGATGCGCCGGTCCACCTTCACCGGATCGCCGACGAAGCCGAGGTCCACATGCCGCTCTATGCCGCTGTTGGGATCGGGCTCGCGCGTGCCGCCGACCTTCTCGCAGAGCACGAGGCCGCCGTCCTTGCCGGAGATGCCGACCGCCCGGCCGCCCGCGCCGCTGATCCAGCCGACGATCTCCTTGTTGATCGAGCCGGCGAGCACCATCTCCGCGATCTGCGCGGTCTCCGCGTCGGTCACGCGCAGGCCGTTCACGAACCGGCTCTCGACGCCAAGCTTCCTGAGCATCGCGCCGATCTGCGGCCCGCCGCCATGCACGACCACGACGTTGATGCCGACCATCTTCATGAGGACCACGTCCTCCGCGAAGTCGCGCGCGGCCTCGGGGTCGCCCATGGCATGGCCGCCATATTTCACGACGAAGGTCTCCCCGGCATAGCGCTGCATATAGGGCAGCGCCTCGGTGAGCGTCTCGGCCTTGGCGAGCAGGGCGGGGTCGGGGGCGTAGCGATCGGTAGCCATGCGCGGGCGCATAGGCGCATCGGGCCCGTGCTGCAAGAAAGGGCGGCCTTCCCGCTCGGCAGGCTGCGGGACAGCGTCGTCGAGGCTCAGCCGTCCAGCCGGCGGCCCAGACCCACGAAGCCATAGATGAGCGGCGGCACGAGGATGGCCGAGAGCAGGATCTTGCAGATCATCTGGCCGACCAGCAGTTCGGTGATCGGGAAGACGCCCAGGAAGGCGATGGTCACGAACAGCAGCGTATCCACGATCTGCGAGAAGATCGAGGCGATCGCCGCGCGCAGCCAGAGCATGCGGCCGCCCTCGCGGCCCTTGAGCCAGGCGAAGAGCGTGACGTTGAGCGTCTGCGAGATGCCATAGGCGATGATGCCGCCGGCCCAGATGCGCGGCGTGCCGCCCATCATCATGGCGAAGGCGCCCTGCCGCTCGGGCGCCATGTCGTGCGCGGCGGGCAGGGCGAGGACGATCACCGAGAGCAGGATCGAGGCCATCAGCGGCACGAAGCCGAAGACGACCAGCCGGCTGGCGATGGTCCGCCCGTGCAGCTCGGCCACCGCGCTCGACACCGCGACCAGCAGCAGGAAGGCGAAGATGCCCGCCTCCACCGCCAGCGGACCCAGCCCCAGCATCGGCCCGAGCGCGGAGACCGGCCCCAGCGCCACCTGCTTGTTGCCCAGCACCCCGGCGATGCACACCATCCCGCCATAGAAGACGGAGAGGAAGAAGAGCGAGGTGGAGATGCGGGCGGGCGCGGCGTCGTGCGGCGGCGGAGATGCTGACATGGACGGTGCATATCGGCTTTGGCGGCGCGGGGGAAGTGGCGAGAGAAGGGGCAAGGGCGGTGCCGTCAGGGTCCTTTCGGGAGAGGGTGCGTCGCCTTGCCGCTTCAGCGGCCGGGCGAAGTTGGAGAGGGGAATCGGCGCGCCAGTCCCCCTCTTCAGGTTTCGCTGACCGGCCTGCAGCCGGCGAGCGCCGCTATCCTCTCCCCGCGTGGGGAGAGGAGCCCACCGCCGCAATCGCCGGAGCAATGCCGGGCCCGGATCGCAAATCCCGGTGGCGTCGGGCGGCGCGGGGCGATAGCCTGCTGTCGGACAAGGGGAGACTATCGATCATGCGTTTCACCGTCACGGCGGCCCTGCTCGCCTGCCTCGCCGCCCGGCCCGCCCTCGCCGAGCCCGATTACGAAGCCGCCATCCGCGCCGATTATGCGCGCGACCTGGGCGCCATGTGGGAGGATTTCCACCGCAATCCGGAGCTGTCTTTCCATGAGGTGCGCACGGCGGGCAAGATGGCGCAGGCGCTGCGGGCCATTCCCGGCATCGTCGTCACCGAGCATGTCGGCGGCACCGGCGTGGTCGGCGTGCTGGCCAATGGACCGGGGCCGACCGTGCTGGTGCGGGCGGACATGGACGGGCTGCCGATCGAGGAGCATTCGGGCCTGCCCATGGCCAGCACCGTGCATCAGACGGACAGCGACGGGGTGGAAAAGCCGGTCATGCACGCCTGCGGCCATGATACGCACATGACCGGGCTCATCGCCACCGCGCGCCAGCTCGCGCGGCTGAAGGACCGCTGGTCGGGCACGGTGGTGTTCATCGGCCAGCCCGCCGAGGAGCGCATCGGCGGCGCGCTGGCGATGGTGCGGGACGGCCTCTACACCCGCTTCCCCAAGCCCGACTATGCGCTGGCCTGGCATGTCGATGCGCAGCGCGCGGCCGGCACCATCGCGGCGGCGGAAGGCACGCAATATTCCTCGGCCGACGCGGTGGACATCATCATCCCGGGCATCGGCGCGCATGGCGCGGCGCCGCACATGGGCAAAGACCCGGTCTATATGGGCGCGCAGATCGTCATCGCGCTGCAGGGCCTCATCTCGCGCGAGCGCCCGCCGCTCGACCCCGGCGTCATCACCGTGGGCAGCTTCCATGCCGGCTCCAAGCACAACATCATTTCCGAGCAGGCGAAGCTGGAAGTGACGGTGCGCGCCAACAGCCAGCGGGAGCGGGACGCGCTGATCGAGGGCATCCGCCGCGTGGTGCGCAGCGTCGCGGAACTCAACGGCATGCCGCAGGACAGGATGCCGGCCGTCAATGTGGTCGAGACCACGCCCGTCACCGCCAACGATCCCGCGCTGGCGCACCGGCTCAACGCGGCGCTCGCGGAGACGATGGGCCCCGGCGTCGTCACGCCCTATGAGCAGAAGAGCATGGGCGCGGAGGACTTCGCCTATTTCGTGACGCCCGATACCGGCGTCAAAGGCTATTATTTCTCCGTCGGCGGCACCTCGGCCGATGCGCTCGCGGCTGCCGACGCGGGCGGACCGCCCGTCGCCTCCCATCATTCGCCGACCTTCAGGATCCTGCCCGAGCCGGCCATCGTCACCGGCGCCACCGCGATGACCGCGGCCGTGCTGGAACTGCTGGCGCCCGCCACGAGCTGAAGTCGGCGCATGCGTGCCGGGAAGGATCTGGCGGCGTCCCAGCCCGCCGGGGTCCGTCCGTTACGACGGCACCAACTTGTGCTCCTGCCTGCGCAGGAGCACGGATGCCATTTCGTCCGGATAGGCTTCACCCTGATCGACCTCTCCCGCGCCGACGCCAAAAGCCGGACCATCCTTCGCCCCCCTCATCCCCCGCATTGCCGCCGCCGACCCCGCCTGTATAAGAAACCCCCGAGCGTGCCCGCGCAAGGAGCGCGCGAAGGGGACTAGCGCGTTTCATCCATGCCCATCGTCATCGGTCTCGGCGGCATCGTCGCCATTCTCGCCATTGCTTTCCTGCTTTCCAGCAATCGCCGCGCCATCCGGCCCCGCGTCGTCGCCGCCGCCTTCGCGCTGCAGGCGGGCATCGCGCTGTTGGTGCTCTATGTGCCGGCCGGCAAGGCGGTCATCGCCGCCATGTCGCAGGGCGTCGCCAATCTGCTGCACTATGCGCAGGCCGGCACGGACTTCATCTTCGGCCCGCTGGCGCGGCCCGATGTCGGCGGCAGCAGTTTCGCCATTGCCGCGCTGCCGGTCATCATCTTCTTCGCGAGCCTCGTCTCCATCCTCTATTATCTCGGCATCATGCAGCTCGTGGTGCGCTGGGTGGGCGGCGCGATCCAGAAGGTGACCGGCGTCTCCAAGGTGGAGAGCCTGTGCGCGGCGGCGAACATCTTCGTCGGCCAGAGCGAGAGTCCGCTGGTCATCCGGCCCTATCTCGCTAGCCTGACGCCCGCCCAGCTCTTCACCGTGATGACCAGCGGCATGGCGGGCGTCGCCGGCACCATCCTCGCGGCCTATGCCTCGATGGGCATCAAGATCGACTATCTGCTGGCGGCGAGCTTCATGGCGGCGCCCGGCGGCCTGCTGATGGCCAAGATCATCATGCCGGACAATCCGGACGATCCGGAGATCGAGCCGGTCATCGTGCCGGATTCGCATGACGAGGAGAAGCCGGCCAATCTCATCATGGCGGCCGCGCAGGGCGCGCAGACGGGCGTGCGGCTCGCCGTCGCGGTGGGGGCCATGGTGCTTGCCTTCGTCGCGCTGGTGGCGCTGGCCAACGGCCTGCTGGCCGGCATCGGCGGCTGGTTCGGCTATCCGGACCTCAGCTTCCAGATGCTGCTCGGCAAGGTCTTCGCGCCGGTCATGCTGCTGCTCAACATCCCCTGGGATCAGGCGCAGATCGCCGGCGGCCTGTTCGGCACCAAGGTCGTGCTCAACGAGTTCGTCGCCTATATCGAGCTGGGCGCGGCGCAGGGATCGCTGTCCCAGACGACGATCGCCATCGTCACCTTCGCGCTGTGCGGCTTCGCCAATTTCTCGTCGATCGCCATCCAGATGGCGGTGACCGGCAGCCTCGCGCCCAACCAGCGGCCGATGATCGCGCGGCTCGGCGTCAAGGCACTGATCGCCGGCAGCCTCGCGAACCTGATGAGCGCGGCGCTGGCGGGGCTGATGCTCAACCTTTGAACATGCCGGGCGCATCCGCAGATTCCCCTTGAAGTTGACGCAGCGTCAACTGGCACAAGGGGCGCATGGCCGAATCGCTCGACATCGCCGAAGTCGCCCGCCGCACCGGGCTCACCGCCCGCGCCCTGCGCTTCTATGAGGCGCGCGGGCTGCTGACGCCGCTGCGCACCGCCTCGGGCCGGCGCCATTACGGCCCGGCGGAGCTGGCGCGCATCCACCAGATCATGGCGCTGAAACGCGCGGGGCTCAGCCTCGCGCAGATCCAGGCGCTGACCAGCCGCCGGTCCCTTGACCTGCGGGCCATCGTCGCGGCCCAGCGCGATGCGCTCGACGCGCAGGCCCGCGAAATCGCGCACGCCCGCGGCCTGCTGACCGCCATCCTGTCCCGCATCGATCGCAGCGAGCCCATCGATGTCGCGACCTTCTGCTCGCTGATCGAATCCGGAGAAAGACTGATGACGAAGGAGAAATGGGACGCCGTGACGTCCCGCTATTTCAGCGACGAGGACAAGGCCGCCTTCGCCGCGACGATGTGCAACATGTCCGCCGATTTCGACCAGGACGCCTATGGTGTCCGATGGAAGGATCTCGGCGGCCGCATCAAGGCCGCCCTGCCGCTCGATCCGGCCAGCGACCGGGCGCAGGCTTTCCTGGCCGAGTGGCAGGCCCTGCTCAAGCCCTTCGCCGACGTCGCGACGCCCGCGATGATGAGCGCGACGACCCGCTTCTACGAGAAGATGGACGAATGGCAGGGGGAGGGCGAGGGTCGTGTCGATCCCGGCTTCGATGCCGAGGTGTTCCGCTTCATCCAGGCGGCAAGCCGGGTCCGGCGAGGCTGAGCGCGGGCTGACGTCCGGTGAGGGCTCCGCAGGCGCCCTCACCACCCTCCCGCGCCGCCGGGGGCGGGAAGGCCGGAACCGGCCGGACCGCGATCAATGCCGCGCGACGGGCGCCACGGTTTCGCCGACCGGCGCGGCGAGGATCGCGTTCAGCCGCGCGCGGACCATCTGCTGATATTCGGAAACCTGCACCGTGCGCGGGCAGGTGAGCGCGACATCCTCGACGATCGCCTCGCGGATGCGGCTGACGGCATCCGCGCCGAGCACGCCCGCATCGAGCAGTTCCTTGCACAATTGCAGCAGGCCCACGGCGGTGCCGCGCTGGCGCATGCCGATCGAATCGAGCGCAAGCTGGATATGCTGCGCGTCCTTGAGACCATTGGACATAAACTCTCCATCGGGCCGCGTCATGGCGCGCGCGGCTCCGTGGGCAAGTCTATCAGATCGCTGGCGAATGGAAAGCGGCTTTCCCCGCCGGCCTCAGCGTGTCGGGACGGGCTCGGGGCCGGAATAGTCGTAGAAGCCCTTGCCGCTCTTGCGCCCGTACCAGCCCGCCTCGACATATTTGACGAGCAGCGGGGCGGGGCGGAACTTGGGGTCGCCCGTGGTCGAATGGAGCACGCGGCAGATCTCCAGGCAGGTATCCAGCCCAACGAAATCTGCCAGCGTCAGCGGCCCCATCGGATGATTGAGGCCGAGGCGGATGGCGATGTCGATGTCGGCCACGCTCGCGACGCCCTCGCCCAGCGCGAAGATCGCCTCGTTGAGCATCGGCATGAGGATGCGGTTGACGATGAAGCCCGGCGCATCGAAGGCATGGACCACTTCCTTGCCGAGCGTCCTGGCGAAGGTCTCGACCGCGCTTACTGTCTCCGGCGCGGTGGCGAGGCCGCGAATCAGCTCGATCAGCCCCATCACGGGCACCGGATTGAAGAAATGCACGCCGATGAAGCGCGCCGGATCGCCGCTGGCCTGCGCGAGCCGCGTGATGGGGATGGAGGAGGTGTTGCTGGCGAGGATCGCGTCCTTACCCAGCACCGCGCTCACATCGGCGAAGATGGCGCGTTTGATCTCCTCGCGCTCGGTCGCCGCCTCGATGACGAGATCGGCCGCCGCGAACGGGGCGAGGTCGGCGGTCGGGACGATCCGGCCCAGCGCGGCCTCGGCCTCGTCCGCTGCCAGCTTGCCGCCATCGACCGCGCGGGCGAGGCGCTTTGCGATGCCGGCCTTGCCCGCTTCCGCCCGCCCCAGATCGACGTCGCGCAGCAGCACGTCATAACCCGCCTGGGCCGAGACCTGGGCGATGCCAGCACCCATCTGCCCGGCTCCGATCACGCCGATCTTGCGCATGTCCTTCTTCTCCCTTGCCTTTACCGCTGGCGCGCAGCTTCGCTCTACACCATAGCGGCCAACTGCATTATGAGGGTCGTGATGACAAGCTTTGTCGCCGCAGTTGCACGGGTGGGCGCGCTGGCCGCGCTGGGGGGACTTGCCGGCCCGCTGCTGGCGCAGGGGGCGGGCGATCCCCTGCCCGAGCCGCCGCCGCTGGAAGCCGTGGCGCCGGGCCACGCGCCGGCCCCGCCGCCGCGCGTCGCGCCGGGCGAGCCCGCCATCGGGCGGCTGCAGATCTTCGAGGACTGGGCGGTCGGCTGCGACAACAGGCTGAGTTGCAGTGCCGTCTCGCTGGTGCCGGAAGGCGCGGGCACGTCCTACAGCGTGCTGGTGACCATCCAGCGCGCCGGCGGGCCGGAGGGTGCCGGGCTCGTGCGGCTGATCGCGGCGGACCAGATGCATGGCAAGATCGACCTGATGGTCGATAACCAGCGGCTGGCGCGGATCAAGACGCAGGGCGACACGATCGAGATCGCCGGTCCCGGCGCGATCGAGATGATCCGCAAGCTGGGCGCCAGCTTCGCCTTCGAGGTGCGCGACCGGCAGCGGGTGATCGATGCGCCCTCGCTGCGCGGCCTGCCCGATGCGCTGCGCTACATGGACGAGCAGCAGGGCCGGGTCGGCAGTCAGGGCGCGCTCGCGGCGCTCGGCGAGGCGCCGGCCGACACGGCGCGACCGGTTCCGCCCGTGCCGGTGGTCGCGGTCGAGGCGCATACCGCCCCGGACGCGCCGCCGCCCGCGCTGACCCCGGACGAGCAGACCGCCGCGCGCCGCCTTGCCGTGTGCGAGGGCCGGCTGGACAATGATTATCCGCTCGAGACGCACAGTCTGGACGAGACGCACGCGCTGGTCCTGCTGCCGTGCAACGCGGGCGACTATAATGTGAGCGCCGTGCCGCTCGTGGCCACGGGCGGACCCGGCAGCTGGCGGTTCCAGATCGCGCATTTCGACCATGCCCCGGGCTATTCCGGCGATCCGGGCACGCCGCCGCTCATCGTCAATGCACGCTGGAACCCGGCGAAGGGCGAGCTGTCCAGCTTCGCCAAGGGCCGGGGGCTGGGCGATTGCGGCACGGCCGAGACCTATCGCTGGGACGGCGACCTGTTCCGCCTGACGGAAGCGCGGTCCATGCCGGTCTGCCGGGGCGCATGGGAATGGCCGGTGCTCTACTCCGCCGCCGCGCAGGGCTGAGCCGCGGGGCTCACCGGGCCGGGCCCCCGGTCTCCCGCGGGCGCGTTTCCTGCAGGCACAGGGCGAGGAGCCCGCAGGCGATCGCGAGGCCGATGTCCAGCCAGAAGACCGCGCGCAGGCCCCATCGATCGGCCGCCCAGCCCGCGACGGGCGGGGAGAGCACGCCGCCGACAAGCTCGGCCGTACACATGGACAGCGCGACCGCGCTCGTCACGCGGGAGGCGGGAACGCTCTCCGAGGGGATGATCGCGCAGACCAGCGGCGCGCACCCCACCGTCATGCCGCCGATCGCCATCGCCGCGCCGATCAGCATCGGCTCGCGCGCGATGGTGAGCAGCGCCAGCGGCACGAGGATCGAGCCGAAACCCGCGAGGACGGTCATCGGCTTGCGGCCGAACCGGTCCGAGAGCGCCGGGATCAGCACGCCGCCGATCAGGCCGCCCAGCCCCGAGAGGCTGAGCAGCCAGGCCATGGTCTCGCGTCCATGGCCCATGCGCTCGGTGAGGTAGCGCGGCAGGAAGACGTTCTGGATGGTGATCCAGGCGGTGAACAGCGCGGCGATGGCCATGGAGAGACGCAGGTTGCGCGAACGCAGGAGCGTGGCGAGCGGCGGCGGCTCGCGGCCCGGCGCCGGCGCATCCGATCGACCGGCCGCCCCGGCGCCCGGCTGGCGCACGAACAGCCCGACCAGCAGCGCGCACAGCAGGCCCGGCGCGGCGCTCAGGAAGAAGGTCGCCTGCCAGCCGATCCGCTCGGCCGCCTGCACGGCGATCAGCGGCCCCAGCATGGCGCCGATGAGGAAGGCGCCGCCGATCTGCATCGTCCCCATGTTGAGCCCGCGCCGATGCGGCGCCGAGGCCGCGCCCATGATCGTCTGGGTGAGCGGCACCAGCGGCCCCTCGGTCACGCCGAGCAGCAGGCGCGCGAGGAACAGCGTCGCAAAGCCGATGGCGATGCCGGCGCCGCCGGACATGAGCGAGAAGGCGATGAGCATCCACACGAGGATGGTCTTCTGCCGCCCCGTGCGGTCGGCGAGCGCCGCGAAGAGGAGGCCGGACACCGAAATGGCGCCGGACAGGGCGGAGGACAGCAGGCCGAGCTGCGTGTTCGTCAGGCCGAAATCGGCGATGATGTAGGGCGAGAGGAAATTGACCGCCAGCCGGTCCAGCGCGACCACGCCGTTGACCAGCGCGAGGATGAGCAGGACGAGGACTTCATGGCGGCGGCCGGTGGCGACCGTCGCCGGTTCAGCCGGCGCGACCGGCTCCGGCCCGGCGTCGGCGATCAATGGACGATCGGGCGCATCGCGCATCCCCTCCCTGGGCCCCAGCGGGCTCTCCCCGTTCTCGGGAGGGGCATATCAGGCGCGGCGACAGGCCGGAAGCGGCTTTCGCGCCATGACGCCGCGCGGGCCGCCGGCGGTTACGGCTTGCCCGCGACCGAGTAGGTGATCGCCGCGTTGCGCGTTTTCTGGAACTCGGGAACCGAGAGGCCGCGGAAGGCGGCATAGACGTCGATATTCCCGATGCCGAGCACGGCCGCCATCTTCTCCAGCATGAAGAAGATCACGCCATAGTGGATCATGCCGATCCAGTCGCGACGGCGGATCAGGTCCTTTTCCTCGTTGGTGAGGTCGGACTGGGCGAACAGGCTTTCGGGGTCCTCCACGAAGCGCTTGCGGAAGTCCGGTTCGATCAGCCGGTGGAGGAAATGGTTGATGCGGAAGCCCTTGACCGCGCGGTCGATGGTGAAGGGATAGGTGCCCTCGATCTGCTCGACGCCGGCCAGCTCATGCTTCGCCCGCGCGCGCAGGGCCTCGTCGCTTTCGGCGGGCGGCGCCGCGTCGCCCTCATCCTCGAAGAGCATGGTGGCGATGGCGGTCATGGAAGGGAGGAAATAGCTCTGGTGCAGCGTCTTCACATGCGGGGAGAGCGCGCCGCGCATCAGCAGCCACATGACCACCTCGGCGCCTTCCCAGCCGCCCTTCCTCGCCAGATCGGTCACCGTGGCGTCGAGCAGGGACCGGGGATCGTTGGCGAGCCGGTCCATGAACTCCATGTCCCACTCGGTGTTGTTGAAGCCGGCGCGCTCGCCATGCACCTGATGCGAGAGACCGCCGGTGCCGGCGATCGCCACCTTGATGTCCTCGGGATAGCTCTGGATCGCGCGGCGCAGCGAGCGGCCGAAATTCCAGAAGCGCCGGGCCTTGGGGATGGGATGCTGCAATACGCCGCACTGGAGCGGCACGATCCGGCAGGGCCAGCCATGCTCATGCGGCAGCAGCACCGAGAGCGGCGAGAAGGCGCCATGGTCCAGCCCCATGCCCTGCCAGTAGGCAAGGTCGAATTCGTCGGCCACGAGGCATTCGGCGATATGCTTCGCGAGCGCCGGATCGCCCTCGATCGCCGGCAGGTCGCGCTGGCCGCCGCCTTCGTCGGCCGGCTCGTAGCGCGCGCCCACGCCCAGCGCGAAGTGGGAATAATGCTCGAAGAAGGACGTCATGTGGTCGTTGTAGACGTAGAAGATCACGTCCGGCTTCTGCTCGGCCAGCCACTGCTTGACCGGCTCGAAACCCTCGAAGATCGGCGCCCAGACCGGATCGTCATATTTGTTCGCGTCATGCGCGAAGGCGATGGTGGGCGTATGCGAGACGGCGAAGCCGCCGATGATCCTTGCCACTTGTGCCTCTCCTCTTGCGAACCGGCGATGCTTCGCGCCGGTCACGACGTGGGGCAAGTTGCCGCAAATTTGTATGTGACACAAACGGAATCTTTCGATCCCGACGGCGCGGACCCGGTCACGCCGTTTGCCGCGGCCCTTCGCTTGCGGCCATGAGCTGGGAAGGAAACGGCTCCACCAGCCGGGCCGCGCGCGACCAGCCGGCCGTGAGCCAGCTCTCCTCGTCCGCGCGCTGAAGGATGACCGGCATGGCGGTGCCGCCCAGCGCGCTCACCAGCCGGTTGGGCTCGCAGGTCAGGATGGCGAAGCTCGGCACCTCGCTGTCGCGCCACAGGCCGGCGAAGGCGAAGGGTTCGCCGGTCGCGAGCCCGGCCGTTCCGTGGCGGAGGGGGAAGCCGGTCGCCGGAACGAGGCAGCGCAAGTGGCGGTGGCGCAGCGATCCGATCCAGAAGGGACTTTCGAGATTGCGGACATGGGTGACGCTGCGGGTCGGATCGCGCAGCGCGACGCCGGGCGGGGGCGGCACGCCCCACAGGCGCGGGACGATCCTGCGGCGTCCCTCGGGCGTGCCGACGATCACCGGCGCGAAGTCGCCCGGATGGATGGCGCCGCCGTCCCACGGATCGCGTCCCGGATCGGCGTGGAATGCCGCCGCGATCGTCCCGGCGGGTGCATCGAGGCGATAGAAGCGCGCCATGGCTATCCGTCATCCGTCGCGCGAGCATGGCGGTCAAGGGGCTGCGGCCTGCGACATCGGAGAGCCGGCAAGGCCGCGATCCCGGACCCGGTCCTGTCATCGCCTGCCGCGCCGATCGCCCCGCCCCGTTTTGTGGACCCGATCAGGCCGTGCCCGGCGGCGCATGTCGCTTGATCCGCGCGCTATTTCGCGGCCAATATGGCGCCATGTCCGATCCCCAGGCCCGTGCGCTGATCGAGCGGCTCGCCCTCCGGCCTCATCCGGAAGGGGGCTGGTATCGCGAAACCTGGCGGGCCGATGCGCCGCCGGGGACGCGGGCCGGCGGCACGGCGATCCATTTCCTGCTCGAGAAGGGCCAGCGCTCGCACTGGCACCGGGTCGACGCGACGGAGATCTGGCTGTGGCATGCGGGGAGCGCGCTGCTGCTCTCGACGGCGCCGGGCGATGCGGGACCGGTGACCGCATGCCGGCTGGGCGGGGACGTGCTGGCGGGCGAGGTGCCGCAGCATGTGATCGCGCCCGGCCACTGGCAGGCGGCGGAAGCGGATCAGGGCTGGGCGCTGGTCTCGTGCATCGTCTCGCCCGCCTTCGCGTTCGCCGGTTTCGAACTCGCGGCCGAGGGCTGGGCGCCGGGCGGATAGCTCAGGCGAAGCTGTAGCCCGATATGGCGGCGCCCATCACCACTTCGCCATAGTCGTGCGTGCCGGGCGCGCGCGATGCGCCGGCGGCGACCATCAGCGGCAGGAGATGATCTTCGCGCGGCTGGCAGAAGCGCGCATTGGGCGCGGCGTCCCAATGGGCCAGCAGGGCGTCGCGCTCGTCCGCGCCGGCGGTGGCGGCATGGGTCAGCCATGTATCGAAGGCCTGCGAGGGCGCCTGCGCGCGCGGATCGCCGAACGCGCGCAGATTGTGGAAGCTCATGCCCGAGCCGATGATGAGCACGCCTTCCTCCCGCAACGGCGCCAGCGCCTCGCCCGCGCGCCGGTGGACGTCCGGATCATAGCCGCGCTCGATCGACATCTCGACGAGCGGAATATCGGCATCCGGGAAGGCGACCTTCATGGGGATGAACACGCCATGATCGAGCCCGCGATCCGGGTCGACATGCGCCTCGAAGCCGCCGGCCTGCAGCAGCCCGGCCGCCCGCGCGGCCAGCGCCGGATCGCCCGGCACCGGATAGGTGAGGTCGTAGGTGTGCGGCGGGAAATTATAATAATCGTAGATGAGGCCGGGATGGGCGGCGCCCGTGAAGCCGAAGCCCCCGCGCGTCTCCCAATGGCCCGAGACGAGCAGGATGGCGCGCGGCCGCCCGGGTAGCCGCGCCGCGATGCCGCGCAGATATGTCTCCATGCCGCGCCAGATGCCGTGCGGGTCGGGCATGAAGAAGCAGGGCCCGCCGCCATGCGGGATGAACAGGCTGGGCTGGAGATGAGGGGCGGCGGCGGGAAGGGTTTCGGTCATGCGCGTGATATGGGGGCGGCGCTCGGTCGGCGCCAGTGGTCACGGCGTCAGGGACGCGGCCCGATCGCCCGCCCATTGATCGAGGATGATGATGAACGTGAACGAGCCTCTTCGCTTTAATCTGCGAACGATTCGCAATAAATGGAAGCGGCCAGCCGCAAGGACTCGAGCGACATGCCCCGCGACCTCATCCTTCACTTAGGGGCTGTCCGTTCCAGATGGACCCGGCTTGGGCTCCTGCGCGGGCAGGAGCCCAGGGCGCAAGGGCACTGCGGCTGGGCCCTGGGCTCCTGCTTTCGCAGGAGCACTGATACCGTTCGACTCGGATCAACTCTATCTCGGCATCCACCTGATCGTGGGCTTCACCCTCGCCTATCTGCTGACCGGCTCCGTCCAGATCGCCGGTGGCATCGCGCTCATCGAGCCCTGCATCAATGCCGTCGCCTTCTTCTTCCATGAGAAGGCCTGGAAGCGCGTCGAGCGCCGCGCCGCGCTCGATCCCTTCGTGCGGGACGCCGTGGCGCACGGCTGACCTCTCCGGCATCTCCCTCTCGCCCGCCGATCAGAGCAAGCGGCCCTGCGTCTCGTCCGGCGGCCGCAGGGGCCATTGACCGATCACCTCGTGGCGCGTGAGGCCCACGAAGCTGTGCACCAGCACGAACGCCTCCGCCTGCCAGCGAAAGCCAGTGACGGCTTGGGTGAACGGCGGCCCTTTCCGGTAGCCGAGCGTTTCATGCGGGTGGAACTGCCAGTCGGCCCGCATGGCGATCGCCTCGCGCCGCATGGCCGCCGCGATGGCCGCCTGCAGCCGATGGAGCGGCGCCACCTTGCGCGCCGGCCGCAGCGCGACGCTGCGCTGGCCCGCGCTGAGCTGGTCGAGCAGCAGCGCGAAGGGCGCGGCCCTGACCTGCCCGCCCGCCCGGCGCAGCGCGGCGACCAGCGCGGGATCGTCCGACGGCCGGTCATCGGTGAGCGCCAGCGTGACGTGCAGCCGCTCGGCCGACAGCAGGCCCCTTGCGCCCAGCCGCGCTTCCGCGAAGGCCCGGGTCGCGCGCGCCGTCACCGGATCGGGCCGCAGCGCGAAGAAATAGCGATGCGCGATCAGCGCGCCCGCGCCCGGCGAGGCCGGAGGGTGATTCGCCGCGTCCTGCATGTTCTTCTTATGTTCCATCCGCAAGCGCGAGTCCAGCCGCGCCGGCGACCCATGGCGATGTGACCCATGGTGATGACGCGAAGAATTTTCCGCCGGGTGTCCTCACCGCGTCACCAATTGCCGCTTCACGCATTGCATGACCATGACGCTCCAGATTCACGCCACGCTCGATTATGCGCTGTGCGGCCCGACCGACATCATCCTCCAGATCGAGGCCGCGCATCTGCCCGAGCAATCGGTCTCCGACGCGGCGCTCGAACTGGGTCCCTACGATCATTTCGCGCGGGTGGCGGGCGAGGACGGCATTGGCGAGCGGGTGATGCTGCGCGCGCATGAACGGCTCACCGCCGATTATCGCGCGACGGTCAAGATCCGCCGGATGATCGCGGATGTCGCCGCGCTGGAAGCGGTGCCGCCGCACCTGCTGCCGGGCGAGACGGTGCATTATCTGGTCGATTCGCGCTACTGCCCGGCCGAATCCTTCCGCAGCTTCGTCCATGAGCAGTTCGGCGATCTGGCCGGCGGTCCGCTGATCGCGGCCCAGCGCGACTATATCCATGATCGCTTCCGCTACGTGTCCGGCGCCAGCGACACGACCACCACGGCGCTCGAGACATTCGTCAAGCGCCAGGGCGTCTGCCGGGATTTCGCGCATATGCTCATCACCCTCGCGCGCGCCTCCGGCATTCCCGCGCGCATCGCCAGCGTCTATGCGCCGGACGTCCAGCCGCAGGATTTCCATGCCGTCGCCGAAGTCTTCCTGGACGGCGCCTGGCATCTGGTCGACCCGACGGGCATGGCGCGGGAGGCGGAGATGGCCAAGATCGGCGTCGGGCGCGACGCGGCGGACATCGCCTTCCTCACCACCTTCGGCGCGGTGACGATGAATGCCCAGACGGTCGAGGTGACGATGGTCTGAATGGCGGCCGGGCCTCGGCCCGCCATGCGGTTTGGTTCAGGGCGCGGCGGGGCGGGTGAACGGGCGGCTCTTCGACCAGGCGCAGCCGTCCAGCTTCTCCTCCCCGCGCAGCAGCGTGACGCCATAGGGATAGACGCGGTCGGACATGCCGTCGCTGCATCGGCCCGGCGTCACCGCCATGGTGAAGGCTACCCCGTCGATCTTGCCGCTGTAGGAGAAGCCGCCGCGCCCGTTGAAGCGCGAGACGGTGAAGCGCTGGCCCTCCGGTCGTCCGGGCGTGCGCCACGTCATCTCGTTGCCCAGGATCTCGCCGCCCCAGAAGGGCTCCGTACCCCGGAAACGCAGTTCCTCCTGTTCGGAAATGCCCTGATAGGGCTGCGTGTCCGACCGGTCGCCGGGAATGGACGTGCCATCGCGCCCGCCCCCGTGGCAGGCGGCAAGGCCGGTCGACAGGCACAGCAGCATGGCCTGCGCGGAAAAACGGACGCCGATCATCGTGCCTCTCCTGGCCTCTCCGGTGGCGCGCCGCCCACCGCGGTCATCTGAACCTGACTCTGTCTTAGGGCGCGCCCGGGGCGATTGCGAGCGCGAAGCGGCATGTGCGTGCCCGTGCGCGATGGCCGGGACGTGCGAATCGGGCTCAGGCGGGATCGACATGATGCCGGAACCAGTCCGCCAGTTCGGTCTCGCTGAGGTCGCCGGCCGCGAGCGTGACGAACGTGACGACCAGTTCGGCATCCGTGGCGGTCAGGCGGTGGCCATTGAGCATGAGGAAGGTTTCGCTCACCACGGCCGCCGTGCGCTTGTTGCCGTCCGCGAAGGGATGGTTGCGGGCGATGCCCCACGCATAGGCGGCGGCGAGCGCGGCGATGTCCGGCTGGTCATAGAGCGCGAGATTGCGCGGACGGGCCATGGCGCTTTCGAGCAGGCCCTCGTCCCGCACGCCTTCACCGCCGCCATGTTCCACGATCTGCTCCGCATGGATCGCCAGCGCGACGGCGGAGTCGATCCAGACGAAAGGATCGGCCACCTTTATCGCGCGAGTTCGCGCAGAGCCCGCTTGCGCCGCGCCATCACCTCGCGCGCCGCAGCCATCTGCGCCTCGAAATCCGGATCGGTGGCGGACAGTTCGATGCCACGCGGGGTGACCACCACGGAAAGCGTTTCCCCCACGGCCGCATTGAGATGCGCAAGCAACTCCTTGGGCAGGATGACACCGGCGCTGTTGCCGATTCGGGTTATTTTGAGCGGATTGTTCATACGGGGGTTATAACAGCAAGAGGCGCGAACATCATTCAATCTGTTGATCGTGGCTCGGCGCTTCGGGAACAGGGTTTCCTCTTACGCTTTTGGGCGCGAACCTCCGGCTCGCAAATCTGAAGGCTGAAGCTGTCTGCTGTGCGCCCCAGGCCTGCGGTCCCGCGCGATGTGGAATGTCCGACGTTGCGGCTGCTGCGCCGCCAGAGGCCGTCCGTTCCAGATAGACCAGCTTGTGCTCCCGCGCAGGCAGGAGCACTGAGCCCAGCGGAAGTGTCCTTGCGCCCTGGGCTCCTGCCTTCGCAGGAGCACTGAGTCCGTTTCACTCGGATCGACTCGAATCGGGTCCGTCCGATGGCTGGACTGCGGATGGCTTGCCTCGACCGGACACTCGGGAGGGCCAAGGGCCTCCAATCATCAATCATGCTCCCGTCCGCCAGCCCCCATATACAGCTCGCTGCCCGTCGACCTGAACACTTCGCTCATCTCCGCCATGCCTTTCTCGGCTTCCTCGGCGGCGATGAAGCCGGTGCTCTCCTGATTCTGCTTCGCGGCGAAGTCGCGCACTTCCTGCGTGATCTTCATCGAGCAGAATTTGGGGCCGCACATGGAGCAGAAATGCGCTGTCTTGGCGCCTTCCGCCGGCAGGGTCTGGTCATGATATTGCTCGGCCGTATCGGGATCGAGCGAGAGATTGAACTGGTCGCGCCAGCGGAACTCGAAGCGCGCGCGGGAGAGCGCGTCGTCGCGCACCTTGGCGGCCGGATGGCCCTTGGCGAGATCGGCGGCGTGAGCGGCCAGCTTGTAGGTGACGACGCCCACCTTCACGTCGTCCCGGTCGGGCAGGCCCAGATGCTCCTTGGGCGTGACGTAGCAGAGCATCGCCGTGCCATACCAGCCGATCATCGCCGCGCCGATGCCGCTGGTGATATGGTCATAGCCCGGCGCGATGTCCGTGGTGAGCGGCCCCAGCGTGTAGAAGGGCGCTTCCCCGCAGGCTTCGAGCTGCTTGTCCATGTTCGCCTTGATCTTGTGCATGGGCACATGGCCCGGCCCCTCGATCATCACCTGCACATCCTGCTCCCAGGCGCGCTTCGTCAGCTCGCCCAGCGTGTACAGTTCGGCGAACTGCGCTTCGTCGTTCGCGTCGGCGATGGAGCCGGGGCGCAGGCCATCGCCCAGCGAATAGGCGATGTCATAGGCCTTCATGATCTCGCTGATCTCGTCGAAATGCTCGTAGAGGAAGCTCTCGCGATGATGCGCGAGGCACCATTTCGCCATGATCGAGCCGCCGCGCGAGACGATGCCGGTCACGCGCCTGGCGGTGAGCGGGATATAGGGCAGGCGCACGCCGGCATGGATGGTGAAATAATCCACGCCCTGCTCGGCCTGCTCGATCAGCGTATCGCGGAAAATCTCCCATGTGAGGTCCTCGGCGATGCCGCCCACCTTCTCCAGCGCCTGATAGATGGGCACGGTGCCGATGGGAACGGGGCTGTTGCGGATGATCCACTCGCGCGTGTCATGGATGTTGCGCCCCGTGGAGAGGTCCATCACCGTGTCCGCGCCCCAGCGGATCGACCAGACCATCTTGTCGACCTCGCTGGCCACGTCGCTGGCGACGGCGCTGTTGCCGATATTGGCGTTGATCTTCACGAGGAAGTTGCGGCCGATCGCCATCGGCTCGCTTTCCGGGTGGTTGATGTTGCTGGGGATGATCGCCCGGCCGCGCGCCACTTCCTCGCGCACGAATTCCGGGGTCACATAGTCGGGGATGGACGCGCCCCAGTCATGGCCGTCGCGCACATATTCGGCCAGGCGCTCGCGGCCGAGATTCTCGCGCTCGGCGACATATTCCATCTCCGGCGTGATGATGCCGGCCCTCGCATAATGCATCTGGGAGACATTCCGCCCCGCCTTCGCGCGCAGCGGGCGCTTCACGACATTGGGGAAGGGACGGACGCCGCCCGAACGGTCCGGGCCCTTCATGCCATTGTCTTCCGGCTTGATGGCACGCGCCTCATACGCCTCGACATCGCCGCGCCCGACGATCCACGCGCGCCGCAGGGCGGGCAGGCCGGCCATGATGTCGATATGGGCATCCGGGTCGGTATAGGGTCCGCTCGTGTCATAGACGCGGATCGGCGGCTCGCCGCTGGAAGGCTCCAGGTCGATCTCGCGCATGGCGACGCGGATGCCGCTGCCGGATTTCGCCGCGACATGCACCTTGCGGGAGCCGCGAATGGGGCCGGTGGTGACGCCGATCTCGGCCTTTGCGGGGATGTCAGCCATGGGGAGGGGCCTTTCGTGGGAATGGGTCAGACATAGAGATGGTCGGGCAGGCCGACCCGGCCGGTAAGGCCGGCGAGGCCGAGCGCGATGCCCAGCAGGATCGCGACGATCGCCCAGACGCGTGTGAAGCCGAGCGACCAGTAACCGATGCGGATCAGCGGCCCGGGCGTCACGATCATCAGTGCGCCTTCGAGCAGCGCGATCCACCCGATCGCGGTGACGATGATCGCCAGCGGATCGGTGAGACGGCTGTGCGTGATGGCGAGCGTGACGCCGATGGCGAAGACCATGACGCCCATGGTGATCTGAAGGCCCGGCGAACCGGCGAGATCGTCCAGCATCGCCTTCCAGCGCTGGGGGCTGGCGAGGCCTGACAGGCCGGCCAGGATCATGTAGAGGCCGAGGGCCTCGGCCAGATGGAGGGTCAGCACCGACAGGGTCGTCATCGTCCGCTCGCCGCCTTCGCGCATCTCGGGCCCGGACGACGCAGGGAGAGGCTGGCCTTCGCGAATTCAGGCCGTTCCGCTCCCTCCGCCGGTACGAGCCGGTTCAGGTTCGACGGGTCGGATGGCGCTACCCATCCCTCTCAGCCTTGGTTGCCTGCCCGCGGACCGTCCGCAGGCGGGAGCCGGCTCCCCGGGGATCAAGGCGCCAGTGTAGCGCCGGTGCGCCGCCGTTCCTAGTCCCAAAGCGCGAGGCTCGGAATGCCGCTCAGAATGTATAGGCGAGCCCCACGGCCAGCAGCCACTGGTCGCGCGATCCCGCGATGCTCACCACCGGACTGTCCGCGAAATCATTGATGAGGCGCGAATAGACAACGCCGCCCATGAGGGAGAGGCCGTGCGTGAGGTCCCCGGTCAGCGAGACGGCGCCCGCGCCGCCCAGCGTCAGGTCCTTCCAGCCGCCGCGGGCGTCGAACACGGGCAGTCCGCTCGCCGCGCTCTGACCCGGCGTGATCCTGTAGTAGCTGCGCGCATAATGGCCGTCGGCATGGGTGGCGGAGGCGAACATCAGCACCATCGCCTTGCGGCTGAGCGGCGTCATATAGGTGATCGAGGGGTCGATGAGCGTGCCGCCATGGCCGCCCGCGACATCGTGGCGCACGCTGACCGTGAGGCTCAGCCGGTCATAGTCGCTGGTGATGACGCCGCGCCGCTGGATGCCGGCCATGCCGCCCAGTTCGACCGAGAGGCCGACCTTGCCGAGCGCGCGGATGCGCGGATCCTCGATGCCCTTGACCGACGCGCGATTGAGCCCGAGCGACGCGACCGGGCCCACGATCGGGCTCCAGCCCGGCCCGTCCGGTGCGCGGATCAGGTCCACGCGGATCTGGTTGCCCAGATAGGCGAAGCCGATGCCGCCCACCGAGCCGACCACGCCGGGCACCGGCACCAGTTGCTGGTGGCTGGAGCCCTCATAGTCGGGCACGCTGCCCGCGCCGATGCCGACGATGATGAAATCGCCTCCCGTCGAGGGGTCCGCCGTCTGGGCCGGTGCGGCGCAGGGGAGGAAGGCGGCGAGCAAGGTCAGGCTGGCTGGGAAAATGCGCAAGATCGGCTCCGGCGAAAGGATGGGGCATGAGTCCAGAACGCGGCAGGGGCGCGGCGGCTCCCGCTGTTGGCCGCAATGTGGTCGGGGCCGGCGGGGAGGGCAAGCCTCAGCGCTTCGTTAACCATCCCTGTCTAGGTCGTTGCGGCATGAGACGCCGCCCTTCCATGCCGCATCGCCTCACTCTTGCCCTGCGTCTCGCGGACGGATCGGTGCTGCCGGTCGAGGCCGATGCCGGCGCGATGATCTTCATCGGCCGCTATGCGCGCCTGCCCGCCTTCGGGCCGCCGGGCTCGCGCCTGCGGGCGCGCGTCGTGGCGGAACGGGCGGGTTGAGGGGGGGCGGGCGCGATCGGGCCTTTCCGGCAACGCCGCCCGGATCATGATGCGGCATGACCGGCCGGCGAGCCTTGCCGGGGACGGGCGCGCGGTCCGTCCGGCATGTGCCGGCCGATCTTGGCTTTCCTTCCCGTCCCGCTGCGCTATGGCGCGCGGATGACCCACCATCCTGCCTTCCGTGTGCCGGCCGAGCCGGGCCCGACCCGCTTCGCTTTCGCCATCGATGCGACCGACGGCAAGGCGCGCACCGGATCGATCGCCATGATGCGCGGGACGATCCGCACGCCGGCCTTCATGCCGGTCGGCACGGCGGCGACGGTGAAGGCCATGCGCCCGGCCGAGGTGCGCGCGAGCGGCGCGGACATCATCCTGGGCAATACCTATCATCTCATGCTGCGCCCGGGCGCGGAGCGGGTGGCGGCGCTGGGCGGGCTGCACGCCCTGTCCGGCTGGGAGCGGCCGATCCTCACCGACAGCGGCGGCTATCAGGTGATGAGCCTCTCGAAGCTCGCCCGGGTGAGCGAGGACGGTGTCCGCTTCGCCAGCCATCTCGACGGCTCGCGCCACATGCTGAGTCCGGAGCGGTCGATGGAGATCCAGCGGCTGCTGGGTTCGGACATCGTCATGGCGTTCGACGAACTCGTGCCGACCACCACCACGCGCGCGGAGCAGGCCCGCGCCATGGAGCGCTCCATGCGCTGGGCCGCGCGGTCCCGCGCCGGCTTCGATGCGGGCGGCGATCATGCCGCGCGGGCGGCGCTGTTCGGCATCCAGCAGGGCGCGCTCGATCCGGCGCTGCGCCGGGCATCCGCGCAGGCGCTCGTGGACATCGGCTTCGATGGCTACGCGGTCGGCGGCCTGGCCGTGGGCGAGGGGCAGGAGGCGATGTTCGCCTGCCTCGATCATTGCGTCGATCCTTTCCCGGGGGACGCGCCGCGCTATCTCATGGGCGTCGGCAAGCCGGACGACATCGTGGGCGCGGTGGAGCGGGGGATCGACATGTTCGATTGCGTGCTGCCCACGCGTTCGGGCCGCAACGGCCAGGCCTTCACTTGGACAGGGCCGCTCAACATTCGCAATGCCCGCTTCGCCGAGGATCGCTCGCCGCTCGATCCACGCTGTGACTGTCCGGTCTGCACCAGCGTCAGCCGCGCCTATCTGCACCATCTGGCCAAGGCCGGCGAAATGCTCGGCGCGATGCTGATGACGCAGCACAACCTGCATTTCTATCAGGCGCTGATGGCGGCGCTGCGCGGCGCGATCGCGCGGGGCGGGCTGGCGGCTTTCGCCGGGGCCTTCCGCGCCGACTATGCGAGCAAGGCCTTCTGACATACGATGAAGGGCGCCCCGCGGGGCGCCCTTCCTGTGTCGTCCTCCGGTCCCGTGCCGGGCCGGCGTGACGTCGGTTCAACCGGGCTGATTGGCGCGCTCGGCGCCGTTGCCGTCCAGATTCTCGGCGACGAAGGCCCAGTTGACGTGGCTCTTGAGGATCACATCCGCATAGTTTGGCCGCGCGTTGCGATAGTCGATATAATAGGCATGTTCCCACACATCGAGGATGAACAATGGCGCGGCGCCATGGGCGACCGGCGTGTCGGCATCATGATAGCTGGCGACCGCGAGCTTGCCGTCGACGAGGTTGAGCGAGGCCCAGCCGCTGCCGAAATGGCCGACTGCTTCCGCCTTCAGCTTCTCGATCAGCGCGTCGGTCGAGCCGAAGCCCTCCTTGATGAGATCGGCGAGCTTGCCGGTCGGCTCCTGCGTCTCGGGCGAGAGGCCCTGCCAGAAGAAGCTGTGGTTCCAGATCTGGCCCACCTGATTGAACAGGCCGCCCTTGCTGGTCTTGATGAGTTCGAGCAGCGACTTGCCCTGCAGGCTCGCATCCGCGGCGACCAGCTCGTTCGCCTTGTTCACATAGGCGAGGTGATGCTTGCCATGGTGATAGTCGAAGGTCTCGGCGGACATGTCCTTGCCGAAGGCGGACTTGTCGTAGGGAAGGTCGGGGAGGATGAAAGCCATCGTCAGTCTCCATTTGCTGTTGTTCTGTCCGACGTTGAACGCGCGGCCGCGCGAATCGTTCGTCGTGCGCCTGCGGCAATGGCCCGGATGGCGGCCGGATTCCAGCCTTCAATGCCGATCAGGCGCCATCGCAATCCTGAATGACTGGCCGTCCGATGGCCTTCGGGCTAGAGACGGGCCGGTCATGGAGGAAGCGGGCATGCACAGCGGAAGTTGCCAGTGCGGCGCGGTGCGCTTCACCGTCTCCTGCGATCTGCCGGCGCCGGACGCCTGCCATTGCACAGCCTGCCGGAAGCAGAGCGGCCATTATTTCGCCTCGACCGACGTCCCGCGCGCGGCGCTGACGATCGAAGGCGAGGATGCGTTGCGCTGGTATCGCTCGTCCGGGCAGATCCGGCGCGGCTTCTGCGGGACATGCGGATCGAGCCTGTTCTGGGACCCGACCCATCGCGACTGGACCGCCATCGCCATGGGCGCGTTCGATGGGCCGACCGGCACGCGGCTCGCCAGGCATATCTTCGTTGCCGAGCAGGGCGACTATTATGAGATCACGGACGATCTGCCCCGACACGGATGATGGCCGGCAGCGGGGCACTGCTGCCTTCCCGCGCGATGTCCTTCCTTCTCCGCGCCTCCGCGTGAAAAATTTGGTTCGCGCGGAGGCGCGGAGACGCGGAGAGTGAAGTGACGGACGGTCCGTGCCGGGCGCTCCTCCCGCCGAGGCCTTTCCTTTTCCGATCGAGCCGGCTCGTGCGCGGCTGCGCCGAGTCCCCGTGGTCGGAGGGCCGCTTGCGCGACTCGAGTCGATCCGAGTGAAACGGTATCAGTGCTCCTGCGAAAGCAGGAGCCCAGGGCCCAGCCGAAGTGCCCTTGCGCCCTGGGCTCCTGCCTGCGCAGGAGCACAAGCCGGGTCTATCCGGAACGGACGGCTCCTAAAGGAGATCATGCTTCTTCAGGCAGTGGCGGAGCTGGTCGTAGGAGAGGTTCAGCGCCTTGGCGGTGGCGCGCTGGTTGAAGCGGTTGCGCTCGAGGGCATGTTTGAGGATCGTGGCCTCGTGCAGGTCGACGGCCGCGCGGAAGTCGCTGATCTCGTCCAGCGTGATCGAGAGGCTGCCATTGGCCGGCTTTTCCGGCGTTGTGGCCTCGGCGGCTGGCGGCGCCGCGATCGGCTCGCGCTTGCGGCTGGTCGGCATCGGCTCGGGCTTCCAGGGCGAGGCGAAGGGATCGAACTGGATCGCGTCGACCGGCGCGGCCGGGTCGGGCCAGCGATAGACGGCGCGCTCCACGACATTGCGCAGCTCGCGGACATTGCCCGGCCAGCGATAGGCGACGAGCGCCTCCATCGCCTTCCTCGAGAAGCCCGGCCAGCCCGGCCAATGCATCTCGGTCGCCATGCGCCGGCCGAAATGCTCGGCCAGCACCTCGACATCGCCCTCGCGGCCGCGCAGCGGGGGCAGGGTGATGACCTCGAAGCAGAGCCGGTCGAGCAGGTCGGCGCGGAACCGGCCGGCCTCCACGGCATCGGGCAGATGCTCGTTGGTCGCCGCGACGATGCGCACATCGACGCTGAGCGGCCGCGAGGCGCCGATCCGCGTCACCTCGCCATATTCCACCGCGCGCAGCAGCCGCTCCTGCGCGGCCATGGAAAGCGTGCCCAGCTCGTCGAGGAACAGCGTGCCGCCATCGGCTTCCTCGAACCGGCCGGCGCGCGCGCGCGTCGCGCCGGTGAAGGCGCCCGCCTCATGGCCGAACAGCTCGGCCTCGATCAGCGTCTCGGGCAGCGCCGCGCAGTTCATCACGATCAGCGGACCGCTCCAGCGCGGGGACAGGCGATGGATGCGCTCGGCGATCAGTTCCTTGCCCGTGCCCCGCTCGCCGATCACCAGCACCGGGCGGATCAGTTCGGCGGCCCGGCCGGCCTGTTCCACCGCGTCCAGGAAGGCCAGCGACTGGCCGACAAACTGCGTCGTTTTCTCCATTGCCAATGATTAGTGAAATTCCCCATATCTTGGCAATGAAAACTTCGCGCCGCCTGAAAGCGATATGAATGAACTGGCGGAAATCAGCCATTTCCGGAAATTGGCACGGTCCCTGCAATGTATAGGGCAACCCGCCGAGACAGGCGGATCCAGAAGGCCAATTCAAATCAGGAAGACAGACATGACCAACTTCGCAAACACGTTCAGCACCAAGGCAGTCGCCGCTCTTCTCACCGTCGTGTTCAGCGCCGTCACGGTGCTCGGCGCGGTCGGCCCCGCCTATACCGGCAAGGCTTCGAGCCATGCGGTGATGGCGCAGGTCGAACAGGTCCCCGGCAAGTCGGCAAACACCCTTGCTTGACGGCTTGCACGACAGCCGGGGCGGGAGCCCCCTTAACCCGCCCCGGCCCCAGATCTAGATTGGAGTAACATTCAGATGGGTATCTTCTCTCGCACCCGCGACATCATCGCCGCCAACGTCACCGATCTGCTGGATCGGGCGGAGGACCCGGCGAAGATGATCCGCATGATCATCCTCGAAATGGAGGAAACGCTGGTCGAGGTGCGAGCGTCCGCCGCCCGCACGATTGCGGACCAGAAGGAAATGCGCCGCCATATCACCAAGCTCGATGCGCTGCAGGAGAGCTGGAAGGAAAAGGCCGAGCTGGCGCTTTCCAAGGACCGCGAGGATCTCGCCAAGGCCGCGCTTGTCGAGCGCCAGAAGGCCGCCGACATGGCCGATCACCTCAAGGGGCAGATCACCCTGCTCGACGATGCCCTGAAGGCGTCGGAAGAGGATATCGCCAAGCTGCAGGGCAAGCTGCGCGAGGCGCGCGCCCGGCAGAACAGTCTGGTCACGCGCATGGAAAGCGCGCAGACCCGCCTCAAGGCGCGCGAGATGTACAATGGCGAGCGCGTCCAGGATGCCTTCTCGCGCTTCGAGATGCTCGAGCGCCGGGTCGACCTGGCCGAAGGCCATGCCGACGCCGCGGGTCTGGGCAACCAGCCCAAGACGCTGGAGCAGGAGTTCGCCGAGCTGCAGTCGAACGACAAGGTCGAGGCCGAGCTTGCCGCGCTGAAGGCAGCCCAGAAGAAGGATTGAGGCCATGGAAGACGTATTCCTGCCCGTCGTCATCTGCGGGATGCTGTTCATCGGCATGCCCTGGCTGATCTTCCATTATGTCACCAAGTGGAAGCAGGCGCCCAAGATGACCGACGAGGACGAGCGTCTCCTGGATGAGATGCACGTCCTCGCCCGCCGCCTGGAGGAGCGCCTCCAGACCGTCGAGCGGATCATCGCCGCCGACAATCCCGATTTCCGTCCCGCCCGCTCCGCGGAGCCCGAGGACTTTCATTTCGACCGGAGGAACTGACCATGTCCGCTCGTCGCACCAAATTCTATCTCGACAAGCAGAATGCCAAATGGATGGGCGTTTGCGCCGGCATTGCCGACTATACCGGGATCGACGTGCTCTGGGTCCGCATCGGCGCAGTGCTGATCACCCTGATGGGCGCCTTCCCCTGGACGCTGATCGCCTATCTGCTGGCGGCCTGGATGGCCGACGCCAAGCCGGTGGGTCTCTATGCGAGCCAGGATGACGAGAAGTTCTGGCAGGGCGTGCGCACCAACCCGGCGCGCTCGACCCGGGACGTGCGCAGCAAGTTCCGCGACATCGACCGGCGCCTGTCGGACATCGAGACCTTCTACACCAGCCGCAACACGCGCCTGGCCGACGAGATCGACAGCCTGCGCTGAGACGCCGGCCCACACAAGAGGAATGACCGGTCATGGACCCGCTGCCCATCTTCGTCACGGGGCTCATGATCGGAAGCGTCGGAAGCCTGCTGGCGCAGGCCTATGGCCGGCGCAGGATGACCCGGACGTTCCAGCGGAACGCACGGGTCGCGCGGAAGGGACTGATGCGAGGCCGCGCGGAGCGCGCCATCGCCTGAGGGAGAAAAGACATGCAGTGGGGTGGACCGGGATTTGTGATCGCGATCATCGCGCTTTCCTATGGAGGGTGGATCCTCTCGACCTGGATCCGGAGCCGGCATGGCTATCCGATCGAGAATGAATGGGGCGGCATGGTGAGCCGGGGCGACCTGGGCGCCGACCGCAAGATCGAGCTGCTGACCAACGAGAATGGCGCGCTGCGGGACCAGATCGGCCGGCTGGAAGAGCGGGTCGCCGTCCTCGAGCGGATCGCGACGGACAAGTCGCTGCGCCTCGACGCGGAAATCGAGAAGCTGCGCTGAGCGCCGACTTTCAAGGGAGACATATCATGGCACAGGGCTCCGACCTCGCCGAAACCGTCATCATCCCCAACCTGCCTTGGATCATCGGCGGCGGCATGGTGCTTGGCCTGCTGGGCATCGCGGGATGGATCTTCACCACCTGGCTGCGCGTGCGCAACGGCTATCCGCTGGAGAATAGCTGGGGCAAGCCCATCTATCCGCAGAAGGACGGGGAGATGGTCGAGCGCATCAGGCTGCTCAGCCAGGAGAATGCGCAGCTTCGCGCCGAACTCGGCGCGGTCAAGGACCGGCTGGTGAATGTCGAGCGGATCGTGACCGATGGCTCGCTGCGCCTCACCCATGAGATCGAGAGCCTGCGCGGCTCGAGCAACTGAGGGGAGCACGGCGCCATGGACGGATTTTTCATCCTCGGCTTCTTCATGATCGTGGTCGGCATTCCGGTGATCGCCGGCGTGTGGGGGACGGTCGAGCGCCAGAAGATGAAGCTGCGCGAGCGCGAGCTGGAGGTCATGGGCTCCCAGACCGCCGAGAAGGCCGCCCAATATGCGGCGCAGACCGAGCGGCTGGAGCAGCGGGTGCGCGTGCTGGAGCGGATCGTGACCGATCGTGGCATTGACGTCGCGAACGAGATCGAGCGCCTGCGCGACGAACCCGCGCCCCGGCGGATCGAGCACTGAACGACAGGGATAGAGAGGCGCCGGATGAGCGCCGGATGTTGGAGGTCGAAACATGAACCCGTTTGAAATGGTCGTCGCGATCGTCGCGATCACTGCCATCGCCAGCGTCATTCGCGCCAAATATGGCGTCGTGCGCCGGGGCCGGGGCGAGGACTTCGTCGGCCGCGCCGATCCGCAGGCGAATGCGGAGGCCGAGCGGCTGCGGGACGAAGTGCGCAAGCTCAAGGAGCGCGTCGCCGTCCTCGAACGCCTCGCGACCGACAGCTCGACCGCGCTGGACCGTGAATTCGACAAGCTGAAGAATAGCGACTGAGCGCGCCCGCGCGCTCATTTCCCGAAGGAACAGGACGATGACAATGGACCTGAGCTTCATCCAATATTGCGCCGCGGGGCTGGTTCTGACCGGCTGGATCGGCATTCTCGCCCATGCCGGTCTCAAGGGCTGGAACGGCTGGCTGGCCTTCAAGCGTGCCGAACTGGAAATGACCTGCCATGCGCAGGCGACCGCGAGCAGCGGCGGCGCGGTGACGGCCGCGACCCGCATCGACGTGGCCGATCTCAAGGAACGCATCCGCAAGCTGGAAGCCATCGCGGCGGGCATCGACGTCTGAGCGATGGGGGGGAGGGGCGGGTCCGACGACCGGCCTCTCTCTCCAGCTCGCCGCTCCGGTCTGTCCGGTTCGTCCCCGCGCTTTCCTGTGCGTCGCCTTGCTCGCCGGACAGGAAAGCGGACCGGCTTTCGGCAAGCGGGCTTCACTTTCACTGGTCTTGTCGGGGCCCGCGCCTATATGGGGCCGATGACGACGCTCCAGCAATTTCAGGACGATTATGAGCTGCTCGAGGGCGATGAGCGCTACCGGCTGCTCATCGATCTGGGCCGCGCGCTCGAGCCCATGCCCGAGGCGCTCAAGACCGACGCGACGCTCGTGCGCGGCTGCTCGGCGTCGGTCTGGGTCTATCCAACCCGGCGGCCGGACGGGGCGCTGCATTTCCTGGCGGACAGCAATGCCGCGATCACCAAGGGGATCATCGCGCTGGTGCTGCTGACCGTGCAGGATCGCATGCCGGCGGACGTGGCGGCGCTGGACATGGATGCCGCGCTCGCGCCCTTCGATCTGCGCCGGCAGCTTTCCTCCAATCGCACGCAGGGCCTGCCGAACATGATCGCGCTCATCAGGGAGACGGCGACGCGGCTGGCGGCGGAACAGGAGCGGCGCGGCAACTGACGGCGCGTCCCGGTCGATCGGATCGGCCGGTATCGCGCCGTGGTGGGGCGGAAGCCGGTGGCGGCTGGCCTATTGTTGTTGTTGCGCGTCCCCGGTCGCTTCTCCGCCGAGCGCGCGATAGAGCGTCACCCGGTTGTTCGCCGCCTCCAGCAGCGTGGAGACGAGATTGCCCTGCGCGGTGTAGAAGCTGCGCTGCGCGTCGAGCGCCTGCAGGAAGCTGTCCACCCCGCCCTTGTAGCGCGCGTCGGCAAGGCGGCTGGCGTCGTCCGCCGCCTCGACGCGCAGCCGGTCGGCGGCGATCTGGTCCTGCATGGTGCCCTGCCGCGCCAGCGCGTCGGCGACTTCGCGATAGCCGGTCTGGATCGCCTTCTCATAGGCGGCGAGCAGCGCGTCGCGCTCGGCCTTGCTCGATGCGACGCCGGCGCGGGCCGCGCCACCGCTGAAGATGGGATAGGTGGCCTGCGCGCTGCCCTGCCAGGTCTGGCTGCCGCCATTGCCGAACAGCGATTCGAGCGCGCCGCTCGCGAGGCCGAACAGGGCGCCCAGCGTGATCCGCGGGAACAGCGCCGCGCGCGCCGCGCCGATCTGCGCGTTGGCGGCGCGCAGGTCATATTCCGCCGCCATGATGTCCGGCCGGCGCAGCAGCACGTCGGAGGAGAGATCGGTCGGCGGCGTGCCGATCGTATCGATCACCTGCTCGATCGGCCCGGGCAGCAGCGCCGCGTCGACCGGCGCGCCGGCGAGCAGCTGCAGCAGGTTGCGGTCCTGCGCGATCGCGGTCGTGTAGCGCGCCTGGTCGGACTGGGCGGTGGCGAGAATGGTCTGCGCCTGCCGCAGATCGGTGCGCGGCGCCACGCCCCCGCGCAGCCGCGCATCGGTCAGCGTGACGGTGCGCCGGGCGGTCTCCACCGTGCGGCTCGCGATGTCGCGCAGGCTGAGGTCGGCGGCATAGCCGAGCCAGGCCTGGACGATGTCGCCGATCAGCGTCAGCCGCACCGCCTGCGCGCTTGCCTGGCTGGCGAAATAGCTGTTGCGCGCGGCCTCGCTCTGGGAACGCAGCCGGCCGAACAGGTCCAGCTCATAGGCCGTGACCGAGATGTCGGCGGTGGCGGTCGTGCTGTCCGATGTGGTGCCGCCTTCCCGGCGCGTGATGCCCGTGCCTGCGTCCAGCTCGGGGAACAGGCTCGCGCGCTGGATGCGATATTGGGCGCGGGCGCGGTCGATATTGGCGGCCGCCTGCCGCAGGTCGCGGTTGTTGGCGAGCGCCAGCGTGATGATCTGCTGCAGGCGCGGGTCGGTGAACAGGCTCTGGTAGCTTAGCGTCGGCACGCCCGCATAATCCGCCGCGCGATCGGCCGGGCCGCTCGGGAAGGCGGCGGGCACGGGCGATGCCGGCCGCTCGTAGCGCGGCGCGAGCGAGCAGCCGCTCGCGAGCAGCAGCACGAGCGCCAGGCCGGACCGCGCCTTCATGGCTCGGCCTTGCGTGCGCGGCGCGCGACGATGCGTTCGCTCAGCGCCTGGAGCGCGTCGCGGGTGGCGCGGCGGACCATGACGAAGAAGAGCGGGATGAAGAAGATCGCCAGCACGGTCGCGGTCAGCATGCCGCCCACCACCGCCGTGCCGATGGCGACGCGGCCGTTGGCGCCCGCGCCGGTCGAGACGGCGAGCGGCAGCACGCCGAAGATGAAGGCGAGGCTGGTCATCAGGATGGGGCGCAGGCGCAGGCGCGCGGCCTCGATCGCCGCATCGATGATGCGCGCCCCCTGCTTCTCCGCCTGTTCCGCGAATTCGATCATCAGGATCGCGTTCTTCGCGGCCAGGCCCATGGTGGTGAGCAGGCCGATCTGCAGGAAGATGTCGTTGACGAGGCCGCGCAGCGTCACCGCGATCACCGCGCCGACGAGACCGAGCGGGACGATCAGCAGCACCGCGATGGGGATCGACCAGCTTTCATAGAGCGCGGCGAGGAACAGGAACACGACGAGCAGCGAGAGCGCATAGAGGATCGGCCCCTGCCCCTGCGAGAGTCGTTCCTGGAAGGAGAGGCCGGAATAGGCGATGCCGACGCCCGGCTCGGCGGAAACATGCTGCTCGATGCGCCGCATCGCCTCGCCGGAGCTGTAGCCGGGCGCCGCCTGACCCAGAATCTGGTAGGAGGGGATGCCGTTGAAGCGCGAGAGGCTGGGCGGCTCCATCGACCAGCTCATCGTCGCGAAGGCCGAGAAGGGCGCCATCTGCCCGTTCGAGCCGCGCACCTGCCAGGCCGCGAGATCCTCCGGCTTGGAGCGGAACTGCATGTCCCCCTGCACATAGACGCGCTTGACGCGCCCCTGATCGACGAAGTCGTTCACATAGCGGCCGCCCCAGGCGGCCGAGAGCGTGGTGTTGACGTCGCTCTGGGAAAGGCCGAGCGCGGCCAGCTTCTGATGATCGAGATCGACCTTGAGCGAGGCGACATCGGGCAGTTCGGTCAGGCGCACGGCGGCCAGTTCCGGGTCCGATCCGGCGGCCGCGAGAATGCGGTCGCGCGCCGCCTTGAAGGCGTCCGCGCTCAGATTGCCATTGTTGAGGATCTGGATCTCGAACCCGTTGGACTGGCCGAGGCCCGGCACCGCCGGGGGCGTCAGCGCGAAGATCTGCGCATCGCGCAGGCCGGCCAGCGCGGCGGTGGCGCGGCGGGTGATGGCGTCGGCGGTGTTCTCCTTGCCCTTCCGCTCGTCCCACGGCTTGAACATCATGAAGCCGCGGCCGACATTCTGGCCCACGCCGCCGCCGGGCCCCGATGATCCCGCCACCGTGAAGAACGTGCTCACATTGTGGCTCTCATAGGTATTGAAATAGGTCTCGACCGCGCCCTGCACCTGCCGGGTGCGGTTGATCGTCGCGCCCGTGGGGAGCTGGAAGCTCACGATGCCGACCCCCTGGTCTTCATTGGGCAGGAAGCCGGTCGGCAGACGCTGGAACAGCAGGACGAGCAGGCCGACCACGAGGGCATAGACCAGCAGGGCGAGCCAGCGCCGGTCCACCACCGTGCGGATCGCCACGAGATAGCGTCCGACGGCGCGCTCGAAGCCGTCGTTGAATCCGTCGCGGGCGCGGATCATCAGCCGGTGCGCGCCCGGCAGGCGGCGCTCGAAGACACCCTTCCTCGCCTCCGGATCGCCCGTGGCCGGGTCTCGCCGGGGCTTGAGCAGATGCGTTGTGAGGGCCGGTGAAAGCACGATCGCGACCAGCACCGAGAGCACCATGGCCGAGACGATGGTGATGGCGAACTGGCGGTAGATGACGCCGGTCGAGCCGCCGAAGAAGGCCATGGGCATGAACACGGCGGACAGCACCAGCGCGATGGCGACCAGCGCCATGGTGATCTCGCGCATCGACTCGATGGTCGCCGCGCGCGCGCTCATGCCGGGATTTTCCTCCATCAGCCGCTCGACATTCTCGACCACGACGATGGCGTCGTCGACCAGCAGGCCGATCGAGAGCACGAGGCCGAACAGGGTGAGCGTGTTGATCGTGAAGCCGGCGATATAGAGGATCGCGAAAGTGCCCAGCAGCACCACCGGCACGGCGATGGCCGGGATGAGCGTCGCGCGCCAGCTCTGCAGGAACACGAACATGACGATGACGACGAGGACGATCGCCTCGAGCAGCGTTTCCGTCACATCCCTGATCGAGAGCTTGATGAAGGCCGTCGTGTCCTGCGCGAAGCCATATTGGAAGCCGGGCGGGAAGGTCTTGGACAGCTCCTTCACCTTGGCCTTGATGAGATCGGCCGTGGTGAGCCCATCCGCGTCCGGCGCGAGCATGAAGGCGATGCCGGCGCCGGGATGGCCGTTCACATGAATGGTGACGGTGTAGCTGTCCGCGCCGATCTCCACCCGGGCGATGTCGCCCAGCCGCACGGTGGCGCCGTTGGACAGAGTCTTCACCACGATGTCGCGGAACTGCTCGGGCGTCTGCAGGCGCGACTGGGAGGTCACCGGCACGTTGAGATACTGGTCCGGCGCGGTCGGCTCGGCGCCGAGCTGGCCGGCGGCGATCTCGACATTCTGGGCCGTGATCGCGCTGATCGCGTCCCCCGGCATGAGCTGGAAGCTCGCCAGCTTGTCCGGGTCGAGCCAGATGCGCATCGCGTTGGGCGAGCCGAACACGTTCACATTGCCGACGCCCTCGACACGGCTCAGCGCATCCTGGAAATTGGAGGAGAGATAGTCGGAGACCTGCTGGGGCGTGTAACGGTTCGACGAGTCATAGATGCCGACGAGCAGCAGGATGTCCGAGTTGGACTTGCGGACCAGCACGCCATTCTGCTGCACCTGCTGGGGCAGGCGCGGGATGACGGACTGGATCTGGTTCTGCACCTGGACCTGCGCGATGTCCGGATCGGTGCCCTTGGCGAAGGTGGCGGTGATGCTGGCGCGGCCGCGCGCGTCCGAGGAGGAGGTGAAATAGAGCAGCCCGTCGATGCCGTTCAGCGACTGTTCGAGGATCTGGGTGACGCTGTTCTGCACGCCTTCGGCGCTGGCGCCGGGATAGTTGGCGCTGATGCTGACCTGCGGCGGCGCGATGTCCGGATATTGCGCGATGGGCAGGAAATTGATCGCGCCCGCGCCGGCGAGCATCACGATGATCGCCAGCACCCAGGCAAGGATCGGCCTGTCGATGAAGAGCCGGGACAGCATGGGCGCTCAGCCTCCCGCGCCGGGCCGGCCGGACCTTCCCGGAGGCGCGACGGGCTGGGGCGCATCGGCGGCGACCGGCTGGATCGCGGTGCCCGGCCGCAGGGGCCCCGTGCCCTGGACGATCACGCGGTCGCCGGGTTTCAGGCCCGCCGTCACGACCCAGTTCGTGCCCTGCGTGCGCGGCGCGACGAGCTTGCGCCGCTCCGCCTTGTCGCCCGCGCCCACCACCCAGAGTTGCGGCACGCCCTTCTCGTCGCGCGTCACCGCCGCCTGGGGCACGAGATAGGCGCCGCGATCGACGGCCTGGCTGAACCGCGCGCGCACGAACATGCCCGGCAGCAGCAGCCCGTCGGGATTGGGGAATTGGGCGCGCAGCGTCACCGTGCCGGTCGACGGGTCGACCAGTGTCTCGGTGAAGCGAACCTGGCCGGTGGTGGGGAAGACGCTGCCATCCTCCATGATGAGCTGGACCGGCGCGGTCGCCGGCGCCGCGCCGCCGCCCGCCAGCAGCCGGCGCAGGGCAAGCAGGTCGCTCGCGCTCTGCTGGATGTCGACATAGATGGGATCGAGCTGGCTGATCTGGGCGAGCGCATCGGCCTGACCCGAGGTCACGAGCGCGCCGACGGTCACGGCCGACCGGCCGATCCGGCCCGTGATGGGCGCGGGGACCGCCGTGAAGCCCAGATTGATCCGCGCCGTCTCGCGCGCCGCGCGCATCTGGGCGACGGCGGCTTCGGCCTGCCGCGCCGCGGCTTCGGCATTGGTATAGTCCTGCTGGCTGATCGCCTCGATCCTGGCGAGCGGCTTGTAGCGTTCCGCCAGCGTGCGCGCGGCTTCCGCGTTCGCGACGGCGCTGGCGAGATTGGCCTCGGCCTGATCGGCCGCGGCGCGATAAGGCCGGGGATCGATCTCGTAGAGCGGCGTGCCGGCGCGCACGAGCGCGCCCTCGGTGAAGAGCTGGCGGCGGATGATGCCCGAGACCTGCGGGCGCACGTCCGAGATGCGATAGGCCGAGGTCCGGCCGGGAAGCTCGGTGACGAGAGGCACGTCCTGCGGCTGCACCACCACGACGCCGACCCGCCTCGGCCCCTCACCGGCGGACCGCTGACTGCCGCCGCCGGACGATCCGCACCCGGTCAGGGCCAGAAGCAGACCGCAGCCGAGCCCGAGGAAGATGCGACGGGAGGGAAAAGACAAGGATCGCGGGTCCAGGGTGGAGGGGGGCGTTGAGTCGGCGCGAAAACATACTCATATGGTGAAAGTGTCAAGTTTCTTCGCACTCTGCGAAGGATCGAATGCGCAAGAGCGCGTGCATGCCGCACAAAAGACGGTAAGGCGGCGGGGACAGGCGATTCGGGCGATAAGGGAGGCAGGCTGTTGATCGAGGCGCGGCATTTCCGGGATGTTCTGGGCAGTTATCCGACCGGCGTTTGCGTCGTCACTTCGCGGACGGCGGAAGGCGAGCGTCTTGGTCTGGCGGTCGGGTCCTTCACGTCCATCTCGCTCGATCCGCCGCTCGTGGGCTTCCTGCCGGACAAGCGCTCGCGCAGTTGGGCCCGCATCGCGCAGACCGGCCGCTTCTGCGTCAACGTGCTGGGCAGCGAGCAGCTCGACCACTGCCGGCGCTTCGCGGCGAGCGGGGACGACAAGTTCGACGGCATGTCGCATGGGACCAGTCCGGCGGGCCTGCCGCTGCTCGACGATGCGCTGGCCTGGATCGATTGCGACGTGGCGCAGGTCATCGAGATCGGCGATCACCTGCTCGTCGTCGGCCGCGTGCTGGCGCTCGACCGCCGCGCCGGCGGGACGCCGCTGGTCTTCTATCGCGGCGGCTATCACAGGCTCGATGAACTCAACGACTGAGCGAGGGATCGCCGTTCCCGGCTGGTTCTAGGGGCGATCGACATTCATCGTAACCAGATCATGGCGGCGGCGAGGTGAATGAAGCCGGCAAAGTGTATGGTGCGTCGATCGAAGCGTGTTGCGAACCGGCGGAAATGCTTGAGGCGGGCG